>Ga0247823_10000466_pt1 | contig 34463 bp, 31 predicted proteins | sample 13C_PalmiticAcid_2_FD_192426 | JGI IMG/M metagenome (GOLD analysis project Ga0247823, IMG submission 192426) | Soil microbial communities from agricultural site in Penn Yan, New York, United States - 13C_PalmiticAcid_Day30 | ecosystem: Environmental > Terrestrial > Soil > Agricultural land...
GCGGTGGCGGCGCCGCCGCCGCCGCCGCCGCCACCGCCGGTCGATTTGGCGATCGCTGCCGAGCTGAGCGATGTCGACAGAAGCACGGTCATCACCGGCGGGACTGTCAATGCGAAGCGGCCGCACGATTTCAGAAAGTCTCGACGATCGTCGTCGCTCGCCGCGAGCCTTTCGTCTGAATGTTCCATCCTGGAATCCCTCTCCTCAGCGTTGCTGGAATATATGCCAGTTGATCTTCGTCGGCCTGCGGGAAAAGGGGTTACCTCCTATGCCTGATGTAATTGTTATGCCCGTACTCTGGCATGGGAAACTGATGTTTGCCGAGGTGGAGTCGTAACCCGACAGGTTTGATACAGATCTGCGCGGATATATCGAAAGATATGACTGAAACTATCGATAGCTTGACGAAAAATGTCTTGCTGACATCGTGAGTGTACTTGCGGAATAACGGAAATGACATGGAGTCTGGTTCATCGCAATTCGCCATGACGGATATTTCCGGGGCGACCCTCTTCAAGCTTTCGGAAGGGGTTCACCCGCTTTCGCTTGGGGGGCAACAGCTGCTCTTCTCCGCCCGCAACGAAAAGCTCTACAAACTCAACACGACGGCCGCGCTGCTGGCATCGATGCTGCACGAAGGGAGCACATTTGCCGCGCTGACGGCGGGACTGACGCGTCGTGGATTTGGCAGGGAGGCGGCGGTCGGCACCGTGCTGGAGCTGCTTTGCCAATGGTCGGCGCAGAATATCGCGCACGCGACCCTTTCCGCGTCCGATGCGCCTCGATGCCGGGAACAATCTATCCACATCGCCGGGGTGGATGTCGCGATCCGCTACGCAAACGCCGACCAATATGCTCGAATATCGCCGATATTCTCGCATCTGGCTCGCCCGGCCAGCAGGCTTGCAGACCGCATAGAAGTCATCGAGGGGGACGGGCTGGCCTTCGTGTCCCGCAACGGGGGGGCGGCTTCGGTGATCGGCGCCAGCCAGGCGGCCCCCTTCATCAAGGCCCTTCTCGTCGAAGCGGTCCTTGCAGCAGCGCCGCCGAATATCGCGCTGCACACAGCTTGCCTTGGACATCGCAACAGGGCCTTGCTGCTGAGCGGGCCGCCGGGGGCGGGCAAGACCACCCTCACCGTCGCACTTTCGCGATCGGGCTTCGACTATGTCTCGGACGACATCACGCTGCTGGGGTCTGACGGCCGGGTGCAAGGCGTACCCTTTCCGCCCGCTATCAAGAAGGGCGCGCGGCCGCTGCTGGCCCGCTATTGCGCGGATATAGCGGCTTTGCCGATTCACATGCGGCTCGACGACGTCCCGGTGCGCTATCTTGGTGTGCCCCGGCCCTTGCGGATCGCGTGGATGGATGCCGGGTGGATCGTGCACCTGCACAGAGTTGCCGGCGCAAGGCCTGAACTGCGGAAGCTCGATCCCGTCGGGGCGCTCGCGCAGCTCATGGGCGAGGCACATTCCAGCGCGGGCGCCGCGACCATCGATGAGATGCGCGCCCTGATCGCGCTGGCCGAACGGGCACGCTGTTTCGACCTGATCTATTCCGATCTCGACGCCGCGGTCGAAGCCTTGGCGGTGGTCTGTGCCGAAGATTGACGTCGAGCCGCTCGCAACCTTGCTCGCTTGTCTGGCGGGCGAGGCGCCGGCGGACGTCGACTGGGTGGACCTGCTCGCGGCCGCGAACCAGGCGCTGGTGACCGGCGTCCTTGCCACCCGGGTCGGAGACCGCGCTCCGGAAGAGGTGCAGGCATTTCTCGGAACGATCCAGGCACGCGCGCTGGAACGAAATTCCCGACTCAAACGGCAACTCGAAGAAGCGGCCGCATCTCTGAACCTCGCCGGCATCCGGCCGATCCTGCTCAAGGGAGCAGCCGTGCTCTACACGGCAGGGCCTGGTTATGGCGCGCGCATCCTGTCGGATCTCGACATCATGGTTCCGGCGCGTTCGATGGCGATGGCGCGGGTGCGTCTCGAGACGATCGGCTATCGATTGTACCGGCACGAAGACAGCCCGTTCGCTCCCATGAACCTCTGTCGCGAGCAGGACGTGGGGATGATCGACCTGCATTGCCGAACCAAGACCCGATATCCCGGCTTCGATTTCGACGATCTGGCCGGCAGCTGTTCGGAGGTGAGACTGGGTACGGCGAAAGCCTGGCTCCCGTCGCCAACATCGCAGGCGCTGATCCTCATCCTGCACGATCAGCTGCAAGACCGCGATTACTGGCGAGGCCTTGTCGATCTCAGGCATCTGCTCGACATTGCCGAACTCGCGCGGACGCCAGCCGGTATCGACTGGGAGTGGCTCGCGGCACATTTCCCCCGAGGATATCCGCGAAATGCCCTCGATGTGCAGCTGGCGACGCTCGAACGGCTGTTCGGCGTGCGGGTACCAATGCCAAAGCACCCCGTCTGGACGGAGTTTCAGCTTCGGCGCCGCATCGTCCAGTTGCACCTGCCGGGCCTCCGGTCATTCCTCACGTTGCTGACGCTGCTGCTCGACCCGCCATGGCAAGCCGGAGGCCCAGGATACGCAACCGCGACCGGTCCAGGGAGGTTCCGCGGCGCATCCATACCCGAGCGGGTCCGGCGTGCGCTGTCGGCAATCAGGCGATTTTCGGCTCGGAAGAACCTGGGAAAGATCTAGACTGAGTGGCCGAAAGCCATTCCGGCAAGGCGCGCCCGCTGGTGCCCGGCCCCTATTTCGGCCGGCCGGCATACCCCGCCGCTTCGCGCAGCGCATCGCCGTCCATGACATAGCCGTCGCTGACCACCGTCACGACGCGGCGGAGCGCGCCGATCTCGGTCGAGGGATCTCCATCGACCAGCACCATGTCGGCCTCCTTGCCGACCGCGATCGATCCGGTGCGCTTGTCGGCACCGACGATGCGCGCGGGCACGATCGTCGCGCTCTGCAATGCCTGCGCGGGCGTGAAGCCGGCCTGCTGGTAGATTTCGAGCTCGCGAATCAGCTCGATCCCCCAGCCATCGGTTCCGGCAACGATCGGCACGCCGGCCTTGTGCAGCTTGCCGACCAGCTGGACCATCTTCGCATAGCTCTTGCGGTAATCGTCGCGGGTCAGGCCCTCGACCAGCGGATAGCCGCCGCTGGTGAAGGCGGAGCGTTCAACCACCGGAGAGACGATGCCCATATAGGGCGCATAGGCGGGGTGAGGCTTGCCGCCGTCCTGCGTCAGAAAGCCTTCGAAGATGACAATGGTGGGGTCGACGATCGTCTTGCGCTTCGCGAGATCGGCGACGAAGCCGGTCATCAGCGGGCCGTTCAGGTCGACATCCTTGAAGTAGCGCGCCGGGCCTTCCATCCGCTGGCGGGTATTGGCCTTGTCGATCACTGCGCGCGGCATCGATTCCATCACGACGAAGTTGAGATGGGTCAGCTCGTCATAGCCCGCGGCTACCGCCTCGCTTGGCTTCATCGTCGCCGGGACATGGCCGTGGACGTGCAAGCCGAGCTTGTGGGCCTCGGCTGCCGCGGGGGCGATCCAGGCGGGATTCATCGAGGTGTAGAATTTGACGCCCCACAGGCCGGCGGCCTTGATCCGGCGGACCGCGGCGATCGCCTCTGCCTCGCTGCTGACCACCTCGGCACCCTGTGCTGCGAGCGGGTCCTTCTTGTCGATGATCGCGGAGATGAAGGGCTCACCCATCAGCAGCGTGCCCGCGGCACGGCGCTTGGTGGCGTCCACCGCGCGGTCGAAGGTCGTGCCGGGGCTGCGGAAGCTGGTGATGCCGTTGGCGACGTTGGCGAGGACGTTCCAGTCGTCGCCGATGTGCAGGTGGCTGTCCCAGATGCCGGGGACGAGCGTCTTGCCGCGGCCATCGATCGTGCGGGTGCCGGCGGGGGCCTTGACCGAACCGGCGGCACCGATCGCGGCGATCTTGCCGTCGCGGGCGAGAACCGCGCGATCGGCGAGGAACATGCCCTTGTCGGCGTCGAACAGCCGGACATTGTCGAACAGCACCGGTGCCTTGGCGGCCGGGGTCAGGAAGCGCTGCGCGATCGCCTTGAGCTCGGCGGCGGTCGCGGCGTCCTGCGCGTCGCGCAGCTGCCTGAGCGCGCCCTCATAGCCCGCCGGCATCACGGAGATATGACCGATATTGGCGAAGAAGCGCTTGTTCTCGTCCAGCCAGACGGGATCGGGCGAGGGCAGCATGCCCCGGATGAAGGCGAGCTGGACCTTCTTCGGCCCGGCAGGGCCGTTGATGGTGAGCGTTTGTCCGAAGGTCATGCGGCCCTTGCCGCTCGGCAGGAAGGTGAGCCCCGAATCGCCCGCGGCTGCGAGCGCATCGATCATCGGTGCGCCCGCGATGCCGACTCCGCCCGCGGGAACGTACCAGCCGCGCGCGGGTGCCTCGCCCGAATCGGTCGCGGTCTTCCAGATTGCGCGCCCGTTCTCGACGCGGAAGGTTTCGGCGGCGTCGCCCGACATGGTGACGCCGCGGACGGTGAGCGCCGCGACCGTGCCATCGGGCGCGAGGCTGGTCACCTGATCCATTTCGGTGATCCAACCGCGCAGTTCCTGCGACCAGCGATATGCGATCCGGCCATCGGGCAGCTGCCAGCGCCACTGGTCGCCATGCTTGCCCGCTTCAGACACCACCACATAATGCGCTGCGTCCGCGGGCGGCTTGAGCAGCTCTTCCTTGGGCACCGGCTTCGATGACTCGACGGGAGGCGGCGGCGCATCGTCATGCGCGAGGGCGGGGGCAGTGGACGCGAGCAGGGCGGCGATCAGGGCAAGGCGCATGATGGTCTCCAGCGGAGGAAAAGGCGAGGGTGACAAGCCCGCGCGGCAAAAGCAACGCGCCTCGAACCGCGTTTGCGGACGCGTTGCCGCGCCCGGAGGCTTGGCAACATGCCGGGCATCTTTGGTTTAGAGATGATTTACTATCGATGCGAACAAGAACGCTCAAAGCCAAAGACAACACGTCCGGTATGAATCGGGTCTTCATGGCTTGATAACAACATGATACTATTTCTCCGTCTTTTGGGGAGGGGCCGTGCTGCGTGTGCTTTCCTGCTTGACGACGGAGCATGACTTCGGACTCGTCCTTGTGGCGGGCATTGTCTGCCTGTTGTCGATGGTGACCGCGTTTCTGCTCGCGGCCCAGATCGGTGAGATGCGCGCGAAGCGGCGCCTGCGCTGGCTCGCGGCGCTCGGCTTCGTTTCCGGCGGCGGAATCTGGGCGACGCACTTCATCGCGATGCTCGCCTATCAGCCGCATCTGCCCACCGCCTACGATCCGTTGCGCACGGTCCTGTCGATCGGCGTCGGCGTGCTGGCATCGAGCCTGGCCTGGCGCGCCTTCTTCGCAAGGCGCGCGATCTGGCGTCTGGCCGCGCCGGCGGTGTTCGCGATCGGCGTCGCGGCCATGCACAAGACGGGGATGACCGCGCTCCAGACCACCGGACGCATCACCTATGACGGGGCGATGATCGCCGGTTCGGTCGCGGTCGGGATCGTGCTCAGCTATGCCGGTTTCCATCTGGCGAAGCTGCGCTGGCGGCGCATCCCGATCTTGCCTGCGCTGGGACTGGTGCTGGCGATCTGTGCGATTCATTTCGGTTCGATGGCGGCGGTGACGATCTACCCCGAATCGGGGCTGACGATCGATCCGGGCACGATCGAATCGGGGACGCTGGCCTTGTTGATCGCGACGCTGGCGGCGGCGATCCTGGGGGTCGGGCTGGTGACGGCGATGGCCGAGGCGCGGATCGCGCGGCACGCCCAGCACGAGACGGATCGCCTCAAGAGCTTCAGCGAAAGCGCGCTGGAGGCGTTGGCGATCCTGGAGAACGACGTGATCGTCGATGCCAACACCACCTTCTGGGGTCTGACGGGCTATGATCCGGTCCACCCGCCCGAGGGGCTGAATCTGACGGCGTTGTTGCCCGACCTGACCGGCGATGCGCCGCAGCGGTTTGGGCCTGGGTTCTTCAACGCCGTCTTGCGTGCCCGTGACGGCGAACGGATCGATGTCGAAATGGCGTTCCGGCGCGGCCAGCTGCTGGGCGTCGATCGCGACTTCGTGGTGCTGCGCGACGTGTCCGAGAAGACCGCGGCGGCGGCGCGGATCGCGCATCTTGCCGCGCACGACCCGCTGACCGGCGCGGCGAACCGGCTGAGCCTCAACCATCTGCTCGCCGATGCGCTGACCCGCTCGACCGAGCAGGCGCCGGTCGCGCTGCTCTGCCTTGACCTCGACCGGTTCAAATCGGTCAACGACATTCATGGCCACGGCACGGGCGATGCGCTGCTGGTCGAGGTGACGCGGCGCATCCGCGAGTGCATGACCGGGAACGAGGCGCTGGCACGGCTGGGCGGCGACGAATTCGCCATCGTCCAGCCCGGCGGCGATCAGCCGCACCGCGCGGCGTCGCTCGCGCGGCGGATCCTCGATGCGCTGGCGGTGCCGATGCAGGTCGCGGGGCGATCGATCCGCACCGGCGCGAGCATCGGCATTGCGATCCACCCCGATCATGCGGCCACCGCGGAGGAACTGCATACCAAGGCGGACCTCGCCCTCTATCGGGCCAAGGCGCATGGGCGCGGCACGATGCGCTTCTTCGACGCCACTATGGACGCACAGCTGGTCCGGCGGCTGGAGCTGGAGCATGATCTGCAATTCGCGCTCCAGCGGGGCGAGTTGAGCCTCGTCTACCAGCCCTTTGCCTGCCTCGTGACCGGCGCGGTGATCGGGTTCGAGGCGCTGCTGCGCTGGACCCATCCCGAACATGGCGAGATCCCGCCCGCCGAGTTCATCCCGCTCGCCGAGGATGGCGGGATGATCGTGCCGATCGGCGAGTGGGTGCTGCGCAGCGCATGCCGCGAAGCAGGCCGCTGGCGGCAACCGCTCAAGCTGTCGGTCAACCTCTCGCCCGCGCAGATCGCGCAGACCAACATCACCGAAGTGATCGCATCGGCGCTGGCCGCCGCCAAGCTCGATCCGCGCCGGCTCGATCTGGAAGTGACCGAGGGGCTGCTGGTCGGCGACCCGGACGGGACATTGGCGGCGCTCCGCCGGGTGAAGGCACTGGGTGTCGGAATTGCGATGGACGATTTCGGCACCGGCTTTTCCTCGCTCGCCTATTTCCGGGCCTTCCCGTTCGACGAGGTCAAGATCGACCGGTCGTTCATCGAGCAGGTGACGGTCAGCCGCGAATCGCTCGCGATCGTCCGGGCGGTGATCGGGCTGGGCAAGGGGCTGGGGATGTCGATCATCGCCGAGGGGGTCGAGACCGAAGCGCAGATGCAGCTTCTGCTGGCCGAGGGGTGCGACAAGATCCAGGGCTATCTGGTCGGGATGCCGAGGCCGATCGGCGACTACCGGCGCAATGTACTGATCCAGCGGCAGTCGCTCGCCGCGGAGCCGGCCGGCTGGGTCGAGGCGTGGGAGCGGCTGGCAGTGCCCGAGACGCGGAGCCGAACGACTGCCTCACAGACAGCGCGCTCGGCGGCAGCCTAGCCTCGACAGAAGGGGCGGCGCGTCGTCCGGGGCGTGCGCGGATGCGCGGGGCATACCATCGCGAGGGCAGCCCTGGCAGGACACAACCTGGCGGTCTTTCGCGCTTGTCCTGACGATGTGCCGGGTTCCGCCCGGGTTCAGGCGGCGACGCTGGCACCGCTGCTGTCGCCGCGGATGGCGAGGCCGCGGGCTTCGACGACGGGGAGCGGGCGGCCGAAATAATAGCCCTGCACCTTGGTGCAGCCGAGCGCCTGAACCAGCCGGTGCTCGTCCTCGGTCTCGACGCCTTCGGCGGTGGTCGCCATGCCCAGGCTGTCGGCGAGCGCGACGACGGCGCGGATGATCGCGATCGCCTCCTTGCTGCCCTTGGATGCGCCCTGCACGAAGCTGCGGTCGACCTTGATCGACGAGAAGCGCGTGCGGCTGAGATAGCCGAGCGAGGAATAGCCGGTACCGAAATCGTCGAGGCTGAGGCGTACGCCCATGTCGAGGATCGCCTCCAGCGTGCGTACCGCCGCGGTCCCCTCCCGCATGAACACGCTCTCGGTCACCTCGAGCTCGAGCCGCTCGGGGCGCAGCCCGCTGTCGCGCAGCGCGGCTGCGACGAACGAGGCAAAGGCCGGGTTGTGGAGTTGGTCCGGGCTGACATTCACCGCAACGCGGATCGGGTCGTCCCACTTCACCGCTTCCATACATGCAGTGCGCAGCACCCATTCGCCGATCGGCGCGATCAGCCGCGCTTCCTCGGCCAGCGGCACGAATTTGACGGGGGAGATGTTGCCGAACTCGGGGTGGGTCCAGCGCAGCAGCGCCTCGAACCCGGTCAGCGTGCCGCTGCCCGCCTGCACCACCGGCTGATAGAGAAGGTGGAACTCGTCATTCTCGAGTGCGCCGCGCAGCGCCATTTCGAGCACCCGGCGTTCCTCGGCCTGGACGTGCAGCTCGGGCTCGTAGGCATGATAGACGCCGCCGCCTGCATCCTTGGAGCGGTAGAGGGCAAGATCGGCCGAACGGATGAGCATTTCCGCGGTCCGCCCGTCGCGCGGGCCGATCGCGAGGCCGACGCTGGCGCCGATGAACAGCGTGTGCTGATCGACGTCATAGGGCTGGGAGAGCACGTCGATGATCGTGTGCGCCAGCCGTTCGACCGCGGCGCTGTCGGTCGCGTCCCGTACAACCACCGCGAACTCGTCACCCCCAAGCCGCCCGATCACATCGTTGGCGGTCATCAACTGCTTGAGCCGTTCCGACACGCGCATCAGCAACCGGTCACCGACCGGATGGCCGAGCGTGTCGTTCACCGCCTTGAAGCGATCGAGATCGATCATCATGAAGGCGCAGCGCGAACCCCATTTCTCCGCCTCTGCCATCGCCACGCTCAGCGCTTCGTTGATCAGCAGCCGGTTGGGCAGCCCGGTTAGCGGATCGTAGCGCGCCATGCGGCTGATCTGGTCGGCCGATTTGCGGGCCTCGGTCACGTCGGAGCCGACGCCGCGGAAGCCGACATAGCCGCCTTCCTCGTTGAACCGCGGCGATCCGGTCATCTCCCACCAGCGCTCGACCCCATCGACATAGACGGGGAGCAGCAGGTCGCGGAACGGCTCGCGCAGCTTGAGCCGCTCGGCCATCTCGCGCAGCCCTTGCGAGAAATTGCCGCTCTCCCACGCGGTGCCCGCCAGTACCTGGAGGAAGGGCATCCCGTTGATCGCCTTGGGATCGACGCCGAGCGAGACCGCGAAGCGCGGATTGGCACGCACAACGCGGCGCTGTGCGTCGGTCTCCCACAACCAGTCGGAACCCTTGTCCTCGAACTCGCGCAGCAGCAGGCTGACGGTCTCGTCGCGTTCGGCAAGGGCGATCTCGTTCGCGCGGATCACCACCAGCGCCTTGCCGCGGGAGAAGCAGGCGATGATGAGCAGCGCGGTGAACAGCATGGACGCAGCGCCGAGCGCAGGCGCGGTGGTGAGCGCCAGCGAGATTGCGGCGGACCCGCCGAGCACGGCAAGAAAGGCGATCGTCGCAAGCGGCAGCGCGGCCATTGCGACCGCCGAGGCGGCCATCAGGATCGACAGGATGATCCAGAGCGCGGCGGCCTGCTCGGCATTGGCAGAGGGGCCGAAGAACAGGGGCGCGATCGACCAGACCGCGCCGAGCGAGATTCCGTCGAGCGCGGTTTCGCGCACATCCTTGAGGCTTGCGGTCCGTTCGGTCCGGTGGCGCACCGCCAGGCGGCGGAACGCGACGGTCACGCCGACGGCAGCGACCAGCGCGCTCCAGCTTGCGAGCTTCCACACCGGGAAATTCGCAGCGAAATTGAGCGTGACGAGGGCGGCGCCGACCACGTTCGCGGCCAGCATGAACAGCGCGAGCTGACTGCCGGCGTTCATCTGCGCTGCGCGAATCGGGCCCCAGTCGGTGGTGTCCGCGGGGTCATACAAACCGAGCAACGCGCGCACATCGATGCGCGGTCTCGCGAATTGAGAGGTCGTCTGGCTCGTCACGCCCTCACGAATACCCGGATTGGGTTAGCGAGAGGTTAGGTGCCACGCGGAACGGCGAAATTTTTCCGCCGTTCCGGACGGTGTTTGAATGATACGGGCTGGCGCCGTCTTCCTGACGAAAGCTCAGGCGGCGATGCTGTAGGGCTTGATCTCGCCGTTGAGGTAGAGGTTGCGCGCCTTGGCGCGCGACAGCTTGCCCGAGCTGGTGCGCGGCAGCGTGCGCGGCGGGATCAGTTCGATCACGCAGTTCATGCCGGTGACGGTACGCACGCGCTCACGGATTTCCTCGCGCAGCTTGACGCGCTCGGCCTCGTCGCTGGTGCGGCACTGGACCAGCACGGCGGGGGTCTCCTCACCGCCAGGCGTGGTGATCGCGAAAGCGGCGATATCGCCCTGCTTGAAGCCGGGGAGCTGCTCCACCGCCCATTCGATGTCCTGCGGCCAGTGGTTGCGGCCGTTGACGATGATCATGTCCTTGGCGCGGCCGACGATATAGATATAGCCGTCGGACATGTAGCCCATGTCGCCGGTGTCGAGCCAACCGTCCTGCATGCATGCGTCGGTCGATGCCTGATCACGGAAATAGCCGACCATCACGCTGGGGCCGCGGCACCAGACCTTGCCGATCGCGCGCTCGGGCAGCGGGGTGCCGTCCTCCTCGCGGATCTCGACGTCCATATCCTTGACCGGCTTGCCGCAATTGACGATCGCGCGGAAGCGCTGCGGGCGGTCCGCGCCATGCGCGCCGCCCGAAAGCTGGGTTTCCTCGACCAGCTCGACCACGATGCCTTCGCCCGGAGGCATGATCGAGACGGCAAGCGTCGCTTCGGCCAGACCGTAGCTGGGCAGGAAGGCGCTGGCCTTGAATCCTGCGTCGGCGAACGCATCGACGAATGCCTGCATCACGTCGGGACGGATCATGTCCGCGCCATTGCCGGCGACACGCCAGCGCGACAGGTCGAAGCGCTCCGACGCCTTGGTCTGGCTCGACATGCGGCGCGCGCAGATGTCGTAGCCGAAGGTCGGCGAGTAGGAGAGGGTCGTGCCCTGATTGCGGGTGATGAGGTCCAGCCATGCCAGCGGGCGGCGGGCGAAATCCTCGGTCTTGAGGTAGTCGGTCGAAACCTGATTGGCGACGACCGAAAGGAAGCAGCCGACCAGGCCCATGTCGTGATACCAGGGCAGCCACGAGACGCAGCGGTCGCTTTCCTGCAGCTTCATCCCATGGCTGTGCGCCGACAGGTTGTTGAGCAGGGCGTGGTGGGTGATCGCAACGCCGTGCGGGAAGCGCGTCGAGCCACTGCTGTACTGGAGATAGGCGATGTCGTCGGTCTTCGCCTGCGGCAGCTCGGCTTCGGGCGCGGCGCGCTCCGTGAAGCTTTCCCAGTCGATGCCCTGGACACCCTTGAGGCGCGCGGCTTCGCCCGCCATCGCGGACAGCTCGGCCGGGTAGAACAGCATCGTGGGATCGCAGCTTTCGAGCTGGACGGCGAGCTGGTCGATATAGTGCTGGCTGCCGCCGAAGCTGGTGGGCAGCGGCAGCGGCACCGGCCAGGCGCCGGCATAGATCACGCCGAAGAACAGGGCCGCGAAATCGGCGCCCGTCTCGGCGATCAGGGCGATCCGGTCCTCGGGCTTCACGCCGGCCGCGATCAGGCGGCGCGCCTGCGCCAGCGCGTCCGCGCGCATCTCGCGGAACGGATAGGGGCGCGTCAGCGTCCCGCGCGCGTCGTGGAAATTGAGTCCGCGCTGCCCCTCTGCGGCATAGTCGAGCGCATCGCCCAGCGTCGCGAAATCCGCGAGCCGACGGGGGAGTGCATCTTCGGTCGGGGTCGGAAGCAGCGCTGCGCCGCCTGCATCGACCATGTTCTTGACGTCCAAAACCATATCCTAAATCCGTGCCCCTGATCGTGGCAGGCCGCCGGTCAATTCATGACTCTGGCTCCACATCAGAAATGCGGACCGCCCTGCTACGCACTGGCGTTCAAATTCGGTTGGTACTGTGGCACAAACAAGGCGCATGCGCCGTGACCCCCGCCCTGGACGCCGCTCTCCGCCGCCGCTCGACCCCGCTGCGCTGGAGCGGCTTGCGTTGCGTTATGTCGAGCGTTTCGCGACGACCCGCGGAAAACTGGCGGTTTACCTGGCGCGCAAGGTGCGGGAGCGGGGGTGGGAAGGCGCGCCTGCGGACCCTGTCGCGATTGCGGAACGTTTCGCCGAATTGGGCTACGTCAACGATCGAATCTACGCCGAATCAAAGGCTTTGGCGATGGCGCGGCGGGGACTCGGCGCGCGGCGGGTGAGCGACGCGCTGCGCCACGCCGGTGTTCAGGAACGGGACGCCGACGCGGTGGCGCCAGGGGTCGCGGAACGCGCCGGCGAAACCGCGATCGCCTTTGCACGCAAGCGCCGGATTGGTCCCTTTGCCGAGGTGGAAGTCGACCGGGACAAGCGCGCCAAGCAGGTTGCCGCGATGGTGCGCGCCGGTCATTCTCCTGACCTAGCGTGGAAAATCGTGCGGATGAATCCCGGTGAAAGCGTCGAAGCGTTGCTTGGCGAGGATTAGTAACAAAGGATTCGCATCTGCCGGAAATGCTGTGTTAATGTTGCCGGTCAGGGGGAAGTGTCTGGATGCGTATCGACCCGCAACGAGCGTCGAACGAATTTGTGCCCGTGCCGGCCGGCGCGGTGTTGCCGGTTGGCGATACCGTTGAGGACAGCGAAGATTGTTCGGGGGAGCAATATTCGGGCACGGTCAAATGGTTCGACGTGACTCGTGGTTTCGGATTCCTGGTCGCCGATGATGCGGCGGTCGGCGATATTCTGATTCATTTTTCGGTGCTTCAGCCGCACGGCCGCCGCAGCCTGCCCGAAGGTGCACGCGTCGAATGCACGGTGGTGCGGCGTGAGCGCGGGCTTCAGGCGCGGGAGATCCTCTCGATCGACCTGACCGACGCGGTCGAGCCACCCAAGTCGCGCAACGGCGGGGCCGACCGTACCGATCGCGTGCAGCTGATCGAATCCGCCGGCCCGTTCGAGCCGGTGACGGTCAAATGGTTCAACCGGCTCAAAGGGTACGGCTTTCTGGTGCGCGACGGCGATTCGGCCGATATATTCGTGCATATGGAAACCCTTCGCCGCGCGGAGATTTATGACGTTGAACCCGATCAGCCGCTTCGTGCCCGCATCGTCGAGGGCGACAAGGGGCCGCTCGCGGTCGTCGTGGAGCCGGCGGACTAGTCCGGCTTTTGGAGCGCCGCTGCTGGCGCTCGCGGCGCTGGCGCTGGTTTCCGGGTGCAAGGGCGGCGAGGCAGGCAATGCCTCCGCTGCTGCGCAACCGGCCGCGAGAGCGACCGTCACGATTGAGAGCAGCGGGACGAAGCATGTCTTCAAGGTCGATGTCGCGCGCACCCCGGTCGAGCAGCAGCGCGGCCTGATGTACCGCACCGACATTCCGGCCGATGGCGGCATGTTGTTCGCGCCCTATCCCGCCGAGGGCGGCGGCCCGCGGGAGGCGAGCTTCTGGATGAAGGACACGCCGAGCGCGCTCGACATCGTCTTCATCCGCCCCGACGGCACGATCGCGCGGATCGCGGAGAATACGGTGCCGCTGTCCGAGGACCAGGTCCGCTCGGGCGAGCCGGTCTCGGCGGTGCTGGAGATCCTGGGCGGCAAGGCGGCTGAGCTGGGCATCTCGCCCGGCGACAAGGTGAGCTGGCGCTAGGGTCTGCGTCAGAAAGGTGGGCTGCTGATTCTGAGCGGCGACTTTGGGGGGCGCAGTGAAGAGAGTGACCGTTGCGGCAACGTGCCTCATAGCTGGAGCCGTGATCGGTCCGCCCGCGGTGGGGGCGGTGTCCTCGCTATTCTGGTCGACTGCCGCAGACACCAACGACGCACAGAGAGTCGCGTCGCGCTTATATGATCGAACCCGGCTCAATCCAGCCGCTGAAGCACGCGGCGTCCATGTCAGCAAGCAAAGCTGCGGTGCAGCTTCGCTCAATCGCGGGGCACCGGGAGACGTAGTTCTAATCTCAGCGCTGGACCACTATCGTTCCCAATGGATTCGCTCCAAATATGATAGCCTTGGCGTTGGCGCTCTTGAAAAGTTGCCAGCCCCCGTCCTGGGTGCACTGGATGGTTGCGTGGACGGTAGCCCTGCGTCTCCTTTCTGCCTGTCCTACGTCACCAGAATAGCCGAGCGTGCGACTTCGGTTACCGAAGCCACAAGGCAAGCCTGGTTCGCGGCTGCCGACAGAGAAGTCGACGTGGCGTGGTGCATTGCAAACCCGCCTGAACAGGCGGCGTCACGCCCTTGAACCCTGCCTCGGCCCTGCCGGACCAGCGGCGGCGGGTTTCGGGAGCTGCGGCATCTCGTCGCGGCGCAGGGTCAGGACCTCGACGCCGGTCGCCGTGACCGCGACCGTATGCTCGAACTCGGCTGACAGCTTTCCGTCATCGGTCACGACGGTCCATTCATCGTCCAGCGTCGAGACCTTGCGGCTGCCCTGGTTGACCATCGGCTCGACGGTGAAGACCATCCCCTCGCGCAGTTGCATGCCCGTTCCCGGTCGTCCGAAATTGAGCACCGATGGCTCCTCATGCATCTCCCGGCCGATGCCATGTCCGCAATAGTCGCGCACGACCGAATAGCCGTGCTTCTTGGCGTGGCGTTCGATCGCGAAGCCGATGTCGCCGAGATGGGCGCCGGGTCGCACCTGCGCGATGCCTTGCCACATCGCTTCCTGCGCGACGCGCACCAGCCGCCGGGCCGCGGGCGCGACATTGCCGACCATATAGGTCTTGCTCGAATCCGCGATGAACCCGTTCTTCTCGAGCGTGATGTCGAGATTGATGATGTCGCCGTCGCGGATGATCGCGTCGGCATCGGGCACGCCGTGGCAGACCACCTGGTTGATCGAGCAGTTCAGCACATATTCGAAGCCATACTGCCCCTTGCTCGCCGGGCGGGCGGCAAGATCCATGGTGATGAAGCGCTCGACCAGATCGTTGACCTGCATCGTCGACATGCCGGCGAGCGGTTGCGCATCGAGCATCTCGAACACCGAGGCCAGCAGCTTCCCGGATATGCGCATCAGCGCGAGTTCGTCCGCGGTCTTCACCATGTCAGGCGGCTTCGCGTTCCGCGGGAAACGCCTCGGCGGCCGCAAGCTGCATCCTGACGATCTCGCTGAACGACAGGCCCGGATTGGCTTCGGCGAGCATGCCGATCTTCATCCAGAATTCAGCCTGCGCGTTGATCGAGCGGCACATGACCGTGCTCGCCCGGCGCACCTCCTCATGCATCTCCTCGCCGATCTTCACGATGCCCATCACACAGCCTGCTATGGTTGAAATATACGGTTCGTATATGGATCGTATATTGACGGGTCAATCCCGCAACCCGTCCAACCCCCGTTGCCGCCGCCGCTGTTGCCGCGTAAAGCGCGGTTCATGGGTATCTTCGCGAACATCTTCACCTGGTGGAACGGTTCCACCTTCGGCACCTGGGTCGGCTTGCGCGGCAAGGAACAGGTGGGCGAGGATTCGCTCGGCAACCGCTATTTCCAGGGCGGGAAGGACATGCACGGCATGACCCGGCGCTGGGTGATCTACAAGGGCGCGAACGATTCGAGCCGCGTCCCGCCCGAATGGTTCAGCTGGCTGCACCACCAGATCGACGATGTGCCCGATCGCGCGCTGCCGCCTATCCGCCAGTGGGAAATGCCCGCAATCCCCAATCTGACCGGCACCGCTCAGGCCTATCGCCCCGCAGGTGCGCTGGAAGTGGGCGGCAAGCGGATCGGCGCGACCGGCGACTACGAAGCCTGGACGCCCGGCGCCTGATGCATCTGCTCCGTCCCGCTGCTTTCGTGCTGGCGCCGCTCGCGCTGGCGGGGTGCGGCTGGTTCGGCGGAGATGCACCGCAGAACAAGACCGCCGCGGCCGACACGGTCGAGGTCGCGCCCAAGGCGGGGCCGGGCGAGGAAGTGGTGACCACCGATGCGGTGAACAGCGCCGCACAGACCGCCGGCGCGACGCCGATGGCGGAGCGGGTCGCGGTGCTGGGCCTGCTCAACAAGCGCAACGGACAGGCGCGCGATATCAGCCTCAAGCCCGGACAGGCGGTGCGCGCGGGCGACGTGATCCTGCGGCTGCGTGCGTGCGAGAAGACCGCGCCGTGGGAGGGCGAGTCCTATACCGGCGCGTTCGCACAGGTCGATGTGCGCGAGGCCGATGGCAAGTGGAAGCGCGCCTTCTCCGGCTGGCTCTACAAGGAGCGACCGGCGCTCAACGTCGTGCAGCACCCGGTCTATGACGTCTGGGTCAAGAACTGCGCGATGACCTTCCCCGAAACAGGCGGCGAGGAAGTCAGCGCGCCGGGCAATGGCGGCGCGGCGAAGGCGTCGAGCGCGCCGAAATCGGCCGCGACCCCGGCAGCGCCCGATGCCAGCCCCGCGGCACCTTCGCCGAGCGCGTCGGAGAGCATCGAAAGATAGGTCTCGCGCTGGACCTCCACCGCGCCCAGCGAGGCGAGGTGATCGGTCATGAACTGACAGTCGAGCAGTTCGAACTCGCCCACGCGCAGCCGGGCCACCAGTGCCGCGATCGCGACCTTCGACGCGTCGCGCATACGGCTGAACATCGATTCGCCGAAGAAGGCGCGGCCGAGCGCGAGGCCGTAGAGACCGCCGACCAGCCGGTCGCCGTCCCAGGTTTCGACCGAATGGGCGAAGCCGCGGCGGTGCAGCTCGCCGAACACCTTCTCGATCGCCGGGTTGATCCAGGTGTCGGGCCTGTCCGGTGCGGATTCGGCGCAGAGCGCGATCACCTGTTCGAACGCAGCGTCGGCGGTGACGCGGAACCGGTCGCCCGCGATCGTCTTGCGCAGCGAACGCGAGAGGTGGAAGCCGTCGAGCGGCATGATCGCGCGCTGGCGCGGCTCGACCCAGAAGACGCTGTCCTCGTCGCGATGCTCGGCCATCGGGAACACGCCCATCGCATAGGCGCGCAGCACCAGATCGGGATCGAGGTCGGAGGAACGGGGCGCCGGGCGGGTCATGTCTTTTGCGATTTCGGTTTCTGGGGCTTGGCGAGGCGCTTTTCGATCGCCTGCCACAGATCGGTGAATGCCTTGCCGCCGGTCGTGCGGCTAGCGAACGCGCCGACCGGGGCGCGGCGGGCGGCCATCGATTCGACGATGCTGGCCATCGGGATGACCGGCCAGCCGGGATGCTTCTCCAGCGCCTCGGCTTGCAGCTTGCGGCGGCGATCGACCATCGAGTGGACGGGCATCAGTACCTTGCCCTTGCCCAGATGCGCCTCGACCTCCGCCAGCGCGCGTTCGGACAGCGGCGAGGGGATGACGGGGACGACGATCAGGTCGGCGGCGCGCATCACCTGCTCGCTGGTCTCGGTCAGGCCCGGCGGGCAATCGAGCAGCATCCGGTCATAGGCCTTGTCGAGCTGGCCGAGCAATTTGGCGAGGCGCTTCTTCTTGTCGAGCTCGTGGAACAGCAGGTCGAGGCCGCGCAGCGACGCATCGGCCCCGATCAGGTCGAGCCGCCCGATGTCCGTGCCATGGGCGAGCTTCGACGGCTCGACATCCCTGGTGAACACGGCCTGCGCCTGTGCCTTGCCCCTGGCGCCGCCGAGCAGGAAGGTGGATGCCGCCTGCGGATCGAGATCCCAGAGCAGGGTGCGGCGCGCCGAGAGCGTCGCGGCGCACCAGGCGAGGTTGACCGCGAGCGTGGTCTTACCCACGCCGCCCTTCAGGCTGTAGATCGCGATCGTCGCCAAGCCTTGCCTCCGCCCGAGAAATCCAACGCGCCGGATGACGCTCCGGCGCGACCATCATCAATGTTCCTGAAGGAGATAACAAGATGAGGACAGACCATCTGTTCGTGGTCACCGGCGGGCCGGGATCGGGCAAGTCGAGCCTGGTTGAGGCGCTGGCCGCACAGGGGATCGCGACGATGCCCGAAGCGGGGCGGGCGATCATCCGCGACCAGACGGCGATCGGCGGCGATGCGCTGCCCTGGGCCGATCGCGTGGCGTTCGCCGGGCAGATGCTGGGCTGGGAGCTGCGGTCGCATGGTACGGCACGGGCGCTGCCGGGGCCGGTGGTGCTCGACCGCGGGATTCCCGATGTGATCGGCTATCTGCGCTTGTGCGGGCTGCCGGTGCCTGCCCCTGCCGGGCGGGCCGCGACGGTATTCCGCTACAATCGCACCGTGTTCATCGCGCCGCACTGGCCCGAAATCTACGCGCAGGATGCCGAGCGGAAGCAGGACGAAGCCGAGGCTGCGGCGACGCACGCCATGATGGCGCAGGTCTATGCGGAGTTGGGCTATGAGCTGGTGCCGCTGCCGCTCGCCAGCGTGGATGAGCGGGCGAAGTTCGTGACGGAGCGGCTGCGCCCCTAGTGCAGGTGCCGCAGCTTGTCCGGGTTGCGGGTGACGTAGATCGCGACCACGCGGCCATCCTCGATCTCCAGCGCGGTGGTCTGGATCTCGCCGTCCGATTCCAGGGTGACGAAACCGGGCAGGCCGTTGACGAAACCGGTCCGCACCAGCTTCGAGCCATATTTGCCGAACAGCACCGCGAGCGATTTGTGCAGCTTCATCACATGCTTGAAACCGAGCACCAGCTGTATCGCCGCCGCGCGTTTGCCGCCGCCGTCGGAGTGCATGCTGACATCCGCTGCCAGCATCGCGCCAAGGGCGGTCATGTCGCCGGTGCGCGAGGCTGCGAAGAAGGCCTCCGCGATTTCCAGTCCGCGCGTCTGCTCGACCACAAAGCGCGGGCGCGCCTCGCGGACATGCGCGCGGGCGCGCGCGGCGAGCTGGCGGCAGGCGGCGGCGTCGCGGTCGAGCGTCTTGGCGATCTCCTCGAACTCGACGCCGAACACGTCGTGGAGGAGAAAGGCCGCGCGTTCGAGCGGCGAGAGGCGTTCGAGCGCGAGCATGAGGGGGAGGGTGACATCCTCCTCGGGCTCTTCCTCGACCACCGGATCGGGCAGCCAGGGGCCGATATAGGTCTCGCGCTGATGCCGCGCGGACTTGAGCTGGTCGAGGCAGAGGCGCGTGACGGTGCGGCGCAGGAATGCCTCCGGCTCGCGTACCGCCGCGCGGTCGGTGCCCATCCAGCGCACGAACGCCTCCTGCACCGCGTCCTCGGCATCGGCGACCGAGCCGAGCATGCGGTAGGCGACGCGGATGAGCTTCGGGCGCAGCGGATCAAAGGATTCCGCTGCGCCCATATGATCGCTCGGCGTCACGCGGTGTGGGCCAGGGTTTTGGCGGCCGCGGGTTCGAGCCAAAGGTCGAAGCCGACCGCGAGGCGGTTCCAGCCATTGATGATGTTGATCATCAGGGTCAGCTTCACCTGCTCCTCCTCGGTGAATTCGGCAGCCAGCGCATCATAGGCTTCACGCTGGGTGTGGCCTTCCGACAGCCGCGTCAAGGCATCGACCCAGCCGAGCGCGGCGCGCTCGCGCGGGGTGAAGACCGGGGCCTCGTGCCACGCGGAGAGGAGGTAGATGCGCTGCTCGGTCTCGCCCTGCGACCGCGCTTCGGCGGTGTGCATGTTGAGGCAGTTGGCGCACTGGTTGATCTGCGAGGCGCGGATCTTGACCAGCTCGATCAGCGACGGCTCGAGGCTGGCGGCGATCGCGGTGGAGGCCGAGAACCAGGACTTCATCACGCTGGGGGCGGCGGCGAACGGGTCGAGCTTGGGGGGCATGGCATGTGCTCCTTCTTGGGTTGCACTGACATGACGAGCGGGTCGCGCCGGATGTGACATGCGCCGCAAAAAACCGAGAAAATAAAAAGGCCGGCGGTTTGTGCCGCCGGCCCTTGGTACTGGGGAATGGCTGAAGGATCAGCCCTTGCAGCTGAGCGAGCCCTTGCCGGGAAGCTCGACCGTGGCCGACTTCTCGTTGCCGGTGAGCTTGTAGCCGCCCTCGGCAGTGAAGGGCTGGCCGGCTTCGGGGGCCTTGAGGTCGGTTGCCGGACCGTTCTTCTCGGTGCGGACCTTGACCAGCTTGTCGCCCTGGAAGAACTCGGCGAACACCAGCGCGTTGCCCGGCTGGCAGCGCATCGAGACCGACGCCTTGATCGACGGCGGCAGCTCGACGGCCGGCGCGTTCTTGAGCGCGGTTTCCATGGGGTCGGGCGCGCGGTCGGTGACGACTTCGGGCTCGGGTTTGCAGGCGGCGAGCGGCAGAAGCGCGATCGCGATGGCAGCGGGGAGGAGGCGCATCTTCATAGCGGGCGCTCCTTTTGCTTATGCAGCATTTAACGTCAAGAGTTACGTCATATCGCGGGTAAACCGGTTTCGCAGTGCAACAGAGAAGTTTCCGGATTCACTCGTGAAATTCGTCCATGTCCGGGATACGCCCGAACGCAATTTTCGTTCCCACCCGATCGGTCCGGCTGCCGTCCATCGGTCCGACCGACACCGCGTGCCGCCCGAACTTCTCGTTGATTCTGTCCATCGCCTTGCTGAGCGAGAGCGTACGGGTCTCGCGCGCGAGCGGATCATCGGGATCGAGCGCGGCGAACAGCGACTCCTGCTCGCCCTCGAGCGGCGCGATTTCGGCCAGGGTCACACCGATCATGCGGATCGCGAAACCATGCGCGCGGGCGCGGCCAGCCGCGGCCAGCCGCGGGAAGATCGAATCGAGCGCCTGGAGGACCGTGAAGCTGTCTTGCGTCGAGGGCAGCTTGATCGACGTGCGCCAGGTCGACTTGTCGTCCTCGAACCGTGCGTGGAGCACGAGCAGGCGGCTGACATAGCCCTTGCGCCGCAGCCGGCTGGCGGATTTGAGCGCGAGGCGGCGGGCGGTGAGCCGCGTTGGCTCGAACCCGCGCTTGCGGGGGGAGAGGACATGGCTGTGGCCGATGGTGCGGTTCTGCGTGGGCTTCTGGGGCAGATCGAAGCCGTGGAGCAGGTACCAGAGCCGGTCGCCATTGACCCCGCCCCAGGCCGAGCCGGCGTCGCGCGGCCGCCGCTCGCACAGCTGGCCGATGTCGAGGATACCCTGCTGCGCGAGGCGCTTCTCCATCTTCGCGCCGATCCCGGCGATATCGCGCAGCTTGAGCGTGAACAGGCGATGGGGGAGCATGTCCTGCGTCAGCACGGTGAGGCCGTCGGGCTTCTGCATGTCGCTCGCCAGCTTGGCGAGCAGGCGGTTGGGCGCGATGCCGACCGATGAGGTGAGGCATTCGCCGACATGCTCGCGGATCCCCGCCTTGATCCGCTTTGCCAGCGCGATCGCGGTCTCGGGATCATTCTCGTTGTCGAGCAGGCGGCACGCGACCTCGTCGATCGAACCGATCGAGGTGACCGGGATATGCTTCCAGATCTCCTCGACGATCAGGTTGTGGAACTCGACATATTTCTCGTGCTGGCCGGGCGTGACGATCAGGTCGCGGCACAGGCGCTTGGCCTCCCAGACCGGGGTGCCGGTGCCGATGCCGAACTTCTTGGCCTGGACCGACGCGGCGATGGCGACGGTGGTGTCGCTGTTGACCGGCGCGACGATGATCGGCTTGCCGCGCAGATCCGGGTTCAGCTGCTGCTCGACCGCGGCGAAGAAGCTGTTGAGATCGAGATACAGCCAGCGCAGCGGGCGCGGGGGCAGGTCGAGAAGCGGCGCGGATGCCATGCCGGAACAATAGTAGAACGGTGCGGGAGAGTCACGCGCGGGTTGGGCCGGCCGCGCGAGCGGCCGGCCCGGGGGCATCGCGAGAAGAACGGGGCTAGAGGTGCGGCTCCGCCACGAGCATGATGTGTGCGGCGCTGTCGATCAGGATCTCGTCCGCGGCGCAAAGCTGCTCGAGCCGGGCCAGCCGGTCGGCGGTCTCTGTGCCGTTGGCGCCTGCCGGGTTCCATGCCGGGTTGTACGCGAAGCGGCTGTGGAACAGGTCGAGCCCGGTCAGTTCGCGCACCGGGCAATGCGGGGCGAACAGGGCTACCAGTTCACGCGCGCTGAAGAGGTGCGAGTCGAAGGCGAGATGCGTGCCGTCGGCGAGATCGACCTCCATCCGGTCGGTATCATTGTCCTGCACATAGCGCGCGGCCTGCTCGATACCGGCGACATAGATGGTGGGCAGGCTGCCCACGCTGCGTGCGGTGACGATCAGCGTGCCGCCATTGACCCGCGCCAGCGCCTGCGCGGCCGAGGCACGGAGCGGTGCGGCGAGGTGATTGAAGACGCCATAGAGGCAGAGCACCAGATCGGCGCCATGATCGTCCTCCGACGCCAGCGCGGAGTGGAGATCCGCGATCTCGAAGCGCATCTCGATCGCCGGAGCCTCCGCCGATGCCGCGGCCTGTTTCGCGAGCGCGATCATAGCGGGCGAGGGATCGATGCCGCGGCACTCGATCGCGGTGAAGCCGAGCTGCGCGGCGCGGCGTGCGGTGCGGACGGTCCAGGTGCCCGGGCCGCAGCCGATATCGAGGATGCGGATCGCGCGACGCCTGCTGGCGTGCATCGAAACCAGGCTTGCTTCGATCCGGCTCCACAGGGTGCGGTCGGCAAAGGCGTAGCGGCTGGAGAATTCGAGCGGCTGCGCATTCGTGCCGTCGGCATAGTGGAGATAGGCGGCGCCGGTTGCGTCATAGGCATCGGCGGCATGGCGTGCGCTGACAGGGCGCGCGTCGGTGGGACCCGTGCCGGCAAGCGGCGGGGCGAAGCGGTACGACATGGAAGTGACTCCGGTCAGATGAGTTCAGGAACGGCGCTCGGCATCACCATCGACGGCGCGCCAGAAGCTGGTCAGCGTAAGCGGTCCGGAAAAGCGGCGCCCCGCGGCCGCAGCAGGTGCGGCCGGTCGCGGCGGCGCAGCAGCCGTTCGACCAGTGCGGCGTGGGTCCGCGCCTGCCGCCGCTGCCGCTGGCTGAGCCGGAGCAGCAGCGCGAGGTTCAGGAGGCCGAGCACCAGCAGCCCGAGTTGGAGAAGTGCGACATTCATGGTCGTCACTCATGGGTTGGAGTCCTGCGGCGCGAGACCGGCCGCGTGGCGCGAGCGCACCATGCGCCGCCCGCTTCAGATAGCGGGCGGCGGCATTAGGTTTCGACGGCGATTGGCGGGTTTTGGCATTAGCAAAGCAGGAAAACCGGTTCAGGCGACGGCATGGCCAGGGCGGCGCACGGCGCGCACCTTGCCGCTGCCGCCGCCACCGCAGAAGAAGCGGCCCGCGCCGTCGGACTCGAGGCCCGAGATGCCCGTGCCCGCCGGCATGTCGAGCTGTTCGAGTATCTTGCCGTTCGCGGGATCGATCCGGCGCAGCCCGCTTTCGTCATCCTGCCAGGTGGCGTGCCACAGCTCGCCATCGACCCAGGTGACCCCGGTGACGAAGCGGTCGGACTGGATGGTGCGGAGGATCGCACCGGTCTCCGGGTCGATCTGGTGGATACGGGCGGCGCGATATTCGCCGACCCATAGCGATCCCTCTGCCCAGGTGAGGCCCGAATCGCCGCCATTGCCGGGTGCAGGGATGGTGGCGAGCACTCCACCGGATACGGGATCGACCTTGCGGATCACCGTCTCGGCGATCTGCCAGAGGTGCTTGCCGTCGAACGCGGTGCCGGCATCGGCGGGGACGTCGAGCGCGCCGACGATCGCCCCGCTATCCGGGTCGAGCGTATTGATCCGGCCATCGGCGGCGAACCATATGTTCGTGCCGTCGAAGCTGACGCCGCCGACGTCGCCGGGAAAGGGGCCGTATTCGCGGAGGATTTCGGCTGCTGCGTGCTTCATGCGTCCTCTCCTGTCGGCGTGAGTTCGGGCGGCAATCGGTCGAACCGGGTGAGCGCGGGATCGAGCGTGTCCCAGCCGTGGCCGCTGCGGGTCCAGTACACCACTTCAGGCCGGTAGCGCGACGGATCGTCGAGGCTGGCGGCGCTGGCGATGAAGATCTGCGGCATGTCGGGCAGGGCGATGAAGACCGGGGCGCCACAGGTCGGGCAGAAGCCGCGCCGCTTGCGCGTGCCGTCGACGCCGCGGGTTTCCCAGAGCGTCGCCGTCCCGGTGAGCGTCACCTCAGCACCCGCGAAGGTGAGGTGCGCGCCATGCCCGGTGCCGCTCTCACGCTGGCAGGTGCGGCATTGGCAGAGATTCATCGCCGCGGGTTCGCCCACGATCGAATAGCGGATCGCGCCGCAGGTGCAGCCGCCGGTATAGGGTAGGGTCATGTCGTCGCTCCGTGATTGCGGAGCGAGGATTAGCTGCCGCCCGGAAGCGCCGGGAGTAACAAGCTTGTCGGGAAACCCGGCACCTGTCGTGCCATCCAGCGGCACGCCCGCCCGCGTCCGAAATTGTCGGCCTTGCCCGCCAACGCCAGCGCCTCGAGCGCACGCTGGACGGTGCGCGGGCTGACGTCGAGCGCGAGCGCAAGCGCGGAGCTCGACCACGCCTCACCATCGGCGAGCAGCGCAAGGATCTCGGCATGCGCTTCCTCCTGCGGCGGCATCAGGATGGCGACGGGGAGATTGCCGCGAGGTTGCAGGACGAAGCCGTCTTCGGTGGCGCTGATCTGCGCCAACGGATCGAGTTCGGCGCGCAACCGCCCGATCTCGACCCGGAGGCGCGCGCGATGCGACTCGTCCGCCTCACGCGCGCGGAACGCACGCTGAAGCAGGGCGAGGCGGGTGACGTCGCGCGGCCACGCCTCGGCAAGGGTGCGGGCGAGGGTGAAGAGCACCGGGCGGCTGCCGAGCGGGATGACGATGGCGTCGGTACGGATGACGTTTCGGCATGTGTCGAGGACCAGCGTGTGCGAGGCGAGGAGCGCTTCGACGCCGGCGAGGTCGAGCAGCCTCTCCGCTTGTGAGGTGCGTAGCCGTGCGGCCGGGGCGGCGAAGCTGTCGGCGGCGCGCTCGACCTCTGCTGTCAGCCCGGGGATGCCTGCCTGCTCCGCCGCCTCGGCCGCGCGGTCGAGCGCGACGCGTGCGGGCGCCGCCTCGATCCGGCGCATGGCGATGCCCGCGGCGACGAGCCAGGCGGCGGCGCGCGACGCGGGCGGCAGCCTGCCGGGATCGATCGCCTCGAGCGTCTGCGCGGCTGCATCGAGCCGGCCGATCAGCAGGAGCCGCCGCGCGCCCAGATAACCGGCATGTGCGGCGTTGGCGTGGTCGCCATGCGCTTCGAGCGTTGCCCGCGCGTCGTCCAGCCGCTGCACCGGTTCGCCCAAGTCGCGCGAGACCAGCGCGATCTCCGCCTCCGCGACGATGCAGCGGGCGCGGGCGACGGGCTCGCGCGTGCCGAAGGCGCGGGCGGCACGGCGCAGCAGGTCGCGGGCGCGGGCGAGGTCGCCGAGCTGGGCCATCGCGATACCGCGCAACGCCAATGCGGACGGATCCTCACGCAATGCGACGCGGTCGAGCGCGGCGAGCGGGTTGCCCGTGGCGAGCGCGCGGGCGGCGGCGTTGATCAGCGAGTCCATAATCGCGTCACACTTGTAACTCTCACCCCGGCGCCGCGCGGACCTAGCTTCGGATCGAACCGACGGAGACGCGAACATGGCAAGGTCGATAGCAGCAGACAAGCAAGGCCAGTGGCTGCGGCTTGCGGCGGCGCCGGTGTTCGCGGCGATGGCGTTGGTTTCGGCGACCGACGCGCCGCCGCTGTCGATGTGCGCCGCGGGCGCCACGCTGCTGCCGGTTGACGGCATGACCGCGATGTATCTGCTGATGAGCCTGTTTCACCTGCCGCCCTGGCTGACCCGGCGCGGCTGATCCCCCCAAGAAGGAGCAAGACGATGCAACATGAGATCGTATCGCGTGAGGAATGGATGAGCGCGCGCAAGGCGCTGTTCGAAAAGGAGCGGGCGATGACCCATGCGCTCGACGAACTGCGCGTCGAGCGGCGCGGGCTGCCCTGGGTCAAGGTCGAGAAACCCTATGTCTTCGACGGGCCGGACGGGCCGCGCACGCTGGGCGACCTGTTCGGGGAACGCAGCCAGCTCGCCGTCTATCACTTCATGCTGACGCCGGGGAAAGATCACCTGTGCCCGGGCTGCTCGTACACGATGGACCATGTCGACCCGGCGCGGCAGCATTTCGAGCAGGCCGACCTCGCCTTTGCCGCGGTGTCACGCGCGCCGGTCGCGCAGATCGAGGCGACGAAGGCGCGGATGGGCTGGACCTTCCCCTGGGTGTCGTCGGGCGAGAACGACTTCAACTACGACTTCTGCGTCTCGTTCACCGCCGAGGAGCGCGAGGCGGGGACGGCGCGCTACAATTACGGGCTGACGACGATCCAGCGCAGCGCCGACATGTTCGGGGTCAGCGTGTTCGCGAAGAACGAGGCGGGCGAGATCTTCCACAGCTATTCGACCTATCATCGCGGTACCGAGCTGCTGATGGGGGCGATGAACTGGCTCGACCTTGCCCCCAAGGGCCGCAACGAGACCGGCGGCACGATGAGCTGGGTGCGGCTGCACGACGAATATTGAGGGCATGGCGCCCCGGTCTCAACGCCGGGGCGTCGCCTTGCACTGGATATAGACCGGGTTGCCGATCAGCAGCTTGCGGTCTTCTGGGCCGAGCACATTGACCGCGATCCAGCCGCAGGCGGCGGCGCGGGGAAGGCTGAAGCTGGCAGCCGGCGCGAGCGGGGTGCGGGCGTGTTCCTTGCCGTTGGCGATGAGCTGCACCGTTCCGGCCGTTACGCCGGTGATCCGCGCTTCGACGGATAGCGTGGCGGCGGGGGCGGTGACGGTTTCGCCCATCGCCGCGCGCGCCTTGCCCGAGGCGACCGTGACCTCGAGCATGCGGTCGCGCGTACCCTCGACATCGATGAAGACATTGCCCGCGCGGATGCCGTCGAGGATAGCGGGCTGCGAGAGGGCGTTTGCGTGGACGATTGTGGCCGGGCGGCCGATCGGCGCCTTGCCGGGGCCGGCGGCGGGATCGTGATTGTCGCTGCTGCCGATGCCGGTAATGCGATAACCCCGGTTGAGCTTGTCGTACCAGAAGTCGAGCCCGGCGAGCGGGGGCTGGGTGGTGAGGCCGTTGATCGCCTCGATCGCCGTCACCTTGCTCCAGTCGGTACCGGGCCAGACCCAGCCACAGCCCATGCACGCCTCGCCCGAGGGCAAGGCGGGGTGGTTGACCGAGAGGATCGCGCCGGCCGCCGCGACATCCTTCTGGAGCGCGGCGATGTCGGGGACGGTCGGGCTGCCGACGCGGAAATCGACCCAGCGCGACTGGCCGAAGATGTTGGCGTGACCGCCGAAGGTGGTGATCTCCGCGCCCGGGATCAGCAGCATCTTGTCGTACCAGGGCTGGAGTTCACGCAGCGCGGAGAAGTGCGAGCTGGTGTTGTGATCGGTGACCGCGATGAAATCGAGGCCCGCTTGCGCCGCGGCCTCGGCCGTGCGGTAGAGCGGGCAGGGGACGCGCTTGCCGCTCTGGCTGTCGCAGCTGCCGTCCGAATGCGCGTTATGCATGTGCAGGTCGCCGCGATACCAGCCGGGGCCGGCCTTGAGCGGGGCGTCGGCGATGGCGGTGCTGGCGTTGCGGACGGCGCCGCGGTCGAAGAAGATCTCGACGCGATAGGAGCTGCGGGCGTCCTTGCGTGCATTGGGGATGCCGAACTGGACGTGCCAGCGGCCCGCAGGGAGCGCGCCGGGGAGATAGCCGGGGGTGGCGTCGCTTGCGCTCAAGGCGAAACGGTCGCGCGTGCCGCCGCTCCAGCCGCGGAAGCGCTCGGGGTCGAACACGCCGAGGTCGACGACGGTCTTGTTCGCCTTGTCATAGGTCAGGCGGACGGTGATCCGTTCGACGCCCGCGGGGACGTCGAACGGGATCGCCTTGTAGGTCTGGTGATCGGCACCGGTGATCTCGCCGGTGACGGTGCGGTCCGCCTCCTGCGCCGCAGCAGGTGTGGCAAGGCACACAAGTGCCGCGAGCAGGAGGCGACGCATCAGAACTTGAAGTCCGCGGCGAAGCGGAAATTGCGGCCGAGGATCGGACGGCCGATGAACAGCAGGTCGTTGGCCTGTCCGCTGGTCAGCTCGCCCGCGCGCGGATTGCCCTCGGTCAGGCCGATGGTGTTGGTGAGGTTGTCGCCATAGGCCCAGAGCTGGATGTTGTCGGTGACCTTCAGGCGGACGCTGGCGTTGACGACGGTATAGGCCGGCAGCGTCGACGTGTTGGCGGCATCGGCATAGCGCTTGCTGTAATGCTCGACATCGGCCTGCGCGCGCAGGCGATCGCCGAACAGCGTCACCGCCGGGGTCGCGCGCAGCGCGAGACGCGGCACGCGGAGCAGCTGGTTGCCCGAATAGTCGCGATTGATCAGCGTCGGAGTCGGCGGCGTGGTCGAATTATTCGTTCCGAGCTCGGCATAGCGCAGGTTGCGGAAGGTCGGCTCCTGCCAGGTCGCGTTGAGCGTGAAGTCGAACCAGGGCGCCGGGCGCACGACACCCTCGAACTCGACGCCATAGGCGCGCGTGTCGGTGTAGACGGTCTGGCTGATATAGCCGTTGGTCGCCGTGTCGAACCGCGTGTTGCCGATGCCGTAGGAGTCGAAGTCGGTGAGGAACGCGGTCGCGTAGAGGCTGAGGAAGCGCGAATTATACTTGAGGCCCGCTTCCCACATGTCGATCCCCTGCGTCACCGGCTGGGCGGTGGCGCTGGTGATGAAGCTGCCGACGCTGGGCAGGCGGAAGGCAGAGGTATAGCGCGCGAAGACGCCGGCATTGTCCATGAACTTCCAGTCGGCGCCAAGCGTCCAGCCGAGCTTGTCGAACTTGCGGCTGAAGGGCGTGAACACGCCGTTGCCGGTGAGCACGCTGTCGTCGGCGAGCGTCGCGGCATTGCCGAGGTTGACAGTGCGGCTGCCCTCCTGCGCGCCGCGGGTGGTCACTTCCTCGTAGCGCAGGCCGCCGTCGATGCGCAGCGCCGGGGTGATCTGCCACTCGTCCGAGGCATAGACGGCAAAGGTGCTCTGCGAGCCATAGCCATTGGCGAATTCGGAGCCGTAGCGCGCGACGCCATTCTCGGTCAGCGCGCCGACCACCTGGCCCGCGGCGTTGAGTGCGACGAGGTTGAGCAGGCGGCTGTTGTTCGACACGTCCTGAACGGTCGAGGCCGAGTAGCGGCGGAAGGTCTCGTCGATATGCGCGTAATAGACGCCGACCGCGAAGTCATGCGTGCCCGCCGCCTCGAACCGCCGCGCGATGCGCACGTCGTTGAGCAGCTCGCTCTCCTCGATCGTCACCGGGCGCGCGGCGTTGATGAACACGTCGCCATTGCCGTTCTGGTCGGTGACGTTGAAGGCGGTGCCGTCATCGACATAGCGCAGCTGGACGCTGGTCGCGCCGGGGAAGGCGGTCAGCACCTGCGGGCGATAGGTGTTGAGCAGTGCGGTCGCGGTGCTGATCGACGCGGGATAGACGCCGTTGCGCACGGTGTTCGAGTCCCGGTAGCGCAGCTTGTGGCTGAGCTTCCAACCGTCGCCGAATTCCCAGTCGGTGATCCAGCTCAGCTGGTCGAGGCGGATGCGCGACCCTTCCTCCTGACGGAAGTCGACCGGGCCGGTCGCACTCTTGAGCGTCAGGCGGCGGGTCTGGCGGCTGGCGGTGGTGCCGTAATGCGGGTCGAAGCCGGGCAGGCCGACGATCTCGCCCTCGGCATCCTTGGTCAGCGGGATGCCCGTGTAGAAGATCGCATTGTCGGCAAGGTGCTTGTAGCTGATCGAGGTGCGGCCGCCGGCGAACTCGCCATGCACCGCGGCACGGATCTGGCCGCCCTTGTTGCCGACATAGCCGGGATCGCGCACGCCGCGTTCGCTGCGGTAGAAGCCGCCGACATCGACCGACCAGCCGTCGGCGATCGGGGTGCCGACCCAGCCGTCGAAGCGGTAGAGATCGGCAGTCGGGCCATAGAGCAGGCGGGCGTTGCCCGTCGTCTCGGTCATCGCGCGACGGGTGATGTAGTTGACCACGCCGCCCGGCGCGTTCGAGTAGAAGACCGAGGAGGGACCGCCGCGCACGACTTCGATCCGGTCGATCGATTCATCGATGCGGAAGGCCTGGTCGGCATTGAGATAGCCGAGCGCGGGATCGTGCTGAACGGGCAGGCCGTCCTCGAGCAGGTTGATCGAGCCGAAGCCGTCAACGGGGATGCCGCGCGCGCGGACGTTCCCCGAGCCTTCGCCGCCCGATGCCTCGACCCAGAAGCCGGGGACCGACTTCAGCGTCTCGGTCACGCTCGACGGCGCGCGCGAACGCAGCATGTCGTTCGACAGCGTGGTGACCGCATAGCTGGTGTCGAGCTTGGTGCGATTGCCGGCGCCGGCGCGGCCGGTGACGATGATCTCGCCATCCTGGCTGTCGGCTTCGGGCGCGGCATCCGCTGCCTGGTCCTGGGCCAAAGCGGGCAGGCTGACGGAGAGCAGAAGCGCGGAAACGCTGGCGCGGGCAAGCGCCTTGCGGATGGTCATGGTCGTCCCCTTTGGATGCTACGGGCAGCGAGGCTGCCGGGGGCGCCCTAGGGGTAACCGGTTTCACATTGGCGGCGGGGCGATGACTGCGCGGTGACAGTGCGATGACCGGTTCGCGACGTCAGCCGGGGATCGGCGTCGAACGGCCATCCGGCCCGACCGCGACCATGGTGAAGGTCGCGGCGGCGGACTGGCGGCGCTCGCCGGTGAGGAGGTTCTCGGCCCAGAGCTCGACGCCGACCGCGACCGAGCTGCGGCCTTGCATACGGATGCGCGAGACGAGTTCGACCATCTCGCCCGCGCGGATCGGCGAAGTAAAGTCGATGCGGTCGGACGCGGCCATCACCATCACGGCGCGGGCGTGGCGGGTGGCGGCGATGAAGGCGGCCTTGCCCATCATCTTGAGCGCGTCGCCGCCATAGAGCGTGCCGTAGTGATTGGTCTGGGGCGGAAAGACCATCTCGGCCATGCGCAGCACGCCCGGTTCGGGCGGCGGTGCGGCTGTGAGGGGCGGAAGGGGCAGGCGCGTGCCCGGCGCCTTGACCGCGACCAGCGTGAACACCCCGCGCGTGCACAGCCGCCGCTCGCCGCTGACCGGCGCTTCGGCGACCAGCGTTATCTCGACATCGAGCGAAGAGGTGCCGACGCGGACGATGCGGCCCGATGCCTCGACCATCTCGCCCGCGCGCGCCGGCGCGGCGAAATCGATGCGCTGCGAGGCGGCGGTGACGAACGGCGCGCGGCCATGGAGGCTGGCCGCGAGGAACGCGACCTTGTCCATATGCGCGAGCGCCACGCCGCCGAAGAGCGTGCCATGGTGATTGGTGTCGCCCGGAAAGACCATGTCGATCAGGCGGACGATGGGTTCGTCGGTGGGGGCGTTTGTCATTCGTATTCCTAAGTCCCGCCGTCATTCCCGCGAAGGCGGGGATCCATTGGGGCTGACGTCGCGGCTCGATCCGATCGGTCAGCCTGAATGGATTCCCGCCTTCGCGGGAATGACGAGGGGAAGGGGGAGAGGCTTACGCCGCCACCGTTACCTCAGCGCGCAGCGTGCGGGCGGCGGCGACCATCGCGTCGATCGCGGGGCGCACCTCTTCCCATTTGCGGGTCTTGAGGCCGCAATCGGGGTTCACCCAGAGTTGCGCAGGGCTGAGATGCTGCTGGGCGAGCCGCATCAGCGCGACCATCTCCTCCTCACCCGGCACGCGCGGGGCGTGGATGTCGTAGACCCCCGGCCCGATCGCGCTGGGATAGTCGTATGCGGCGAAGCCCTCGAGCAGCTCCATCTGCGACCGTGCGGTCTCGATCGAGATCACATCGGTGTCCATCGCGCCGATCGAGGGCAGGATGTCGTTGAACTCCGAATAGCACATATGGGTGTGGATCTGGGTCGCGTCGGCCACTCCGGCGGCGGAGAGGCGGAAGCAGTCGACCGCCCAGTCGAGATAGGGCTGCCAGTCCTTGCGGCGCAGCGGCAGGCCTTCGCGCAGCGCGGCTTCGTCGATCTGGATCGCCTGACAGCCGGCGGCTTCGAGATCCTGCACCTCGTCGCGGATCGCGAGCGCGATCTGGCGGCACGATGCTTCGCGCGTCTGGTCGTCGCGCACGAAGCTCCAGTTGAGGATCGTCACCGGGCCGGTGAGCATCCCCTTGACCGGCTTGTCGGTGATGCTCTGGGCATAGCGCCACCATTCGACCGTCATCGGGCTGGGCCGCGAGACATCGCCATAGAGGACCGGCGGGCGCACGCAGCGCGAGCCGTAGGACTGGACCCAGCCATTTACCGTGAAGGCAAAGCCGGCGAGCTGCTCGCCGAAATACTGGACCATGTCGTTGCGCTCGAACTCGCCATGGACGAGCATGTCGAGCCCGGCTTCCTCCTGCCACCGGATCGTGCGCAGCGTCTCGGCACGCAGGAATGCCTCGTATGCCGTGGCGTCGAGATTGCCGCGGTTGTGCTCGGCGCGGGCGCGGCGGACCTCGGCGGTCTGCGGGAACGAGCCGATCGTGGTGGTCGGGAAGAGGGGCAGGTTCAGCACCTCCGCCTGTGCGGCGATGCGGGTCGGGTGATCCGAGCGGCGCTCGCGCATGTCGGGCGTGACGCCGGTAACGCGTCCGGCGACCGCCGCGTCATGGATGCGGGGCGAGGTGCGGCGGTTGGCGGCGGCCTGTGACGACGCCTCCAGCTCCGCAGCGACGCTGGCGCGGCCTTCGTTGAGCGCGCGCTTGAGGATCGCCAGTTCCTCGACCTTCTGCACCGCGAAGGCGAGCCATTGCCGGACCTCGTCGTCGAGCTTGCTCTCGAGTGCGAGGTCGACGGGCACGTGGAGCAGCGAGCAGGACGGCGCGAGGATCAGGTCGCGCTCGGCCGCGAGCGGACCGATCCGGTCGAGCAGGGCGGCGAGATCGGCGCGCCAGATGTTGCGGCCGTCGATCACGCCGAGCGAAAGGGTAAGTGTCTTGGGCGCGGCTTTAAGCACAGGTGCGAGCTGCTCGGGCGCGCGGATCAGATCGATATGCAGTCCTGCGACCGGGAGCGCGGTGGCGAGGGTGAGGTTGTCGCCGAGTCCGCCGAAATAGGTGGTCAGCATGATCTGCGGCGTCGAGCGCGCGAGCCGGGCATAGGCGCGGGTGACGGCGCGGCGCTGCTGTTCGGACAGGTCGGTGACGAGGATCGGCTCGTCGATCTGCACCCACTCCGCGCCGGCATGCGCGAGGTGATTGAGGATTACACCATAGAGGCCCAGCACTTCATCGAGATAGTCGAACGGATCGACGCCGCTCGCCTTGACGAGGCTGAGCCAGGTGACCGGACCGAGCAGGACCGGGCGGGTCTCATAGCCCTGTGCCTTCGCCTCGCGATACTCCTCGACCACCTTGAGCTGGCCGAGCGCGAGCTTCTGTCCGGCGGACAGCTCCGGGACGATATAATGGTAGTTGGTATCGAACCATTTGGTCATCTCGCACGCGGTGAGGCTGTGCGAATGGGCGCAGCCTTCGTGGCCGCCCCCAGCTTCCCCCGTCGTGCCGCGGGCCATCGCGAAATAGGTGGCGAGCGTCGCTTCGCCGTCCGCCGCGCCGTAGCGGGCAGGGATCGCGCCGAGCATCACACTGAGATCGAGGACATGGTCGTAGAGCGAGAAATCGTTGGACGGCAGCCAGTCGGCGCCGAGCGCGGTCTGGCGCGCCCAGGCGGCGGTGCGCAGGCCCGCCGCGGATTCGAGCAGGGCGGCTTCGCCGGACTTGCCCGACCAGAAGGATTCGAGTGCGTGCTTCAATTCACGGCGCGGGCCGATGCGCGGGAAGCCGAGCGTGGCGATGGTGACGGTCATTGGTCTTCTACCCCGAAGAAGGCGGGGAGAAGCCGGACGCGTGCGGGCTTGCGCGGACGGTGGGGACCCGCCGCGCATTGCGCATGCGGCCAGACCGGGCACCCCGCCGGTGGACGTTATCATGTCGCGGGCAGGTCTTCTGGCTCACGGGTCAACACGGACGGTCTGGCCTTCCCGGGGCGAACCCCAGTGACACGTATCGACCGCCGCTCGCCGCTTACAGTTGCGGGGGCAGCGCCGGAATTCAGCCCGAAGACTGGCACCGGCTTCCCATCTTAGCTCCGGCGCGGACACGCCGACCGAAGCACCTTCGACCCCATCAGCATCGCGCCGATGGGGTCGGGTGTCAAGTTAGATATAAAGACTTCTTTATGTCTTTAATTGTTTGAAGGGCCTTTCAGCTCGACGATATTGCCTTCGGGGTCGCGGATATAGATTGAGGGGCCTTCGCCCTCGGCACCGTAGCGCGGCCCTTCCTCGAGGATCTCGACGCCATGCGCGGCGAGGTGCGCGCCGAGCGCCTCGCGGTCGAACGGCTCGATCGCGAGCGCGAAATGGTCGAGGTTGCGGCCTTCCTCGCCCGGCGCCGCGCCGCCCTTCGTGCCCAGCTTGCCGTCGATCGGGACGATGTCGATCAGCGAGGCGCCAGCTCGCAGCTGATAGAGGCCGA
>Ga0247823_10000467_pt1 | contig 34431 bp, 34 predicted proteins | sample 13C_PalmiticAcid_2_FD_192426 | JGI IMG/M metagenome (GOLD analysis project Ga0247823, IMG submission 192426) | Soil microbial communities from agricultural site in Penn Yan, New York, United States - 13C_PalmiticAcid_Day30 | ecosystem: Environmental > Terrestrial > Soil > Agricultural land...
CCCAGCAGCAACCGCAGTTCATCGAGCAGGGCCACGTCGGCGACAGACGTGCCGCCCCCGTCAGCCCACGAGTCGGCCAGCATGTCCACTTCGGACCGGGTCATGCCGCGACCCGCGATCCGCGACAGCCTGCGGCGGTCGCCGAGGCCGCTCAGGACCTCGGCCGGGGTCAGCAGCTGCCACCAGACGACCACGAACCGGTGGAAGTCGATCCGCTCACCCAGCTCGGTGATCAGCTCGGCCCGCTTCACCGGGAAGTCGGTGTAGGAGTCGGCCTTGCGCCACAGGGCCTCCAGCAGGGCCTCCGCGGCGTCCACACGGGACTGGTTGGGCGGGCGCTTGCCGTTGTGGACGTTGTTGCGCACGGCGTCGAGTTCGCGGGCGTCGAGCTTGAGGACCTCGCCCCGGTACATGATCCGGAACTCGGTCGGCGCATCGGCAGGGGCCTCGCGGATGGCGCGCTTGAGCACCCGCCGCATCCGCAGCGAGCCCTTGACCGCGGCCACCGGGGCCGGGTCGACGCGGACCGCCTTGACGCCGTCGAGCAGGTCCGACAGGGACCGCAGCTCGACGTTGTCCTCACCCATCGACGGCAGGACCCGCGAGATGTATGAGGTGAACGCGGGGGACGGGCCGACCACCAGCACCCCGGAGCCGCCCATCCGGCGGCGGTCGCGGTAGAGCAGGTAGGCCACGCGGTGCAGCGCGACCGCGGTCTTGCCGGTGCCCGGGCCGCCGGTGATCTCGGTGACGCCCTGCCACGGGGCCCGGATCGCCTCGTCCTGCTCCTTCTGGATGGTGGCGACGATGTCGCGCATGTTCTCGCCACGCGCGCGCGTCAGGCTCGCCATGAGCGCGCCCTCGCCGACCACGGCCATGCTCTCCAGATGCCGCTCGGGCATCAGCAGGTCGTCGTCGATGTCGACCACGGACTGCCCGCTGGAGCGGATCACCCGCCGCCGGATCACGTCCATCGGCTGCTCGGCGGTCGCCTGGTAGAAGGGCGCGGCCGCCGGGGCGCGCCAGTCGGTGACCAGGTTGTCGAAGTTGATGTCACGCACGCCCAGCCGGCCCACGTACATCGTCTCGCCAGTGGTGTCGTCGAGCCGCCCGAAGACCAGCCCCTCGTGCTCCGCGTCGAGCGTTCGCAGGATCTGGTTGGCGTGGCGGACCATCACGTCCCGCTCGAACAGCATCGCCGCCTGCTCGAACACCGCCTCGTTGCGCGCGCCGTGTGCCAGCGCGTCACCCCGATTCCGCATCGCCTCTGCCTCGCCGCGCATCTCTTCGACCCGCGCGTAGACGACGTCGACATGCTTCTGCTCGACCGCGATCTCGGCCTCTCTCACAGAGGGTTCCGACACGCAGCGCTCCCCGGTTGTTCGAATACAGGAAGAGCGAGATTACGCGCTTTGTGTCGCTCCTGAATCAACCCTGTGTCGGATGTGCCCGGCCTCACCGTCCACGGGAGTGATAGTCACTCTCCGTGTCTCGACCGTCGCTGGTCGAGAGTCCCCGTCTCACCTGGGCGTTTGCGCCAGCGCGGGGTAGACGCTTCTCTGCCACCAGCCGCGCTGCGCGCGGTCTTACGGTCGGCTCCACGTCCGTTTTGTGTCTCCGGGCCACTCCCGGCGACATGTCGCCCTGCGTAGGCGACGAGGTTGTGTGCTGCGTTCTGGTCCCGGTCGAGGATCAGGCCACACGGCCCGCAGTGAAACGTTCGCACCCGGAGCGGCAGCTTGGGTTTCACTACGCCGCAGCCGGAGCATGTCTTGGAGGAAGGGAACCAACGGTCGGCGACGATCAGCCTGCCGCCGTTCCATTGGGTCTTGTAGGTGAGCTGACGTCGGATCTCGCCGTATCCGGCGTCCGCGATGACGCGGGCAAGGCGGCGGTTCCGTACCATCGCCGCGACGTTGAGGTCCTCGATGACGATCGAGCCGTACTCGCGGGCCAATCCGGTAGTGAGTTTGTGGATCGCATCGATGCGCTGACGGCGGACGCCGACGTGAACACGGTTGCGTTTCTTGTTGGCGCGGCGCCACCGGTTCGATCCCGCGAAACCAGTTGACCGATCGGGTCCCTGCTTGCGCGAGACTGCTCGAGATAGGCGGGTGAGTTTGCGAAGTGAGGTGTCGTAGAACCTTGGATTCTCGGTGTTGGGTCGGCCGTCGGAGAACACGGCGAGGACCTTGACTCCGAGATCTATGCCGATCACCGAGTCTGGTCGTGCTGGGACGCGGGTGGCGCGTTGGACCTCAACGACGAACGAGCAATACCACCGGCCGGCTTCTTGGCGCACGGTGGCAGACATGATTCGCGCAGTGCCGTTCGCTAGACGGCGGTGGAGTTTGCGGGTGGACTCGTGCGTCTTGATCTTCCCGAGCATTGGGAGCGTGATGTGCTTGCGGTCGTCTTCCAGGCGTATCGGGCTCACCGTGAAACGGCACGAAGGTACCGCTCGCCGCTTCGACTTGAAATGAGGGAACCCGGTATTGCCGCCCCGTTTCCCCGCGCGGGACGTCTTCCAGTTGTTCAACGCCGCCGCCAAGTTGGCCAGTCCGTTGGAGTACGCCTCCTTGGAGCACTGCGCCCACCAGGGAGCGACCACATACTTGGCGCGATTCCAAGCCTTCCGCAGGGCGTATGCAGACCAGTCAACGGCTGGTGTGAGCTCATCGTCGTGGAGACCATAGGAGCGTTCTGCGGCGCGCTGCTCGAGATTTGCCCGCACGACATTAAGACCCCAGTTGAACGCGACACGTGCGGCGCCGCAGTGCCGCGACAACGCTCGGCTCTGCTGAGCGGACGGATCGAGCGCGAAACGGTACGCGTGGACGACTGGCTTGCCATCGCCTGCCTGTGCCTTTGATTCAGGCAAAACCGCGGTCGCGAGTCGCATGAGTCGCACGGTAGCGGCAGGAGCCGACAATTCTCGGCGTCCCGAGTTCGGCTGCGTTGGCGTCGCTCAGGCACCATGTGCTGGTGACGAGGATCGTGGCGGGCGCGGCCGGTGGCCGCAGGCTCGCGGTGCCGCCGAAGGGGACCCGGCCCACGTCGGACCGGGTCAGGGAGGCGCTGTTCAGCGCGTTGGAGGCGGGCGTCGGCCTGCGCGGCGCGCGGGTGCTCGACCTGTATGCCGGGTCGGGCGCTCTGGGGTTCGAGGCGCTGTCGCGGGGGGCGTCGGCGGCCACGCTGGTCGAGTCCGACCGCAACGCCGTGGCCGTCCTCAAGCGCAACGCGGCGACCGTGGCGCTACCCGGCGTCGACATCCGACCAGGGAAGGTCGCCACGGTCCTTGCGACGCCGCCCACCGAGCCGTACGACGTCGTCTTCGCCGACCCCCCGTACGCCGTCGACGGCCCGGAACTCGCCGCGATGCTCCAGGCGCTGGTCGACAACGGCTGGACCGCCCCAGGCGCCACGATCGTCGTCGAACGCGCCAGCCGCGCGGGGGAGCCGACCTGGCCGGAACCGCTGGCCGGAACCCGCTCCCGCAAGTACGGCGACACCGAGCTGCACTGGGCGACACACGTGACATCGGACACCGACTCAGCGTGACCAAGGGCTGCTACGGTCCAGATTCATGACGCGCGCTGTCTGCCCGGGCTCGTACGACCCGCCCACCAACGGCCACCTCGACATCATCGAGCGGGCCGCGGCGCTGTTCGACGAGGTCGTCGTCGCGGTGATGATCAACAAGAGCAAGAAGGGCCTGTTCACGGTCGAGGAGCGCATGGACATGCTCCGCGAGACCGCCGCCCACCTGCCGAACGTGCGCGTCGACTCCTGGCACGGCCTGCTGGTCGACTACTGCAAGCAGCACGACGTCCAGGCCATCGTGAAGGGCCTGCGCGCGGTCAGCGACTTCGACTACGAACTGCAGATGGCCCAGATGAACCAGGGCCTGACGGGCGTCGAGACGATGTTCATGCCGACGTCGCCGCTGAACAGCTTCCTGTCGAGTTCGCTGGTGAAGGAAGTGGCGACGTACGGCGGTGAGGTCTCGCACCTGCTCCCGGAGATCGTCCACACCCGCCTCCTCAAGCGCCTCGAAGAGAACCGCGCGGCTCAGGACTGAAGGTCGACCGGGGTGCAGTCGAGCAATTCTCTGACCAGCGTCGACGCCACGGTCCAGGCGGCGTCGGGGTGGTCGAACGACACGACGGTCATCTCGGCTGGTCTCGGCGGTGTGCCCGGGTGGAACCGCAAGCCTTGGATTCCTGCGATCGCGTATCGCCGCGCTCGTATCGCTGCGTAGCCGCGCCTCAGTGCCGGACAGGCCCGCGCTGAGAACCGTAGGCAGGGCAGGCAGATCGGTGGCTCGGTGACGCCCATGCCGTTCGGCCAGCCTGGCCAGTCGTCGCGGTAGTCCCTGACCACCCACAGCACGCCGTCATCGGTCTTGTCGGCCGGTCCAGCGCACACCTGGCACAGCAGCTTGCGCATCGCGCGGCGCTGCCGCAGTGAGTTGACCTTCCCGAAGATCGGCTTGCCGCTCCCGGGCTCGGATGCCACGCGGGCCCATAGGACGCCGTTGGCGTCGCGATCTCCCAGTCCTTCATCGGCATAGGCGATCCCATGCCCGTCGGCGCGCTGAACGACGATGGGGGAGAACTGCGGCTCCTCGGTCCAATCGGTGATGTACGGGACGACGATCTGCTTGGTTGTGGAGGTCATGTGCTCGACCTTGGCCAGACACGCTCCGCATTTGCAGTGCTACCTTGGGTGTTGTCACGGTGACACGGTGACAAGGGCGCATCACCTTCTTGGCACCAGCGAACCGGCGGCCTTCGCTGCGACACTGGGTGGGTGGATGTCCATGAGGAGGGGCTGTGACCGAGGGCGTGCCTCTGTGGGCGCAGCGAATCCGCACCCTGCGCGAAGCGCGTGGCTGGTCGCAGAGCCAAGCCGCTGAAGAGATGCGGAGGCATACCAGCGAGCGCCTTCCCGACGCTGATCACCTGGTTCGTCGATGGAAGGCATGGGAACTCGCGGAGAACAAGCCGGGCAAGCACTATGCCGCCCTGGTCGCCGCGACGCTCGACACGGTCACCACATCGCTGTTCCCTCCCGAGCCGGGATCGAACGCGAGCGAGTTGGTCGCCGCTACCGGCATGGACACCCTGGAGATCGTCAGCCGCCTACAGGCATCCGACGTCAACGACGCCACGTTGAGGGCTGTTCGGATCATGGTTGAGCGACTGTGCTGCGAGTACGCCTCGGGCAGCCCGCGAGTGCTGATCACGGAAGGCCGAAGCTGGCTTCGGCGAATCGTGGACATGCAGGAGCAGCGCCTCACCTTCACCCAGCGCCGTGAGTCACTCGAACTGGCGGGCTGGCTCGCCTTGCTGGTGGGTTGCGTCGAATACGACATCGGCGACCGTGGCGCGGCCGAAGCCAGTCGGCGGGCCGCGCTCAGTCTTGGGCAGGAGGTCGGGCACTCGGGAGTCCAGGGCTGGGCCCATGAGATGCGCGCCTGGTTCGCGCTGACGTCTGGCGACTATCGCGGGGTCATCACGGCGGCTCGGACTGGGCTGGCGGCCTCTGGCAGTCACTCTGTCGGCGTCCAGCTGTTCGCGCAGGAGGCGAAGGCGTGGGCACGGCTTGGCGACCGGGTCGAGATGCGGGTCGCGCTCGATCGGGGTCGCGAACTGCTGGAAGCCATGCCGTACCCAGACAACATCGACAACCACTTCGTCGTCGATCCGGCCAAATACGACTTCTATGCCATGGACTGCTACCGCCAGGTCGGCGACGATCGCCTCGCTCGGGCGCTGGCTGAGGATGTCATCCGGGACGGCACTGACTTCGACGGACGTGAGCGCTCGCCTATGCGGATCTCGGAGGCGCGGTTCACCTTGGGCGTCGTCGCGGCCCGTAATGGGGACGTGGACGAAGCCGTCCACCAAGGCCGTCGTGCGATCAGCGTCGTGCGGACATCGATGCCGTCGCTTGCGATGTCATCCCGGGAACTGGTGCGGGCACTGCCTAAAGTGCCCGCGACAAGCGAGTTCTTGTCCGAGGTCCGCGCCATCGCCGGCTAGGACTGGAGCGTCAGCTTCATCCCGACGTGGCTGGCCACGAAGCCCAGTCGCTCATAAAACCGGTGCGCGTCGGTCCGGGTGACATCGGTGGTGAGCTGGACCATCGCGGCGTCGCGGGTGGTGGCTTCCTTGATCGCCCACTCCATCAGCTGCTGGCCGAGTCCGTTGCCGCGCTGGTCGGAGCGCACCCTGACCCCCTCGACGGTGGCCCGGGTCGCGCCGACGCGGGAGAGGCCGGGGGTGAAGGTGATCTGCAGGGTGCCGACGATCTCGCCGTCGGCGTCGGCCACCGCGAGGATCTGGTTGGGGTCTGCGGAGATGGCGGCGAACGCGGCGGCGTAGCGCGGGTCGCCGGGGATCTCCCGCTTCGCACCCAGGGGATCGTCCATCAGGAGGGCGACGATGGCGGGGACGTCTTCTGCGGTTGCGGTGCGGATCATCACAAGGCTTCAGCCTGCCACAACAGGACACACCCCTCCGATCTCCACCGGCAGGGCGGTGAGACCGGGCACAATCGCCAACAAGGGTGGAGGAGGAGCCGTGTACAAGGTTTTCGAGGCGATCGACGAACTGGTCACGATCCTGGAGGAAGCCAGGGGCGTACCGATGACCTCCGGCTGCGTCGTCCCCCGAGGCGACGTCCTCGAACTGCTCGACGAGGTCCGCGACGCCCTCCCCACGGAGATGGACGACGCGCAGGACGTGCTCGACAAGAAGGACGAGATCATCGGTTCGGCCGAGCACAAGGCCGAACAGGCGCTCAGCAAGGCCAACCTCGACGCCGACAAGGCCATCGCGGACGCCCGCGCCCAGGCCGAGCGCATGATCGCCGAGGCGACCGCCCACGCCGACCGCCTCGTCGCCGAGGCCCAGGACGAAGCCGACCGCACAGTCGCCGCGGGCCGCGCCGAATACGAAGCCCTGGTCGGTCGCTCCCAGGACGAGGCCGACCGCATGCTCCAGGCAGGCCGCGAGTCCTACGAGCGCGCCGTCGAAGAGGGCCGCTTCGAACAGGGCAGGCTGGTCTCACAGACCGAGGTCGTCCAAGCCGCGCACGCCGAATCGGCCCGCGTACTCGACGCCACCAGCGACGAGGCCGCCCGCAAACGCGCAGAATGCGACGAGTACGTCGACACGAAGCTCGCGGAGTTCGAGGACCTACTCGGCCACACCCTGCGCACAGTCGGCAAGGGCCGCTCACATCTGCGCGGCACCATGAACGGCGTCCCCGCAGGCGCTTCCCCCTTCGACTACCACGCCTGACCTTCACCCCAGGGCGGCCCTCACTCCTTGGGGAACAGGCCGCCCACCCACCAGTCGCGCGGCACCCCATTCATTTTGCTGCGCCGCAACAGCGTCCCCTCGGCCGTCACCCCCAACGCCTCCGCCAACGCCCGCGAAGCCGTGTTGCCCACCATCGCCCACCACTCGATCCGGTGGACATCGAGCGCGGAGAACCCCCAGTCGCACAACGCGCGGGCGGCCTCCGTCGAATACCCCTGTCCACGCTGCTCCTTGACGGCCCAATAGCCGAGCTCGAACACCCCTCATCACGCCTGGTCAGGCAGTAGGACCCGACCAACGCGCCGGTGTCCAGCCGAAACGCCCCGAGCACATGGTCATAGTCAGTCGCCCACCCAGTGGCCGCGGCGGCGACGACCTTCTCCGCGTCCGTCCGCAGGAACGGGGTGGGAGCGGGCGTGAAGTGCTGGATGTCCGGGTCCTGGCAGGCGTCGTACACAGCGTCGGTGTCGGCCGCGGTGGCCAGCCGAAGGGTCAGTCGCTCGGTCATGAGTGTCACGGGCTCCATGAACCGCAGTGTGACGTGAACCTCGCCGCGGGCGCGCCCGGATTTCCGGTCCGGCGGGTGGTCGCGTACCCTATCCGGGCTGGCCCTATCGGGCCGCCCACTCCACCTAAGGCGCTGACTGAGTCCACCATGTCCGAGAACCGCAAGAGCCCGAACCGGCCCGTGCACAACAGTCCGTGGGTCATCGACACCCGCGAACTGGGCAGGCGCCCCGGCTCGAGCAGGCCGGTCCGGCGTACCGCGCAGGCGACGTACGCCATCGGGCTCGAAGGGGTCATCGCGATCCCGGCGGGTGCCGATGTCGAGCTTGACGTGCTGCTCGAGTCGGTTGTCGAAGGTGTGCTCGTCTCCGGTACCGCAGCCGGTCCGCTGGCAGGCGAGTGCTCGCGGTGTCTCGACCCGATCTCCGACGAGGTCGAGGTCGACATCACCGAGCTGTTCGCCTACCCGGCCAGCGCCACCGTCGAGACCACCGACGAAGACGAGGTCAGCCGCCTCATCGACGACCTGGTCGACCTGGAGCCGGTGGTCCGCGACGCGGTGGTGCTCGCCATTCCGCACGTGCCGCTGTGCGCGGAGGACTGTGCCGGGCTGTGCCCGGGATGTGGCGCCAAGTGGGCCGAACTCGAGCCGGATCACCGGCATGAGACTATTGATCCTCGATGGGCCGCACTGCAAGAGCGGATCCAACAGGATCGCAATGCGTAATCGTCCGATCCTGCACAACAGCTTGTCAGAGGAGAAGTAGTCGTGGCCGTCCCCAAGCGGAAGATGTCGCGTTCGAACACCCGCGCGCGCCGGTCGCAGTGGAAAACCACTGCCGTGCACCTGGTGAACTGCTCGAACAAGGCCTGCCGGGCGCCGAAGCCGCAGCACATCGCCTGCCCGACCTGCGGTCAGTACGACGGTCGCCAGGTCACGCAGCCCGCGTGACCCTAGGCGCACGTCATGGGGGGTAAGGCGGCACGCGGTCCCACAGCGGACCCGGCAACGCTGCTCGACGCGCTCGGCGTCCACTTGGACGCCGAGCTCCTCGTGCTCGCGTTGACCCATCGTTCATACGCGTACGAGAACGGTGGTCTGCCGCCCAACGAGCGGCTCGAGTTCCTCGGCGACGCCGTTCTGGGGCTCGTGGTCACCGACCACCTCTACCGGCGTCACCCCGACCTGCCCGAAGGCCAGCTCGCCAAGCTGCGCGCCAGCGTGGTCAACATGCACGCCCTCGCGGGTGTCGCGCGTGGACTCGGTGACGGCGGCCTCGGGGCTCACCTGCTGCTTGGCAAGGGCGAGGAGCTGACCGGCGGCCGGGACAAGGCGAGCATCCTCGCCGACGGACTGGAAGCCGTGATCGGCGCGGTCTACCTGCAGCACGGCATCGATGTGGCGCGGCAGGTCGTGCACAAGCACTTCGACCCGCTGCTCATCGAGGCACCGCAGCGCGGCGCCGGGCTGGACTGGAAGACGAGTCTGCAGGAGCTCACCGCGTCCGCGGGCCTCGGCGTGCCCGAATACCGGGTGCGTGAGGAAGGTCCGGACCATCGCAAGGAGTTCACCGCTCTCGTCGTGGTCAACGGCAAGAGCTACGGCAACGGCGACGGCAAGACCAAGAAGGAAGCCGAGCAGAAGGCGGCCGAGGCCGCCTGGCGCGAGCTGACGGAGTCGTTCAAATCTGCCGACGATGCCGGAACTCCCTGAGGTCGAGGTAGTCCGCCGCGGCCTTGAGGCGCACGTGCTGGACCGCCCCATCACCTCGGTCGACGTCCTGCACCCACGCGCCATCCGCCGCCACGTCCCGGGCGCCGCCGACTTCGCCGCCCGCATGGTCGGCACCGAGTTCGTCGGCGCCCAGCGGCGGGGCAAGTACCTGTGGCTGGAGCTGTCCTCCGGCGCCGCCGTGCTCGCCCACCTGGGCATGAGCGGTCAGATGCTCGTCCAACCCGCGTCGGCGACGCCGGAGAAGCACCTCCGGGTGCGCGTCGGGTTCCTGTCGGACCCGGAGCTGCGGTTCGTCGACCAGCGCACGTTCGGCGGGCTGTCGGTGGAGGACGTGGTCGTCGTGGACGGGACCACGCTGCCGGTCCCGGTCGCGCACATCGCCCGCGATCCCATGGACCCGAAGTTCGACCTGACCGCCGCTGTCGCCGCGCTGCGCGGGAAGCGTTCCGAGGTCAAACGCGCCTTGCTGGACCAGACGGTGGTCTCGGGCATCGGCAACATCTACGCCGACGAGGCGCTGTGGCGGACGAAGCTGCACGGGGCGCGTCCGGCGGACAGCCTGTCCCCAGCGAAGGCGCGTGCGCTGCTGACCGCCGCGACAGAGGTCATGGCGGAAGCCCTGAACGTGGGCGGCACGTCATTCGACGCGCTGTATGTCAACGTGAACGGCCAGTCCGGGTACTTCGACCGGTCGCTGGCGGCTTACGGGCAGGAAGGGTTGCCGTGTCCGCGGTGTGGGCGGGCGATCCAGCGGGAGCCGTTCATGAACCGGTCGTCGTTCTCCTGCCCCCGCTGCCAACCCCGCCCCCGCTAGTTCGGCGAGATCACCAGGTCGCGCGCAGATCAATCGGCACGGGTCAGCGCCATGATCTCGTCGGTGGTCATCGCCACGTCCCCGCTGCCGCGTAACCGAGCAACCAGGTCGTGTCCGCGCCGCTGGACGCCCTTGGTGATTCGGATGGCGTCGCCATCCAACTCGAACGTGAGCTCGTCGCCAGGGTGCAATCCGAGCTGCTCGCGCAGGGCGACCGGGATCGTGACCTGGCCCTTCCCATTGAGGCGCATCGCGATCAGCCGCTGCCGTAGGGGCGGGTGATGATCTCCAGGTTGTGGCCGTCGAGGTCGTCGAAGTAGACGCCCCGGCCGCCGTCGTGGGTGTTGATCTCGCCGGGTAGGTGGTGGTGCGGATCGGCCCAGTAGTTGAGTTTCCACTCGCGGATTCGGCCGAAGATCTCGTCGAAGTCATCCTCGCCGACCAGGAACGCGTAATGCTGGGACGTGATCTCGCCTCGGGCGTCGATGAAGTCCAGTGTCACGTCGTTGGCGGTCTGGACGCACAGGAACGGGCCGAACGGGACCGCGTCGGGCAGGCCGAACAGTTCGGTCATGAACTTGGCCGACGCGACCTTGTCCCGTGCGGCGACGACTGTGTGGTTGAGCTGGATAGCCATGGTGTTTCCCCCTCTTCCTTGCTGATCCCAGCGTAGAACCTCCAGCGCACCCGAGGTCAAACCGCGTCACGCTTCACTTTCGGCCTTGCGCGGTACTGCGCACTGCGCAATAGTGTTCCTAGCGCGATACCGGGAGGGGTGCGGGTGGACACGAGCCAATTGCTCAAAGGCGTGCTCGACCTCGCCGTGCTCGCTGTGCTGCGGAACGAGGACGGCTACGGCTACGACGTCCTCAGACGCCTGCGCGGCGGGGGCATGGAAGAGGTCGGGGACGCGTCGGTTTACGGGACTCTGCGGCGGCTCTACCGAGCCGGGTGTCTGACCTCGTATGTGGTGCCCAGTGACGAGGGGCCGCACCGCAAGTACTACGGGCTCAACGAGTCCGGGCGGGCACGGCTGGTGGAGTCGGAGGACGCGTGGCGCGCGTTCGCCGGGACGTTGGACGACATTCTGAAGGGGGCGGCCGCGTGAACGGCGAAACCGAGATTCACCCGGGGCTCGACGACTATCTCGCCCGGGTGCGGGCCGCGCTGGCCGACCTGCCCGCCGAAGAGCTGGCCGAGGTGCTTGAGGACATCGAACCGCACGTCACCGAGGTCTTCGGGGAACCGGGCGACCCGGTCGACCGGCTGGGCTCGCCGGAGGACTACGCGGCCGAGCTGCGGGCCGCGGGTGGCTATCCGCCGGTCGAGGGGCCGCCGCCGGTGAGCGAGCACCACGGGCGCGGGCGGTTCGTGTTCTGGGCCATCGGGCTGACCGCGCTCGCCTTCTTCCTCGCCGCGTTCGCGACGCGGGGGCGCACGGAGCCGCTGATCCTGATCCTGCTGTGCCTTCCGGTCTACGGACCAGCGCTCTGGCTGGTCCTGGCCGGGCGGGTGAACCGGACCGACCTCACCGAGCTGCCGGAATACCGCCGCGGCAAGCGGATGGGCGACTCCGCCGTGGCGTTGCTGCAGCCGGAGGCGATCGCCTACCTGCGGTCGCTGCGCCCCGCGTGGGGGCTCGCCAGGCTTATCGTCCTGGCGGTGCTCTTCCTGGTCGCGCTTGATCGCGGGCCGGGGCTGGCGGTGTTCACCCTGATCGTCGCGGGTGGACTCGTGTGGCTGGCGGGCCGGGTGAAGACCAACCGACGACTGCTCGCGATCACGTTGCCCGCCAACGCCTTCGTCATCGGCGCGGCGCTCGGGCTGGTGATCGGGGCGACCGATCTCGGCCGGGGCGGACCGGTCTACGTCAACCAGGGATACGTCGGCGGCGGGCTCACCTACGGCGGCCGTCCACTGTCCAATGTGTACGCGGTGGGTGCCGACGGCAGGCCGATCGAGGAGTTCTACCTCTACGACGAGACCGGGACCCCGATCACCGTCGACTACGACTCGTGCACCCGGATCGACCGTTCGACGTTCCGTAACCGGTTCCCGCTGCCGCGGGTGACCTACGTCAACGGCGCCTGCGAGATGCGCACGGACATGCCTTTCGTCCCGCTGCCGCCGGGTGGCGGGTCGAGCTCGCCGACCGTGTCGACAACGGCCTCGCCCACGGTGTCCGGGTCGGTTCCGCCAACGGCGTCCACGCCACCCAGCGCGTCGGTGACCGCACCGCCCACCGCGCCGGTCACGCCGACGAAGTAGGCCAGGGGCGGGGGCGGGCGTCGGGGGCCCGCTCCCGCCTCACGCTTTGGGTCAGTACCCGAACATCTGGGTCCAGTAGTAGCCGCGCGTGGCCAGGCCGAGGCCCATGGTGCGCATCGAGCAGTTCAGGATGTTCGCGCGGTGCCCGGAGGAGTTCATCCAGGCGGACATGACCTGCTGGGCCGGCGTCTGGCCGCGCGCGATGTTCTCGGCGCCGGGGCTGGGGTAGCCCGCGTCCTCGGCGCGGTCGACGAAGGTGCGGCCGTCGAGGCTGGTGTGGGAGAAGTACCCGTTGGCCGACATGTCGTCGCTGTGGCCTTGGGCGGCTCGGTTGAGCCTGCTGTCCATGCTGACCGGCCCGCAGCCGTACTGCCCGCGATAGCCGTTGACCAGCGACAGGACCTGACTCGCCGCCGACGAGTCCGTGGTCGGCTTGGACTTCTTCGTCGTGGTGGTCGTGGTCATGGGCGCCGTCGTGGTTGTCGTGGCGGCGATGCTGCTCGTGGCCGTCGTCGGGACCGCCGAGGTCCCGGATACCGTGCCCGCGGCGCTCTTGACCGGCGCCGCGGTGGGCACGGGGGAGGACACGCTCGTCGGCACGTCCAGTGCGATGCGGTCCGGGCTGCCGTCGATCACCGGCGGCCCGGACATGACCTTGGCTATTCCGGCCGTGCCCGCGCCCACCGCGAGGGCGACCAGCACGGCCCGGACTAACGCGTTGCGTCCACGGCGGTCTCTCACGGTCGCGCAAGCTACCACTAACGGGTGATGAGTCCGACTAAACGGTGAAACCTTCGATCACGGAGTGGTGGGTTCCGTCGTGGTCGTCGGCGGGTTGGTGGTGGTCGTCGTGGTCGTCGTGGTGGTCGTCGGCGGATTGGTCGTCGGCGGCTGGGTCTGCGTCGGCCGGGTCGTCGTGGTGGTCGTCGGCTTCGGCTTCTTCGTCGTGGTCGTCGTCGGGTCCACTGACTCGGTCGTCGTGGTGGTCGTCTCCGTCGTCGTCGTGGTCTCCGTGGAGGTCGACGTGGTCGGATCCGTCGTCGCGGCGTCGCTGGTCGTGGTCGGCGACGGGCGCGTCGTGCTGACCTTGATCGTGGTGGGCGCGGCGGGTCCGGCGTCCTCGGTCTCGGGGGACGCGACGGCGGCGACGGCGGCGAACACCGTCGCGAGCACCACGCCCGAGACCCCCAGGATCGCGTACGGCGCGCGGCGCAGGCCCGGGCGCTCGTCGTCCACCGGTGATACCTCGACCCGGTCTTCTGGCTCTGACATGCAGGTCCAATCTCCACTCGGCCGTGTCGGCGCGACAAATTACCACCCGGCAGGATGACCCCATGGCCGCACCCGAGGACTCCGGCGCGAACCGGAGCGAACCCGTCCGCATGACCGCATGGGTGCGCGGGCACGTCCAAGGGGTCGGTTTCCGCTGGTGGACGCGGGCGCGGGCGCTTGAACTGGGTCTGACCGGATGGGCCCGCAACACCGCGGACGGCCGGGTCGAGGTGGTGGCCGAGGGCGCACGTGACTTGTGCGACAGGCTGCTGGCGGCCTTGCGGTCGGGCCGCACGCCGGGGACCGTTGACCAGGTGGTCGACCAATGGGGCCCGGTCAAGGGCGTCGAGGGATTCATCGAGCGGTGACCCGTGAACCGATTCCGACGCGGGCGCGTAGCCAGGATCGTGGCTGACACCCCGGGACAGGACGAGGAACTCGTCCGCGAGCTGTACGGCCGCTATCGGCGCCCGCTGCACAGCTATGTCCTGCGCTCGGTCGGCGGCGACCACCAGCGGGCCGAGGACATCGTCCAGGAGACCCTGCTGCGTGCCTGGAAGCACGCGGGCGAACTCGACGTCGACCACGCCGGACCCTGGCTCTACACGGTGGCCAAGAACCTGGTGATCTCCGGATACCGCAGGCAGAGCGCCCGGGTGGCCGAGGTGCCGATCGAGACCGACTGGGCCCGGCCGACCGACGACTTCGAGCAGGTCCTGCAGGGCTGGCAGGTGGCCGAGGCGATGCGGGCGCTGTCGCGGGACCACCGCAACGTCATCGCCGAGCTGTACTTCCGCAGACGCACCGTGGCCGAGGCGGCCAAGGTGCTCGGCGTGCCCGCGGGCACGGTCAAGTCCCGCACGTTCTACGCGCTGCGGGCGCTGCGCGACGCCCTGGAGGAACGGGGGGTGACTGAGCCATGAGCGAGCTTGCGAGCGAATCGTTGACACAGTGCCTTCGCGAGTGGAGTCGCCGACCTTGGGAGGCGTCGGCATGAGTTGTATGCATCTGACGTCGGTGGGTGCCTATGTGCTCGGTGCCCTGGAGCCGGGTGACCGGGCCGAGTTCGAGTCGCACCTCTCCGGCTGCGCCGCCTGCCGGGCCGAGCTGGTGCGCCTGGCGCCGCTGCCCGGCCTGCTGCACCACATCACGCTGGCCGACTTCGAGGACGTGCCCGAGCCCGACCTCAGTCCCGCTGAGGAGCCCGCCGTGGTCGTCGAGCTGCCCCGCGAGCAGCCCGCGCCGCGCACGCGCCGCAGATTCGCCGCGCTGGCCGTCGCGGCGGCCACCGTGGTCGCGTTGGGGTTCGGCGTGGTGTTCGTGGTCCGCTCGCAGCTGCAGCCCGACCCCGCCGGGGTGAGCTGGTCGGCGACGGACCCGGCCAGCGGTGTCGGCGTCGACGTCGAGCTCACCGACCGCCCGTGGGGCACCGAGGTGCGAATCACACTGCGGGACGTCCCGTCGGGCAAGCCGTGCAAGCTCGTGGTGCGCGGCCGCGACGGCAGCAAGGAGACCGCGGGCTGGTGGTCGACCAGTCCCGTCGCAGGTGAGGTCATCCCCGGGAGCACGTCGATCGATCTTGCCCACATCGCCACGGTGGACATCGTCACCGACGACAACCGGGTGCTGGTGAGCGTCCCGGCCCCCTCCTGACACGCGCGAGAGGCCCCCACCTCCCCAGGTCCGCACATACACGCAGGTACTCTCTTCCGGATAACAAGCAGTCGGCACTCGGAAGGTTCAGCCTCGTGCACCTCAAGAGCCTGACGCTGAAGGGCTTCAAGTCCTTCGCCTCCGCGACGACGCTGAAGTTCGAGCCAGGCATCACCTGCGTCGTCGGCCCGAACGGGTCGGGCAAGTACAACGTCCTCGACGCCCTGCGCTGGGTCATGGGCGAGGGCAGCGCCAAGGGCCTGCGCGGCGGCAAGATGGAGGACGTCATCTTCGCGGGCACCTCCGGCCGCGCGCCGCTGGGCCGCGCCGAGGTCACCCTCACCATCGACAACACCGACGGCGCGCTGCCGATCGAGTACAACGAGGTCTCGATCACCCGCCGGATGTTCCGCGACGGGGCCAGCGAGTACGAGATCAACGGCAACGGCTGCCGCCTGATGGACGTCCAGGAGCTGCTGTCGGACTCCGGCATCGGCCGCGAGATGCACGTCATCGTCGGGCAGGGCCAGCTGGCCGCGATCCTGGAGTCGAAGCCGGAGGAGCGCCGCGCGTTCATCGAGGAGGCCGCGGGCGTCCTCAAGCACCGAAAGCGCAAAGAGAAGGCCATCCGCAAGCTCGACGCGATGCAGGCCAACCTCACCCGCCTCACCGACCTCACCGCCGAGCTGCGCCGCCAGCTCAAGCCACTGGGCAAGCAGGCCGAGATCGCCCGCAAGGCCCAGAGCGTGCAGTCCGAGCTGCGCGACTCCCGGCTGCGGCTGCACGCCGACGACCTGGTCACCCAGCGCGCCGACATCGCCCGGGAGCAGGCCGACGAGGCCACCGCGCGGCGCAAGCGCGCCGAGGTCGAGCAGGCCCTTGAACTGGGCCAGGCCCGCCAGACCGAGCTGGAGGACCACCTCGCGGTCGACGCGCCGATGCTGGCCGCCGCCCAGGAGACCTGGTACCGGCTCTCCGCGCTGGAGGAGCGGCTGCGCGGCACCGTCCGGCTCGCCGTCGAGCGCGCGCGCCACCTGTCCGCGGCGGTCGAGGCCCCGCGTGGTGGCCGCGACCCCGACGAGATGGAAGAAGAGGCCGAGCACACGGCCATGCGCGAGGCCGAGCTGTTCGAGGCCGTCGCCGAGGCCCGCTACACCCTGGCCGAGTCCACCGAGCGCCGCGCCGAGCTGGAACGGCTCGTCCAGGCCGCCGAGAAGGCCCACCTGGCCGCCGTGCGCGCCATCGCCGACCGCCGCGAGGGGCTCGCCCGCCTCGCGGGCCAGGTCGAGGCGCTGCGGAGCAACACCAACGCCACCGCCGACGAGATCGAGCGGCTGTCGACCGCGCTGGCCGAGGCCAGTGAGCGGGCCGAGTTCGCCGCCCAGGAGCTTGAAGAGGGCCAGGCCGCCACCGGCACCGAGGAAGGCGACGACGCCGGTCTCGACGAGCGCCACCGCCGCGCGGTCGAGGCCAACGACTCCGCCAAGGCCCGCGTCGAGGAACTGGTCGCCGCCGAGCGCACCGCCGAGCGGGAGATCGCGTCCTGGAAGGCCAGGGTCGACGCGCTGTCGATGGGTCTGGCCCGCAAGGACGGCGCGGGCGCGCTGCTCGCCGCCGCCGACCGGCTCCCTGGCCTGCTTGGCTCCGTCGCCGCGCTGCTGACCGTCGAGCCGGGCGCCGAGGCCGCGCTGGCCGCCGCGCTTGGTCCCGTGGCCGACGCCGTTGCCGTCGCCGACCCGACCGGCGCGGTCGACGCGCTGCGTCTGCTGCGCTCCGGCGACGGCGGCCGGGCCGGGATGATCATCGGCGGCGCCGCGGTGTCGTCAAACCGCTCTTCCTGGCCGACGCTGCCCGCGGGTGCCCGCTGGGCCGTGGACCTGGTCCGGGCGCCGGACGCGCTGCTGCCTGCGGTGCACCGGGCGCTGGACAAGCTCGCCGTCGTGGACGCGCTGGCCGACGCGCAGACGCTGGTCGGGGCGTATCCCGAGCTGCGGGCCGTGACGGCTGAGGGCGACGTGCTTGGCGCGCACTGGGCGGTCGGCGGGTCCGAGCGGGCGCAGAGCGTCATCGAGGTCCAGGCCGCCGTCGACGAGGCCAACGCCAAGCTCGCCGCCGCCGAGCGGTCCGTGCAGCACTCCGCCGCCGCGCTCGAAGGCGCCCGTGCCGAGCAGCAGGCGCGCCGGGCCGAGGTCGGTGTGATCAAGGAGGAGATGAACGAGGCGAAGGTCAGGGCCGCGCGGTCATCCGAGCGCCTCAACCGGCTCCGCCAGGCCCTGCGCGCGGCCCAGGCCGAGGTGGAGCGCGCGACCACGCAGCGCGCCAAGGTCGAGCACGCCCGTGAAGAAGCCCTGATGAAGCTCGCCGACCTGGAGGAACGCCTGGTCGTCGTGCAGGAGCAGGAAGTCGAGGACGAGCCGGACTCCGCCGAGCGCGACGAGTACACCGCGTCGCTGGCCACCTCCCGCCAGGAGGAGATGGAGGCCCGGCTGTCGCTGCGCACCGCTGAGGAACGCCACCGCGCCCTGCAGGGCAAGGCCGACGGCCTGCGCCGGGCCGCCCGCGCCGAGCGGGAGGCCCGTGAGCGGGCGACCAGGGCGCTAGCCGCCCGTGCCCGCGGCGCGACCGTCGCCCAGGCCGTGGTCGAGGGCGGCGAACTGGCCCTGACCCGCATCGCGGAGTCGCTGCGCCGCGCCGCCGAGGAACGTGACGTCGTCCAGGCCCAGCGGGGCGAGCGCGAGCGGATCCTGACCGACGTGCGCGGCAAGGTCCGCGAGCTGTCCACCGAGCTGGAGAAGCTGACCGACGCGGTGCACCGCGACGAGGTGCTGCGCGCCGAGCAGCGGCTGCGGCTGGAGCAGCTGGAGACCCGCATCGCCGAGCAGTTCGGCATCGGCCTCGACGACCTGGTCGCCGAGTACGGGCCGACCGTGCCCGTGCCGCCGAGCCCGGGTGAGCTGGCCGAGTACGAGGCGGCCAAGGAGCGCGGCGAGGACGTCACCATGCCGCCGCCGACGCCGTACGACCGCGAGACCCAGGCCCGCCGCGCCAAGCGCGCCGAGCGCGACCTAACGATGCTCGGCAAGGTCAACCCGCTGGCCCTGGAGGAGTTCGCGGCGCTGGAGGAGCGCTACAAGTTCCTCTCCACCCAGCTCGAAGACCTCAAGGCGACCCGGCGCGACCTGCTGGTGGTCATCAAGGAGGTCGACGAGAAGATCCTTGAGGTCTTCGCCGCGGCCTACACCGACGTCGCCCGCGAGTTCGAGATCGTCTTCGACGTGCTCTTCCCCGGCGGCGAGGGCCGGATGATCCTCACCGAGCCCGACGACATGCTGGTCACCGGCGTCGACGTCGAGGCCCGCCCGCCCGGCAAGAAGGTCAAGCGGCTGTCGCTGCTCTCCGGCGGGGAGAAGTCGCTGGTCGCGGTCGCGATGCTGGTCGCGATCTTCCGCGCCCGCCCATCGCCGTTCTACGTGATGGACGAGGTCGAGGCCGCGCTGGACGACACCAACATGCGGCGGCTCATCGGGTTGCTCGAGCAGCTGCGGGCCAGCTCGCAGCTGATCATCATCACCCACCAGAAGCCGACCATGGAGATCGCCGACGCCCTCTACGGCGTCAGCATGCGCGGCGACGGCATCACCCAGGTCATCTCCCAGCGCATCCAGCGCACCGACCGCGACGCCGCGATCGAACAGTCCGAAGAGGACCCCGCCGCATAAGACACCGCCCCGCCCGCGGTGCGCGGACGGGGCGGTGTTCTGGGTGGAAAGACTTACGCGGCAGGCGGCGGGACCGCCTTCTTGCTCGCCTGGAAGGTCAGGAACGCGGCCACCGCGGAGGCGACCGCGGCGAGCAGGCCGACGATCAGACCGAAGCCCGCGCCCGAGGAGTAGCCACTGCCCGCGAGGCCGCCGAGGCCGCCGTCGTCCGGCAGGGTCAGCCAGCGGATCAGGATCAGCACGACGGCGCCGCCCGCGAGGCCGAGCCAGATCGTGGTCGCGTTCGCCACGGCGTTGCCCAGGTGCGGCAGCAGCACGATGACGCCCGCGGCGACCAGCATCAGCACCGGCAGCCAGCCAAGGATGCCGACACCCCAGGCGCTGAGCGAGCCGCTGGTGCTGAAACCGGGCACGCCGGCGTCGAAGGAGTACGAGTACCACGGAAGCAGGCTGGCGATGAACGCGAGCGCGCCTGCACCGATGCCTGCCCACTCGATCGGGGTCACTCGCTTTGCGTCGAAACTAGCCATGGGCTTTCGGCCTCTCTGGATGTGCACACACACGGTGTTTCGGTTGGGAATCGCCGACCGGTGCGCGACCGTGACGGGAACTCCGCAGGTTGGGCCAAAGTATGATCCTATTGAGACATATTCGGCCAGCCCCGAAATACAGTCGCGGCGGCCGGGCCGGACCATTCACGATTCATTCATGTATGCGATCCGCCCAGCCCAGCCCGACGACCTGGCCAACATCGTGCAGCTGGTGGTCCGCCTCCAGGCCGACCCGGACCACCACATCGGGTACCACGGGACCACCCCGGCCGAGGTCGCCGACGAACTCGCAGGTCTGCGGCCTGACTGGGCCGCGGGCGCGGTGCTGGCCGTCGCCGACGACGGCACACCGCGTGGGGTGATCAGCGTGGACGCGGACGCCGAGGTCGGCCGGGCCTGGCTGTTCGGGCCGTTCGTCGAGCTGCCCGCCGACCATCCCGCCTACCGCCAGTGCTGGCACAACGTGGCCGACGAGCTGCTGGAGGCCGCGATGGCCGTGCCCCGGCTCAGCGGGATCACCGACCTCGAACTGTTCGGCCACCGCCGCAACCGGCGGCTGGGCGACTTCGCCGCCCGGCACGGTTTCACCCAGCGTGGGACGAGCCGCGTTTTCACTCTGACGGGGTCCGCGTTGCGGTCCGTGCTCGTGGCCGCCGTCGACGACGCCGACACCGCGCGTCCGCTGGACGCCGATCCCGAGGTGCGGGCCCAGGTGGTCGAGCTGCACGAGCGGTGTTTTCCCAATCGGACGGTCACCGGCGGCCAGCTCGTGGCCGGATCACGTGGCCACACCGTCGTCGTGGCGACGGGTGCGACCGGGTTGCTCGGCTACGCCGCCGGGTACGCCCAGCCGGACGAGCTGTATGTCGACTACATCGGCGTCGACCCCGAGATGCGCGGCGCGGGCACCGGGCGGGCGCTGGTCCGGGCGCTGCTGCGGGAACTGGCCGTCACACAAGGCCCTCGACCGCAGGCCGCCGCGGTGATCTCGCTCGGCAATGACGCCTCTGAACGGATGTTCACCGCTCTGGGGTTCGGCCTTCACCTGGAGCTGGTCGGGTATCGACGCGAGCCCTGATTCACTCGATAGGGTGACGCTTCAACCATGATCACCTATGAGTGGGGAGCGTCCACATGCGCGACAGCAGTCTTCCTGGACTCAACCGGCGCGGCTTCCTCGCGGTCGGGGCGGCCACCGCCGTCGTGGCCTTCGACCCGGCCGGACTCGGCTGGATCAGCCAAGCCCAGGCCGACGCGGGCGCGACCGGCCTCCGGGTCCCGCCGCTCGACGGCGAACTCGTCACCGACGACGCGGCGTTAACCGAGGCCGCCGAGGACTATGGCCAGATCACGCACGAGCGTCCCCGCGCTGTCCTGCGTCCCGGCTCGGTGGGCGACATCCAGAAGATCGTCCGCTTCGCCTGCGCCAACGGCCTGTCGGTCGCCATGCGCGGCCAGGGCCACTCGGTCTACGGGCAGGCGCAGGTGCGGGCGGGCATCGTCATCGACTCGCGGACCCTGGCCACGATCCACTCGATCGGCCGGGACCGCGCCGTGGTCGACGCGGGTGCCACCTGGAGCGCGCTGTTCACCGCCGCCATCGCCGCCGGGGTGACCCCGCCGGTCGCCACCGACTACATCGGACTGTCCGTCGGCGGCACGCTCTCGGTCGGCGGTGTCGGCGGCGCCAGCTCCCACCATGGCTTCCAGGTCGACAACGTCCTCGCCCTGGAGGTCGTCACCGGCACCGGCGAGCTGCTGCGCTGCTCGCGCACGGAGAACCGCGAGCTGTTCGACGTCGTCCTCGGCGGGCTCGGTCAGTACGGCCTGATCGTGCGCGCCACGCTCAAGGTCGTCCCCGCCCCGGCCACCGCCCGGGTCTACAAGCTCACCTACGCCGACCTGGCCGCGTTCACCACCGCCCAGCGCACGGCCCTGGCCGACGGCCGGTTCAGCTACCTGGAGGGCCAGGTCGTCCCGACCGAAGCGGGCTGGGCCTACGTCCTCGAAGGCGTCGCCTACTTCACCGGGCAGGCCCCGGACGACGCGCGGATGGTGCGCGGGCTGCCCGCGCCGACCGCGACCGAGATCGCGGAGCTGCCCTACTTCGCGTGGCTCGACCGGATCACCGCTCTCGTCGACCAGCTGCGCCCGCTGAAGTTCCCCAATCCGTGGCTCAATCTGTTCCTGCCCGACGCCGTGACCGACCGCTACGTCGCCGACCTGCTGGCCGACCTGAGCCCGGCCGACGTGGGCGGCCCGATCCTGCTCTACCCGGTCCCGCGCGCCCGGCTGACCCGGCCGCTGGTCGCCGTGCCCGATAGCCCTGTCGTCTACCTGTTGTCGATCCTGCGCGTTGTGGCTCCGCCTAACGCCGACACGGTTAACCGTTTGATCGCCGACAACCGCGCGGCCTACGTTGACGCGGTCGCCCTCGGCGCGAAGCAGTATGCGATCGGCGCCATCCCGGTGAGTCCCGAGGAGTGGGCGGCGCACTATGGCGCGCAGTACCCGCGGGCCCGCCGGGCGAAGGTCCGGTTCGACCCGCACGGGGTGCTCACGCCGGGCCAGAAGATCTTCCCGTGATCCGGAGGTAGTCAGTGCTGACGACCGTGTTGACCGATGACGCCGAACTGCGGCTGCTTGAGCCGTGGCACGCCGAGGAGTTCGCCGCGCACCTCGATGAGGCGCGCGACTACCTGGCGGTGCACCTGTCGTGGGGCGACCGGGTCGTCGATGTCGACACGGCGAGGAAGTTCCTGCAGGGTTTCGCCGACAAGCTCGCCCGCGACGAGGCCAGGCTCTACGGAGTCTGGCTCGACGGCGGGCTTGTCGGCGGGGCCCTGTTCCCCGCCTTCGACGCGGCCACCAAGGTCTGCGAGGTGGGTGTCTGGCTGGTCGAGCGAGCCACCGGCCGCGGCCTGGTCACCCAGGCCGTCGGGCACCTGATCGACTGGGCGGTGTTCGAGCGCGGCATGGTCCGCGTCGAGTGGTACGCCGCGGCGGCCAACGAACGCAGCCTTGCCGTGGCCACGCGGCTCGGCTTCACCAAGGAGGGCACGCTGCGCCAGAGCTATGCCCACCGCACCGGCCGCTTGGACATGGAGGTCTGGTCAGTCTTGGCTGACGAGTGGCGCGCTCGTTCGGTGTCGAAGGGCGAGTAGGCCCCCTACTGCCAGGGTCACCACGACACCTAGCGGTGTGTACCAGGGGAACGCGAGTGCCACCGAGTCTCCTGCCGCCTTGGCGAAGTCGACGCCGAGGAACTCGCCGGTCTTCTTGCTGAACTTCACGCCCAGGATCACGAACGCCATCACCGCCACCGTGGTCACGAACGCCACGATCGCGTCGGCCTGCCTTGCCCGCTTGACCAGCAGACCGAGCAGGAACGCGCCGAGCAGGGCGCCATAGGTGTAGCCGGTGATGGCTAGGGCGGTCTCCACGATGGGGTTCTTCGTCGTGGTGAACATCGACGCGAACACGATCAGCGCGCCCGCCCAGACCACCGTCCAGATCCGACCCTGCCGCAGCGTCTCGGCGTCGGTCAGCGGCCTGCGGATGATCCGCTGGTAGACGTCGGTGACCGTCGAGGAGGCAAGCGCGCCCAGCGACGAGCTCAGCGCGGCTGCCAGGATGCCCGCGATCACGAAACCGGACAGGCCGCTGGGCAGCTCGTTGACGATGAACGAGGCGAACAGCTCGTCGTTGGTCGACAGGCCGAGGTCCTTGACCGGGTTGAGTCCTTTGTAGAACGACCAGAGCATCGTGCCGATGAGCAGGAACAGGCCGAACTGCAGGAACACGATCACCCCGCTGGCCATGAGCGCCTTCTGGCTCGCCTTGACGTCGTTGCACGCCATGAGCCGCTGCACGATCAGCTGGTCGGCCCCGTGCGAGGCCATCGACAGCACCGCGCCACCCAGCACGGCGGTGATGAACGCGTAGTTATTGCTTACCGGCGCGCTGGAGAAGTCGAACAGCTGCGTCTTGCCCGCGTCGACCGCCGCGCCGAACCAGCCCGACGGCAGCCGGTTCGCCAGGAACACCACGACCGCGACGCCGCCGACGACGTACCAGAGCATCTGGATCGCGTCGACCCACACGACCGCGCGCACACCGCCGAAGAACGTGTAGGCCACCATCGCCAGGCCAAGCACCGCGACGATCTGCCAGTACGCCGCGTCCACGCCGTAGGCCGCGAGCACGATCTTGACCGGGATCGCGGTGGCGAACAGGCGCACGCCGTCGGCGAGCAGGCGGGTGAACAGGAACGTCACCGACGCGGTGCCCTGCAGTCCGGCGCCGAACCGCTTGCCGAGGAAGTTGTACGCGGTGGTCATCTCGCCGGCGACATAGCGGGGGAGCAGCACGAACGACACCACGATCCGGCCGATCACGTAGCCGATCGCCAGCTGGAGATATGTGAACGCGCCGAGGTAGGCCACGGTCGGCACGCTGAGGACGGTCAGCGTCGAAGTCTCGGCCGAGACCACCGACAGGCAGGCCACCCACCACTTGATCTTGCCTTCGCCGACGAAGTAGTCGTTGCCGGATCGCTGCCGCCCCGCGATCCAGATGCCGAGCAGCGGCATGCCGACCAGGAATGCGGCGATGATGGCGAGGTCAAGGGCCCGCACAGGTTCCTCCGGCAGGTTCGGGGACAGGTGTGATCAACCGCAGCCCGCGCACGAGTTCCGTGTGCGGCTCCGGCAGAGACAACGACCCACGCCCGGGTGTGATGCTGCCGAGAATCCGCGGGCCCGACGCGCCGGTCCCTGGATCCACAGGTACACCGTGCCAGGTGAGGAAACCGAGCAGAGCGGCGAGGTAGGCCTCCTTGCCGTCGACCGGGAGACCGATGTCCTCGGTGGTTCCCAGGGTGGCCGGCGCCAGCTCGGCGGCGATGGCGGCCATGAGCGTCGGGTTGTCGGCGCCGCCGCCGGAGGCCAGGACACGGGTGACGCCTCGGCACGCGTCGGCGATCGTCCTCGCGGTGAGGGCCACCAGGGTCGCAAAGAGGTCCGCGTCGGCCACGGCGGGGACCCTGGCCAGTGCGGCCGCGAGGAGGTCGCTGTTGAAATGCTCCTTGCCGGTCGACTTCGGCGGCGGAGCGGCGTAGTAGGGGTCGGCCAGCAGAATCGCCAGCAGATCGTGTCGTACCGTGCCCTTCGCGGCGGTCGCGCCGTTCGAGTCGAGATCGGTGCCCAGCCGGTCGCGGGCGGCGGCGTCGAGCAGGGCGTTGCCAGGTCCGGTGTCGAAGGCGACGCCGTTGACGGTCACGTTGCCGATGCCGCCGATGTTCAGTGCGGCGGTCCCCGGCTCGGCGAGCAGCAGCCGGTCGAGCACCCCGGCCAGCGGCGCCCCGTGCCCGCCCGCCGCGACGTCGCGGGTGCGCAGGTCGGACACCACGGGCAGGCCGGTCGCCTCCGCGATCCAAGCGGGCTGACCAAGTTGGAGGGTGCCGTGGCACGCGGTGCCGTCGACCCAATGAAACAGTGTCTGCCCGAGTGAGGCGACGAGGTCCGCCGGTCCCGCGGCGGCGGCCGCCGCTCCGAACGCCTGCCCGACCCCGGTGTCCAGCCGACACAGCCGCTCCGCGGTGCAGCCGTTGGGCGGGAGCGCGGCCAGCAGGTCGGCGCGCAGGTCCGCGGGGTAGTCCGTCGACCAGTGGTCTACCGGGACGAGGTCGACGGTGTCACCGTGGATCGTGAGATCGGCGACGGCCACGTCGACGCCGTCCATCGACGTGCCGGAGATGACCCCGACCACCCGTGACCAACCCATGGGTGTCTGGTCTAACGGCCATGACGGTGATCCGCAAGAGGGGCATTGGGCCGTGCCCGGTACCCGGCGTGGCGGCAATGCGAGGATTGGGCCGTGTCGAACACCCTGATGGTCATCCTCATCGTCGCCGCCGTGGTCCTGGTCGCCGCGCTGGTCACCGGCGTCGTGCTGGCGCGACGCAGGCGGATCAGCCTCACCGAGGCCAAGCCGGAGCTCGACAAGCCGAAGGGCTACCAGGCCGGTGGCGGCATCAGCCTGGCCGCCGGTGGCGCGAAGACACCGCACCCAGTGGCCGACCGGACCGAGGTCGACGGCCAGCCCGGGGTGGGCGACGACGCCTCGGTGCCGCGCGACTCGCCGCGGCGGGGGATCGTCGATGTGACGCTGCCCGACGCGCCCGAGATCCCGGCACAGGGCACGCCTGCGGCGTCGGTCATCCCCGAGCAGGGCGGTCCGGTCGACGTCGCCCCGGACTACGAGCCCGAGCCGGTCATTCCCGAGCAGTCCACGGGGCCCGTCGAGCTCGACGAGATCGCGCCGACGGCCGGTCGGCTGGAGCGGCTGCGCGGGAAGCTGTCGCGGTCGCGGTCGACGTTCGGACAGGGCCTGCTCGGCCTGCTCGGCGCGGGTGACCTCGATGAGGACTCGTGGACCGACGTCGAGGACACGCTGCTGCTCGCCGACCTCGGCGCGGCGACCACCCAGGAGATCATCGACCGGCTGCGCGTGGAGCTGGTCGCGCGGGGTGTGCGCACCCCAGCCGACGCCCGCGCGGTGCTGCGCGAGGTGCTGATCGAGGCACTGCACCCGGAGATGGACCGCTCGGTGCGCGCCCTCCCGCACGGTGTCGACGGCGACCGCCAGCCCGCGGTCGTGCTGGTCGCGGGCGTGAACGGCACCGGCAAGACCACCACGACCGGCAAGCTCGCCCGCGTGCTCGTCGCCGACGGCCACTCCGTCGTCCTCGGCGCGGCCGACACGTTCCGCGCCGCCGCGGCCGACCAGTTGCAGACGTGGGCCGAGCGGGTCGGCGCGGAGACCGTCCGCGGCAAGGAGGGCGCCGACCCGGCCGCCGTCGCGTTCGACGCCGTCCGCCGCGGCCGTGAGTCCGGGGTCGACGCCGTGCTGATCGACACCGCGGGCAGGCTGCACACCAAGACCGGCCTGATGGACGAGCTCGGCAAGGTCAAGCGGGTCATCGAGAAGCAGACGCCCGTCGACGAGGTGCTGCTCGTCCTCGACGCGACCACCGGCCAGAACGGCCTCACCCAGGCCAGGGTGTTCGGCGAGGTGGTCGACGTGACCGGGATCGTGCTCACCAAGCTCGACGGCACCGCCAAGGGCGGCATCGTCTTCCAGGTCCAGCGGGAGCTGGGCGTGCCGGTGAAGCTCGTCGGCCTCGGTGAGGGCGCCGACGACCTGGCCCCCTTCGACCCGGCCGCGTTCGTCGACGCCCTGCTCGGCTGACTTGGGCGGCTCGGAGCCGACCCGGCGCGGGTACGACCTGGTCGCGACCCGCTACGCCGCCGACCTGACGAGCAGGCCCGCAATCCGCTAGACCGGGCCATGCTCGACGCCTTCGCCGACCCGGGTCCCGGACGGACCCGTGCTCGACGTGGGCTGCGGCCCCGCCAGATCGGCGGCTACCTGGGTGCGAGGGGCGTCGGCATGGCTCTCGCCCGCGATGCGTGGAGACGGCCCTCCTGGCCTGCGCGGCCAACATGAGCGCGCTGCTGGTCCGGTCAGGGGCCGCCGGCCGGGATCGTGTGCTTTACGCGGTGATCCACCTTGACCCGGCCCAGCGGACGGCGGCCTACCCGAGTTCGCCAGGGTCCTGCGGGCGGGTGGGCACGCGCTGACCACCTTCCACACCACAAACCGCCGCCTTAGGGGAACGGGACGGCGGTTGACCACGGTTGCCGCAAAAACCGCAGGATTCGCTCGGTGGTGACCAACACCAGAAATTTCGGGGAGGCGGAACAGCCGGGTGTCTGAAACGCGTGATGGGGGCCACTATGGAGTCATGGTCGACATCAAGCTGCTTGGCGAGCCGGTCGAGCGGGACACGGAGATCCTTACCCCCGATGCCCTGGCGTTCGTCGCGGGACTGCACGCCGCGTTCGCCGAGCGCCGCGACGAACTGCTCGCCGCCAGGGTCGCCAAGCGGGAGCACGCCTCCCGCACCGGGCGGCTGGACTTCCTGCCCGAGACCGCGGATGTCCGCGCCGCCGACTGGCGAGTCGCACCCGCACCGCCCGAGCTGGCAGATCGGCGGGTGGAGATCACCGGGCCGACCGAGCGGAAGATGGCGATCAACGCGCTCAACTCCGGGGCGCGGGTGTGGCTGGCCGACCTGGAGGACGCCAACACCCCGCACTGGCGCAACGTCGTGTCCGGGCAGGTCAACCTGTTCGACGCCGCCCGCGGGGCCATCTCGTTCACGTCCCCGGAGGGCAAGCACTACGAGCTGACCGCCGAGCGTCCGGCGACGATCGTCGTGCGGCCAAGGGGATGGCACCTCGACGAGAAGCACGTGGAGATCGACGGCCGCCGGGCCGTGGGGGCGCTGGTCGACTTCGGGCTGCACTTCTTCCACACACACGACAAGCCCTTCTACTACCTGCCGAAGATGGAGAGCCACCTGGAGGCGCGCCTCTGGAACGACGTCTTCACCCACGCGCAGCGCGAGCTCGGCGTCCCGCACGGCTCGATCCGGGCGACCGTGCTCATCGAGACCATTCCCGCCGCCTTCGAGATGGACGAGATCCTCTACGAGCTGCGCGACCACGCCTCCGGCCTCAACGCGGGCCGCTGGGACTACCTGTTCAGCCTGATCAAGTACTTCCGGGACGCGGGTCCCGGGTTCGTCCTGCCCGACCGCAACAGCGTCACCATGACCGCGCCCTTCATGCGCGCCTACACCGAGCTGCTGGTCCGCACCTGCCACCGCCGGGGCGCGTTCGCCATGGGCGGCATGGCGGCGTTCATCCCGAACCGGCGCGACCCCGAGGTCACCGCGCTGGCCCTGGCGAAGGTGCGCGAGGACAAGGGACGGGAGGCGGGCGACGGGTTCGACGGGTCGTGGGTCGCCCATCCCGACCTGGTCCCGGTGTGCCGGGAGGTGTTCGACGCCGTCCTCGGCGACCGCCCCAACCAGCTCGACCGGCTGCGCGAAGACGTGTCGGTGGCCGCCGCGGATCTCCTGGACGTGGCATCGACGCCGGGTCAGGCGACCATGGCGGGGCTGCGGTCGGCGGTCGACGTCGGGGTGCGGTATCTGGAGTCGTGGCTGGCGGGCAATGGTGCCGCGGCGATCCACAACCTGATGGAGGACGCCGCGACCGCCGAGATCTCCCGGTCGCTGATCTGGCAGTGGGTGCGCAACGGCGTCGTGCTCGACACCGGCGACCGGGTGACCGCCGGGCTGGTCTGGTCGGTCATCGCCGAGGAGCCCCAGTCCGCCGCGACGGAGCTGTTCGCCGAGGTCGCGCTCGCGGAGGACTACATCGACTTCCTGACCATCCCGGCCTATGAGCGGATCTGACATGCGCACCACCCTCGACGGCTCCCTGCTCGCCAACACCATCGAGCGGCTGTCCGAAGTGGACCAAAGGCGGGCGGCCCGCTATCCCGGCGATCACGGCGGCCGTCAGCCCGTCCACACCTGCTACGTCCCGGCCGACAAGATCACCGACGACCTGCCCGCCCGCTGGGGCGCCGAGGCGACGGCCGCGTTCGAGGAACACGCGCCTGACCCGGCGGTCCTCGCCGCCGCCGTCGGCGTGCCCGCCGCGCTGGCACCGACGGTGTTCGAGCGGGTGCGGGCCAAGCTCGCCGCCGAGCCGGTCGAGGACCTTCGCGTCGACTTCGAGGACGGCTACGGCTCCCGCGACGACGCGGCGGAGGACGCGGACGCGGTGCGCGCGGCCGAGTTGATCGGCGGGTGGGGGCTGGCCGGTGTCGGCATCCGGATGAAGTCGTTCGACACCCCGGAGTTGTTCGAGCGCGGAGTGCGGACCTTCGACCTGGTGCTCACCGGCCTTGAGACGCCGCCGCCGGGCTTCGTCGTCACCTTTCCCAAGGTCACCGGGCCCGACCAGGTCGAGGTGTTGGTGGATCTGTTCGAAGTGCTCGAACAGCGGCTCGGCCTGGACGAGAGCACGCTGCGGTTCGAGGTCCAGATCGAGACCACCCAGGCCGTGATCGACCACAAAGGACGGTTCACGATCCCCCGGCTGATCGAGGCGGGCGCGGGTCGGGTGTCCGGGCTGCACTTCGGCACCTACGACTACACCGCCGCCTGTGGCCTCGGCGCCGCCGACCAGCACCTCGCGCACGCGGCGTGCGACTTCGCCAGGCACGCCATGCAGGTCGGCGCGGCGGGCACCGGGGTGCGGCTGTCCGATGGCTCGTCCAACGTCCTACCCGTCGGCGACAACGTCCACACGGCGTGGCGATCGCACTACAAACTGGTCCGCCGCTCGCTTTCCCACGGCTTCTATCAGGGCTGGGACCTGCACCCGGCTCAGTTGATCTCCCGCTACTGCGCCGTGTTCGCCCATCATCTGGAGACCGCCGAGGCCGACGGGAAGCGGCTGGCGGCCTATGTCGCGCGGACCAGCGGGTCGATCCTCGACGAGCCCGCCACGGCCGCCGCGCTGGCCCGGTCGCTGCGCCGCGCCGTCGACTGCGGCGCGCTGACCGCCGCCGAGGTCACCGCGTCCTGCGGGCTGGGCATGGACGAGCTGACCGCCCTGGTGGAGCGCAGATGACCGACCTCGTGTTTCGGGCGCGGCGCTGTGTGGCGGGCGGGGCCGAGATCGCGGCCTGCGTGCGGGTGCGCGACGGGCGGATCGTGTCGGTAGACCCGTTCGACACGCCCGTCGGGGACTCGCGCTTGGTCGAGGTGGGTCAGGACGAGGTGCTGTTGCCAGGTCTGGTCGACACCCATGTGCACGTCAACGACCCCGGCCGCGCCGAGTGGGAGGGCTTCCCGACCGCGACCCGGGCCGCGGCGGCGGGCGGGGTGACCACGATCATCGACATGCCGCTGAACTCGGTGCCGCCCACGACCGACGTGCGCGCCCTGGAGATCAAACAGGCAGCCGCACGTGGTCGGTCCTTTGTGGACGTAGGGTTCTGGGGCGGCGCCGTACCCGGCAACGCGGGGGAACTCGCCGCGCTGCACGAGGCAGGTGTGTTCGGCTTCAAGTGCTTCCTGCTCGACTCGGGCGTCGAGGAGTTCGGCCACCTCGGCCCCGACGAACTCGTCGGGCACCTGCGCGTCACCGCGGAACTCGACGCGCTGATGATCGCCCACGCCGAGGACGCCGCCGCGATCACCCCGACCCCGCCCGGCCGCGCCTACGCCGGGTTCCTCGCCTCCCGACCGGCGGTCGCCGAGGACAACGCCATCGCCGCTGTCGCCAAGGCGGTGGCACTGACCGGCGCCCGCGCGCACATCGTCCACCTGTCGTCGGCGGACGCCTTGCCACTGTTGAGCGACCGGGTCACCGCCGAGACCTGCCCGCACTACCTGACCTTCGCCGCCGAGGACGTCCCCGACGGCGCCACCGAGTTCAAGTGCTGCCCGCCGATCCGGGACGCGGCCAACCGGGACCGGCTGTGGCAAGCGCTTGCGGACGGCCTGATCAGCATGATCGTCAGCGACCACTCGCCCTGCACACCTGAGTTGAAGCGCTTCGACACCGGCGATTTCGCCGCGGCGTGGGGCGGCATCGCCAGTGTCCAACTCGGCTTGCCCGCCGTCTGGACCGGCGCCGCCGCGCGCGGCCACTCGTTGGTCGACGTCGTCGGCTGGATGGCGGTCGGACCAGCCGAGCTTGTCGGCCTGCGCCACAAGGGCCGAATCGCGCCGGGCTTCGACGCCGACCTATGTGTGTTCGCGCCGGACGAAGAGTTCACGGTCGACGCCGCCGCGCTGCACCACCGCAACCCGGTCACCGCCTACCACGGCACGACCTTGCGTGGAGTCGTCCGTTCGACGTGGCTGCGCGGGGACCCGGTCGGGGAGCCCCGAGGGGAATTGCTGGAGAGGGGCTCTGCGTGAGTGACTGGCTGACCCTGCCCGATCTCGCCTCGCGTCGCTTCGGCGGCTCGGTGATGTGGGCCAACGACGAGTCGTTCGCCGAGCGGGAGAACCTGATCACCCCAGCGCCGCCCGGGTTCCGGCCTGCCACGTTCGGCCTCAAAGGCCAGGTCTACGACGGCTGGGAGACCCGCAGGCGACGTTCGCCGGGCGACGACTCGGCGGTCGTGCGGCTCGGTCTGCCTGGGGTGATCCGCGCGGTCGTGGTCGACACGGCGTTCTTCACCGGCAACTACCCGCCGGAGTGCACGGTCGAGGCGTGCGCGGCGTCGGGCTATCCCGATGTCGATGAGCTGGCCGGCTGGGAGACCGTGGTCCCGCGCAGCCCGCTCAGTGGCGACACCCGCAATCTGTTCGAGGTCGAGTCGGGCAAGCGGTACACCCACATTCGGCTCACCATCCACCCGGACGGCGGCGTCGCCCGGCTCCGCGTCCACGGCGAGCCGGTCGCCGACCCGGCCCTGCTCGACCCGGTCGCGCTCGACCTGGCGGCGTTGGAGAACGGCGGCCGGATCATCGACTGCAGCAACAAGTTCTATTCAAACCCCGACAACCTGCTGTCCCCAGGCCAGGCCACGGTCATGGGCGAGGGCTGGGAGACCGCCCGCCGCCGCGACTCGGGCAACGACTGGGTCCTGGTCCGGCTCGCCGCGGAGGGGAGCGTCCGGTTCGCGGAACTCGACACGACGCACTTCAAGGGGAACGCGCCGGGTTGGGCGCAGTTGACCGGTGCGTCCGCGCTGGACGGCCCGTGGTTCCCGCTGCTGGAGCGCACCCGGCTGCAGCCGGACACCCGACACCGCTTCGCGGTCGAGGGTGCCGCGGTGGGCTATGTGCGGCTGGACATCTTTCCCGACGGCGGGATGGCGCGGCTGCGGCTGCACGGCGGGTTGACCGACCGCGGGCTGGCCGCGTTGGCGGCCAGGTTCGCGGACGTCTAGTCCCAGTCCCAACGCAGGCCGCGGATCCCGGCCGGAACGTCCAGGAACGCCAGCTGCACCGACCCCGAGGCGTCCGGCTGGACGGTGCGCACCTGGTCCAGATCGCTATCCACAGTGGACTGGGCGAAGTAGGTGCACTGGCGGGGGGCCGCGGCCGGGTCGAACGACACGTCCATCAGGTACTCCCGCAGCGGGTGGCTCAGCTTGCGCTCGAAGTCGTGCGACGGCGTCGCCGACGGGTCGACCACCTCGAACTCGATCATGATCAGGTCGCCGATGTCCAGCACCCGGTCGAACAGCAGCTCGGCGACCAGGAATCCATCCACGGCGTCGTACTCCCACCGGCCGGTCCGGCAGTGCGCGATGCCGCGGACGATCGGCGGGACCGGACCCGGCGACTCCGCCCGGCGGGTGATCACGAGTCTGCTGACCCCGGATCCGGTGGCACGCAACAACTGGCGGGCCCGCATGCCCTCCTCGCGGCGGTCCGGCCCGAAGCGGACCGAGTCGTGGTGGCTGATCCGGGCGAGCCCGTCGTCGGGGCGGGCGTCGAGTCGGTCCAACAGCGCGGTGGGTTGGTGGCCATCGGGCCAGAGCGCGGTGGGCGGCAGCGGTTCCGGTCGGGACCGGCCGCGTCTGCGCGGTGCGCCGAGCAGGCCGACCAGGGCGCCGCGGTCGAGGCCCAGCACGTCCTCGATGACGTGCAGGGCGACCATCGAGTCGGCGCGCTCCGGCCTGCTGCGCCCGGACTGCCAGTGGCTCAGCGCCGCGATGCTGATCTTGATCCCGTGCAGCTCCAGCCGGTGGCGGATCCGGTCGAGGCTGAGCCCGCTGTGTTGGATCGCGGCCCGCAGCGCGACGGGGAACGGCCCGGTGGCCAGGATCTCGTCCAGTCCGCAATTCGCGATATCTGCTTCGCCGAGGGTCATCCGTGCCTCCCGCGCCACCGATTGGGTGAGTCTGAGGCGAAATGTAACTCGGAGTCGCGATTCGTCCATCGACTAGGTGAATGGAACGTCATCCGGACCTGCGGTTACCGGCTGGATTTCACTTTTCGACCCGATTCCACAGTTTTGACAAAGTAGCCGTGGTCAGGCCCATTCCCAGCGGATCCCGGCCACCCCGGGCGGCGTCGACAGGCTGGTCATGTGCGTGCCGGTCGGGCCGAGCCACAGCTCGTGTTCCTCGACCCCGTCGCCCGCCGCCGCGGGCCGGTGGAACTCCACGCCGCGGGCCGGGATCGCGTCCGGGTGGAACGCGACCTGCATCAGATAGTGGGCGGGCGGCCTGGTGAACCGGCGCTCGACGACCTCGCACGGCTTGCCGGGGGCCAGGGTCACCTCGTAGTCGACCACGGCCGTCTCGCCCACCCGCAGCATCCGGTCGAACATGACGTCGGCGTTGAGCAGGCCCATCGGCTCGTCGGTGCGGACCCTGGCCAGCCTGCCCTGGGTCACCGCCGTCACCCTGGGCACGTCCAGGTCGTTCGGGTGGGCGAGCTGGGTGATCTGCAGCCGGTCGACGCCCTCGGTCTCGGCGCGCACCACCGCACGCATCCGGACCCGGCTCTCGCCGCCGTCGCCGTCGAGGAACACCTCGTCGTGCACGGACAGGAACGTGAGCCGCTCGGCGGGCAGCCGCTCGACGCCGCCGAAGACCGCGGGGTCCTCGATGCCCCACAACTCGTCGAAGTCGATGGTGTCCGACACCGCGTGCAGCCAGCGGCCGCGCGGCCGCTGGCTGCACG
>Ga0247823_10000468_pt1 | contig 34402 bp, 34 predicted proteins | sample 13C_PalmiticAcid_2_FD_192426 | JGI IMG/M metagenome (GOLD analysis project Ga0247823, IMG submission 192426) | Soil microbial communities from agricultural site in Penn Yan, New York, United States - 13C_PalmiticAcid_Day30 | ecosystem: Environmental > Terrestrial > Soil > Agricultural land...
ACGTGGGCGCCGAAGCCCGCTCGCTGTTCGAGCCCGTGTTCGCCATCCGCATCCTCCAGGACGACGGGCGGGTGCTCGTGCTCGACTGCCGCGGCCGCGAGCTGCGGCTGGACCGGCGCTTCGGCACGGTGAAATCGGGCGAACGCGTGCTCGCGCGCTTCGGCGACATCCGGGGCATCGTCGTGAGCCACTCCCGCCTGGGCGGGGGCCACTTCCGCGAGGAGATGCCGGAACTGTGGACGGTGACGCTGTCGCTCGGCTGGTTCTCGCGGGTGCACGTGGGCCGCACGCACGACGACGCGGAGGCCTCGGTGGTGGCCGCCCGCATCGCCTCGCTGACGGGCAAGCCCGTGAGGGCACGCTGAGCCGCCCAGGCTCCTAGGACAGCACCGGCGAACCCAGCCCCGCGAACTGCTCGAACACGTCCTCCGCCCCCATCTGCCCGCCCTTGAGCATCAGGGTCACGCCGTCCAGCGCGGGCTCGTCCGCATGCGTGCGGCTGACGGCCACGCCGGGGCCGAGCGCGCCCACGTACGACAGGCCCCACAACCCCAGCCCCTGCGTGACGAGGCTCGACGTGTCGCCCCCCGCCAGCCCCAGGCGCCGCACCGCACGGCCGCGGCCCGCCTGCTCGACGAGCAGCTGGCGCACGAAACGCGCGGTGGCGCCGGCCACCTCGCCGGCCCGGCGGGTGTCGGCGTCGGCAGGGCTCTCCGGCGCCGTGGTCACCAGCGTGGGCCGGCCCTGCGCGAGCGACGCGGCGACCCGCTGCCGCGCGGCCTCGCTGCGGGCCCCATCGGCGAGGTCGTCGGGCACGAGCGCGATGCGGTGGAACGCCTCGGCCGCGCGCACCTGCCGCGCGGTGACGGGCGACAGGCTGCCGGCAACGATGAGCACCGCACCCGGATCACGTTCGCGCGGTGCCTCGCCGCGCGGCGATGCGGACGTTCCCCAGCGGCGCAACAACGCCTGCGCGACGCTGCTCGGCCCCACGGCCAGCACGCGGCGCTGCTTCGCCTCGTGCCACAACAGGCCGCCCACGGCCCGCAGGTGCGCGGCTTCGGCCACGTCGAGCAGCACCGCCGGCACGCCCTGTTCGGCGAGTGCGCGGAAGCGGGCCTGCAGCACGGCCTCGTCCTCGTACAGCGGGAAGTGCAGGCCGGCGACGGGGGCCAGGTCCTGCTGCGCGAGGTGCACGCGCAGGTCGGCCTCGCGCATCGGGGTGACCGGGTGCACCCGCATCGTCGGATGGCGGTCCAGCCGCTCCACCGCCCCGCCCTGCCGCGCCGCGGCGAACAGGTTGCTGAACACGCAGTGGCGCCCGAGGCTCGGCTGCCCGCCGACGATCAGCGCGACCGGGTGCTCGACGTGCGGCATCAGCGAGCGCACCGCCTGTCCGATGCTGCCGACGTGCGGCGCGCTGTCGAACGTGGAACACACCTTGTAGTGCAGCACGCGCGGCGCCACCCGCGAGAAGAAGGCGCCCACCGGCTCCAGCTCGATGGCCATCGCCTCGGGTGACATGGACCGCGCCGCGCCGGCGATGCCCACGGCGTCCAGCGGCCGCCCGAGCACCCGCGCCGCCGCGGCGAGCCGGGCCGTGTCGGGCACGTCCATGAACAGCATCGCGGCGAGGCCCGCCTGCGCGAGCACGGCGAGCGTGTCGCTCGCGCCGGTGAAGTCGTCGCCGTACCAGCCGTAGCGCAGGTCCGTGCTCATGCGGATTTCCTGCCGAAGAAGTCGAGCGCCTGGCGCAGCTCGGGCGAACGCGCCGCGCGGTCGTCGAGGGTCTCGTTCCGCTGCACCGCATCCCACGCCTGCTGCAGGCTGGCCACGCCGGCGGCCGGGCCGCCCGGGTGCGCGAGGATGCCGCCACCGGCCATGAACATCAGGTCGGTGGTCTTCACCGCGTCCCACGTCGCGGGCACCGTGCCGGCCCACTGGCCGTTCGAGAACGCGGGCATCACCGCGTCGTCGAGGCCGGGCGCGAGCGGTGAGAGCGTGTCGTGCGCGCTGTCGATCACCTCCTCGTCGGTCTGCGAGAACTTGCCCTGCAGGCCGTGCACGTGCATGTGGTCCACACCCGCAAGGCGCCACAGCGTCTGGTAGGCCTGGAACGAAAAGCCCAGCAGCGGGTGGCGCGACAGCGCGCCGTAGCCGTTGCGGTGGCCATGGATCGCGAGGCCGGTGTGCCGGCGCAGCGTCTGCAGCGCGGAGTAGCCGCACCAGTTCAGGCTCGCCATCACGCAGCTGCCGCCCTCCTGCTCGACGAGGTCGGCGTGGCGGCGCATCGCATCCACCTCGTCGCTGATGTGGAAGGCCACCATCACGTGCTTGCCGGTGCGCTGCTCGTGGTCGCGCACGCGGCGCATCACCGCGCGGATGCGGTCGTGCAGCGGGGCGTGGGCCGGGTCGCCGCTGCATTCGTCGTCCTTGATGAAGTCGACGCCGGCCGCGCACAGCTGCCCCACGAGTTCACCGGTCGCCTCGGCGGTGAGGCCCACGTTCGGCTTGATGATGGTGCCGATCAGCGGGCGCCCCTGCACGCCCGTGCGCGCGCGGGTGCCGCGGATGCCCTGCTTCGGCAGGTCGAACTGCAGCCGGTACGACGCGGGCAGGTCCAGGCGCTCGAGCCGCAGGCCCGTCACCTCGCCCAGGTCGAACAGGTTGCCCGACACGGTGGCGGCCAGCGTGGGCAGGTTCGCGCGCACGTTGGCGACGGGGAAACTCACCCGCAGCCGCGCGCGCTGCCAGCGGCGCCCGGTGTCGAAGATGCCCTTGCGGGACATCCATCCGTTCGGCAGCGACGGCCGTTCGGCCACGTCCAGCAGCTCGATGGACTCGACCTGCGCCCGCGCCCGTTCGCGCAGTTCGTCGGTTTCGCCCGCCACCCGCGTGAACGTGCCGGAGGACTGCTCGCCGGCCAGCACCTCGGCCACGTGGGCCGGATCCAGCGGCGTCTCGATCAGGTACGTCGCGGTGAAACGATCGCCGGCCATGGTCACAGCGTCGACAGGTCGGGGAACGGGCGCACCGGGTCGCTGCCGTCCCAGTTCACCGCGGCCTCGCGGATCAGGCGGAACAGTTTGCCCTTCGGGCCGGCCACTTCCGACAGCTCGATCGTGGTGCCGGGACCATGGCCCGGGTGCGGGCGTTCGTCGAAGTAGACGAAGCGGCCGTTCTCGCCCACCTCGCCGCCCATGCAGACGGTGAAGCCCTCGGCCTCGGCGCGCGCGAGGTCCTCGTCGAAACGTTCGGTCCAGTACGCCACGTGCTGCACGCCCGTGTGGCCCGCGCGGAGGAAGTCACGGTACATCGACGGCACGTCGTTGCGCGTCTGCAGCAGCTCGATCTGCAGGCCGCCGGCATTGGCAAGCGCCACCGAGTTGTGCGGCTCGTGCCGCTCGCCGCGGTACGTGAAGTTCTTGATGGGCACCTTGGGGTTGTAGTACCAGGGGCCGACGCCCAGCACGGTGGACCAGTAGTCCATCGCGGCCTCGATGTCGGGCACCAGGTAGGCCACCTGGCGGATCTCGCCGAAGAATCTGCTCATGTCGATCTCTTGCAGTTGGAGGGGGTTGCAGGCCGGCGTGGCGAAGCGCCGGCCCGGGGTCACTTCAGGAAGCCGATCGAGATCCAGGGAATCGCCGCGACGATCACCAGGCCCACGAACAGCGCGAACATGTAGCCGCCGATGTGCCGGAGGCCCTCGTCCGGGTTCACCTTCGAGATGGCGCAGGCGCCGTAGTAGCCGACGCCGAACGGCGGGGCGAACAGGCCGATGCCCATCGCGAAGATCACGACCATCGCGTAGTGCACCTCGTGGATGCCCACGGCACGGGCGATCGGGAACAGCAGCGGGCCGAACAGCACGATCGCGGGAATGCCCTCGAGCACGCTGCCGAGCACGATGAACGCCACGATCGAGATCGCCATGAAGCCGATCGCACCACCCGGCATCGCCTTCATCGCCTCGGCGAGGTCGTGCGAGAAGCCCGACTGCGTGAGGCCCCAGGCCATCGCCGTGGCGCAGCCCACGATGAAGATGATGGCGCCGGTGAGCGAGGCGGTCTCGATCAGCATCGGCTTGAGGCGCTTCACGTCGAACTGGCGGTGGATGAAGATGCCCACGAGCACCGAGTACACGATGCCGATGGTCGACACCTCGGTGGCGGTGGCGATGCCCTCCACCACCGCGGCGCGGATCACGAACGGCAGCGCGATGGCCGGCAGCGCCACGAGCAGGTAGCGGCCGATCTCGCCGCGGCTCGCGCGGCGCACGCTCGAGAGGTCCTCGTGGCGGTAGCGCCACCACACCACGGCGCACAGGCAGATGCCCACCGCCACGGCCGGCAGCAGCCCGCCGGTGAACAGCGCCGCGATCGACACCCCCGTCACCGAACCGATCGTGATCAGCACGATCGACGGCGGGATGGTCTCGGTCTGCGCGCCGGTGGCCGACAGCAGCGCCACCAGGTCGCCCGGCTTCGCGCCGCGCGCCTTCATCTCGGGGAACAGCACGGGCGCGATGGCCGCCATGTCGGCGATCTTCGAACCCGAGATGCCCGAGACGAGGTACATCGCCCCGATCAGCACGTACGACAGCCCGCCCCGCACGTGGCCCAGCAGGCTCGCGAGGAACTGGATCATCGCGCGGGCCATGCCGGTCATCTCGATCAGCGCGCCGAGGAAGATGAACAGCGGCACCGCGAGCAGGATCAGGTGCGACATGCCTTCGTCGAGCCGCCCCACCATCACGAGCATCGGCGTGCGCGTGGTGAGTCCGAGGTACGCGAACGTGGCCAGCGCGAACGAGAACGCGATGGGCACGCCGCCGAACACGCAGGCCGCGACGATGATGACGAAGAAGATCACGAGGTTGAACTTGCCGAGCGGCGCGAACAGCGGCGCGGCCAGCCAGAACAGCAGCACGGCAGCCGCCGTGGCGGCCAGCGCCACCGCGATGCGGCGCGGCTCATGCAGGCGCACGAGCCGCAGCACGGCCATCACGGCCATCAGGGCGAGCCCCACGGGAATGGCACTGGCGCGCCACGCGTTGCTCATCTCCATCGCCGGGCTCACGACCGGCATCTCCTCGTAGGCGTATTCGAACGCGGGCCACATCACGAGGGCCAGGAAGGCGAGCGGCACGGTGAGCGCCAGCGTCTCCAGCAGCGCGCGCGTGCCTGGCGACACGCGGCTGACCATGCCGGTCATGCGCATGTGTTCGCCGCGGCGCAGCGCCACGACCGCCCCGAGCATCGACATCCACAGGAACAGCATCGAGGCCAGTTCGTCGGACCAGACCAGCGGCTGGTGGAACACGTAGCGCGCCACGACACCGGTGAAGAGGACGACGATCTCGACCAGCACCAGCGCGGCGGCGGTCCATTCGACGAGCGAACCGAGGCCGTGGTCGACGCGGCCGGCCCACTGGCCGACCGGGTTCGACGCCGCCACGCGGGCTTGGGAGTCCTGCACGAGGGAAACCGACATGGGAACGGTCCCGGCCCGTCAGGCCAGCTTGCCGACGGACTGCTCGAGCAGCCCCCAGGCCTCGTTGCCGAAACGGCCCTTCCACTCGCTGTAGAAGCCCGCGTCGCGCAGCTTGGCGCGGAAGGTGTCGGGCGACGAGGCGTTGAAGGCGAGGCCCTTCGCCGCGAGGTCGGTCTGCACCGTGTCGTTGAGCTTGCGGATGTCTTCGCGCTGCTGCAGGCCCGCGTCGTTCAGCGCGGTGGAGACGATGGTCTTCAGGTCGGCCGGCAGGCTCTCCCACATGCGGCCGTTGGCGATGAACCAGTAGCCGTCCCAGATGTGGTTCGACAGCGAGCAGTTCTTCTGCACCTCGTACAGCTTGGCCACCTGGATGATGGGCAGCGGGTTCTCCTGCGCGTCGACGATCTTCGTCTGCAGCGCCGAGTACACCTCGCTGAACTGCAGGCTCGCAGGCGAAGCCCCCAGCGCCTTGAACATGCTGACCGACAGCGGGCTCACCGGCACGCGGATCTTCAGGCCGTCCATGTCCTTCGCGCTCGTGACCGGGCCCTTGCTGCTCGTGATCTGGCGGAAGCCGTTGTCCCACATCTTCTCGAACGCGTGCAGGCGCATCTTGCCGATGGCCGCGCGCACGTGGGCGCCGATCTTGCCGTCCATCGCGTTCCACACCTGGTTGCGGTCGGAGAACGCGAAGCCCACGGCGTTGATGGCCGCCACCGGCACGAGCGTGGCGATGACGAGCGCCGACGGCGTGAAGAAGTCGATGCCACCCGAACGCACCTGGGCCAGCATGTCGGTGTCGCCACCCAGCTGGTTGTTCGGGAAGATCTTGATCTCGACGCGGCCCTTGGTTTCCTTCGCGATGCGGTCGGCCGCCTCCTGCGCGCGGATGTTGAGCGGGTGCGTGACCGGCAGGTTGTTGCCGTACTTCAGCGAGAACTCGGCCGCGCGCGCGATGCGGGGCAGGCCGGCGACCGAAGCGACCGGGAGGGCACCGAGACCGCGCAGCACGGTGCGGCGGTTCGACAGGAAGGAAGTGGGATTCATGACGCTCGACTCCGTTGAGGGGTTCTGAGGGTTTTCCAGGGGGTCCATTCACCCGCTACCCCGTAAGAGCCTGTAGAGTAAGAGCCAGCCACCCGAGCGTCAAACCAAACCGTTGAGGGGATCTGAGGTGTTTCCACGCATTGAAGACGTCGCTGAGCGCGCCCAGGTCTCCCTCGCCACCGTCGACCGGGTACTGCACGGCCGCGGCGGCGTGCGCCCGAGCACGGTGCAGCGCGTGATGCAGGCGGCCACGGCGCTCGGGTACGTGTCGCAGGCCCAGTTGTCCGATGCGACGGCCACGAAGCCGCTGCGCATCGCCTTCCTCATCCCGGCCGGCAGCAACCGCTTCCTGCGCATGCTGGGCGACCTCATCGGCTACGCGCACGAACAGTGGGCGCCATTCAACGTGCGCTGCCAGGCCGTGTTCATCGAGGCCTTCAACCCCGAGGCGCTGGCCCAGCACCTGCTGAAGGAAGGCAAGCGCTCGGACGGCGTTGCGTTCATGGCGCTCGAGCACCCGCTCGTGCGCGAGGCCGTCGCCGAACTCGCCGAACGCGGCGTGCCCACCGTGACGCTGATCTCCGACCTGTCGAACTCGCGCCGTGCCGCGTACGTGGGGCTCGACAACCGCGCCGCTGGGCGCACCGCGGCGTACCTCATCGCACGCTTCATCGGCCCGGCCGCCGCGCGGGGTGCGAAGGTCGCGATGATCGCCGGGTCACTCAGCTACCGGGCCCACGAGGAACGCGAGGCGGGGTTCCTGCACCTCTTCGAGGAACAGTACGCGGACGTGCGTGTGGTCGGTCTGCGCGAGGGCCGCGACGACGCGCAACGCAACTACGAGCAGGCCCGCGCGCTGTTCCAGCAGCACGGCGACCTCGCCGGCATCTACAACATCGGCGGCGGAGCCGAAGGCATCGGCCGCGCGATCCACGAACTCTCCCCGGCCTGCAAGCCCGTGTTCATCGGGCATGGCCTCACCCCCGACACCCGCGCGCTCCTGATCGCCGGCACGATGGACGCGGTGATCACGCAGAATCCGCAGGGGGCGGTGGCGAACTGCGTGCGCATCTTCTCGAACCTGCGGGATCGGCGGGATGTGCTGAGCGGGGTCGAGCATGTGCGGAGCCAGGTGATCTTTCGCGAGAACCTGCCCTGAGCCACGCACCACCGAATCATGAAACGCTTTTTCGACTTCTTCAGTCGGCGCCAGCAGCCAAGCCAGGCGGTCGACGGTGCGATGCCGGCCATTTCAAGCACCGGCCTGCGGCGCTGCAACGAGCGCATTCGGTGGATCGCTTCGTCCTTCAGAGACATCGAGGCGTTTCGCCTTCGCGCGGCGGCCGTGGCGGACGACCTGGGCCCGTCCTCCATCCCCGATCTGGCCTCGCTGTTCCACGCGGAGCACACACCACCGCCCGAACTCGCCAGCGCGTTCGCGGGCCTCGGCGAGTGGATCACGGCAAGGCAGTTCGCCATCTTCGAGGTCTTCTACCACTTCGGCGACCAAGCGATTCCGGTCCTGAAGCACGTCGCGTTCGGCGAGTACGACTGGACGCAAGGGAATGCGATCGAAATCCTGTGCCGCCTGGCGGCTGACGGCGTTCGCCGCGACGAGATCGTCGACGCGCTGATCGCGCACCTCCCGGACATGCGGGAGGAAGCGCACGCCTACGCCCTGGCGCCGTTGTTGAATCAGTCGGCAACGAACCCGGAATTGCAGGCCGTGATGGCGAAGCTGTTGACGGTGCCTGAGTTCAAGTCCAGGCACGACGACCTGCTCTCGGCTCGACGACACGGTTGACCGATCGAGCGCACCTCACGCAATTCGCGTCAGGTGATCCTTCGCGATAACCTGCCTTGAGTCACGGCCGTCGTCGAGCACAAAAACTCGTCATCCCGGCGAACGCCGGGATCCACACAGCGCCGTCAACCCGAACCAGATCGCCTCGACCAAGGACATCCCATGAAACTCGGATACACCATCGTCTACGTCCCGGACGTCGACGCCTCGTTGAAGTTCTTCTCGGCCGCCTTCGGATTCGCCGTGAAGTTCCTGCACGAGTCCGGCACCTACGGGGAACTGGTCACGGGCGAGACCACCCTCGCCTTCGCCGCCCACGAGCTCGGTCATGGCAACTTCCCCGGCGGCCATGTCGCCGCATCCGAATCGGGCAAGCCGCTGGGCATGGAGCTCGGCCTCGTGACCGAGAACGTGGCAAGCGCCCATGCGCGGGCGCTGCAGCTGGGCGCGACGGAGCTGGCCGCCCCGAGCGAAAAGCCCTGGGGACAGGTCGTGTCGTACGTCCGCTGCCCGGACGGCACGCTGGTGGAACTCTGCACGCCCATCGGCGGCCAGTAGCCCGCCCTCCCTTTCACCTCGCCCTCGGCGCAATCAGCGCCGGCGAGCTGTCCTCCACCAGGTCGCGCGGCAGCGTGATGTCCATCTCGAACGACTCGCCGCGGTACCACGACAGCGCGCTGTAGGCCACGCGCCGGTCGGGGCCGTGCAGCTGGCGCAGGATGCGCGCGACGGGCGACCCCACCGCGCAGTGCAGGTGCTGCGACTGAACGAGGTCGGCCGGTTCCACGGTCAGGCGCTGGCGCAACTGGCTGGCCGACTCGCCGCCGTGCACGAACATCAGGCGCAACAGCTTCGAGGTCTCGGCGGCCCGCCGCGGGAAGTGGCGGTAGATCTCGGCGGCGACGAAGAGCCGCACCATCGCGAACGGGGCGTCGCGCACCACGTGGAGCTTGGCGATCTCGACGTACGAATCGAACACGCCGAAGCCGCCGCGGAATTCGTCGGGCAACGTCGTCACGCGCTGCTTGTGCACGAGGCGGATCTGCGCTTCGTCGGTCCACGTGCCCCCGACCCGCGGCGCAGCCAGCGCCGCCGGCGCCGCGTGCGCCAGCACCACGGTGCCCCGCCCCCGCTGCGCGCTCAGCAACCCCTCGTGCACCAGCCGCGCGACGGCCTGCCGCACCGTGATCCGCGCGACGCGGTAGCGCGCCGCCAGCACCTCGAAGTTGTCGAGGCGATGGCCCGCCGGCCACTGGCCCGACAGCACGTGGTAGCGGAACAGGTCGGCCAGCTGCACGTTCAGCGCGATGCCGCTCGAGGCGTCGAGCGGCGTGCCGGAAAGACCGAACCGGCTGGAGGGTTTCTCGTCGTTCGTCATCGCTTGGGCGGCCGACCGCCATGCCTCCGGTTTTGAAAAGACAGGCCGTTCCAGCGATCGGCCTGCAGAACACAAGGTGCCATGCCCGGTCTTCCGGGATTCCCGCCAAACACGGTATTAACCCCAAAAGCCTATTCATGGACTTATCGAATGATACGTTTCATCGAAGCCGACGGGAACCCGGGACAACATGCACGACAGCCCTTCATCAGAACGTTACGCGGACGGCCGCATCCTGCTGGACCGCCACGACGGCATCGCCACCATCCGCTTCAACCACCCCGAGAAACACAACGCGATGTCGGTCGAGATGTGGGAGGGTTTCGGCTTCGCGCTGCAGGCCGCCCGTGACGACACCACCGTGCGCGTGCTGGTGCTCACGGGTGAAGGTGGCAAGGCCTTCGTGTCGGGGGGGGACATCAGCCAGTTCGAGGAGACGCACCGCACGCCGGAAGCCCGCGCCGAGATGGAACGGCGCGCGGGCGCATGGCGCAAGCTGCTGTCGGGCTTCCCGCGCCCGACGATCTCGTCGATCCGCGGGTACTGCATCGGCGGCGGCCTCGGCCTCGCGCTCGCCACCGACATCCGCCTCGCCGCCCACGGCAGCCAGTTCGGCATCCCCGCCGCGAAGCTCAACATCGCCTACCCGTTCGACGGCATGCGCCTGCTGATGCAGGCCGTGGGGCCGTCGTGGGCGCGGCTGCTGATGTATTCGGCGATGCGCATCGGCAGCGACGAGGCCCTGCGCATCGGGCTGGTGAACCGCACCGTTCCCGGCGACGAACTGGACGCGGCCACGCTCGAGGTCGCCCGGCAGATCGCGGCCAATGCACCGCTGTCGGTGGCGGCCGCACGCCTGACGATCCGCGAGGCGCTGAAAGACCCGGCAGACCGCGACATGGGCGCCATCGCGGACCTGGCCCGGGCCTGCGCGCTCAGCGAAGACACCGTCGAGGGCCGCCGCGCCTTCATGGAAAAGCGCACGCCGCGCTTCACCGGTCGTTGACCCCTCACCAGGATCCACTCGCATGAACTACCGACACCTCGGCCGCAGCGGCCTCCAAGTGAGCGAACTGTCGCTCGGGTCATGGGTCACGTACGCCAACCAGGTGGACGTGTCCGCCGCCGTCGAACTGATGGCGGCCGCATACGACGGCGGCATCAACTTCTTCGACAACGCCGAGGCCTACGCCGACGGGCGCAGCGAGGAGGTGATGGGCCAGGCGCTGAAGGCCCTGAAGTGGCCGCGACTGAACTACGTCGTCTCCACCAAGTTCTACCTGGGCCTCGCGCGCAAGGAGAAGGTCGCGCCGAACCGCAGGAACACGTTGAACCGCAAGTACCTGCTCGACGCCATCGACGGCTCGCTGCGCCGCCTGCAGCTCGACTTCGTCGACCTCGTCTTCTGCCACCGCCCCGACCCGCACACGCCCATCGAGGAAACCGTGTGGGCCATGAGCGACCTGATCGATCGCGGCAAGGCGCTCTACTGGGGCACGAGCGAATGGAGTTCCGGCGACATCCGCGCGGCCTGGGAGATCGCCGAGCGCCACCACCTGCGCAAGCCCGTGATGGAGCAGCCGCAGTACCACCTGTTCCACCGCCGCCGCGTCGAGGACCAGTACCGCCGCCTGTACGACGACATCGGACTCGGGCTCACCACATGGAGCCCGCTCGCGAGCGGCCTGCTGACCGGCAAGTACCGCGACGGCGTGCCCGACGGCAGCCGCGGCGCCCGCGCGGAGATGGCCTTCCTGCGCGACCACCTGACCGACACCCGGCGCAACGAGGCGGTGGCGCAACTGGCCGAGGTGGCTTCCGACCTCGGCTGCAGCATGGCCCAGCTCGCCATCGCGTGGGTGGCCCGCAACCCCCGCGTGAGCACCGTGATCACCGGCGCCTCCAGCGTCGCGCAGCTGCAGTCGAACCTGAAGTCGCTCGACACCGTGCCGAAGCTGACACCCGACGTGCTGGCCCGCATCGACGCCATCGCTCTCCCCCACTGCGAGTGAACGGACACCCCGCCCGATGACCTCCCGAACCGAACCGACGGCGCGCGAGCGCCTCGCCGCCCCCGACGCCGCCGACACCCGCGCGCTGCCCCTCGCCGGCCTCCTCGTGATCGACCTGACCCTCGCCCGCGCCGGCCCCACCTGCGTGCGCCACCTCGCCGACTGGGGCGCGAACGTGATCCGCGTGCAGGCACCCGACGATGGCAGCGAAGAAGTGATCGGCCGCCGCGACGGCTCCGACTACCAGAACCTGCACCGCAACAAGCGGGTCGTCACGCTCGACCTCAAGTCACCCGAGGGCCACGCCGCGTTCCTCGCGCTGGCCCGCGAGGCCGACGTGGTGGTGGAGAACATGCGTGTGAAGGTGAAGCACCGCCTCAAGGTGTCGTACGAGGACGTGCGCGCGGTGAACCCGCGCATCGTCTACGGCAGCATCAGCGGCTTCGGCCAGACCGGCCCGTACGCCGACCGGCCCGGCGTCGACCAGATCGCGCAGGGCATGAGCGGCACGATGTCGGTGACGGGGGAACCTGGCACGCCGCCGCTGCGCACCGGCATCGCGGTGGCCGACGTGACCGCGGGCAACACGCTGGCCCTTGCGATCATGATGGCCCTGTATGCGCGGGAGCGCACCGGCGAAGGCGCCTGGGTGCACACGTCGCTGCTCGAGAGCCAGATCTTCATGCTCGACTTCCAGGCCACGCGCTTCCTCGTGGACCAGGTGGTGCCCCGCGCGGTGGGCAACGCGCACCCGACGGCCGTGCCCACCGGTGTCTTCGCGACAAGCGACGGCCACGTGGCGCTGGGTGCCTCGTCGTCGGCGCAGTGGAAGCACCTGTGCGAGGTCACCGGCCGCGCCGACTGGGCGAGCGACCCGCAGTGGCAGACCCAGCGCGGCCGCGCGAAGGACCGCGCCCGGCTGCACGCGGCCATCGGCGAGGAACTGCTCCGGCGCGACACCGCGCACTGGGTCGAGGCGCTCAACGCCGCGGGCATCCCCATCGGCCCCATCTACGCCATCGACCAGGTCTTCGCCGACCCGCAGGTGAAGCACCTGGGCATGGCGCTGCCAGTGCGGCATCCCCGCTTCGGCGACACGCACCTGCTCGGCTCGCCCATCAACGTCGAAGGCCACGCGAAGCGCATCCGCTCGACGGCACCGCTCACGGGCGAACACACCGACGGCGTGCTCTCCGCGCTCGGCTACACGCCCGAGGACCTCGCGGCGATGCGGGCGAAGCGCGTGATCTGAACGTTCACCTCCCCGTCCTGCCAAGGAGTCGCCCATGAAGATGTCCCTGTGGGGGGCGTCCGCCCTCGCCCTGCTTGCGTTGCCGGCCCACGCGCAGCTCACGCTCTACGGCGTCGCCGATGCGAGCGTCGTGCGGCTCCAGGCCGGCAGCCGCGGCGGGCAGTGGCAGATCCGGGACGGCGGCCTCAACGCGAGCCGCATCGGGTTCCTGGGCAACGAGGACCTGGGCGGTGGCTGGCGCGCCGGCTTCAACATCGAGTCGCAGATCAACCTCGGCACGGGCACCGGCACGGCGACGAACCTCACGAACCAGCCGCGCGGGCAAACGGCCACCGGCGCGTTCGCGTGGAACCGGCGTTCGACGCTGAGCCTGCACTCGCCCTACGGCGAGTTGCGCCTGGGCCGCGACTACGTCACCACGTTCATCCCCGTGTACCTCTTCGATCCGTTCGCGACGGTGGGGGTCGCGAGTGCCACCAACTTCCAGTCCTGGTACACGCCGACGCTCGCGCCGATGACCCTCAGCCGCGCGAGCAACATCGTCGCGTACCACCTGCCGCCCACCGTGGTGAAGGGCATGTACGCCTACGCGCAGGCCGCGCCGTCCGAAGGCACCGGCGCACGGTACGCGGGGCTCGGCGCCGGCTACCGCGAGGGACCGCTGCAGTTCAGCCTCGCGGTGGCGGAGGCGAAGAACCCGCTGGGTGGGTCGCCCGGGCTGTCACCCGGCACCACCGCGGACGACAACCGCCTGAGCGCGTGGGCCGTCGGCGCGGGCTGGGAGGTGGTCAAGGGCGTCCGGCTGATGGGCATCGTGCATTCGCAGCACTTCGACCGCTTCGGCACCACGGCCGCGAACACCGAGGTCAACCGGCGCGTGGACGACTGGCTCCTCGGTGTCACGTGGGCCTTCGGCGTGCACACGTTCAAGTACTCGCACGTGCACCGCAACGACCGCGGCACCACCGACTTCGACCCGTCGCAGGACGGCGCCGGCTACGTGCACAACCTGTCGAAGCGCACGGCGATCTACCTCACGTACGTGCACATCCGCAACGGCAGGAACGGCACGTACAACTTCTCGTCATCGAACTTCGCACCGCCACCCGGCGAATCGGCGCAGGCGCTGCAGCTCGGCATGAACCACGCCTTCTGAGCCCCGGATCGCGTTCAGTCCCGCGCGCCGAAGCGCTCGGCCGACCGCACCTTCGCCTTCTCGGCTTCCACGGCCCGGTCCTTCGGCTCCGCCGTGGTCACCATCGACTCGATCAGCGTGCGCGCCACGGCGGCGATGTCGGCCACCGCTGTGTCGAACGCGGCCTCGTTGGCCTTCGACGGAACGGAGAAGCCGCTCAGCTTGCGCACGAACTGCAGCGAGGCGTCGCGGATCTCCAGCTCGGTGGCCGGCGGCTCGAAGTTGAACAGGGTCTTGATGTTCCGGCACATGGGTGATTCACCTCCGACCGGCCATCGTACCGCTGCCTACCCGAACCGCTTCACGAGCCGGGTGATGGTGTTCCACTCGCGCGTGGACAGGCGCGAGCCCAGGTGTTTCTCGAGGAAGGCGTTGGGGCTGCCCGGGGCCTTCATCACCTGGCGGCTCACGCTCAGCACTTCGCCCGGCGTGACCCGGATCAGCTCGACGTCGCGGCGCGCGGACGCGAGCGGCAACGCGGGCGGCGTGACCGACGGGTCGAGCAGGAAGGACACGCAGAACGCATACACGCTGCCGCGGTCCACGCCGGCGAACGGGTCGAGTTCGACGAGCGCGGCGAGGTAGTCCACCGTGCGCACGAAGGCCGGCTCGCGCAGCCCGCACACCGCCTGCAGCGTTCGGTAGGCGCCTTCGAACACGGCTTGCGCCGTCACCCCGTCGCCCGGTTCGTAGACCAGCGTGCCGTTCGTGAGGAACGACGTGGCCTCGCGGGCGCCCGCGCGCAGGAACGCGTGCTCGAACTGCTCGCGCGTGGGCGCGTTCGGGCGGCCGAGGTTGACGTTGCGAAGGAACACGGCGTAGCGCATGGCGGGCGCCATTGTGCACGCCCACTGGCCCGAACCTTGCTGCAACCGCCGTGCGCCGGGGACATCCCCGCCGTTGCAGTGCCCCAGTAGTACCCCACTACCCGTTCCCACGGAGGACACATGACGGCGACCCCGGCCCCGCGCATCTACATCGACCACCTCGACGGCATCCGCTGCCTCGCCGTCACGCTCGTCGTGCTGTTCCATGCGAAGCAGTCCCTGCTGCCGGGCGGCTTCATCGGCGTCGACGTGTTCTTCGTCCTCTCCGGCTACCTGATGACCCGCATCCTGTGCGGGAAGACGCTCGACCTCGACGGCCTCAAGGCCTTCTTCGCGAGCCGCGGGCGGCGCATCCTGCCGGCCTACCTCGCGACACTCGCCGTGTGCGCCGTCGTGTCGGCACTGCTGATGCTGCCCGTGCACGTGAAGGGCATCGCGGCCAGCCTCGCCGCCGCGCCGCTGTTCCTGTCGAACTTCGTGTTCTGGAAGACCACCGACTACTTCTCCCAGGACCTCGCGTACAACCCGCTGCTGCACACGTGGTCGCTCGCGGTGGAGTGGCAGTTCTACATGCTGTACCCGCTGCTGTTCCTCGTGCTGCGCAAGCACCGCCGGCTGATTCCGTGGGCCATCGTGCTGTGCGGGCTGCTGTCCTATGCGGTGGCCCACGTGTTCGTGGCGCGGTCGCACACCATCTTCTCCTTCTACCTGCTGCCCACACGCATGTGGGAGTTCATCGCGGGGGGCCTGCTGGTGTTCGCGCCCGCGCTGCCGGCGAACCGCTGGGTCGGCCGCGTGCTGGGCTGGTCGGGCGGGCTGCTCGTGCTGGGCAGCGCCGTCTTCTATTCCTCGAAGACGCCGTTCCCCGGCGCCGCGGCCCTGCTGCCGTGCCTCGGCGCGGCGCTGCTGATCCACGCGGGCGGCGCCCCCGGGATGCTGAACCGGCTGCTGACGTGGCGACCGATCGACCGGATCGGCAAATATTCCTATTCGATTTACCTGTGGCACTGGCCCCTGATCGTTTTTTCCGGGTACGCGTTCGCGCCGGGCCACTTCGACGACCAACTCTGGTACGTGCCGGCCATCGCCGGCGTGTCCGTGCTGCTCGGGTACCTGTCGTGGAAGTACATCGAGGCGCCGTTCCGCCGGCCACCGGGAGAGGCCCGTCCCGCCCCGCGCTGGCCTCGCCCCGCGGTCGCCGGCCTGACCTCGTTCTGCATCGCGATGGGCGCATGGATGTTCGCCAGCGAAGGACTGCCGTTCCGGTTCTCCCCCGAGGTGGCCGCACTCTCGAACGCCTACAAGGATGCGGGCGAGTTCCGGGACTGCCTGTCGCGGTCCCCGCCCAACGGCGGCGGCACCGGGAACCTGTGCCGCCTGGGCGCGCCCGCCGCGCCCGTCACGTTCCTGATGCTCGGCGACTCGCACGGTGCGGCGCTCGCGGACGGGGTGTCGCACCTGGCCACGACCGAAGGCCTCGCCGGGGTGCTGTCGGTGTCCGATGCCTGCGCCCCGCTGCTCGACTTCCCCGGCAACTACCTGCCGAGCCGCGCCCGCTGCGAGAAGGCCCAGCGTGCCATTCCGCACCTGGTGGACTCCCTGCGGCCCACGCGGGTCGTGCTGCACGCGGCCTGGGGCGGCTACCACCGCCGCGACCCGGCGCGGTTCGAACGGGTGCTGGCGCAGACGCTGGATGCGTTCGCCGCCCGGGGCGTCCAGGTCGTGATCGTCGGGGACACCCCGGGCGCGCGGGACAACGTGCCCATCAACCTCGCCAAAGCGGCCGCGTTCGGCACCCGCATCGACCTGGCGTGGCCGGCGCACGAGGTCCGGCTGCGGGAGGACGCCACCGAACGGCTGCTCCGCGAACAGGCGGCCCGGCGGTCCTTCACGTACGTCGACATCGACGACCGCCTGTGCGAGGGCGGCGAATGCCGCCTCGTGGCCGCGGGCCTGCCGCTGTACTGGGACCAGTCACACCTCACCGGCCGCGGCTCCCGCTGGGTGGCCGCCCTGGTCGGACCCGAGCTCCTCGGCCGGGGGGCCGCCCCGCCCGCCACCGGCCTCGGACTGGCCGCGGCGGTGCGCGCGGACTGACCCACTGCCTCATCCTTGGGCAATCCAACCCGATCCCAATAGGCATCGGGGCTCTCGCGATCCGTCACCAAGTTGTCAACATGGATGTCCACGGGGCCTGGGGAAAGAGGGGGCGTTTCCGGTTTTCCACTGCCCGATATTCGGGCAATCCAATGAATCACCAATGGCGATCGGGGGTCCCGCGATCCGTCACCAAGTTGTTCACATGGATGTCCACGGGCGCTGGGGACAGGAAAACGCCCAGCCTGTGAACAACTCGTTGCCGCCATACTCCCGCGCCATGACGAGCCCGACACCCGCCCGCCGCCATCCCGGCATCGACCAGCTGAAGGCCTGGGTGACCCTGCTGGTGGTCTTCCACCACACCGCGATCACCTACGGCGGCCCCGGCGGCTGGTTCTGGCGCGAGCGTGCCGGCGACGGATCCGCCACGTCGGAGGCCTTCGGCATCTTCTGCGCGGTGAACCAGGCGTGGTTCATGGGAATGTTCTTCCTGATCGCGGGGGCCTACGTGCCCGGCGCGCTGCAGCACAAGGGCAGCGCCGCGTTCCTCAGGGACCGGTTGGTCCGGCTGGGCATTCCGCTCCTGGTGTTCGGTTGGCTGCTCGGGCCCGTCACGGTGGCCCTCGCCCAGACGACCCGGGGCACCGCCTTCACCGACACCCTGCTGTGGGCGTGGCGCAGCGGCCGCTTCTTCCCCGGGCCGCTGTGGTTCGCCACGGCACTGCTCGCGATGAGCGCCCTCGCGGCACTGCGGCACACGCTGCGGGCCCCGGCGCGGCAGCCCCGCCCCTTCCCGTCGAACACCGTGCTGCTGGCCGCGGCCCTGGGCTGCGGGGCGCTGGCCTTCGCACTGCGCCTCGTGTGGCCGGTGGGCACCTCGGTGTGGGGCCTGCAGTTCGGCTACTTCGCGAGCTACGTGATCCTCTTCGCCGCCGGGATGGCCGCCGCCGAACAGGGCTGGTGGCTCGCCGTGCCGGCCTCGGCGGCCCGCAGCTGGCGCATCGTCACGTGGTGCGCGCTGCCGGTGCTGCTCCTGCCCTTCGCACCGCTGCCGCTGGGCGACCCGATGGGGGGCGTGTCGCTGGCCGCCGTCGTCTATGCCTTCTGGGAACCGTTCGTGGCCTGGGGCATCCTGCTGACGCTGCTGGTGCGCGCCCAGGCCCGCACGGCACCGCCCGGCCGCCTCGCGGCCGCGCTGGCGCGGCGCGCCTTCGCGATCTACGTGATCCACCCACCGGTGCTGGTGGCCGTGGCCCTCGCCGGGCGCGAGCTGGCGTGGCCTCCGCTGCTCAAGTTCGCGCTCACCGGCAGCGTCGCCTGCGCCCTCTGTTTCCTGCTGGCCGGCCTGCTCCTGAGGGTGCCGGGAGTGGGTCGGGTGCTCTGAACTCCCGATTTTCCCGCACCGTCATCAAACTGCCTCAATCTGAGGCAATCCAGTGGAAACCCAGCACTGGCGCGGGTTCCCGAGGTTCTTCAACGAGTTGTTCACATGGCTGTCCACGGGTCGTGGGGACAGCCTGTTCCGTCCCGCGCACCGGGTGTCCGGCTTTTCCTCTTGACAAGCCGAACCGGATACTTCACTCAGCGGCGATCGCTTCCACCTGGATGCGCAACGTGACATCCATGCGGAAACCGTAGGGCTTGCCGGCATCGATGCCGAACTCGTCGCGGTTGAGCGTGCCCACCACGTCGGCGCCACACAGCTCGCGCTTGAGCATCGGGTGCGGCACGCACTTGAACGAGTTGATCTTGAGCGCCACCGGCTTCGTCACGCCGTGCAGCGTGAGGTCCCCCACCAGCTGCGTGGGCACGCCGTTGGTGAAGCCGTCCAGCTTGCCCTTGTAGGTGGCCTTGGGGAACTTCGCGGCGTCGAACAGCGTGGGCTTCTTCGCCTCGGCGTTCATGACGTCGAGGCCGAAGTCGATGCTGTCGATGTCGACGGCCAGATCCACCTGGCCGGTGCCGGCCGCCTTGTCCAGCACGACCTTGCCCTCGGTCTTGTTGAACTTGCCGCGCCACACCGAGATGCCCATGTGGTCGGCCTCGAAGCTCGGGAACGTGTGCGCGGGGTCGAGGTTGTACGTGACGGGCGCCGCAGCGGCCGACGTGGCCGCGAGGGTGGCGGAAGCGGCGAGCAGGAGGACCTTGTTCATCGTGACTCCAGAAGCGTGGCAAGTCCGCGATTATCCCGCCGCCACGAACCGGTCGAGCCGCGCGGCCGCCACCACGTCGTCCGGATTCACGTCGATCAACTGCACCGGCGAGCGTCCACGCAGGCTGCAGTTCGACTGCAGGAACCACCGCGAGAGCGTGACCCGGTCGAACACGCGCGAGAGTTCCCCGAGCACCTCGTGCATGCCGGGTTTCGGGCTCATGTCGGCCAGGTTGAACTGGAACAGCGGCAGCCACCACGTGCCCTGCCACGCGAACGCGAGCAGCGACCGCGCGGCGATCGACGCGGCGGTGGGCACCGGCCGGCCGCGGGTCGCGGCGATCGAGGCCACCTCGGCGAGGTTGGCCAGGCCCCCGCTGTCGCGGAAACGCCCCAGCAGTTCGATGAACTCGGCGTCGTCCGCCTCGTCGAGCAGGTGCGCGGGAGACGTCGCCGGTGGCACGAGGTGCAGCGCGGCGTGGGCGGGGGTGCGGTCAACGGTGGACGGAAGGGGCGAGGGCATGGCGGAACTCCGGCGGTGTGCCGCCACTGTGCGCGGCCTGCCTCGGCGCCGCACCACCCTTGCGGTCTCGCCGCGTCCCCCTCTTTCGGCGGACGGTGCCCTGCCCCGCGGGTCGCGCACTGGCCTGAAGAGGGAGTTGTCAACACCCTGTGCGCTGGATGCGACACACGCCGCGGCGCGCGATGCTGTCATCACTCGCCGTCATCCCGAAAGGGCTGCCATGAAACTCGTTCAGAACACCGTCCCGACCCCGTTCAGCGCGCCGCAGCGCCCCGCCATCCGCTGGAGCCGCTCGAAACTCGTGCCGCGCCGCACGCTGCCCACGCTCACGCCCATCCACGTGGGCGGCGGGCTGCTCGGCAAGCTGGCCGGGCTGTTCGACTGGCGCTGATCCCGCGGGGCGGGGTCAGCCGGCCGCGCCCACCACCCGCGTCAGGGTGACGATCGACGACCCGGCCGTCAGCGTCTTGTGCACGGGGCACGCCTCGGCGATGCGCAGCAGGCTCGCCTGCTCCTCCTCGGTCAGCGTGCCGGTGACCTGCAGCGAGCGGGTCATCACGTTCTGGTTGCCGTTCTTCGCGTGCGACACCTCCACGCGCAGCTGCTGCACCGCCATCCCCTTGCGCGCGATGTAGAGCTGCAGGGTCAGCGTGGTGCAGGCCGCCAGCGCGGCGTCGAGGATGTCGTGCGGCGTGGGGCCGCCCAGCCCGCCCACGGCCGGCTCGAGGTCGGCCGACAGTGTCTGTTGATCGGCGAAGGACACTTCGCAGGCGGTGGCGCCCGAGGCTTTGTCCCAGAAGGCTTGTGTGGTGGTCATGGCGGCGATGTCCGTGGTGTGTGGGGGCCAGGAGGGTCCGACTGTAAACCCGGGGCCAGGGTTCGACTGTCGCGCCGCCCGCCCCGCCCCGCGCCCCCCGCACGGGACTTCCGGTGCCTGTCCGGAAGGGGGAGACCGCCCGCCACGCGACGCAGCCGGCGGCTATGCTACGCAGCTTCCCTCCCCTACCGTGGCCCACCCATGCCCGACTTCCGCAGCCCTGACTTCCTGCTGGCCCATGTCCGCCGCACCCTGGCGTTCTACGACGGCCGCGCCCTCGACCCGAGCGGCGGTTTCTTCCACTTCTTCAAGGACGACGGCACCGTCTACGACCGGCGCACGCGCCACCTCGTCAGCAGCACCCGCTTCGTCTTCAACCACGCCACGGCCTACCGCCGCTTCGGCCGGCCCGAGGACCTGCAGGCGGTGCGCCACGGCATGGCGTTCCTGCAGGCCGCGCACGCCCAGCCGCAGGGCGGCTACGCATGGCAGATCGACTGGCATGACGGCGTCGCCACGGTGCAGGACGGCACGAACCACTGCTACGGCCTCGCCTTCGTGCTGCTGGCCCACGCCCATGCGCTGAAGGCCGGCGTGGCCGAGGCCGCCGCCGGCCTCGACGCCACCTGGCGCCTGATGGAGCAGCGCTTCTGGGAACCGGCCCACGGCCTGTACGCCGACGAGGCGACGCCCGACTGGCAGCTGCTGCCCTACCGCGGCCAGAACGCCAACATGCACGCGTGCGAAGCCCACCTCGCCGCGTTCGACGCCACCGGCGACCGCAAGTACCTCGACCGCGCGCTGCTGCTCGCGCAGAACATCACCGGCCGGCAGGCCGCGCTGGCCGACGGGCTCGTGTGGGAACACTACGGCCCCGACTGGTCGGTCGACTGGGAGTACAACCGCCACGACAAGACCAACATCTTCCGCCCGTGGGGCTTCCAGACCGGCCACCTCACCGAGTGGACGAAGCTGCTGCTGCAGCTGGAAGCGCACCTGCCCGAGGCCGAACGCCCCGACTGGCTCGTGCCCCGCGCGCGCCACTTCTTCGACACGGCGATGCGCCACGGCTGGGACCTCGGGAACGGCGGCCTCGTCTACGGCTTCGAGCCGGGCGGCAAGGTGTGCGACGCCGACAAGTACTTCTGGGTGCAGGCCGAGAGCTTCGCCGCCGCCGCGCTGCTGGCCGTGCGCACCGGCGACGCCGCGTACTGGGAGGCGTACGACCGCCTGTGGACGTACAGCTGGGCCCACTTCGTCGACCACGACCACGGCGCCTGGTACCGCATCCTCACGCCGGACAACCGCAAGTACAGCGACGAGAAGAGCCCGGCCGGCAAGACCGACTACCACACGATGGGCGCCTGCCACGACGTGCTGCGCGCGCTGGGAGCCTGACGATGACGATCACCCGCGACCTCGAACGCCTCGCCCTGCAGGAGCAGCGCCTGCAGTTCAAGCACTTCGACAACGACACCGCCTGGGCCCTCGGCACGCGGCTGCGCGCCGACGCCGAAGCGCGCGGCACGCCCGTCACCGTGGAGATCCGCCTCGGCGGGCACACGGTGTACTTCCACGCCATGGCCGGCACCCAGCCGGTGAACGCCGACTGGGCTCGCCGCAAGCGCAACACCGTCGAGCTGATGCACCGCAGCTCGTACCGCGTGGGCCGCGAGTTCGAGCACGGCGGCAGCTCGCTCGAAGCGCTGATGGGCCTGCCCACGCGCGACTACTGCGACCACGGCGGCGCGGTGCCGCTGACCGTGGAAGGCACCGGCGTCGTGGGGGTGGTGACCGTCTCGGGCCTGCCGCAGCGCGAGGACCACGAGATGGCCGTGGCGGCCATCGCCGCGTTGTGCGGCGTGCCGCTGGACGGGCTCGCGCTCGACGGCTGAGGCGGCCGGGCCCGGGAGGGCTACTTCAGGTAGGACCGCACGGCACCGGCGATGGTGTCCACCTCCAGCAGCCGCTCCTCGGGCGTCAGCCCCTCCGCGCCCAGGTGCTCGCGGATGTGGCCTTCCAGCACCTCGGCCATCAGGCCGTTGACCGCCCCGCGCACGGCGGCGATCTGCTGCAGCACGGCGCTGCACTCGGCGTCGGTGTCGAGTGCGCGCTCGAGCGCCTCGAGCTGCCCCTTCATCCGGCGCACGCGGGCCAGCAGGGGCTTCTTGGTTCGGATCGTGTGTCCCATGGCTTCATTCTATGGGGCCTCAACATACTGGGGTACAGTATGTGAATGGCCTCGCTGAACACCCCCGCGCCCTCCCCCTGGCACCACACCCACGAGTTCGGCGAGGGCAACCCGCTGGCCGAGCGCAACACGTTGCTGGCCGTCGTCCTCACCGCGGTGATGATGGCCGCGGAGATCGCCGGCGGCTGGTTCTACAACTCGATGGCGCTGCTGGCCGACGGCTGGCACATGAGTTCGCACGTGCTCGCCCTCGGGCTCTCGCTTGCGGCGTACACCGCCGCGCGGCGCCTGTCCGGCCATGCGCGGTTCGCCTTCGGCACGTGGAAGATCGAGGTCCTCGGCGGCTACACGAGCGCCGTGCTGCTCGTCGGTGTGGCACTGCTGATGGCCTTCCAGTCGGTGGAGCGGCTCGTGTCGCCCACGCCGATCCACTACGACGAGGCCATCGTGATCGCCGTCGTGGGCCTGCTCGTGAACCTCGCCTGCGCCTGGCTGCTGCGTGGCGCGCACCATCACCACCATGGACACGGCCATGACCACGACCACGACCATCACCACCAGGACCTGAACCTCCGCTCCGCCTACCTCCACGTGGTGGCGGACGCGGCCACGTCGGTGCTGGCCATCGCCGCGCTGTTCGGCGGCAAGCTGTGGGGGGCCGACTGGCTCGACCCGGTGATGGGCCTCGTGGGCGCCGCGCTCGTCGGCGCCTGGGCCGCTGGCCTGCTGCGCGACTCGGGCCGCGTGCTGCTCGACGCCGAGATGGACGCCCCGGTGGTGCAGGAGATCCGCGACGTGATCGCGGCGAGCCCGCTCCGGGCCACGATCACCGACCTGCACGTCTGGCGCGTGGGCACCGCGAAGTACGCGTGCATCGTCGCGCTGTGCACCGACGACCCGCGTGCCACACCCGACGACTTCCGACGGCAGATCGGGATCCATGAAGAGCTGGTCCACATCTCGGTCGAGGTGAACCGGCCCGCCACGGCCTCAGCCTGACCGGTCCGCCGGCGCCAGCACCGCCAGGCACACCATCGCGGCGCCGCCGAAGGCCAGCAGGTCTTCCACCGCGGCCACGGGAAGGTCCCGTCCGAAGGCACGGGCCGCCTGCGTGCGGATCGAATGCCCCACGTACGTGGCGACCAGCGCCCCGGCCGCGCCCGCAAGCGCCGCCTGCGGTGAACGCCCGCCGGCCAGCGCCGCCCCCGACACCGCGCCGCTCGCCATGCGTGCAGCCACGCCCACGGCCTGGGTGCGCGACGGCGTGGACGGCAGCTTGTCCACCACCAGCTCGCCGATCGCCATCGGCGTGGTCACCGACACCGCCCTCGGCGACGCGAGGAACGCGAGCGGCGAGCCCTTCACGTCGATCCACCCGAGCCGCGCCGCCCAGCTGACGAGGGCCAGCGGCGCGCTCGTTCGCGGGCCGGCGCAGGCGCCCAGCAGGAAGGCGAGCGACAGCGGGGGCTGCGGGTTCCGGGCGGGACGCTCGGTCACCATGGGCCGCTCGGGCTGCCGCAGCACGACCTCCGCACCGGCCTCCACCTGCAGGAAGAAGCGCCGGAACAGCTTGCGCGCCGCCTCGGTCACCGTGCCGAAGACCAGGTGCGAAAGGTACGAATACGGGTGTGAGAAGAACGGCGCCTTCCAGAAGGGATCGCCGAGCCGGAACACGGGGACCAGGGTTTCGTCGACGACGGTGGCCGCCACCGCCCCGAACGCCGCGCCGCCGCCGCGCGTGACCCGCGGGTCCACCTCCGCCGCGACGCCGTAGGCGCCGCCCACCAGCGCGCCCACCACGTTGTGCACCGTCTCCCCCGCCGCCGGCCGCCGCGACCTGGGCATGCCGTGCCCCACGGTGGCGAGCGCGAGCCGGTCGGCCGCCTTTTCCGTGGACGGTGGCCCCGACACGCCCGAGGTGATGCGGCCCCGCGCCAACACCGACTGGAAAGCGGTCATCGCCACCGCGCCGACCAGGCCGGCCGCGAGGCCCGACGCGGCGCCCAGCAGCAGGCCGCCCGCGCGGCCATCGTTCGTGTTCCCGGAGTTCATCGCGGTGTCCTTCCTCGTGTGTGCCATGGCGCACAGGGGCAAGGCGCGTGCCTCCGGTCAGGGCAATCCGAACTCCCCCAGGTCGCCTCGGAGGTACGAGAGGTAGGTCTCGCGTCCCTGGGGCGTGCGGCACGCCTCGAGCAACCCGGCGCACTGCGTTCGCGCCCAGATGTTGGCGGCCAACCAGTCGTCGACGGGCGCTCCGGCGGCCTGCGCGAGCAGGCCCGGCAGGAAGACGAGGTCCAGGGCCTGCGGCGGATCCGCCGCCCCCTGCCCCGGCCGGTTGCCCGACACGTGGTACCAGGTCTGGTACTTCGCCGGCACCGTGCCGTGCGCGGCGGGCAGGGAGCGCATGCGTTCCCGCAAGGTGACCGCGTTGGCGAACGGCGGTTGATGATCGCCGAACCACGCGAGCACCGCGGGCCTCGGCGTGCCGAGCACGGCCGCGCGGGTGAGTGCCATCTCGCGCTCGAATTCCCGGCTGCGCCACACGTAGTCGGCCACGCTGCGGGCCTCGTCGGCAGCGGCGAACGCCCCCTCGGCCTCGGCGCGCAGCCGGGCCGGCACCCGGTCCATGTCCACGCCGTGTTCCGCGTGGTTGAAGATCGTGAGCACGAACAGGAAGACCGGCTGGTCCCGCTCGCGCTCTCGCGCGAGGACGCGCCGGGCGGCCTCGTGCACCAGCGCGTCGGGTGTGCCCCAGGCCTCCGGCAGACCCAGTTGCGAAGCGTCGAGGAACTCGTCGAAGCCGTACCCGGCGTACGCGGTGCGGCCGTTCATCATGCCGCCGCGCGTGGGGTACAAGGCCACCGTGCGGTAGCCGGCCGCCTTCAGCGACCGCGCGAAGGACCGGCTGACGTGGGGCGAAATGCTGAACGGCACGAACTCGCCCGCCGGGCCGAACGCGTCATGCGGCACCCCCGTGTGGAACGCGAACTCCGACAACCAGGTGCCACCACCGAAGACGTGCACCTGCAGCGGCCCGTGCGCGATCGTGCCGCGGCCCGCCTCGAAGGCGGCCAGCCCGCAGAGGCTCGCCGGGCAGCCAGCCAGGGCCGCCGGGTTGAACTGGCTCTCCTGGAGAAAGACGACGATGTCGGCCGGCGTGGTGCGGCTCCACGGCGACAGGAAGCCCTGGCTGTCGCGCCGGAAGGCGGTGGTGTCCGTGGACGCCACGCTCCAGCGGGGCTCGAGGGACGCCGTCGCGAAGAAGGTCAGCGCGGGCCGTTGGAGCAGGCCCTCGTCGACGAACCACGCGCCGGAGGTGCTCAGCTTCGACACCTCCTTCGCGACGAGGCCGCCGCTGTGCGCGACGAGCAGCACGGCCAGCACCACGGCCGCGATGGGCGCGGGCCAGCCCGTCCGGCGGCCTGGCGGGTTCCATCGCCATGCCGCGATGCAGCCGGCGATCGCCACGCCGAGCGCTGCCAGCGCGTACCACACGAGCGTGGGCTGTGTCGCCAGCACCCCGACGTTGTCGGCGAACCGCTGGAAGAAGAAGCGCACGTCCTGCCACGTCAGCGGCGTGCCCGCAAACTGCTGCTTGAGGCGGATGCCGGCGAGGAGCAGCGCGGTGGCGACGCTGCCGGCCACGGCCGCGAAACGCGGCCGAAGCGTGACCAGGTAGACGAGCAGGCAGGCCACCAGCAAGGCGTGCGAGCCGACCTCGGCATCGACCCAGGGGCCCGCGAGCGGCGGGAGGGCCAGCACCAGGGCATCGGCCGCACGCCGCCGGCCGACGTAGGCCACCAGCGCGGCGGCCGCGGACAGCCCGATCGGCCCGTCGAGCAGCCGCCAGGCCTGCGCGGCGAGGAACGGGAGGGCGTCGATCAGGCTGCCCACGCCGGTCACGCCTTCAACGCCCCCTCGGCGGAGAACTTGTAGAGCAGCTGGACCGACTGGTGCCCCACCTGCCGGTCGTCGAAGCGCACCGGGAAACCGCCCAGGTCCATCGTCCGGCCGCGCAGTGCGTTGGCCAGCGTCTCGCGCGTCGGCACCCCAGGGCGCATGGCCACCAGCGTGCGGGTGAGCACGCTGCCGTACACGAACCCTTCGAACGCGGTGAAGGAGCGGGTGAGCTGGTCCAGGTCGCGGTCGGTCATCGCATCGCGGAAGCGCGTGGCGAAGTCGGTGCGCGAGAAGGCGGGGTTGCTGAAGGGGCTGGCCACGCCCAGGCCGTTGAGCGCGCGCTCGCGGCTTTCGGCGAAGGACCGCGAGATCACGTTCGACAGCGTGCACACCGGCGCGAGGAACGCGGGCCCGTCGCCCCGCAGCGCCATCATCGTCTCGACGACGGCCTCGGCCGACATCAGCAGCAGGATGCTCTTGGTGCCCGGTGCCGCCGCGACGTTGCGCGCGGCAGCGGCCAGTCCCGCGCGGTCGCCGACATCGACGGGCTGGACGATCGACACCTTCGCGCCCGCGGCGCGCAGCTGCTGGATCAGGCCCGGGTTGCGCGGGTCCTGGTCGTGCAGGATGCCGACCGTGGCGAGGTTCATGCCGGACAGCGTCTTCACGACCGCCTGCAGTTCGTCGTTCGCGCTCGCGCGCAGGTGGAAGGCCCACGGGTTGTCGAGCCCGCGCAGTTCGTCGGCGCCGGAGCGCATGCCGACGACCGGCACGCGCAGGCGCCGGGCCACCGGCAGCGCGGCCACCGCATGCGCCGTGGTCCACAGGCCGCTCACGGCCACCACGTCGCGCTTGGCGAGCGCCTCGACGTTCGCGGCGGCCCGCGCCGGGTCGAAGCCGTCGTCCATCTCGATCACCTCGATGGCCTGGCCGCGGCGTTCCTGTGCGACCGCCATCTGGAAGCCGGCGAGGAAGTCGAGGCCGCTGTCGGGCGTGGCCGAGCGGCTGCCGATGTTCTGCGGGATGCCGGTGAGCGGCAGCGACAGGCCGATGCGCAGCGGCGGAGCCGATTGTCCCCACGCGAGGGGCGTGGCCGCGGCGGCCAGGGTGGTGGTGACGAAGCGGCGTCGGTCGAATGCGTGCATGGCGGCAGGAGGGGTGATTCCGGGGCTCGCCCCGCCGCCCGGGTCAGGCGCGGGGCGGGGCAGAGCCTACGGGCCGCCTCGCCGACCAGCCAGAGGGTTTTCGCGGAGTCGGGGCCACCGAAACTGAAATCGGTTCCAAACGTCACGCGGCGCCGTCCATCCGGCGGGTCCACGACTCCACCTGCCCGCTCGCCAGGCGGCCCTGGAACAGCTTCGTCCACGACGGCGGCAGCGGCAGCGCGAGGATCTCCGCCAGCGTGGCCGGATCGCAGTCGCGCTCGGCGATCACGCGCAGCAGCCGGGCGATCGACCAGGCCGGATGCGGGCGCGCCACGCGGTGGATGGTGTCCCCGGCCCGCACGTGCCCCGGCGCCAGCACCCGCAGGTACCAGCCGGCGCGGGTGCTCTGCTGGACACGCCGGGCCATGTCGGGCACGCCGAAGCGGTCGTTGAGCTTCCAGCACGGCTGGCGGCCCTGGCTCACCTCGAAGAGGGCGTCGCCGATGGCCCACCGGTCGGCGATGCAGACATCGGCCTCGTCCAGCCCCGGCTCGAGGCTGAAGTTCTCGCCGAAGGCGCCAGGACCGTCGTGCAGCACGGCCGACGCCGGCAGCTCGCGCCGCCACGCCTCGACGTGGGACCACGGGTAGCAGTGCACCGCCTTGTCGGGTCCGCCGTGCACGCGCCGGTCCCCCTGTTCGTCGCCGTCGAGCCCCTCGGGACCGACGGCGATGGGGCCGGCCACGGGCCGCTTGGCGATGGCGCTCACGCTGCCCGGGCGGGTGTACGGCACGGCCCGCCCCGTCAGCACGGCCTTCAGGCGACCGACGGCCTCAGGCATGCCGCAGCTCGGGCAGGCGGCACCCGTCGTCGTCGCAATGCACCGACTCGTCCTCGCCGGGCTCGGCGATCAGCTGGCCGATCAGCGCGCCGACCCGGAGGTCGTCTGCACGCCCGAAGTGATGCAGGCGGATGCGCCCCTGCTTGTCGAGCAGCACCAGGCTGGGCGTGCCGCGCAGGCCCAGCGTCCGCATCGTCAGCGGCACCGCCCCGCCCTGCGGGTCCGGCTGGTCGATGCCGATCGGGAAGGCCAGGCGGTATTCGTGGATGAAGGCCTGAAGCGCCGCGGTCGGCTGCATCACCTCGTGGTGTTCGAACACCGAGTGCAGGCCGATCACGGCGAGCTGGTCCGGCGGGAAGGCCTCGTGCATGCGCGTGGCCTGCGGCAAACCGTGCGCCACGCAGCCGGGGCACAGCATCTGGAACGCGTGCAGCGCGACGACACGGCCGCGCAGGGCCTCCAGCGACAGCGGGCCGGGGGTGTTGAACCAGTGCGAAACCTGCAGGGGTGGCGCGGGGAGATCGAGGGTCTTGGACATGGGGGCTCCATCGGGTTGGGCTCCAGTCTGAGCCGGATGGCCAGGCCGCGGATCCCCCTTCGTCCGGATTTGATGGCGGATCGTCCGGCCATGTCGCCGTTCATGCGACGGTGTGTTGTTTGATCTGGATCACCCACCCCAGACTGGCCGTCGGTACAGTGGAACCACCATGATCCCCCTGATGCAGATCGAAGACCCTGCCCGCGCCTCGCCCGTGCGCCCGCAATGGTCCGCGTTCCTCGAACTGGGCTTCCGTCCGCTCTACCTCGCGGGCTGCGGCTGGGCCGCGGTCTCGGTGGCGCTCTGGATCTTCGCGCCGGGCTGGCTGACGGGGCAGCTCGGCGGGGTCGTGTGGCATGCCCACGAGATGCTGTGGGGGTTCATCGCCACCATCGCCGTGGGGTTCCTGCTCACCGCGGGCTCCAACTGGACGGGCCTCAACCCGCTCCACGGCCGCCCCCTCGCGGTGCTGACGCTGCTGTGGGCCGTCGCACGCGCCGGCTTCCTCGTGCCGGGTCCCGCCGCCTTCGCCATCGCGGCGGCCAGCGAACTGCTGTTCTTCGCCGTGGCCGCCCTCGCGCTCGGCCGCGTCATCGTGGTCAAGCGCAGCCAGCGCAACTACGGCGTGCCGCCGCTCGTCCTCGCATTGGGCCTGGCCGATGCCCTCTTCCTGTGGGCCGCGTGGTCCGGCGACCACCTCGTGCTGATGCAGCACTTCCACACGGGCCTGCTCTGCATGGCGGTCATCACGCTGCTGGTAGCACGCCGGGTGATCCCGTTCTTCGCGTCGCGCGCGGTGCAGGGCCTGTCGATCCCGATGCACACGCGCTCGGGCCACTGGCAATTGGGGGCGAGCGTGCTCGCCATCGCCTTCGGGCTCATCGGATGGCCGACCGCGATGGCGGTCTGCCTGGCCGCGGCCGGCGGCATCGCACTGGTGCAGCTCGTGGCCTGGAAGCCGTGGGCGGTGCGCAAGGTGCCGCTGCTGTGGATTCTCTACGTGGGCTACGCCGCGCTCGGTGCGGGCCTGCTGGTGGCCGCCGCACACGCGGCCGGCTGGGTGCTGCGCCTCGCCTGGCCCGCGCACGTGGTGGGCGTGGCCGGCTTCTCGGTGCTGATCATCGGCATGGTGACCCGCACCGCGCTCGGCCACCTGGGCCGCCCCTTGCGCACCGACCGGCTGATGGTCACCTGCTACGCGCTCGTGATCGCCGCCGCGGCGCTGCGCCTGCTGGCCCTGTGGCCCACGCCGTTCGTGCTCGCCTGCCTGCACGCATCGGCCACGGCCTGGGTGCTGGCCTTCGTGCTGTACCTGTGGCGCTTCTTCCCGATGATGATCCGGCCGCGCCCATGACGCTGGGCGAGCTGTATCCCTCGATCAAGGCGAGCCACGTGGGTCTCGTGATGCTCAGCGGCGCGCTGTTCACCGCCCGGGGCGCCGGCGTGCAGCTGGGCGCCTCGTGGCCCATGGCGACGTTCGCGCGCCGGGGCAGCCAGCTGATCGACACCGCGCTGCTCGCGGCGGCATTGCTGCTGCTCGCCGCGCTGCACCTGAATCCCTTCACCACGCCGTGGCTCGCCACCAAGCTCGCGCTGCTGGTGGCCTACATCGGCTTCGGCACGTTCGCGCTGAAGCGCGCGCCCACGCGGGCGGGCAAGGCCGCGGCCTTCGCCGCGGCGCTGCTGTGTTTCGCGACGATGGTGCTCGTCGCGCTCACGCACGACCCGCTCTGGTTCCTGCGGGTCCCGGGGGGCTGACTCAGATCTTCCGGTCCTTCTCCGCGGGTGGCACGTACTGGTACAGCCACGTCTCGGTCAGCGGTTTCCCGTCTCGCCGCAGGAACATGCGCAGCGTGATCGGGTCGGTCTTCGTGTCCTCGGGCTTCAGGTCGAACATCGCGCGCCAGCCGCGGATGGCCTCCAGCGGCCGGGCCGAAGTGATCTCGACCTTGCCGCGGCTCGCGGTGATCACGGCCTCGATCTTCTCGCCCGTGCCGTAGTTCGCGAGGTCACCCCCGGCGAAGTCCACCGCGAAGCGCCATGAGAAGTACTTGCGCGGCTGGCCCACGATGCCGCCGATGCCCGTGCGCGTGGCCACGCACTGCGCGAGCGCCGGCTTGGCCGGCGGCAGCGCGCCCCAGTAGAGGCGGTAGCCCACGAGCCACTCCTGGCCCGCCTCGGGCTTCTTCGCGGGGTTCCAGAAGGCCACGATGTTGTCGAAGGTCTCGTCGTTCGTCGGGATCTCGACGAGCTGCACCGACCCCGGCCCCCAGTCCGACTTGGGCTCGACCCACAGCGACGGGCGGCGGTCGTAGAAGACGCCGTCGTCCTGGTAGTGGTCGAAGTTGCGGTCGCGCTGCACGAGGCCGAAGCCGCGCGGGTTCTCGTCGCTGTAGGCGTTGAACTGCAGCGTGGGCGGGTTCGTGAGCGGCCGCCACACCCACTCGCCGTTGCCGCGCCACATCTGCAGGCCGTCGGTGTCGTGGATCTCGGGGCGCCAGTCGTTGGCCATGCGGTGGTCGTTCTCGCCGTTCTGGAACATGCTCGTGCACGGCGCGAGACCCAGGCGTTCGATGGCCTTGCGCGGGTACAGCGCCGCGTCGATCTCCATCACCTGCGACACGCCCGGCGTGATCGCGAAGCGGTAGGCGCCGGCGATGCTCGGCGAGTCGAGCAGCGCGTACACCACCACCGTGTTCGAGCCCGCCGCCGGGCGCTCCAGGTAGAACGCGATGAAGTCGGGGAACTCCTCGGGCCGCTCCATGCCGGTGTCGATGGCGAGGCCGCGCGCCGACTGGCCGTACTGCCACTCCTCACCCACCGCGCGGAAGTAGCTCGCGCCCAGGAAGGCGGCCACGTCGCGCACCGGGTCGGTGTGGAAGTTCAGGCGGAAGCCCGCGAAGCCGAGGTTGGCGGGCAGTTCGCGGGCCTTCAGGCCGCTCTTCGCGTAGTCGAACATCGCGGGGTCGTACGCCAGCTCCTGCGCGCGGCCCGCGGTGAGGTCGTACATGCGCACCGGCTTCTTGAAGAACAGGCCCAGGTGGAAGAACTTGGCCTTGAAGCGCAGGTCGGGCTCGGTCCACAGCGCGTGGTCGTCGCGGTAGCGGATGGACTGGTACTGGTCCCAGTCGAGCTTGGACACCGACGGGGGCAGCGTGCCCTCGTGCGTGGCGTACGGCTTGGCGGCCAGGGCCTTCGCCTCGCCCTTGAGCGCGGCGAAATCGAAGGCCTGCGGTGCGCCGAGGGGCTTGAGGCCGGCGAAGGCCTGGGTCCAGTTCAGGCCGAGGGTGCCGGCGGCGGCCAGCGCTTGGAGGAAGAGGCGTCGGTTCGTCATGGCGCCCGAGTCTGCACAAAACGGACCACCCCTGGATGACCCGGTGTTGCGCGAAGTCCATACGCTGCCACGCACCCTGGGAAAAACCCCGGTACTTCGGCGCAAGAAAGTATTTGAGGACAGGTCGTTCGTACCAAATCAGGCAACTGCATACGCGTATCTTCTGCACGTCGAACAACGAAGAGGAGAACCACGCCATGTCATCCCCCCGCGCCGCCGCCCTCGCATTCGGGCTGCTCGCCGCCGCCCCGCTGTCCTTCGCAGCCGACCTCGTCATCGCCACCGTGAACAACGGCCACATGATCGAGATGCAGAAGCACACCAAGGAGTTCGAGAAGGCGAACCCCGACATCAACGTCAAGTGGGTCACCCTGGAGGAAGGTGTGCTGCGCCAGCGCGTCACCACCGACATCGCCACGAAGGGCGGCCAGTTCGACGTGATGACCATCGGCCTCTACGAGGCCCCGATCTGGGCGAAGAAGGGGTGGCTCAAGGAGATCACCACCACGCCGGCGTACGACGTGGACGACCTGCTGCCGTCGATCCGCAGCGGCCTGTCGAACGACGGCAAGCTGTACGCCGCGCCGTTCTACGCGGAAAGCTCGATGACGATGTACCGCACCGACCTCGTCAAGGCCAAGGGCCTGACGATGCCGCCGAACCCGACGTGGGCGCAGATGGCCGACATCGTCTCGAAGATCCACGATCCCGCCAAGGGCGTGTACGGCCTGTGCCTGCGCGGCAAGCCAGGCTGGGGCGACAACATGGCGCTGCTGACCACGATGGTCAACACGCACGGCGGCCAGTGGTTCGACATGAACTGGAAACCGCAGATCGACACGAAGCCGTGGCACGACGCCATCAACCTCTACGTCGACCTGATGAAGAAGTACGGCCCGCCCGGCGCGTCGGCCAACAGCTTCAACGAGAACCTCGCCCTCTTCAACGAAGGCAAGTGCGGCGTGTGGATCGACGCCACCATCGCGGCCTCGTTCGTCAGCGACCCGAAACAGTCGAAGGTGGCCGACAAGGTGGCCTTCGTGCAGGCGCCGGTGGCCGTCACACCGAAGGGAGCGAACTGGCTGTGGTCGTGGAACCTGGCCATCCCCGCCTCGTCGAAGAAGCCCGAGGCCGCGCAGAAGTTCATCGCGTGGGCCACGTCGAAGGACTACGTGAACCTCGTCGCGAAGGAAGCGGGCTGGCACGCGGTGCCCACCGGCACGCGCAAGTCGACCTACGCGAACCCCGAGTTCCAGAAGGCCGCGAAGTTCGCCGCCGAGGAACAGAAGGCGATGGGCACGGCCAACGCGAACGACAGCACGCTGCCGAAGTCGCCCTACACCGGCGTGCAGTACGCGGCCATTCCCGAGTTCCAGGCCATCGGCATCGCGGTGGGGCAGCAGATGAGCGCGGCCCTCTCCGGCAAGGTCACCGTCGACCAGGCGTTGAAGACGTCGCAGACCGCGGCCGAGCGAGAGATGACCAAGGGCGGCTACTACAAGAAGTGATGCGATGACCGCGTTGCAAAACGTCATCCCGGCGAAAGCCGGGACCCACCGCGCGAAGGTCGAGGCGGTGCGTGCGCCGAGCCGCCGCCTGCCCCGCCTGCTGATGGCCCCGGCGGTGGTCACCCTCTTCCTGTGGATGATCGTCCCGCTCGTGATGACGATCTGGTTCTCGCTGATCCGCTACAACCTCATGCAACCCGGCGAACACGGGTTCTTGGGGCTCGAGAACTACCACTACTTCATGACCGACCCGGACTTCTGGCCGTCGGTCCGCCACACGCTGATGCTGTTCGCCTCGGTGATCGCGATCACCGTGGTGCTCGGGGTGGGCCTCGCGCTGCT
>Ga0247823_10000469_pt1 | contig 34383 bp, 32 predicted proteins | sample 13C_PalmiticAcid_2_FD_192426 | JGI IMG/M metagenome (GOLD analysis project Ga0247823, IMG submission 192426) | Soil microbial communities from agricultural site in Penn Yan, New York, United States - 13C_PalmiticAcid_Day30 | ecosystem: Environmental > Terrestrial > Soil > Agricultural land...
CGAAAATGCCGTCGGCCCGGACCCTTTCAACTGGACGTCGAACCGCGCGCCGTCGGGGGCGATGATTTCCCCAAGAAGCAGAGCGCGGCCGTCGCCGAGTTGCGGCGAGAAATGCCCGAACTGATGCCCGGCATAGGCAAGCGCCAGCGGGTTGGCGCCTTCGGGAAGCACTTGTCCCGACAAGAGCTTCGCTACGCCATCCTCATCGAAGTCGTCCGCACTGAGCCCGAGTTGCTCTGCCAAGGCATGGTTGAAGGCCAGCAGCTTCGGTGCCGAAGGCTTTGCGGCTTCGGCGGGAGCATAAAAGCCCTCCATGTCGTCGTGGAAACTATTGTCGAAGGTAAAGTCCATAACGCATTATGTTATCCTTGACGTCATGAATGCAAGTCCTGCGAATCCGCCACTACGGTCGCGCAACTGACGCGGGCGCCGAAGCAGTCGCCGCTGAACGAGGGTTGTCGAGCGCCGGGGTCCGCCGCGATATCCCCCTCGGCAGTTTCCACAGTAAAGGAACGCACCCGATTTTTACCTCATCGCCACGCTGATATTGTGATTGATCCCCTCGAGAATGCTGCCGCGGGGGACGGTCATCGGAATGGTCGAATGACAGTTGCGGAAGACGAGCCGGGTTTGCGGATCGATGTCCCATTTATACGGCACGCCGGGACGAAAATAGGTAAAATGAACGGACTCGAATGCGATAAGGCCGGCCGTGTTGCGCGCCTTCAGAATATATTCGTGGCTGCCCTCGAAATAGCCGCCAAGGAAAGTAATCAGGCGGACATTCGAGAAATCGAGGATCGCCTTGCCGGCGGATCCTCCGGTCTCGAAGCGACCGCCGATTACGAGGACATCCTCGGCACCGGCAAGTTTCATGGCGGAATTGCGAAGGTTCTTGAATTCCGGCTCGCGAAAGGTGTTGCGATTGACGACCGGGTGCTCGCACACGATGCCATAGGTTGAGGTATCGGCGACAATTCGATCGAACACAGAGGTCTGGAGCGGCCCCCGAAACCGGAAGAGCGCGTCTGCCATTTCATAGCAGCCGACATTGACGAAGTGGTTGTGATCGGTTTCGCCTCCGATATCGAAACCCGCGCGCTGCGACATCATTCCGAAATTTTCGAAGGACGAAAAGATCAGCTGATCCGACGTGACGAAGACAGGAACATCGGGAAGCTTGTGTTCGAAGTTATATAATACCGACTGGGTGATGCCGTCGCCGTGCACGCGGGAAAAGCTCTGCGGGGTGAGCGAGCCCGTGAGCCGGTAAAGTCCGCTTTGTAAATATGCCGCTTTGGCATGGACGCCGTCATATGGACCCGCAGCTTTGACGAGCTCGCGGATTGCACGCGTATCATCCGACCGAATGTCGCCTTGGGCGCCGAAGCCTCTGGCGTCGAGGCGATCCGACTGATGTCCGGCGGCAGCAAGCTCGTCAAAGCGTCGCCAACTCCCGCGACCGGCTTTACCGGCACCGATGACCATCGTCCCGTCCTCTGCGCCCGATGAGAGGCTATCGAACAGAAACAGGCCGCCGCCGCCATCCATGGGAGACTTCGCGCCAAGGACAATAGCAAGAACATGACCGCCAGTATCATTCGGAACGAATGCGCGCAGCGCGTCGAAATTGTCGAACGACAACATCGACAGCGGTCGACCGTTGCCGGTCGGCGCTGCCGCCTGAACGTTCCCGGCCAGCAGCGGAAGTAGCGCGCCTTGCGTTAGTGCGAAGAAACTGCGGCGGGGGTATGTCATTGTCGGGTCATGGCTTTCTGTTCCGCTTCGGACGGGCGGTCGGACAGACCACCGCGCCGTCTGACGAGCGCAACGGCCATGCCGGCCTTTACCATTCGCCACTGCAGCGCCTTATTGCAAGATCGAAGCTTCCCGGGCCCCGGTTTTGCTGCAACGCAATCAACAGTTAACTCGCTGTTCCGGATATTCGTGCTAGGCCTCTGGCCGAAGGCGCCGGTCGGCACCTGCCAGAAGGATCGGGAATGAGCATCTTCGTCACCGGTATTGCCGGCTTCATAGGCATGCATACTGCGGCGCAGCTGCTCGACCGCGGGGAAACGGTGATCGGCATCGACAATTTCAACGACTATTATCCGGTCGCCCTCAAAGAAGAGCGCGTGGCCGAACTCGCCCGTATCGGCGGCGACAGATTGACGATTCACAGGGCTGATATCGGCGACGACACCGCGCTGAACGCCGCACTGGCAGACACGGATTTCGACCGGATCGTCCATCTCGCCGCGCAGGCAGGTGTCCGCTATTCGCTCGACAATCCGGGCGCCTATGTCCGTTCGAATGTGGCCGGTCATGTGAACATCCTCGAAATGGCGCGTCACCGCGCCGTCCGGCATCTTGTCTATGCTTCGTCGTCGTCGGTCTACGGCGCGAACAGGAGCATGCCCTTTCGCGTCGAGGACCGCGTCGACCATCCGATATCGCTCTATGCCGCTACCAAGCGCGCAGACGAGTTGATGAGCGAGACCTACGCCCACCTTTTCCGCATTCCGCAGACCGGTCTTCGCTTCTTCACCGTCTACGGCCCCTGGGGCCGCCCCGACATGGCGCTATGGAAATTCACGAAGGCGATTCTCGAGGGCCGACCGATCGACGTCTATAATCACGGCGATATGCGCCGCGACTTCACCTATATCGACGACATCGTTGCCGGGGTGATCGCCAGTCTCGACAGTCCGCCGCCCGACGACGGCCGAGCGAAGGCTGGCGGCTTTGCCACGCCGCACCGTCTGTACAATATCGGCAACAACCGGCCAGAACCGCTGATGGACCTCATCGGCGAAATCGAGAAGGCCTGCGGGCGCAAGGCCGAGCTCAACCTGCTGCCGATGCAGGACGGCGATGTGCATGAAACCTATGCCGATATCGGTGCGATCTCGAACGAACTGGGCTATGCACCGAAAATCGGCATCCGCACCGGCGTCGGCAACTTCGTGTCCTGGTATCGCCAATTTCATGGCATGTAGCAGCTAGATCAGCCCAAAGAGCAATGCTGCGGCCAAAGCCAACTGCGCCTTGGGCTCACGCCGCAGGTTCCGGACATGCGCGGCGAGCCACAGCCTGTCGCCGACGTTCAGCCGGGCCATCCGGTCCAGCACTGGCTGCTCCGCCATATTGTCCGGATCAAGGAAGCGCCGATTGCGCACCACTGTGCCCCGATACCAACCCTCGCGCATGAGCGACAGGCGCTTCAACGCCCCCTTCACACCCGACTGCGCGCCGAAAAAATTCTGTTCATGCTGGCGATAGCGGATGCCCGACCAGTCATCGATCACCCACGACAGGCCGTGCGACCTGCAAATCGAATAACAAAGCCAGTCATGTGACACCCCCCACCAGTCCTGATCGTCTACGGGACCGATCCGCATCCCGATCAGTTCCGCCGCCTTCTGATCGAAAACATAGGTGCAACCCGCCGATGCCGCTTGGAATAAATGATCGAAGCGCTTTTGGGGACCGGCTTTCGCCATCGTCCATTCGGCCCCCCGAGCTTCAGAAAAAGCGGTCAGGTTGGAGGCATAGCCCGAAGCCCCGCTTTCCTTCAGTCGCCCGACTGCACGTTGCAGCTTTTCGGGCAGCCAGATATCATCCTGGTCGGAGAAGGCGAAATAGGCATGCGGCAATCCACGGACGTCGGCCAGCATGCTGAAAAAATTTCCGCTCGCGGTACCGAAGCGGCGTGGTGCATCGTCGAGTAGCACGACCCGGCCGGGGTGATTGTCTGACCATGAGCGAACGATATCGGGTGTGCCGTCGCTGGAGCCATCGTCGCGAACATAGATTGTCGTCACGACACCGTGCTGACCAAGAATGCTCGCGATCTGTTCGTCGACAAACATCGCCCCGTTATAGGTTGCCAACATGACGCCGACAGACGGCTCCGATACCGTCTCGTACGATTCGCCGAATCCACTCATCATATTGATATTCTTACGATCTGTTCCAAGGGGCTCGCGTCAACGCCGCCGAGGCCGGAGCCGATACCATGACATGCCGGGCAGGTCGAGCGGTAGAGCGAGCCCTTGGGTCCATGACTTGCGCAGCGGCTTTATTGCGTGCGATAGGCGCTCCCACCCGTCCGCTCGGATAGACCATAGCGGCCGTGACGCAAGTTCGAGCATGGAGATAGTATGAAGCGCATTTTGGTCACCGGGGGGGCTGGCTTTATCGGGTCGGCGGTGTGCCGTCATCTCGTCCAGGATCTGGGACATGAGGTGGTCAATGTCGATGCGCTCACCTATGCGGCCAGCCAGTCTTCGCTGGCGCCGATCGAAAATTCCGGACGTTATCATTTCGAACGGGTCGATGTGCGCGATCGCGCCGCGGTCGATAGCGTCTTCGCGCGCTACCAGCCCGATGCCGTGATGCACCTTGCCGCTGAGAGCCATGTCGACCGCTCGATTTCGGGTGCGCAGGTCTTTCTCGAAACCAATATTCTCGGCACCGCCGTGATGCTCGAGGCGCTGCGCGCCTATCGCGACAGCCTGCCCGCCGAACGCGCCGACGCCCTGCGTTTTCTCCACATCTCGACCGACGAGGTCTATGGCTCGCTGGGCCCGACGGGTCTCTTTACCGAAGAGACGCCCTACGATCCCTCCTCGCCCTATTCGGCCTCGAAAGCCGCGTCGGATCATATCGTGACGGCGTGGGTGCGGACCTACGGCCTGCCCTGCGTGATCTCGAACTGCTCGAACAATTACGGGCCCTATCACTTCCCCGAGAAGCTCATCCCGCTCGTCATCCTCAACGCACTCCACGACAAGGCCCTCCCCGTCTATGGCGACGGTTCGAACATTCGCGACTGGCTCTATGTCGACGACCACGCCCGCGCGCTGGTGATGATCCTCGAAAAGGGACGCGCAGGGGAGAAGTACAATATCGGCGGCCGCAACGAACGCACCAACCTTCAGGTCGTCGAGCGCATCTGCGACCTGATGGACACGATGGCGCCCAAGGCTCATTCGCACCGCGATCTCATCAGCTTCGTCACCGATCGTCCCGGCCACGATCACCGCTATGCGATCGACGCGACGAAGACCGAGACCGAAATCGGCTGGAAGGCGCAGGACGATTTCGACAGCGGCATCGAAAAGACCGTGCGCTGGTATCTCGAAAACCGCGACTGGTGGGAACCGATCCGCAACAAGGTCTATGCGGGTGAACGGCTCGGCACGCTGAAATAAGCCGCTAGCCGATCAGCCCTGCTCGCGCACTTCGCGCAGCATCAGACGCAGGTTGGCCCGCCAATGCGCCGCTGGCGCCCCGATGAGGGCGCTGGTCGCTTCCTTGTCCAGCACCGAATAATGCGGGCGCCTCGCTGGCGTCGGATAGGCACTGCTCGGAATCGGCAGGACCGGGATCGCACGGTCGAGCAGCCCGAGCGCCAGCGCCTCCTCCTGGATCGCAACCGCGAAATCATACCAGCTGGCTGCGCCGCTATCGGTGTAGTGATAGAGGCCGGTCGCCTCTGCCATTGCAAGCTTCCAGATACCGTCCGCCAGCGATGTCGCCCAGGTCGGGGTCCCGATCTGGTCCGCGACCACACGAATCTCGTCGCGCTCGGCCATCAGGCGCAGCATCGTGCGGACGAAATTGGCGCCGCGGCTTCCGTAAACCCACGCGGTCCGAACGATCAGCGCGCCCTCGCCCGCTTCCTCTTCGCCGCGAAGCTTCGACGCGCCATAGACGCCGAGCGGCGCCGTCGGCGCATCGGGGGCATAAGGCATTCCTGCCGCCCCGTCGAAAACGAAGTCCGTCGACACATGGACGATGCGCGCGCCCACGTCTTTCGCTGCTTGCGCAAGATAGCCCACCGCGTCGCCGTTGATCCGGAACGCGGTTTCGGCATCGCTCTCGGCCTTGTCGACCGCGGTGTAGGCGGCCGCATTGATCAACAGGTGCGGCGCTGCCGCGGCGACATAAGACCGCACGGCATCGGCATCGCCGATGTCGAGGTCGGCGCTCGTTGCCGCGACGATTTCGGCATCGGAGGGAACCACGGCCTGAAGCGCCTGCCCCAATTGGCCGCCCGCTCCGGTGATCAGGACCTTCATCGCAGCGCCCTTCAAGGAAAGGCCGGCGCTTCGGACAGCGGCCGTCCGGCCACGTCCTTTGCCGACAGCGTCGGCGAAATGCCGTCCAGCGGCCACTCGATGCCGATCGCCGGGTCGTTCCACAACAGGCTGTGCTCGTTCGCCGGCGCGTAGTCGCTCGTGCATTTGTAAAGGAAGTCGGTGCCATCCTCGAGGCAGAGGAAGCCGTGCGCCATCCCTTCGGGCACATAGAGCATCTTCTTGTTCGCAGCCGACAGCTCGACGCCGAACCATTTGCCGAAGGTCGGCGACGCGCGACGCAGGTCGACCGCGACGTCGAAGACGGCGCCGGCGGTCACGCGCACCAGTTTTCCCTGCGGCCCGGGCTGTTGGTAATGCAGCCCGCGGAGCACGCCGCGCGACGACCGGCTGTGATTGTCCTGTACAAAGTTCAGGTCCATTCCCGCGTCGCGAAACACCTCGGCGTTCCAGCTTTCCATGAAAAAGCCGCGGTCGTCGCCAAAAACCTTGGGCTCGATGACCATCACGCCATCGATGGGTGTCGGAGTGAACAACATCAGAAGCGGCGCTCCAGCAGTTTCATCAGATATTCGCCATAGCCGGACTTGCGGAGCGGCTCGGCAATACGCTGCAATTGCGCGTCGTCGATAAAGCCCTTGCGCCAGGCGATTTCTTCGGGAGCGCAGATTTTCAGTCCCTGCCGCTCCTCGGTGATGCGGACATAGTTGGCGGCATCGATCAACGATGCGTGCGTCCCGGTATCGAGCCAGGCATAACCGCGCCCCATGATCTCGACCGACAATTCGCCGGCCTCCAGATACATGCGGTTGAGGTCGGTAATCTCCAGCTCGCCGCGCGCCGACGGCTTGACCTGATGTGCCAGCTCAACCGCGCGCCCGTCGTAAAAATAAAGTCCCGTGACGGCGAAGTTCGACTTCGGATTGGCGGGCTTTTCCTCGATCGTTTCGGCCCGGCCGTCGGCGTCGAACGACACGACGCCATAGGCGGCCGGATCGTTGACATAATAGCCGAAGACGGTCGCGCCCGTTTGACGTCCCCCGGCCGCTTCGAGCAGTTGCGGCAAACCATGGCCGTAAAAGATATTGTCGCCGAGGATAAGCGTCGACGGGTTGGTCCCGACGAAATCGGCGCCGATATGATAGGCCTGCGCCAGTCCGCCCGGGTCCGGCTGCACCGCATATTCGATCGCCATGCCGATGTCGGATCCATCGCCAAGCAGCGCTTGGAACGCCGCCTGATCCTGCGGCGTCGTGATGATCAGCACCTCGCGAATCCCGGCCAGCATCAGCACCGACAGCGGATAATAGATCATCGGCTTGTCATAGACCGGCATCAGCTGCTTCGAGACGCCCTTGGTCAGGGGATAGAGCCGCGTGCCCGAACCGCCCGCGAGAATTATACCTTTACGCATTTCCCTATCACCCTGCAGGTTTCCGAAATGCCGCCCGTCTAGGAAGAGAGGTTGGCGCAATCAACCCCCGGCGGACCACGCGATCCCGTCGCGCCATGGGCTGTTGCGGCCCCACACCCAACCAGCGCCCGGAAACCGCACACAATTCCTCTCTGGCTATGACGGAGTTCGAAGCGTAGGAGACGCTGCCCGCACACACCGCGACACCCGTCACACCCTGTGATCCCCTATTTGCAAATGAGCCGCCAAAGCGACTAACTTATGATGATCGAATTAATAACCATCATCGTTGCGATATCCGCTGTAACGATTGCGATGATAATCGACAGCACAGCATGGCATATAAGGGCGCTCTCTCGGATAGAAGAACGCGGCCTGTTCATATCTCGAACCAATATATTCCTGTATGGAGGACGATTTTTTTCGCTCCTGTACATGACATCACTTTCATACCTTGTTGACATCAGGAGCACCGCGAAGGAAATAATCCTGATATCCGCAGTCGGATTCTTTTTTTCATCCTTGGCGAACCATATGGTTCTCGGGCTCAGGGGCGTGCGGAAGAGATTCGTCGAGACAGCAGCCTGGGCGCTGCGGCTACCACATCGCGACCACGACATCGGAGTTGCGCATTTCAGGATATTCTCCCGTGACAGCTTGAAGAGCCCGCTTTTCGTCTTGTCGAGCCTCGCGACCTTCGTCTTTTCCATGGGGATCAGCATTCCCTATGTCGTTGCGTCGATATTCCCCGAATATCGCATGACGTTCAACAATTTGGGGCAAATCATCAATTCGCTGGGAATGCTGCTCGTCCTTCTCGTCATCGACAACCGGATGTACAGGGACTGGGATCATGGGACGATCCTGCAATCGAACGAAATTTACACGTCGTCACGGACATGCGGCCTGATGATGGCCTCGCTCTTCTACCTCGTCGCAATCGGGATTATGGTGGCCTGACATGACCGAAAACAGCAACTTCAACAAGGTCATGGTAGCCTTCTCCGTATTTATTCTGTTTGTCGCGGTAATGTATATTCGGTACAACTACGACAGCTTCAACATTGCTGACTATGATGCCTACGCGTATTTCACGGATGTCTACTGGTCGGGTTTCGATCGCAGCTGGATTCTGTCTGAACCCTTCGGCTGGGGCTCGCTCCTGCTGTTGCGCTGGGTTACCGGGTCAACGCACTATGCGATTGTGGCTGCGCACTGGCTGCTGAGCCTGACAACCTGCGCCGCGATTCTCCTCCTTTCATACCGATATCGCCTGAAATGGCAGGGCGTCATGATGTCGATCGCGATGTTCGGCCCCCTGCTCGCGATCGTTACGATCCGGGCCACGCCCGCCTACCTGCTATGCGTCGGCGCCGCCCTGCTCGCTGCACGCGGCAGCCTGTTCGCAGTGGTACTGGCGGGACTAGGCGTCCTGTTTCACAACACGACAATTCTCGCGCTCATTCCTATATTTCTAATTTTGTTCCAGAAGAAATTTCCGAATTCCGTCAAGATCTTCGAGAACAAGGTTGCCATCATAGTCATTTCGGCGATTACAGGGATCATATTCCTGTTCTACAGACAGGATTTGTTCAACATATTCGAAAATATCATCGCCCTCGCGCCCGGATTCATGCAGAAATATGTCGTATATTTCACATCGGGCGGATCGGAAGCTGCAGTGAACGCCGCGCGTGAACCAACCTCGCTCTTCCATATTTTCTTCATTGCGGGCGCCACCATAATGTTCGCCATGTATATTTTTCTGAGCGGCGAAGAGCAGCGACCATATCGGCTGTTCGCGATATCGAGCTTCGCCATATATATCGTGCTGAGCACGAATCCGGTTACATCATTTCGGCAGTCCATCTTCTGGATCATTCCGATTCTGCTGACCTTTCCGTGGGAGAAGCTGCGGCCGAAACCGGCGGTTTCGCTCGGCGTTATCGCATTCAGCCTCGTCGTTTTGCCATTCGGGCTGGAAGCGGTAATCCTGAGCTATTGATCGGCACCACACGCGAATGGACACGGACCCGATTGCTCGATAAATGCGCGCACCATGCAAAGCGCTCCCCCCTCAGCATGGCCCTCCTTCTCGGATGAAGAAGTTGCCGCCGCCGCCGCTGTCATCGCCTCCAACAAGGTCAATTACTGGACCGGGCAGGAAGGCCGCGCGTTTGAACGCGAATTTGCCGAATGGGCCGGCACCACGCACGCGATCGCGCTCGCCAATGGCACGCTCGCGCTCGATGTCGCGCTGAAGGCGATGAATATCGGCCCGGGCGACGAGGTGATCGTCACGCCGAGGACCTTCATCGCGTCGGCATCGACGGTCGTGAACGCCGGGGCGACGCCGGTGTTCGCCGACGTCGACGCCGACAGCGGCAATATATCCGCCGCAACGATCGCGGCCGTCCTGACCGAGAAGACCAAGGCGATCATTCCGGTGCACCTCGCGGGCTGGCCGTGCGACATGGACGCGATCATGGCGCTCGCCGCCGAGCGCGACCTGTGGGTCGTTGAGGATTGCGCGCAGGCGCATGGCGCGAAAGTCGGCGACCGCAGCGTCGGCAGCATCGGCCACGTCGGCGCCTGGTCCTTTTGCCAGGACAAGATCATGACGACCGGCGGCGAAGGCGGGATGGTCACCACCGACGATCCCGATCTCTGGTCGGCGATGTGGTCGTTCAAGGACCATGGCAAGAGCTGGGAAGCCGTCTATGAGCGCGAACACGCCCCGGGATTCCGCTGGGTCCACGAAAGCTTCGGCACCAACTGGCGCATGCTCGAAGTCCAGGCCGCGATCGGCCGCATCCAGCTCGGCCGGATGCGGGCGTGGAACGCGCGCCGCACGCTGATTGCGCAGACGATCGCGGCGGCGCTGAAGCCCTTTGCAGGCGCGGTCCGCGTCCCCGTGCCAGTGCAGGGCATGACGCACGCCTATTACCGCCAATATGCCTATGTTCGCCCCGACGGTCTGAAAGCCGGCTGGTCGCGCGACCGGGTCGTGGCAGAATTGAGCGCGCGCGGCGTCCCGGTGATGCAGGGCAGCTGTTCCGAGGTCTATCTGGAGAAGGCGTTCGACGGCACCCCTTGGCGGCCCGCCGAACGCCTGCCCGTCGCCCGCGATCTTGGCGAAACCAGCCTGATGTTCCTGACGCATCCGACGATGACCGACGCAGAGATCGCCCGGCACGTCGCCGCGATCGGCGAAGTGCTGGAGGCGGCGACGGCATAATGGCGCCTGCGGACATCAAGCGGCTGATCATCGTCGGCGGCGGCGGCTTCGGCCACGAAGTCGCGAGCTGGGCGCATGATTGCCACGCCGCGGGCAGCTTGCCGCCTGCAAGCGGCTATCTCGACGATGAGGACCGCGGGCCGCTCGGCCGCGGTTTCCCGCATATCGGCACCGTCGCCGGCTATCAGCCGCAAGCCGGAGACCGGCTGCTCCTCGCCGTCGGCGCGCCCGACACCAAGCGCAAGCTGGTCGACCTCCTCCGCCCCCGCGGCGCCGTCTTTGCGACGCTCATCCACCCTACCGCAATCATCGGGTCAAACTGCCGGCATGATGAGGGCGTGATCATCTGCCCGCTCGCGATGAACACCGCGAACACGCACATGGCCGCCTTTTCTACGCTGCTCGGCTTCTCCGGCCTCGGCCACGACGCGCGGCTCGGCGCCTTTTCGACGGTCAGCTCGCACGTCGACCTGATGGGTCATGCGACGGTCGGTGAAGGCGTCTTCATCGGATCGGGCGCGCGCGTCATGCCCGGCGTCACGGTTGGCGACGGCGCGCGCATCGGAGCCAATGTGGTCGTGCAGCGCAAGGTCGCGGCGGGAGTGACGCTTTTCGCCCTGCCCGCCAAATCCCTGAAAATGCCGGCCTCGAAGGGCTGATCAGCCCGCGATCGCGGCCTCGTACGCGGCGGCGAACGCCTCGATCCGCACTTCGTCGGCGCCCAGCAGCGGCGGCCGGTTCGCCGACGCCATACCGCGCTGCACCGTCTCGAGAATCGCCCGATCCTCGTTGATGACATATTTGCCCAGCGTCGCCCCCTGCTTGTTCATCAGATCCTGCCGCGCCTGCGCGCGCTCGTCGAGATCGACCCCCGGCGCGAAAAAGCGCGTCCGCAAATTCGTCTCGCCCGCCGACACCGGGATCGCATGCCCGACATAAAAGGCCGTGCCCTCCGTCGACGAAATGAACAGGTTGGGAAAGATGTGCACATGAAAGAAGGATTCATGCGCAAATTCGCGGCCGGCGAGGTGCGCCACGGCCTTTGCCTTCAACGCGTCGCGCGCGGTCGGCGATTTGGGAAAATGCGACGAGCTGTGCCCGCGGTCCAGCCGGACGTCGGCAATGGGTTTCTTGCCGATCCCCAGCCCTTTGACGAAGGTTTCGGGATGGACATAGCCGCAATGGTAGCATTCGAGCACATTCTCGGCGAGCAGCTTCCAGTTCGCCGCGTGATGGATCGTATCCACGTCGGTGAGCGCGCCCATCGCGCCGCTCAATTGCTCGAGGACCGGCACGAACTCACCCAGATAATCGGCAAGCGGCGGCGGTGCGCCTTCCATCGAGACGAAGACGAAGCGCCCGCACGATGCCACGTGGAAGCGCTGCAGGCACACGCGCTCGTCGTCGCGACTCTCGGCGAAGCCCTGGCGCGGCGGCAAGGTCTTGGGCCGACCGTCGCCGTCGAACGCCCAGCCGTGGTAACGGCAGATGAGCGAACGATTGCCGCGCTCTTCGGTCTGGATGAGGTTCAGCCGGTGCGGGCAGACGTTGCGGAACGCGCGCAGCGATCCGGCAAAATTCTGGACGACGATCGCCGCCTCCGGCAAGTCGACGCAAACGAAATCCTGATCGTTTGCCAGTTCGTCCGTCATCGCGACGAATTGCCAGCCCTTGCGGAACAGCAACTCCATCTCGCGCTCGAGCGCGGCGGGATCGACATAGTTGGAAACGGGAATCACGGCTTCGACAATCCTGACGGCCGCACCAACGGGCGCGCTTCTTACTTGGCCGCGTAGCCGCCATCGACGGGCAAGTCGATGCCCGTGATCCACGGCGACGCATCGCTCAGCAGAAAGGCCACGGCCGCTGCCACATCATCGGGCTGCCCGAAACCGAGCGGGTGCAAATCGCGATAGCCGGCGACGAGGTCGTCGCTGACGCTCTCGACGAAGCTGCGGTGCATCGCGGTTTCGACCGCACCCGCAGTGATCGAATTCACCCGGATCCGCCGGTCGGCAAGCTCGACCGCCAAAGCGCGAACCATGCCGCTGGTCGCCGCCTTCGCCGCCGAATAGGCCACCATGCCGCGGCGCCCGCGCACCGCCGACACCGACGACATGAACACCAGCGAGCCGCCGTCGTTCATCGCATTCTTGCGCGATAGCGCCTTCGCCATCCCCAACGCGCCCATAACCGCCGCTCCGAACAGGTCGTCGATCTGCGCCTCTTTGGTCAGGCGCATCGGCATGACGAGGCTGGTACCGGCGGAATGAAACAGCCCGTCGATCGCGCCGCGCTCCTTCACGATCCGCTGCACCAGTTCGTCGGCCGCGCCGAAATCGCCGACATCGGCAGCGAAGACCGCGTGTGCACCCTCGCCGCCCAATCCCGAAAGCGTGGCGTCCAGCCGCGCTTCGTCGCGCCCGACCAGCGACAGGTTCGCACCCAGCGTGGCAAGATAGGCTGCGGCGGCCTGCCCGAGGCCCGACGAAGCCCCGGTAACGACGATATGTTTGCCCGCAAGGCTGTCCGAGGCGAAAATCATAGCGTGAGCAGGGCCACCGATTTCAATGCACCGATATCGACCGACGCGCCGCCCCACGAATAGCCGACCCCAAAACCGAACATGCCGAGCCGCAGCGGTTTCGATGAAAGCTCGCCGGCCAGCTTGTCGCAGATCAGCAAGGGGATTGTCGCGCTGCTCGTATTGCCGAACGCATCGATATTGATCGGCACCTTCTCGCTGGGCAGCTTCGCCTTTTTCGCGAGATGGTTGATCATGAACGTATTCGCCTGATGGAACAGGAAATAATCATAATCGTCGATCGACTTGCCCGCGACCTGCATCGTTTCGGCAACGAGCGTCGGGACCGCTTTCAGCGTGAAGGTGAAAATCTCGCCGCCGTCCATGAACAATTTGTCCTGTTCATTGGGCGTCTTTTCATGCTGCAGCTGGCGCGATGCACCGCACGGAATGATCAGGTTATTGGCGCCGCGGCCATCGGTCCCGAGGACGAAATAAGCGGGCTCCGCCTTGTCGTCATATTCGATCGCGGTGACCGTGCCGGCATCGCCGAACAGCATCGCCGTCGCACGATCGCTCGGATCGACCACGCGGCTGCTGGTATCGCCGACCGCGAGCAACACGCGCCGCGCGGCTCCGGTCTGCACCATGCTCATCGCGAGCCACAGGCCGTAGGGATAGGCCGAACAGCCGAGATTGATGTCGAACGCGATAATTCCGGGGCGCAAATCGAGCCGCGGCTGCATCACCGCCGCCGTCGCCGGAAGGCGATAATCGGGGGTCTGCGAGATGAAGATCAAGGCATCGACCGACGCCGGATCCCAGTCCAGGTCGGCGAGCACGCGTTTTCCGGCGGCGACGCAGAGGTCGGCCGTGGTCGTGCTGTCGTCGACCCAGCGGCGCGTCAGGACGCCCGTCATCTTGGTAACGTCGGCAACGCCGTCGCCGAACTGCTCGGCAAAATGGTCGTTGCCGACAACGCGGGGCGGCACGCAGGCCGCCAGGCCGACGATCGACGCCGACTGGACCTTGGCCGCCTGCCCGCTTTTGAGAGCCGCTTCTTCGGTCACGCCACCGCCGCGTCGACCAGCTTGCGAATATCGCCGACCGTCTGACATTCGGCCAGATCTTCAGCGCTCACCGAAACGTCGTGCACTTCGTCGATCAGCGCCAGCGTCGAAACGACCGCAAGTGAATCCCACAATTCGCCAAGCTCGAAACCGTCTTCCAGCTCGCCGGCTTCGACTTCCAGAATTTCGGCCAGTCCGCTACGAAAGTCAGACATAGTCACTCCTTATATTTCAAAAACTTATTGAACCTGCCGCCCAGGACAGGCCTACGCCGAAGCCCACTAACATATGGCGTCCGGGCGGAAAACGACTTTGTTCGGCCATTTCTTCCAGAACGAAAGGGATCGTCGACGAGACGGTGTTGCCGATATCTGCGTATCGCCGCGGCACCCGATCATCGTCGAGGCCGAGTTTCTTCTGCAGCGAATCCAGCATGAATTTGTTCGCCTGATGCAGGATCACGCTGTCGAACGCCTCGATTGGCAGGCCCGCCTTTTCGGTCAGGCGCGCGACGACTTCGGGCACGCGTTTCAGCGTGAAGTTCAGCACCGCCCCGCCGTTCATGTAGAGATTGTCGCGCGACCGCACATTGCCGCTCTTGTCGACGACTTCCTCGGCGGTTTCCTTGCTGCGCGGGGTCCGAAAACCGCCGCCTTCAACGATCAGCTGGTGCGCGCCGCTGCCATCGGTCCCGAACTCGAACGGACCGATGCTCCCCGTGTCGCCCGGAACGTTGCGTTTGATCAGCGTCGCCGCAGCGCCGTCGCCGAACAGCGTGCGGACGCTCTTGTCGCCCGCATTGATATATTTGGAATAGGTGTCGGCGGTTACGAGCAGCACCGTCGAGGCCATCCCGCCCGCGATCAGCCCAGCCGCGAGCGACAGGCCATAGACGAACCCCGAACAGCCACGATTGATGTCGAGCGCGCCGACCCCGGTGCCGAGTTGCAACCTGTCCTGCATGATGCACGCCGACGTCGGCAGGACATAATCGGGCGCTTGGGTGCAGAAGATCAGAAAATCGACATCGCTCCGCTCGATCCCGTCCCGTTCGAACAGCTTTTCGGCCGCCGCGACGCCCAGATCGAGCGCCGTTTCATCGGGGCCTGCGATATGCCGTTCGGCAATCCCCGTCTTGTCGAGGATCTTGTCGGCGGGCCATTCGGGATAAAGGTCGCCGAGTTCGGCGTTGCTTAATATTGTTTCGGGCACATGGGTCGCGATCGCGACGATGCGGGCGGGCACGCTTCCGGCTGCCTCTTTTTGTGCGAATGATGTCATCGATCGATACCGTGAAATGGAACAGGGGTCGGGCCCGAATTCATTCGATATGGCCCTCTATAAAGGCGATTATCCGCTCTGCATGGGTAGACCAGTTTCGATGTACTTCATATAAATGGCCGCCGCCAGCCGCAATCTCGACGCGCGCACGCCCCGGCGCGAAGCCGTCGCGCATGGCATTCAGCGCGCTGCCGTCATTTTCCCATATCCGTTCATGCTCGCTCAAGATTGCAAGAACCGGGCAGCCGATGCGCGATGCGACCGAAGGAAACAGGTCCGGCCAGCGCGTCAGCACTTCGTCCACTTCATCTTTCCGCCAGGCCTCTCCCGATTTGCGGAGGGCGATCGGCGCGCGCCAGTCGAAACTCCCATCGGGTCCAAAGAAGAACGCATGCGGCAGGACGATGTCGCTATTACCGTGCAGTTCGTCGAGCCAAGCCAGCGCCGCCTCGGTCGGGCGCGAACCGATGCCGGAGGTCGCAAGACACGTCAGCATCGGTGGCGATTGCGCCGCCCAGTGCATCGTCACCGCGCCGCCGATAGAATGGCCGAACGCCGCGACGGGCAGGTCCGGGTCGCCGCACGCCCCGGCCGCCTCCCCCGCCAGCTGGGTAAGGAGCAGGCTCGCGGCGTATATCGGGTCCGGGCCGTCAATCGGTCGCGACATTCCGTGCCCCGGCCGGTCCACAAGCAGCACCGCGTGCCCGGCGCCAACGGCCGTTTGCGCAAAGGAGAAGCCCGGCAGATCGAAATATCGCCCGCTGCACCCGCCGCCATGGACACAGACGATCAATGACGCCGGTCGGCCGTCGGTACGAATCAGGCGTCCCTGGAGGCCGTTCGCTTCCAGTTCCTGCGCATTGCCGATCACTGGCGACCGACCTTCTGCACGCGGATTTCGTCCAGCAAGCGCTTCAACCCGCTTCGCAAGACGCGCCGGCGGCCGCACCCTTTGCCTCGCCTTCCGTTGCGGACCCCATGAATTCGGACATGGTCGCCTCGCCCTCGCCGCTGATCCCGTCGCGGCGTACGATCTTGGCCACCGTCATCAGGATGATCTTCAGGTCGAGCAGGAAAGTCCGGTTGTCGACATACCAGACGTCGAGCGCGAATTTCTCGTCCCAGCTAATCGCGTTGCGGCCATTCACCTGTGCCCATCCCGTCAGCCCCGGCCGGACCTCGTGCCGCCGCGCCTGCGTCGGCGAATAGCGCGGGAGATAATAGGTGTGCAGCGGGCGCGGCCCGACGAGGCTCATTTCGCCAAGCAATACGTTCCAGAGCTCGGGCAGTTCGTCGAGACTGGTCGAGCGCAGCCAGCGGCCGAAGGGCGGCAGCCGGTCGGCGTCGGGCAGAGGCAAGCCATCCGCCCCGACCGCGTCGGTCATCGTCCGGAATTTGATGACCTCGAACGATCGCGCGCGAAGGCCCGGGCGCTTCTGCCGGAAAAATACCGGCGATCCCAATCGCGATCGCACCAGCAGCGCGAGGATCAGGATCAGCGGCGAAAACAGGACCAGCGCGACCGCCGAGGCCGCGATATCGAACCCGCGCTTCAGCATGGATTATTTCGCGCTCGTATCGGGCGCCAGCTTCAGCGCCGAAACGGTCACATTGGTCGGGTCGCGCCCGATGCCCCCCGCGACGCGCATATCCAGTCGCACGAGGTTGCAGCCGGTGGGCATCGCCATCTTCAGAATCTTGTTCTGCGGAACGCTCGCCGACAGCATGTTCGCCGATTCCACCTTCTTTTTCGCCGACGGCCCCGCGAGGCAGGTCGCAACCCACGTCGCGCTGCTTTCGAGATTGCCCGTGCGATCGGCGACCTGCCAGTAAAGCGCATCGCCGGGATTGACGGCAACGAGCTTGACCCCCGCGACGCCCACGGTTCCGGGCGAAGCGAAGATATCGATCCCCGTCCCGCCACCTTCGACGCTGACGAATTCGCCGCCCTGCGCGCTGCCGTCTGAGAAGGCCCAGACGAAGGGCGGGTACCCCTGATCCAGTTCGCCGGCGGTAGCGCCGCTAACATTTCGCAACGTGCCCCGGTTTGAACCGGGCAACAGGGGATAGAGCTGCAAAGCCGATGGATAGGCGCCTTCGGCGATCAGCCGCGTCATCAGCGTCGAATAAATAAATTGTCCGTCTTCGATATCCGGCGCTTTTTTGCGTCGGTCGATCAACAATTGCGCCATCGGCGCGGACCGCGGCAGGTCGGTCACCGCAACCTGAAACAGATGCGACAGCCAGGGATTGTTTTCGCGAATATAGGGCGCGAGTTGCCGCCGACCCTCGGGCGCCAGAATGATCAGTGCCATCCGCGGAACGACCGCGTTGGCCGCCTCGCTGTCACCACGGATCATCAGGTCGAAATGGCGAAGCCCCGCCGCGATATTACCGCTGCGCAAACGATCGGCGCCGAGCCATAGCTGCACGGCGCTATCGCGGCGCGACAGCCGCTCGGCTTGCAACATGGCTTTGCGTGCCTTCGACTGCGCACCGCCGATCTCCATGCTTTTGCCGATCAGCCAAAGCGACCGGGGTGTCAGCGGTGCATGAACGAGGGTTTCGCGTCCCAGCCGCTGGGCCGCAGCGACGTTGACGCGCGACCCCTGCGATGAGATCGCGAGCGCGGCTTTCGTCTGGCCGGCACGCCAGGAAAAGAAACTTCCGCCAAGCGGCCGGAAGCTGTCGATGGAAAGCCCCACCGACGCTGCCGCCTGCGAAAAAGCGAGCACGGCGAGAAAAAGCCCCGCCACAAGGCCCACAAAGATCGACGGCGTCAGCTTCATTTTACCCTTCATGCCACCCAGACCTTACGCCGGCTGCTCGGACGGATTGTCCTTGCCGTAGCCATAGCCGTAGCCATAGCCGTAACCGTAGCCCGACTGCTTGGCGCGATACTTGGTGAGCAACGCCCCAAGGACATGCGCGCGCGATTCACGCAGGCGCGACAGAGCCGCCTGCGACGCGCGGACTGCGGTGCGATCGGCTTCGATGACGTAGATAACCCCTTCGACCGCCTTGGCAATCAATGCGGCATCCGACAGGCCGAGCATCGGCGGGCTGTCGAGAATGACATGATCGAACTTTTCGGAGAGCTTGCGAACGAAGGAATCGAGCCGGTCGCCGCTGAGCAATTCCGACGCGCTCGGCGGCATCGGGCCTGCGGCGACGAAGCTGACATTCGATCCGCCGATCGCTTGGACCAGCGACTCCCAATCGTCATCCCCGGCGAGATAGTTGGAAATACCCTTGGCATTGTCCAGCCCCAGCCGGCTCGCGACCACCGGGCGGCGCATATCGACATCGACGAGCACGACCGATCCGGACGTCCGGCCGAGCACGCGCGCCAGCGCATACGCCGAAGTCGACTTGCCTTCGGAAGGCGATGTACTCGTGAACGCCAAAGTTTTCGGAACCCCATGATCGGTCGAGAAGCTCAGGTTCGTCCGGACCGTCATATAGGCTTCCGATATGATCGATTTGGGATCGTCGATATCGGCCAGCGCATCGTCGTCGACGACGGGGACCGCACCCAGCAGCGGCACCTCCAGCTTGTCGGCGACCTGATGCGGTTCGCGTACGCTTTCGTCGAGGTTCTCGAGGATAACGATGGCGAGGCCGGCCAGCCCCATGCCCAAAAGGATCGCAAGGGCCAGGTTCAGAAAGAGGCGCGGCGAAGACGGATCGATCGGCGAGAAGGCGTCGTCAACAATCGAGATATTGTTCGTCCCGACGCCGGCCACGCCGATTTCCTTGTAGCGCTGGAGGAGGCTGTCGTACAGCTGCCGGTTGGTGTCCACCTCGCGCTGATAGATATTATACTGGATGCTGGACCGGTTTTCCGTGTCCAGGCGACCCAGCAATTTGTCGACGCGCGCGCGCAGCGCATCTTCACGCTGACGTGCCGAATTATATTCGTTCACATAGGCACTGCGGACCCGACCTTCTTCGGCCGCGATCGAACGGTCCAGCGCCTGCACCTTTTCCAGCGCGGCGCGCGCTGCCGGATATTCGGGTTCGAAACGAACGAGCAATTCCTGATATTCGGAATTGGCCTCTGCGCGGCGCTGCCGCATGAGGTTGAGCGACTGGTTCCCGAGCGCGAGTTGCGTGGTTCCGGGCGAACGCGCCGCACTGAGCCGCACTTCCGCGTCGGCCCGTTCGGTGGTCGCCTGTACGAGAACGCGATTGATCTGTTCGAGATCACTCGACGCGAGCGTCTGGGTCGTCCGCGTGCGACCATCCTCGGTCTGGGTTTCAGCGAGACGGACAATTCCCTGGCGCGCCGCATAATTTACGAGATCGCGTTCCGACTGCTCGAGCCGGTTGCGCAGACCCTGCAGGCGGGTCTCCAGATAGACGCGAGCATCAGCCGTCGACGAAAGGCGGCGATCCATGCTCTGCTGGATAAACTCGGTCACCCATGCGTTGGCGATCTGACGCGACAATTCCCGCGATGCGCTCGTATAGGAAACATCGGTCAAAGCCGAACCGCGCAGCGGCGAAATGCTGACATTTTCGAGGAGCAGTTCGACCGCTTGCCTTTCGCGTTCGCGAAGCTGGGCAGCTGAGATCGGCCCCGACGAGCGGCCCGAGAGAATTCCCTCCCCTTCGGGCGTGGTTCCATGAGCCGCAAAAAACTCCTCATTGCGGGCGAGCCGCAATTTCCGCTCGACGCGCTGCGCCAGCGAACGGGCATTCAGCAACGAATATTGCGTCAGGTAGAATTCCTGATCGGGCGAATTATTCTCGCGCTTCAGCCCCTCGACATTCGTCACATTGGCTTGCTCACGCGCGATTTCGATACGCGACGTCGCGGTATATTGCGGCGTCATCAAAAGCGTGACGATAAGTCCGGCCACCGTGATGATCGCGACGATCGCCAAAGCAAGCCAGATATGGCGTTTCAGAGCATTCCAGTACTCGAGGAGCACCGGAACCGATCGGGTCCCTTTCCCGCCAGCCAGATCTGGGGCGTCGGCGCCGGAAGCTAACGCGGGTTTGTTGAAGTCGGACATCTAATCTTGCTCAATCTCGATCTGAGTTATTGTTACCGGTTATCCAAAATCGCGATCAAAGGCGAAATGAACAACGGCGAAACTGCGATAATCTGTTGGAACAGGCGCTTGCCCGCCGAATCTCCGACCACCACGATATCGTGCGGATAGAGCACTGGATCGCTGTAGGTGCCGCGCCGGATCGCGGCGAGGTCATACAGCGCGATCATCTTCTGCCCGTTGACCGTGCGATGGATCACGACTTCGCGCAGCTTGGCAAAATCGGTGGTTCCCTTCGCTCCGGCGACCGCCCGCATCAGCGTCAGCCCCGACACGATCGGGTAATTGCCCGGCTGATCGACTTCGCCGTCCACCGTTACATACTGGCTGACGGCTTCCTCGAGGTTCACACCCACCTGCGGATTCCGCATATATCCTGCGCGCAGCTGGCTGACGATCCGGTCGCGCGCTTCGCCAAGCGAAAGTCCGCCCACCGGAACCACCCCGGCGATCGGCAGCGTGATGTTGCCCGATCCGTCGACCGTGATCTTGCGATCCGAAAGTTCCGTGACGCCGATGACATCGATGATAAGCTTGTCGAATGGGCCGATCGCATAGTGATAGGCTTGGTCTTCGCCCACCTGCCCGCTGGGTCCCGGCAATTCTTTCATATCGACCTGCGTGACCGTCGGCCCGCCCAAACCTTCGCCCACCAGGCCTGCCGAACATCCGGAAACCACCAGCGCGAGCGCCAGCATGGCGCCCCGCGAGGCGGCCTTGGCACCATAGGCACCCACTTTTTTCTGCATAATTTCTGTCACTTCCGGATCAATCGATAAGCATTTGAGCACCACACCGTCGCGATGATCGCATAAAGTGCCAGCGCCGGGATACGCAGCGGATAATCAGCGACGCTTGCGAGGGCAAGCATGGCGAGCACGGCGAAGCCCGCGCGGCCCATGACCTGGGCCGAAAAATCCGGGTCCTCTGTCCGGGCCTTGCGCCGCCGCATCAGTGCGAAGAACGCGACCCCTCCGAGAACTGCCACCCATATGGCGAGGAGGAGCGCCGGAAGACCGCCGGTCATTATGATCTCCGCAAGATCATTGTGCGCGTGATTGAAATAGCTGCCCGAGATGAAGGCGTCGGGTTCGAAGATCTTGTAGGTCTCGACAAAGGTCCCGATACCGCTCCCGAACGGAAAGAAATTCTTGGTGGCCTCGACAATCACCGGAAAGGCTTGCAGTCGCAATTCCGACGCCGGATCGGTGTCGAGCAAACGTTGAAGTGCGGGGGTGCTGACAGCCACGATCAAAACGACCACCAGAAGCGCCGCCGCAATGCCGACACCGACGAGCCGGGAGCGGTGCTCGGACCGGATTCCGACGACCCGTCCCTGCGACACCGGCTTGCGATAAACCCACCAGGCCGAGCCGATCCCTATAACGGCAAGGATAAGGCCGGCGCGCGATCCGGTCATCAAAATCAGCGGGACGAGCAAAGCGGCTCCCGCGATCGTCATCGATCGCTGGAAAAACAGCTGGTCGGGCCGCCCCTTGAAAAGCGAAATATAGGCGGCCAGCAACGGATACATCGTAGCGAGCAGGATCGCCTGATGGTTGCGGTTGGCCAACAGGCCGACGCTCATGCCGAAATTGCTGATACGGTAAAAATACAGCGGGCCGTTATCGGGGCCGAGCGCCTGCAACATACCGATAATACCGCTGAGGAAACCCAGGCCGAGCAAAAGCATCAGCAATTGCTGGTGGCGACGCCCGTCGAGCGCGAGAGCGACAATCAGCAGCCCAACAGGGCCGGCCAGTGAAAAAAGCGCATTCCACGTCCGCGCCTGCGCCATGGAGAGCGGTTGCCAAGGCAGCGCCATACCAGCCGCCTCATAGGTTTTTACCAGAATATCGCGACCAGGCAGGGCAGTCCACATTTCCGGCGGTAGCGGCACCAGGTGCGCCGCGACCATCGCGACAATTGCGATCGCCAAAATCAGAAGCGGTTTTCCGCGCTGCCAAGCCTGCGCTCCGCAGGTAACGATGGCGAGCGCCAGCAGAAATGCCGACAGGGGACGCCAGACTAGGAGAGACAGGATGTCGTCGCGGCCGCTTCCGACCAGAAAAAAGCCCAAAATCACAAGGGCGAACGAAATCACAAACGGCGTGCGATCAGGTGCGCTCGATACCGCAGAGGAAAAAGTCCGTCGCAAATTTTGACTTTTCATGGAAATTCACTCGATCAGCGGCCAGCCGCACGCAGATTTTTTTCAAGAATCGCGGCCGGCGTCGGGATGGAGTGCGCATAGTCAGGAACCGCGCGTCGAACAACCGTCATTGCGGCCTCGGCGTCGCCGACGGCCAATGCCCGATCCAGCGTTTCGAGCAGGCCCGACAATTCGGCCCAGCTCAATTTCACTTCCTGCGCGCGCATGATGCGGCTGTGATCGGTCGGTTGCGGATTGTCGCCCAGCAACAGCTCCTCGTACATTTTTTCGCCCGGCCGCAGGCCGATTTCCTCGATGGCGATGTCGCCATCGGGATTGTCCTCGCTGCGCACCGTGCATCCCGACAGCTGGATCATCGAACAGGCGAGGTCGAAAATCCTGATCGGCTGCCCCATGTCCAGAACGAACACCTCGCCGCCCTTTGCCATCGCGCCCGCCTGCATCACCAGCTGCGCCGCCTCCGGAATCGTCATGAAAAAACGCGTCACTTCGCGGTGGGTCAGCGTGATCGGACCGCCAGCGGCGATCTGCGCCCTGAATCGGGGGACGACCGATCCGCTGGACCCGAGGACGTTGCCGAACCGGACCATCGAGAACACCGTGTCGCTTCCCTCGGCCGCCCGTGCCTGAAGCACCAGTTCGCACATCCGCTTCGACGCGCCCATGATGTTCGTCGGACGGACCGCCTTGTCGGTGCTGACGAGAATGAAGCGCGACGCCCCGACCCGTTCGGCCTCGATGCAGCAATGATAGGTCCCGAAAACATTGTTCCTCAGGCCCGATATCGGATTCGCCTCGACCAGCGGCACATGCTTGTAAGCCGCGGCATGGAAAACGGTCTGCGGCCGGTAGCGATCCATGATCCGCGCAGCGACCGCGGCCTCCGAGATGTCGGCAAGCTCCGGCACGATTTCGGTCGCGCTTCCCGGCCCGAGATGCTCCTCGAGTTCGGTCAATATCGTGTAGAGACTGAACTCCGAATGGTCGACGAGGATCAGCTGGCGCGGATGGCGCGCGACGATCTGGCGGCACAATTCGGACCCGATCGACCCGCCTGCGCCGGAAACGAGCACGACCTTCGACGCGATCGCCTCGCCGAGCAGCTTTTCGTCGGGCGGAACCGGATCGCGCCCGAGCAGTTCCTCGACCTGCACTTCGCGCAGGTCGCGAATCGACACCTGCCCGTCCATGATATTGGCGATGCTCGGCAGCGAACGAACCTTCAGCGAGTAGGATTGCAACTGCTCGACGATTTCAAGGCGGCGCGACCGCGGAACACTGGGCAAGGCCAGCAAAATCTCGTCGATACCAAGATCTTCGACCAGCTCGCCCATGTCGTCGGTGCCGAAAATCGGAACCCCGTCGATCCGATGGCCGATCAGGCCGGCATCGTCGTCGAGATAACCGACGAGCGAGGCCTTACCGTCGTGCCGGATCGCGAAACCAAGCTGCTGCCCAGCCTTCCCTGCCCCGTATATCGCGACGCGCGACCCCTGCCGTTGCCGGACGACATGCAGGACATCGACGATCGCATAACGGATCGCGATGCGGCTGAGCGCCAGCAGCAACATCAGGAGCAAGGGTTGCAACACCCCGACCGTGCGAGGAATATGCGGGATGCCGACGAACATGAAGATCGTCATCATCGGCAGCGAGAGAAGCAGGCACGCCACCGCAAGGTCGATCATCGTGCGGCCGCCCGCAAAACGAATGATCGACCGGTAAACGCCGCACCAGCGCGCGGCTATCAACCAGGACGGAACCGCGACGGCGATCGCCATGCCGACCGCGGGACTGACCAGATCCCATGCGCCGATACGGATCGAAAAAGCGAGCCAGACCGAAACGACGCAAAGCACCACGTCCATCGCGACGGCAATGAGGCGCCGTACCGATCGCGGCAGGTCCGCCACCTTCCGCAATATTGCAACGATAAACGAAAGGGCCCGGAAATCGGAAGTATGATGTTCAGTCACAGCAAAGCTACAATTTCATCACGTTAATTGGAACCCGCACTCTTTGCTGCCGACAACCGAATGGTCGGGGGCGTCCACGGCGTTTATAGTGGAGCGAATTGGTAAGCAATGAAAACCGCGTGAAGACCGAATGTTCGAGCGCGCCGGCTATCGCGGCCGGATCAGGCTGCGACGGCCGCTTCGTCTTCGGGTGGGTCGGTCCTCAGATAGCGCCGTTCCGTGCCCTCCAGAACGATCGCGGTCAGCACGCCGGACCGGTATGCGCCGGTGTCTATGCCGATCCGGTTGGGCCATTCGTCGACATTCTCGCGGATCGTGTGTCCATGAACGATCATCACACCGTGATCGCGATCATCCTCGAGGAAATCTTCACGGATCCAGCGCAAATCGGAAAGCGCCTGCTTTTCGAGCGGCACGCCGGGCCGGATTCCGGCATGGACAAAAACATAGTCGCCGATCTGGATCACGTCCTCGCCGGCACCGAGGAAATCGACGTGACTGCCGGGGACGAGGCCCGGAAGGATCTCGGCCACCTCTTCGAAGCTCGCCTGCGACAGGTTGACGTCGCTGGTCCAATAGCTTTCGACCGTAGCCTCGCCACCGATACGCATGAAATAGCGCAGACGCCGGACATCACCGGTCAGCGCGGCAAGAAAACATTCCTCGTGATTGCCGATCAACAGGCGGGTGTCGGGGAATTCGCGATGCAGGCCGATGGCGCGCTCGACCACTTCGGCCGATTGCGGACCGCGGTCGACCAGATCCCCGAGCAGGATCAGCGTCACCTGCCCGGCCGGCCGCGCCGCGACATCGGCGCGGATGTGCTCGATCAATCCGGCGAACAGATCGTCGCGCCCGTGAATATCGCCGATGGCATAAACGCGCTGGCCATCGGGAATGGCGAAGCTGCTGCGCATTTGCGCGACCGCCTTGCTCTTGCGCTTCCAAAACATGACTTGCTGAACCGATCCCGATCAAACCCGGCACGACCGCAGGGGGCTGCGGTCGGATATGCCCGCCCCCTAGCCCTGCAATCGCGCGGTGACAATATACGCGCGAAACCGTCGGGCGTTGCGGGCTTTCCACAGAAGTCTTTCCGTGGGAATCTCGGCTCGGGCCTTAAGGGTGTCGCAAGCTTTGTCGCTTAATCGCGCGTTAGCCAGTAGTCGGCGGCACCATGATGCGGAGAGTCGTTTAAAATGAAAGTGATGACGGTCTTCGGAACGCGACCCGAGGCGATCAAGATGTTTCCGGTCGTGCACGCCCTTTACGCCCGGCCCGACGTCGAAGCGCGCGTCTGCGTTACCGCGCAGCACCGCGAAATGCTCGATCAGGTCCTTGAGATCGGACGGATCACCCCCGACATCGACCTCGACGTCATGCAGACGAACCAGACGCTCGACGGATTGCTGGCGCGCCTCGTCACCGGTCTCGGCGAAACGTTCGACCTTGAGAAACCCGACCGCATACTTGTCCATGGCGACACGCTGACGACGATGGCGGCGACGCTCGCGGCCTATTTCCGCAAGATTCCCGTCGGCCATGTCGAAGCCGGGCTGCGCAGTGGCAATATCTATCATCCCTGGCCCGAAGAGGTGAACCGAAAGGTCGCGGGCGCCGTTGCCGATCTGCATTTCGCGCCGACCGAAACCGCCGCAGCTGCGCTACGCGCCGAAAATGTACCTGCCGAACGCATCCACATCACCGGCAATACCGTGATCGACGCGCTGCTCGCGACAAAGGCGCGGATCGATGAGGAGCCCTCGCTTGCCGCCGGGCTCGACCCGCTCGTCAGCCGCTTCGCCGGCAAAAGGATCGTTGCAGTCACGTCGCACCGGCGCGAGAATTTCGGCGACGGGATGAACGCCATCGCCGAGGCAATCGCCGCGATCGCAGCGCGCAGCGACGTGGCAGTGATCTTTCCGGTCCATCCGAACCCGCATGTTCGCAGCGCGATGGAGCCGATCCTCGGCGCCCTCGACAATGTCGCGCTGATTGACCCGCTCGACTATCCGCATTTCGTCCGGCTGCTTGCCGCCTCCGAACTCGTGCTGACCGACAGTGGCGGCGTGCAGGAGGAAGCGCCCTCGTTCGGCAAGCCCGTGCTGGTGATGCGCGAGACGACCGAACGGCCCGAAGGCATCGAGGCCGGCACCGCGCGACTTGTCGGAACCGACAAAACGCGTATTGTTTCCGAAATTTTCAAGCTTTTGGATGACAAGAACGCCTATTCGGCCATGGCCCGCGCCCATAACCCCTTCGGCGACGGCACGGCGGCAAAACAGATTGCGGAGATAGTTGCGCGTGCCCATTGATAGCGAACAAAAGGTCACGGTCCTCGGGCTTGGCTATATCGGCCTGCCCACCGCCGCCCTGATCGCACGCTCGGGTTGCAAGGTCACCGGCGTCGACGTCAGCCAGCGGGTCGTCGACACGGTCAACAGCGGCAAGGTTCATATCGAGGAAGTCGATCTCGACGGCCTGGTCCAGGGCGTCGTGTCGCGCGGAACGCTCGTTGCTTCGACCGATGTCGCGCCGGCCGATACCTTTGTCATCGCCGTGCCGACGCCGCACGACGACGAGCATCGTCCCGACATCAGTCATGTCCTGTCCGCCGCACGCGCGATCGCGCCCAAACTTCAGGTGGGCAACCTCGTCATTCTCGAATCGACCTCACCGGTCGGCACGACCGAAAAAATCGCCGCGCTGCTCGCGGAACTCCGCCCCGACCTCAAGGTGCCCGGCGCCTGTTCCGGCGCCGCCGACATCTTCGTCGCTTACTGCCCCGAGCGTGTGCTGCCGGGCCGCATTCTCGTCGAACTCGTCGACAACGACCGCTGCATCGGCGGCATTACCCCGCGCTGCGCCCGACGCGCGATGACCTTTTACCGCCAGTTCGTGCGCGGCGCGTGCGTCACCACTTCGGCGCGCGCCGCCGAAATGGTGAAGCTGGTCGAAAACAGCTACCGCGACGTCAACATCGCCTTTGCCAACGAATTGTCGATGATGGCCGAGCATATGGGCGTCGACGTGTGGGAGGTGATCCGCCTTGCCAACCGTCACCCGCGCGTCAACATCCTCCAGCCCGGTCCCGGCGTCGGCGGCCATTGCATCGCGGTCGACCCCTGGTTTCTCGTCCATGGCGCGCCCGACCACAGCCGCCTGATCCGCACCGCGCGCGAAGTGAACCTCGCCAAGACCGCACACGTCATCGGCGCCGCAGAAATGCTCGTGTCGCAGCATCCGGAGGCGCGCGTCGCGTGCCTTGGCCTCGCTTTCAAGCCCAATATCGACGATTTCCGCGAAAGCCCGGCGGTCGAGGTCGCCGCCGCGCTCGCGCGCCGCTTCGGCAAACAGATCGAGATCGTCGAGCCTTATGCGCGCGGCCTGCCGATGGAATTTGCCGGCACCGGCGCCGAACTGATCGATCTCGACAGCGCGCTCGCCGGATGCGACGTGCTGATTGTCCTCGTCGACCACGATCTGTTCAAGTCGATACCGATCGAGGAACGCGGCGACAAGATCGTCTATGACACGCGCGGCCTCTGGCTCGATCAGCCGAACGGCGCCAACGGCAATCGTTTGCACCGGGCCGCCTGACGCATCGCGCTTGACGCTCCGCGGGCCGCTTCGCATTCAGGCGCCATGCTGACACGCCTTGAAACCATCGTCGTCGAAAAACCTTGGGGGCGCACCGACATTCCGGCCGCGTTCGGCGATTTCGGCGGGCGCCGGATCGGCGAAATCTGGTTTTCCAACCCCGCCGGTGAAGATGCGCCGATCATGGTCAAATTCCTCTTCACGTCGGAACGGCTGTCGATCCAGGTCCATCCGGACGACGAAGCGGCGCAAGCCGCGGGTTTCCCGCGTGGCAAGGAAGAATGCTGGCTGATCCTTGAGGCCGAACCGGGCGCCGAACTCGGCGTCGGTCTCAACGTCGAAACGACGCGCGAAACCCTCCGCGACGCCGCACTCGATGGCAGCATCGTCGACATGATCGACTGGCGTTCTTCGAAGACCGACGATTTCGTCTATAATCGCGCCGGCACAATTCATGCTATCGGCGGCGGCCTCACCGTTGTTGAGGTGCAGCAGAATGTCGACTGCACCTACCGCCTCTATGATTATGGCCGCCCGCGCGAACTGCATCTCGACGCGGGCCTCAATGTCTCGACCCCCGGCCCGGTCCGTGATCCGCGCGACACGGTCGTCGATCCCCAGACCAACCGGATGCTTGTCAACGGCCCGTATTTCCATCTCGCGCAGCTTGCAGCACCGCTCGCCCCTTCGCTTCTCGGACAGGTGAGCGGCGAGCTGACCTTCGTTCCGCTCTCGGCCGGATGCCGCGTCGCAGGCGAAAGCGTTGCCCTCGGTGAAGCGGTGCTCCTCACCGACCCGTCGGCGATCGAGATCGGCGATGGAGCCCGCGCGCTCCTGACCTGGCCCACTTAGAGGACGCCCCCTCCCCTTGCGGCCTCGCGCGCCATCTCCCATATCCGGCGCCATGACCAATCCCCATGCGCAAAGTGCCGCGCCCTGGCACGGAACCACCATCCTCTCCGCCCGCAGCGCCGACAAGGTCGTCATCATCGGCGACGGCCAGGTGTCGATGGGCCAGACGGTGATGAAGCCCAACGCCAAGAAGGTCCGCCGCCTCCACGACGGCAGCGTGATCGGCGGCTTCGCCGGCGCGACCGCCGACGCCTTCACCCTGTTCGAGCGCCTCGAAGCCAAGCTCGAGCGCCATAACGGCCAGCTGCTCCGCGCCGCGGTCGAACTCGCCAAGGACTGGCGCACCGACAAATATCTCCGCAACCTCGAGGCGATGATGATCGTCGCCGACAAGGAGGTCACGCTCGTCATTACCGGCAACGGCGACGTCCTCGAACCCAAGGGCGGCATCGCGGCGATCGGATCGGGCGGCAATTTCGCGCTCTCTGCCGCACGTGCGCTCGTCGACTATGAAAAGGACCCTGCGGTGCTCGTCCGCAAGGCGATGGAAGTCGCCGCCGACATCTGCGTCTACACCAACGACCAGTTCACCCAAGAAATCATCGAAATTCAGGCATAATCACATGAACAAGGATTTGACTCCCAAGGCGATCGTCGCTGCCCTCGATACGCATATCATCGGCCAGGATGCCGCCAAGCGCGCGGTCGCGGTGGCGCTCCGCAACCGCTGGCGCCGCCAGCAGCTTTCGGCCGACCTCCGCGACGAGGTGAGCCCGAAAAATATCCTGATGATCGGCCCCACCGGCTGCGGCAAGACCGAGATTTCACGCCGGCTGGCGAAGCTCGCCGACGCCCCATTCATCAAGGTCGAAGCGACCAAGTTCACCGAGGTAGGTTACGTCGGCCGCGACGTCGAACAAATCGCGCGCGACCTCGTCGAGGAAGCCGTGCGCCTCGAAAAGGACCGCCGCCGCGAGGCCGTACGCGCCGCCGCCGAAGAAGCCGCGATGGAGCGCTTGCTCGACGCGCTCACCGGCAAGGGCGCCAGCGAAGCGACGCGCCAGAGCTTTCGCCAGCGCATCCGCGAAGGCCATCTCGACGACAGCGAGGTAGAGATCGAGATCGCCGACGCCCCGGGCATGCCGTTCGACCTGCCCGGCCAGCCCGGTCAGATGAGCATGATCAACCTGTCCGACATGCTCGGCAAGGCGATGGGCGGCGCGCCCAAGAAGCGCCGCAAGCTCAAAGTCATCGACGCCGCGACGCGGCTGATCGAGGAGGAGCAGGACAAGCGCCTCGATCAGGACGATGTCGCCCGCATCGCGCTCGCCGATGCCGAGGCGAACGGCATCGTCTTCCTCGACGAGATCGACAAGATTGCGGTCAGCGACGTGCGCGGCGGTTCGGTGAGCCGCGAAGGCGTCCAGCGCGACCTGCTGCCGCTGATCGAGGGCACCACGGTCGCAACCAAATATGGTCCGATGAAGACCGACCATATCCTGTTCATTGCCTCGGGCGCGTTCCATGTCGCGAAACCGAGCGACCTGCTTCCCGAACTGCAGGGCCGTCTGCCGATCCGCGTCGAACTCGGCGCGTTGACCGAGGAAGATTTCGTCCGCATTCTCAGCGAGACCAAGGCCGGCTTGCCCGAACAATATGTGGCGCTGCTCGGCACCGAGGGCGTAACGCTGAACTTCACCCCGGAAGCGATCGCGCGCGTCGCGAAGCTCGCCGCTGAGGTCAACGAGAAGGTCGAGAATATCGGCGCACGCCGCTTGCAGACGATCATGGAGCGGCTGGTCGAAGAAATCAGCTTCACCGCCGAGGATGTTGGCGGCACGACGCTCGAGATCGATGCCGCCTATGTCGAACGCCAGCTTTCAGAGATTGTCGGCGACACCGACCTCAGCAAATATGTGCTCTGACGTGCTGTTTTTCGGACGGAACTAGCCACATTTTCTTTTCATCCGGCCGATTACCGAACTTCATTTGACTTTCCCGCGCCGTCAATGCGATGACGGCGTGGCACGATCGAAATGGGTTGCGAACGATCGGCACCGGAGACAGCAATGGCAGAAGAAGAGGTCGCCACCCAAGGCGAACTGGCGATTACGCGCACGGGTGATCGGCTGCGCCTTGCGCGCGAGGCAGCGGGTCTCTCGCTGGCCGATGTCGCAACGCGGACGCGCATCACCCAGCGCCATTTGGCGGCAATAGAAAAGTCCGATTTCTCGGAACTTCCGGGCCGTACTTATGTCACCGGTTTCGCACGCGCCTATGCCCGCGCCGTCGACCTTCCCGAAGCCGAGATCGGTGCCGCAATTCGCCACGAGCTCGAAGAAGACGCCTATGGTTCGCGCCCCCTCTACGAAGCTTATGAACCGACCGATCCGGCACGCCTGCCCACCGCCCGGCTGACCTGGACGCTCGTCATCGTCACGCTGCTGCTCGCATCGGCCTATGGCGTCTGGCGCTTCCTGTCGGTCGAGCCTGACGAGGCGCTGATCGCCGCGCAGAATCGCGCCGCCGACGCGTCGGAAGCGCCGCAGAGCGATGCCGCGGCCACCCCGGCGACCAAGGCCGCAGCCGGGCAATCCGCCGTTGCGGCGAATGCGCCTGTCGTGCTGACGGGGGTTTCGGAAGTCTGGATCGGCTTCGACGACGCAAAGGGCAAGACCGAGAATTGGCGCACGCTCGACGCGGGCGAAACCTATCAGGTTCCGCCCGAATATATCGAACAGTTCACGCTGCGCACGAGCATTCCGCAGGCACTTAAGGTCACCGTCGGTGGCCGCGACATCGGCCCGATCGGCCCCGCCGACACGCTGGTCAAGAATGTCTCGCTGAAGCCCGCGGATCTGGTAGCGCGCGCCGAAGGTAGTGGCGCCGCGGCACCGGTGGCGGGACCACGTCCCAAGGGCTGAACCGCCGATCATTCGGGCCGGCTCGAGCGGCAGCGCACCGAAATGCGTTTGCGCTGCCGTGCTTTGCCGCGTTATGAGCAACGAAATGGTTAATTAGTGGGGACCTAACGGCAGATGATGATGCGTCAGATCACTTTCTTGGGAGCGGCAACAATCGCGCTCGTCGCGGCGATGCCGGCGGCGGCGCAGGACAATACGGTCGTCAAGCGGGTCGAACGGCTCGAAAAGGAAATGCGCGCAGTCCAGCGGTCGGTATTCCCCGGCGGCAGCCCGACCTTCTTCGAAGGCGAGATTGCGCCTGACAACACACCCGGCGAGCGTGCGCGCACCAATGCCCCTGTGATCGACCTGACCGCGCGCGTCGATGCGCTCGAATCGCAATTGCAGGCGCTGACCGGCCAGACCGAGCAAAATGCCTTCCAGCTCCGCGAACTCGAAAAGCAGTTCACCGCGTATAAGGCCGAAATGGACAAGCGGTTCGCCGACCCTGCGGCGGAAGCCGTCCCCACGGCGACGCCGGCCAGTCTCGCCCCGACGGTGAAGCCGCCGGCAGCGGCGGCCACGGTCGCGGCAACCCCGGTGAAGAAGCCTGCCGAAAAGCCGGCAGCGAAGCCCGCGACCACCGACGCCGCGCGGCTCGCGCTCGTCAAGAAGGTCGAGGTTCCGGCGAGCGGCAACGAATCCAAGGACGCGTACGATTATGGCTACCGTCTGTGGGAAGCGAAGCTCTATCCCGAGGCGCAGGCGCAGTTGAAGACGGTCGTCGCAAAATGGCCGAAGAGTAGCCAGGCGAGCTTTGCACAGAATTTGCTGGGCCGCTCCTATCTCGACGAAGGCAAGCCAAGCCTTGCCGCGGTCGCCTTTTACAACAATTACAAGGACCGCCCGAGCGGCGCGCGCGCGCCGCACAGCCTGATGTACATGGGCGTCGCGCTCGACAAGCTCGGCCGCAAGGCCGACGCGTGCAAGGCGTTCCGCGAACTCGACGAAGTCTATGGCGACAAGGCGCCGCAGGATGTTCGGACCGATGCTGCCGCCGCAAAAACAAAAGCAGGCTGCTGACCGGGATGTCGCCGGCCGATTGGCCGGCGACATTCTCGCGCTCCTCGGGCCTGGCTGGCACCGCCTCCACTATGGCGTCGCGGTATCGGGCGGCCCCGACAGCATGGCGCTGCTCTGGTTGATGGCCTCCCTCCTTCCTGGACAGGTGTGGGCGGCGACCGTCGACCATGGATTGCGCCAGGGTTCGGACGAAGAGGCGCGTATGGTTGCGGGCTTCTGCGAGCGCGAGCATATCCCTCATTCGATCTTGCGTCCGCCCGCGCCGATCAGGGGATCGCAGCAGGCCGCTGCCCGCACCGAACGCTATCGCCTGCTCGAACAATGGCGCGAAGCCAATGCGCTGGGCCATATCGTCACGGCGCATCACGCCGATGACCAGCTCGAAACGGTCGTGATGCGGCTCAATCGCAGCAGCGGCGTTGGCGGGCTTGCCGCAATCCGCGCCAGGAACGGCCTCATCGTGCGCCCGCTGCTCCATTGGCGACGCCGCGAACTCGTCCATCTGGCGCTCGAAAACGACCTCCCCTTTGTCGACGATCCGTCAAACAGCGACAATCGCTTCGATCGCGCGCGACTGCGTCATGCGCTTCAGTCGCAGACCGCACTCGACCCTTCTGCCGTGGCGAAATCGGCAGCGTGGCTCGCCGAAGCCGACGAAGCGCTCGACTGGGCGGTCGAGCGGCTGATCGCGTCCTGGCCCGACGCGTCGGACATCGCGGTAATCCGCGACGATGGCTATCCGCCCGAGATGTTTCGCCGCATCGTCGCGCAACGGCTACGCGCCAACGCGCCGCAGCTTGTGCTGCGCGGAGCCTCGCTCGACGGCGTGATCGCGGCGATGCACGGGGGACGACGCGCGATGGTCGGCGCGCTGCTGATCGATGCCGTGCGCGGGCTCGAAGGGACGATCTGGCGCATTTCCGCGGCGCCGCGCCGGAAAGCAGCGAAAAAGGGCTGATTGCCTCATTGTCATTTAACCCGATTATCCTATCTTGTGCGGATAGGAGCGCAGTACCGCGCCGTTGAGGAACGAATCCGAATGCAGGACGACAAGGAACCGCAGGGCAATCCCTGGATGAAGAGCGTGATGATCTGGAGCGGCATT
>Ga0247823_10000470_pt1 | contig 34367 bp, 36 predicted proteins | sample 13C_PalmiticAcid_2_FD_192426 | JGI IMG/M metagenome (GOLD analysis project Ga0247823, IMG submission 192426) | Soil microbial communities from agricultural site in Penn Yan, New York, United States - 13C_PalmiticAcid_Day30 | ecosystem: Environmental > Terrestrial > Soil > Agricultural land...
CACGCCAGCAACCTCAAGCGCCTGGTGGCAGACACGAACGCGCTGCCCAAAGCCATTTTTCTGGACATCACGTTCGGCCAGGTGCGAGACGACAAGACGATCTCGCAACTGGCCGAAGCGCTGTGCGAGATCCAGAACCCGAAGAAGAAGGAGCATGCGGTCCCGGTGTTTCTGGCGGCGCTGCCGTCCAACGGGCTGACACCGTTGGCGGTGCGCAAGGAACTCATGAATGACAAGGGCATGGCGGCGTGCGCCACCCTGGTGGGGGTGGACTATTTCCCCGACCCGCTCGACGGCCTGGCCTGGACTTACGAGCTGAGCCGCCACCGCACCGTCGAGGGTTGGCACCACGGCCCGGGCGGCCCGGGGGATCCCACCTACCGCAGCGCCGCCCTGGCCATGGCCCAGCTGGACAAGAAACTGGGCCCGGAGGTGGGCCCGATGGCGCTGGTGTGGGGCCTCAACTCGGCCAAGGAGCAGCGCGCCGCGACCCTGAAGAACTGCGTGCGGGGTGAGCCCAGCTGGTCGCGCCTGATTCCCGGGGTGTTGCGCAAACTCTGGGAGCCCGAGGACAAGCTGCCGCTGTGCCCTTACCACGCCACCTTGTCGATGGACCAGTTGAATGTCATGAACCCGGTGGAGATCAATGCCCACCTGAAGGACAAGTTCGTCATGGTGGGGGCGAACGTGCCGGGCTACAACGACTTTGTTCACTCGCCCGTGCACGGGCTGCTGCCCGGGATTCACGTGCACGCCATGGCGCTGGACAATTTCCTGACCTTTGGCGACCGCTACCTGGTCAGCGCCGAATGGGACAAGCCCTCGCGCAAGGAGCTGTTCCTGCCGTCCCTGGTGGTGGTGGCCGTGGTCTTTCTGATCCACCTGCTGTGGAACCTGGTGCGGCGCCGGGTGTGGGCGTTCTGGCGCCACCTCCATGCGTTTCAGGACTTTCAGCGTTGGCGCAGGCGCTACCGGGCATCGCCCGAATGGGCCAAATGGGCCACCCCGCGGCTTTTGAAGGGGCTGGGCTGGATCGTTCGATTGACGCTGCAGACCATTGCCGCCATGATTCTGATCGCGTTGTTACAAAAAGTTTTTCGGATCGGGATGGTGCCGGTGGCGGAGCTGGTGGGCATGACGCTGGTGGCCGAGGGGTTGGACGTCGTCCGGCGGTTGAAGAACTTTCTGTTCGAGCCCACTGCGCGGCCCAGGCGGGCAACGCCTTCCATGTGAATTCACCCATTGTTTTGAGATTTCAGGCGAGGTGTCTCTTGAAAAATCAGGTCATCGCAATCGGTCTTTTCGCGGTCCTCGCCAGCCCATGGGCCGTGGCGCAGTCCCAAATCGTGGGCCTGATGCCCAGCAACCAGACCACCCTGGATCTGTACGACAACGTGGGCGACTCGGGCACGGACACTCGGGCCACGCTGGCTGACTTGCCGATGAACGTGCTGGAGACCAAGGCGGGCCATCACCGGGTGAACTACAAAGGAAAAGATTACTGGGTGAGAGGGCCGCAGGTGCGCATCAGCCGGGGGAGTTCGGCCGGCTGCACCACCGCCCGCATCGCGCCCACCACCCAGACCACCAGCACCCCCGGAGCCGGCAAGAATGCGTGCTGACCGTCGCCGGCTTCCGGGTGGTGGCGCACCCGCACTGGCCGCGGCTTTGCTCGCGGTGGGCTTGCTGGCCGGCTGCGAGACCATGCCGCAGAGCATTGCCTCGTTGCCCGTCATTTCCCAGATCCGCAGTTCGGGGCCCAGCAACCCGCTGGCCGAACTGCCGCCACCGGTGGCGCGCACCTGGCCCGACGTGCGGCAAGACGTGCTCAACCAGCGCGCCCGCGGTTTCGGGCTGGTCAACGCCCCCGAGCTGCAGCGCTACCTGAACGGCCTGCTCACGCGCATCAAGACCGCCGCCGGCGTGCCCAACTGGCCCGGGGGCGTACACGTGCTGGCCAGCCACGCGCTCGATGCCTATGCCACCGGCGCCGGCAACATCTACATCTCGCTGTCGTGGTTGACCGACATGGAGAGCGAAGACGAACTCGTCGCCCTGCTCAGCCACGAGTTCGCGCACATCTACCTGCACTACCACCAGCTGGAAAGCGCCGTGGCCGACGCCGACACCGTGACCTCGGTGCTCGGTCTGGGCGTGGGCCTGACGCTCAAGACCGGCGAGGCGGCGCGCTGGAACAAGGTGGACACGCTGCTCACCACCTACACGCTCGGGCGCGGGCTGGTGACCACCATCTACAGCCAGTCCGAAGAGAGCGCGGCGGACCGTTTCAGCCTCAGCCTCACGCACAAGCTCGGGTATTCCTACGAGCACGGGATCAAGGCGTTCCTGGAGCGGCTGGCCACCTGGGAAGACGAGCAGGAAAAGCGCGAGAAACTGCAGCAGGAAGCGCTGCTGGCGGCGATCCGCGCGCAGGCCGCCACCGCGCCGCCTTCCCGGCCCGGTGCGGCGGCCAGCAACCCGCTGAACCAGGGCATTGCCGCCACCGGCGCTGCCGCGCAGGGTGAGGTGGCCGCCGCGGCCAGCCAGCTGTCCTTTGAGCTCACCAAGGGCTTCGAGAAGGTGGCCGGCTCGCACCCCTCCACCCTCAAGCGGCTGGACGCGATGGCGGAAACCGCCGCCGCTTTCCCGGCGGTCGCCGTGGAGCGGGAGGCCAAGCAGAAGCCGCTGGACGCCGCGCGCCAGGAGCGCAACACCGCGAACCTGCTGCGCAACTACGCACTGGCCTTCAAGGTGATCGACGCCCCGAACGCGCCGGACGCGCTCGAGACCGCGCGCAAGGCGGTGGCGGCGCCCACGGCCTCGCACGCCGTGCCCCTGTTCGCGCTGTACGTGGCCATCAACGAAGCGCCGCCGGCACCGCGCAACCCTCGCACGGCCGACCCCAGCCAGATGCTGGAAGCGAACTTCAATGTCGAGGCCGACCGCGCCTGGATCACCTACAAGGAGCGCAGCAGCAAGCTGAAGGACAACCGCCAGGTGCCCGCCGCGCAACGCGTGGTGGACCAGGGCCTGGCGTACTTCAGCCGGGCCGAAGAAGCCATGCCGTACGCCGTGCGCTTCTACGGCGAAACCAAGGGCTGGGACGAAGCCAAGCGCCGCGCCCAGGCCTGCGCGAAGGACTTCCCCCGCGCGGCCGCGCGCTGCAACCAGGCCGCCATGAGCCCGGCCGAGCAGAAGCAGCAGGACCGCACGGACAAGATCAAGAAAGAAGGCCTGATGGAGCGCTTCTTCAAGTAGCCAGCGCCTGCGCCAGCGGCCACTCGCCGCGCTCCACCAGGCCGAGCATCATGCGCTGCAGGCTCAACGCGGTGGAGCGCACGCCGGCGCTGTGGCGGCGCGCCTGGCTCACGTAGAGCGACCAGGTGATGGTCAGGCCCTTGATGGGCGTGGCGCTGAGTTCGCTCATCTGCGGAAAGTCGTGCATCGCGCAGTAGGGCATCACCGTGTAGCCCAGCCCGTCTTTCACGAGCGAGAGGCAGAGCTGCAGCGTCTCGGCGTCGGCCGCGCGGCGAAATTTCTGGCCGTGGCGTTTCAGGTAGGCGTCCACGCTCTTGCGCACGAGGTTGGGCCGGCCGGGCAGGATGAGCTTGCACGCGCCCAGCTTCTCGGCGCTGGCGGGGCGGTCGGGGCGCAGGCCGGCGTCCACCGGGCCCACCAGCAGCAGGGGCTCGCGCACCAGCGGGGTCTGGTCGTGCAGCGGTGAGCTGCCTTCCTCGAAGTCCATGATGGCCACGTCCACCAGGCCCTGGTGCTGCCACTCGCGCAGGTGGTGGATGAAGCCTTCGTAGATGCGCAGCGACACGGCCGAGCGCTGCTGGATCTCGGCGGCGGCAAACGGCGCGGTGATGAGCCGGTGCATGGAGAACGGCAGCCCGATGGAGACCTGCGTGCGCGCCTCGCGCCCGAGCTCGTCGCGCAGCAGCTCGGCCTGGCGCAGCAGGGGCCGCGCGCCGTTGTAGAGCAGGGTGCCGGCTTCGGTCAGTTTCACGCCGCGCGCTTCGCGCACCAGCAGCTGGATGCCCAGGTCGTGTTCGAGCGCGTTGAGCCGGCGCGAGAGCGCGGGCTGGGTGATTTCCATGTCGACGGCGGCCTTGTTGATGCTGCCGGCTTCGACCACGCGCAGAAAACAGTCCACCAGTTTCAGGTCCATGCGGGCTCCATCGGGGTCGGGTTCTAGTTCAACGATTGTCGTTGAACTGCCATGTCGATTCTCATGTATCGCATATCCACTCGTCTCCCTACCATCGCGGCTCAAGGAGACAGACCATGGCTAAAGACAAGCTCGGCGCGGTGCGCCGTGTGGTGACGGGTCACGACGCGGCAGGCCGCTCGGTGATCGTGCAGGACGGCCCTTCGCCGTTCGTGTTGAGGACGACGGCCACCGGACCGGTGGTGACGGACCTCTGGAAAACCTTTCGCACCCCCGCCGACAACAGCGACGCCGCCGAGCCCTGCGGGGCCGTGACGCTGGCCCCGCCCGCCGGTGGCAGCGTGTTCCGCGTGGTGCAGTTCCCGCCCGACGCGGGCTACATGGACGGCTGGGACGAGCACGCGGCCTTCGCCGCGATGGGCCACGACCTGGCCGGCTCGGCCACCCGCAAGGGCAAGACGGTGGGCATGCACACCACGGCGTCGGTGGATTACGCCATCGTGCTCGCGGGCGAGATCTGGGCGGTGATGGACGAGGGCGAGACGCTGCTGAAGGCGGGCGACGTGCTGGTGCAGCGCGGCACCAGCCACGGCTGGAGCAACCGCACGGCGGCGCCGGCCTCGGTGGCGTTTGTGCTGATCGACGCGCTGGCGCTGCCGGCGCGGGGCTGAGCCGGGCCATGGACTTGCAGACGATCACCGTGGCGCGCACGCCGCCTTCGCCGCACCTCGCGGTGAGCGTGGCCGGCCAGGGGCCGCTGGTGCTGATGGTGCACGGCATGGGCGGTGACCGCCACACCTGGCGGGCGCAGATGAAGGCGCTGGCGCAGCAGGGTTTCACCGCCGCCAGCGTGGACCTGCGCGGCTACGGCGGCAGCGGCGACATTGAAGGCGCGCTGGATTTCCACCGCGACTTCGGCGCCGACCTGCTGGCGGTGCTGGACCATTTCCAGGTGCCGCGCGCGCACCTGGTGGGCCTGTCCATGGGCAGCCGCGTGGTGCGCTCGCTGGCGCTGCGCCACCCCGAGCGCGTGGCCTCGCTGGTGCTGGCCAACAGCAGCCCGGGGTTTGACGCGATGCCGGCGGACGAGGTGGACCGCTTCATCGCCGACCGCTCGGCGGCGTTTCAGGGTGGGCAGGTGCCGGCCAGTTTCGGCATGGACCAGGCCCGCGCCATGTGCGCGCCCGACGCCGCGCCCGAGGCGCTGCGCAGCGCGGCCGAGGCGATGCAGCGCATCCGCCTGAAGAACTACCTGGCGGTGCTGGCCGCTTCCACGCGCCAGGACCGGGGCGACCGCCTGGAGCAGATCGCCTGCCCCACGCTGGTGATCACCTCGGACCAGGACCGCGTGTACCCCGAGCCGGTGACGCGCCAGCTGCTGGCGCGCATCCCTGGCGTGGCGCACGCGCGCATCGAGCGCGCCGGCCACCTGAGCAACCTGGAGCAGCCCGAGGCCTTCAACCGGGCCCTGCTCGCTTTTCTTCGTTGAGAGAGAAAGAGAACCTCCCATGTATTTCAACTGGCAAACCTTGCCGCTCCAACCGCTCGCCAGCCTGGACAAGGCGTCGGCCGAGGTGGTGATCGTGGGCGCCGGCCCCGTCGGCCTGGCGACCGCGCTCGGCCTGGCCCGCGAGGGCGTGCGCACCACGGTGCTCGAAGCGCGCGACACGATTTCCAAGGGCAGCCGCGCGCTGGCCATGAGCCGGCGCTCGATGCAGATCCTGGACCAACTCGGCGTGGGCGCTCGCGTGCTCGAGAAGTCGCTCACCTGGTCGGCCGGCTGGACCTTCTACGGCCGCCAGGAGGTGCATTCGATGAACATCGCCTCGCCACCGCACGAGAAGCACGGCCAGACCAACCTGCAGCAGTGCTGGATGGAACAGCTGCTGCTCGACGAGCTGCTGGCCAGCGGCCTCTCGGACGTGCGCTACCAGCACACGGTGACACAGATCGAGGCCAGCGACGAGGGGGTGCGCCTCTCGGTGTCCACGCCCGAGGGCGCCTGCACGCTGGACGCGGCCTACCTCGTGGCGGCCGACGGCCCGCGCGGCCTCACGCGGCGCTGCATGGGCGTTGACTACGAGGGCACCTCGTACTCGCAGCGCTTCGTCATCAACGACATCCTCTGCAAGGAGCCGCTGCCCGAAGGCCGGCGCCTGTTCTTCAGCCCGCCCTACCTGCCGGGCAAGACGGTGCTGATGCACAAGGCCCCGTTCGACATGTGGCGCCTGGACTTCCAGCTGATGGACGACCAGGACGCCGAGACCGAGATGCAACCCGAGCAGGTGCATGCGCGCATCCGCGCGCACTTCGAGCTGATGGGCATCGAGCCCAACTACGAGCTGGTGCTGACCTCGGTCTACAAGGCCAACGCGGTGTCGCTGCCCACCTACAACACGGGGCGCGTGCTGTTCGCGGGCGACGCGGCGCACCAGGTGCCGATCTTCGGCGGGCGCGGCGTGAACCACGGCTACGAAGACGCGCACAACCTGGCCTGGAAGCTGGCGCGCGTGGTCCAGGGCGTGTCCGACCCGCAGCTGCTGGACTCGTACACGCAGGAGCGCCGGGGCGCGCTGCTGGCCACGCTGGCCGAGCTCACGCGCACCACCATCTTCATCACCACGCCCTCGCCGGGCATTGCGCTGGTGCGCGAGGCGATCCTCTCGCTCTCGCTGAGCGAGAACTTCCTGGGCAACCTGTTCGACCCCTACGCCACGCCGCCGCACGACTGCACCGACAGCCCGCTCAACACGGCGGACGTGGGCAACGGCGACTTCGGGCCGGCCTGCCGCCCGGGCGCGCTGGTGCCCGATGCCGTGGTGGGCGCGGCGGGCGAACGCCTGTACGACCGCTTCGGCCCGCAGTTCACCTTGATCGCCTTCACCGACGCCGCGCGCTTCGCCGCCCTGCCGCTGCAGGTGCTGGGCTTCGAGGCCGACAGCACCGTGGGCCGGCTGTTCGATGCGCGCCCCGGCACCTGCTACCTTGTCCGCCCCGACAACCGGGTGGCCGCGCGCTGGCGCGAGGCCACGCCCGAGCAGGTGGACGAGGCCCTGAACATCGCCCTGTGCGCCGCCCGCACCGAGGAACTGCAATGAACACGACCACCGACAACGTCTCTTCTTCGGCCACGTTTGCCGAACGCGATTTCGTCGCCCTCGCCGGCGCGATCGACCAGGTGCCCGCGCCGCAGCGCGAGCTGTTCCTGACCAAGCTGGTCATCTTGCTGGCCGCCGGCGCGCCGGCTGGTCTGCTGGCCGATCGACTTGAGCGCGCGGGCCGGCACCTTTCGGGCTAGGCGAGCCCTTTTTCTGGATTTCGATAACAAGGAGACAAAGACATGAAGACGACAACGACCCCCTGGATCAGCCGCATGGCGGCCGGCGCGCTGGCCCTGGCCTGCGCGGCCCCCGCCTGGGCGCAGCCCGAGGCGGCCTACCCCACCAAGCCCGTGCGCATCATCGTGCCGCTGGGCGCGGGCGGCGCGCCCGACGTGGTGACGCGGCTGCTGAGCCAGATCCTCACCGAGAAGAACGGCCCCTCCTTCGTGGTGGAGAACCGGCCCGGCGCCAACACCATCATCGGCACCGACACCTGCGCCAAGGCCCCACCCGACGGCAGCACGCTGTGCGTGGTGAGCGGGAGTTCGTTGTCGATCAACCCGCACCTCTACCGCAAGCTGCCTTACGACGCGGCGAAAGACTTCGAGGCCGTCACGCCGCTGGTGGTGCCCGACATGGTCTTCCTCGTCTCGCCCGCGCTGCCGGTGAACAGCATGAAGGAGCTGCTCGCCCACGCGCAGAAGCACCCGGGCAAGCTGGCCTACGGCTCGTTCGGCAACGGCTCGGACACACACCTCACCATGGAGTGGCTCAAGCGCGCCACCAAGACCGACCTGCTGCACGTGCCCTTCAACGGCTTCGGCCCGATGATGCAGGCCTTCCTCACGGGCGACATCCAGGTGCTCTACGTGTCGGTGGGCAACCCCGGCATCGTGGCGCAGGCCAAGGCCGGCAAGATGCGCGCCCTGGCGGTGCTGGCGCCCACGCGCTCGGCTCAGCTGCCCGAGGTGCCGACGCTGACGGAAGCCGGTGTGGGCGACCCCGGCACCTTCACCTGGTTCGGCCTCATGGCGCCGGCCGGCACGCCGCGTGGCGTGGTGCAGAAGCTCAACGCGCAGATCACCGCCGCGATGCAGACCCCCGCCATGCGCGAGCAGAACCAGACCATGGCCATGCGCACCCGCGCGCAGACGCCGGAAGAATTCGCCGCCTTCCTGAAGAAGGACCGCGAGGTCTGGGGCGAGCTGGTGCGCCAGACCGGCATTCAACTGGACTGAGGGGGCTGAGCCATGAAGACTCGTTCTTTCCTGACCCTCTCCCTGGCCCTGTTCGCCGGCCTCTGCCATGCGCAGACCGCCTACCCGAGCCGCCCCGTGAAAGTGATCGTGCCGCTGGCCGCCGGTGGCCCGGTGGATCTCGTGGCGCGGCGCGTGAGCGACCGGCTCTCGAAGCAGCTGGGCCAGCCGGTGATGGTGGAGAACCGCGCGGGCGGCAACGGCATCATCGGCGCCAACGCCTGCAAGTCCGCCGCGCCCGACGGGCACACGCTGTGCATCCTGCTCAGCGACACGCTGGTGATCAACCCCGCGATCTACAAGAAGCTGCCGTACGCGGTGGGCGATTTCGCGCCGATCTCGGAGATCAGCCGCATCGACACCGCCGTGGTGGTGAGCGCGAGCCTGCCGATCCGCAGCATCCAGGAGCTGGTGCAGCACGACCGCGCCCACCCGGGCAAGCTGAACTGGGGCCATTTCGGCGTCGGCAGCTCGTCGCACCTGTTCATGGCGCAGGTGAACGAGAAGCTGGGCGCGCGCATCGTGGACGTGCCCTACCAGGGCGGTGGGCCCGCGCTCAACGGCCTGCTGGGCGACCAGGTGCAGGTGTCGAGCCTGTCGTACTCGCTGGTGGCGCAGCACATCGAGGCGGGCAAGCTGCGCGCGCTGGCCGTGCTGGGTGACACGCCGTCACCGCGCTTCGCCGGTGTGCCGCTGCTGAAGAACCAGGGCCTGGGCACCGCGCGCAACGCGTGGATCGGCCTGTTTGCACCCACGGGCACGCCAGCGGCGGTGATCGCGCGGCTGTCCGCCGAAATCAAGGCCATCACCTCGGACCCGGAGTTCCAGAAGAGCCTGGACGCGCAGGGCCTGGCCGTCACCGGGCGCAGCCCCGAGGAGACGGCCGCGGTCATCAAGGCCGAGGGCGCGGACTGGAGCGCGGTGGCCAAGGCGGCCAACGTCAGCCTGGACTGAGGCGGTTCCTCAGCCCTTCGGTCCGGCGACGCTCTTGCGCGCGAAGCGCCTCACCTTCAGCTTCTTCGGTTGCGTGAGGTGCTCGCGCAGGAAGTCGATGAAGTCTTTCGCCGCCGCGTTGCGCATCGGGCCGGGCCGGTAGACCAGCACCACGCGGCGTTCGATGCGCGGGTCCTGCAGCGCGAGCACGGCCAGCTCGGGGTCGTGCAGCGAGGTGGTGTAGAGCTGGGGCATGAGGCCCAGCGCCATGCCGCCGCGCACCAGGGCGTACAGCGTTTCCGAGTAACGCACGTGGTACGGCGCCTGCGCGCCCTGCTGGCCGAACTGCGCGCGCGCCGGCTCGCCCAGGGCGGGCATGCTGCCGCTTTCGAACAGCACCAGGCGTTCATGGCCGATGGCCTTCCAGCTCGCCTTGCCCTCGCGGGCCAAGGGGTGGTCGCGCCGCACCACCAGCACCAGCGGGTCTTGAAAGAGGTCGATGCAGGTGAGGCCGCCCGGCGGCTCGGTGATGGCGGCCAGGGCCAGGTCCAGCCGGCCTTCGCGCACCTCCTGCAGCAGCACGGTGGAGGGCGCGTCGCGCCAGACGAATTCCACCGCCGGCCCGCCCGTGGGCTTGAAGGCGTTGACCGCCGCCGCCAGCCGCGTGCTGGCCGAGGGGATCACGCCCACGCGCACCAGCGCGCGGCCGCGCTGCACCACGTGGTGGATGTCCTGCAGGGCCAGGTCCACGGTGTTGACGAGAAAGTCGGTGCGCGCCAGCACCTCGGTGCCCAGCGGCGTGATCTCCAGCCGGTGCGTGTTGCGTGTGAGCAGCTGCGCGCCCAGCAGCTTCTCCATCTGCTTGATGGCGTTGCTCAGCGCCGGCTGCGTGATGGCCAGCCGCTTGGCCGCGCGGCCGAAGTGGCCTTCCTGCATGAGCACGGAAAAGAACTGCAGGTGGCGCAGCGTGAGCGCGCGGATGGCGGGGTTTTCCACGGCGGCCTGGTGATAAATCGGGTGAATGAAATTATAGAAACTTAAAACTTCTCTTATCAAGCACGCCTGCCTAGACTGGCCGCATGCCCCCCACGACCGACCCGGCCGACCAGGCCCTGGACCGCTTTCTGCAGGCCATCCCGAAGATGGAGCTGCACTGCCATCTGTTCGGCACGGTGCGGCGCGACACCTTCGCCGAGCTGAACCGCCGCGCCGGCGCGCCACTCACGGACGAAGAAGTGACCGGCTTCTACACCCGTGGCGAAAAACCCGTGGGCGTGCTGCGCGTGCTGCGCTCGCTGGACGCGCAACTGGTGCGCACCCCGGCCGACCTCTACCGCCTCACCTTCGAATACCTGGAAGACGCGGCCGCGCACCAGGTGCGTTATGCCGAGTTCTTCTGGAACCCCACCGGCACGGTGCGGGTCTCCGGCATTCCCTATGCCGCCGCGCAGGACGCGATCGTGCAGGCCATCCGCGACGCCGAGCGGCCGCTGGGCATCGTGGGCCGCCTCATCGCGGCGGTGGACCGCGAAGCCAGCCCGCAGGCCGCCACCGAGATGGTGGAGTGGGTCGGCGCGCACCGCTGCGACGAGGTGATCGGCATCGGCATCGACTACCGCGAGAACGAGCGCCCGCCCGAGCTGTTCGCGCAGGCGTACCAGAACGCGCGACGCGCGGGCCTCAAGACCACCGCGCACGCGGGCGAGTTCGGCATGCCCTGGACCAACGTGCGCACCGCCCTGGAGCTGCTGCAGGTGGACCGCATCGACCACGGCTACACCGTGGTGGACGACCCGGAGTTCGCGCGCTGTTGCGCCGGGCGCGGCGTGCTGTTCACCGTGGTGCCCACCAACTCCTACTACCTGCGCACGCTGCCGCCCGAGCGCTGGGCGCTGGACCACCCGATCCGGCGCATGCCCGGCCTGGGCCTGCGCATCCACCCCAACACCGACGACCCCACCCTGCACCACGTCACGCCCACCGGCGCGTGGACCATGATGGTGCGCGACTTCGGTTTCCACCTCGACGACCTGCGCGGCTTCATGCACAACGGCCTGGACGGCGCGTGGATCGACGACACGCAGCGCCGCCGCTGGCGCACCGAGTGGTCCGCCGAGTTCGACGCGCTGCGCGCCGCTTCTTTTTCTTCCGCTTCCATCCCCACCTGAAAGACCCCCATGGCCCACGAACGCTCAAGCCTCGTCCTCGCCGCCTCGCTGCTGCTGGCCTTCTCGGCCCACGCCCAGGGCCCCGCCTGGCCCACGGCCAAACCGGTGACGCTGATCGTGCCGTTCACGGCCGGCGGCAGCGTGGACTTCATCGCCCGCCAGGTCGCCACCAAACTGGGCGAGCGCCTCAACCAGACCGTGGTGATCGAGAACGTGGCCGGGGCCGGCGGCGCCATCGGCCTGCAGAAAGCCGTGAACGCCGCGCCCGACGGCTACACCCTGGTGGCCGGGCCCGACAGCGCCATCGCCATCGGCAAGCTGGCCAACCCGGCGGCCTACCGCTTCGACCCGCTCAAGGACCTGGTGCCCGTGGGCATGCTGAACACCGCGCCCATGCTGCTGGTGGCGCGCACCGACCTGCCGATCAAGAGCTACGCCGACTTCGTCAAGCTCGCCAAGGCCGAGCCCGGCAAATACACCTACGCCACCTCGGGCGTGGGCACCGTGCTGCACCTCGCCATGGAGCAGCTCAAGCAGCGCTCGGGCATCTTCGTCACGCACGTGCCCTACCGGGGCGGCGCGCAGATCGCCAACGACGTGATGGGCAAGCAGGTGGACCTGGCCATGCTGGTCAGCGCGAGCAGCATTCCCCACGTGCGCGCCGGCAGCCTCAAGGCGCTGGGCGTGACCGGCAAGCAGCGCATCGCCTCGCTGCCCGACGTGCCCACCTTCGACGAGATGCCCGGTCTCAAGGGCTACGACGTGCTCACCTGGACCGGCATCTTCGCGCCCAAGGGCACGCCGAGCGCCATCGTGAGCAAGCTCAACGACGCGCTCAACGATGCGCTGAAAGACCCCGACGTGCGCGCCCGCCTCGCCGAGCAGGGCGCGCTGCCCGGCAGCGGATCCCCCGAGGCGCTGGGCAGCTTTGCCCAGGCCGAATTCGCGCGCAACCAGAAGCTGGTGCCCACCCTCAACCTGAAGGACTGAAGAAACATGCCCATCGACCTGGCTTCCCGTCGCGGTTTTCTTTCCACCGGTTCGCTGGCCCTGGCCAGCGTGGCCGCCACCGGCCTGCTGCCCGCGTTCGCGCAGGACGCGCAGACCCAGGTGCTGCTGGGCGTGGCGGCGCAGCAGCTGCCGGCCATTCCGGCGAGCAAGCGCACCGTGATCATCGACACCGACCCGGGCCAGGACGACGCCATCGCGCTGCTCTTCGCGCTGGCCGCCCCCGAGCGGCTGGACGTGCGCGCGCTCACCGTCTCGGTGGGCAACATGCCGCTGAGCGTGACCGAGAAGAACACGCGCCGCGTGCGCGACTGGGCCGGGCGCAGCGAGGTGCCGGTGTACGCCGGCTACCCCCGGCCGCTGATCCGCGACCCCATCTTCGCCGACGACGTTCACGGCAAGACCGGCCTGGACGGCCCCACGCTGCACGAGCCGCGCGGCCCGCTCGCGCCCGGCCACGCGGTGGACTACCTCATCAGCACCCTGCGCGCCGCCGCGCCCGCCAGCGTGGTGGTGGTGGGCCTGGGCCCGCTGACCAACATCGCCGCCGCGCTCAACATGGCGCCAGACATCAAGGCCGCCATCAGCGAGGTGGTGGTGCTCGGTGGCTCGTGGGGCGTGGGCGGCAACATCACGCCGGCCGCCACCTTCAACCTGTACGCCGACCCGGAGGCCGCGTCGGTGGTGTTCCGCAGCGGCGTGCCGGTCACGGCGATCTCGCACGACGCCGCGCGGCGCGTGCTCGTCACACCCGAGCGCATCGCGCCCTTCCGCCAGATGGGCAACAACGCCGGCAAAGTGGTGGCCGACATCCTGGACTCGGCCATGGACTACGCCATGCGCCGCCGGGGCGTGAAGATCGGCCCGATGTACGACCCCTGCGTCATCGCCTACCTGCTGCAGCCCGAGCTGTTCAAGGGCGCGCGCGTGCCGGTGGACATCGAGACCCGGGGCGAATTCACCAGCGGCGCCACCGTGGTGGACTTCCGTGGCTACACCAAGCGCAAGGCCAACACGCTGTGGGTCAACGCGGTGGACATCGACGGCTTCTACCGCCTGCTCGAAAAACAGATCGCGCGTTTGCCTTGACCGGACCCGCTGCTCATACCCACCGTGAGGCTCCAGGGCGCCAGGTGGCCGTTGCCTGACTGTGGGCGGCGGCGACCTCGGTGGGTGGCCACAGCAGGTCATCCAGCAACGCGACGGTGTCTCCAAGGCTGGCTGCCGCGATGCGGTTCTTGTTCAGGAAGGCCTGCCACTGGCGCAGCTTGGCGCCGTCTTCGCTGAACTGCCGGGTCAGTGCCAAGGGCCGCTCGGTCGGCAGTGCCGTCTGGCGCCGGGCAAAGGTGGCGGCGATGGCTGCGGCCAGCGTGGCGCCCTCCAGTTCCGTGCGCCGGGCAATCACCGCGAGATCGAAGAAGTCCTTCATGCGGCTGTTCGCCTGCCCCAGCATCACCATGGCCTGGTACTTCTCGGCGATCACGGTGTAGACCGGATACACCCGCAGCAGGGAGGCTGGAAAGTCCCCCAGCAAGGTGGGGTACGCCACGGTCTGCGGTCCCGGCGTCACGGCATCACCGAAGCCCACGTTGATCTGCAGGGCGCAGCGCGCGGAGCCCAGGCGTGCCACCAGCCGGATGCGGGTGCCGCCGTAGGTGTTGTCTTCGCGAATGGCATCGGCCTTCACGGAGTCGGGGTCGAACACCATGCCGTCGCCCAGGTCCATGGCGGCGACTTCGCGGAAGGTGGCGATCAGGTTGGCCTCATCGTCCGGGCCGAAGCCCAGCAGGTCGGCGTCCCTTGTCGGGCGGTGCGGGGTGTCGTACCACAGCGCAAAGAGCAGGGCGCCTTTGAGCAGGAAGCGGTCGGCATGGGGAGACAGGCTGACGCGAGCCAGCAGGCGCTCCGTGCCAAACCGGTTGAGCATCAGGTTGTAGTCATCACCGCGCTGTTTGGCGAGCGTCAGCAGCCGGGCCAGGATGGATGCCGAGCGGTTGCCGGTCATTGCGTCACCGCCTCCAGGTAGGGCTGCATGACACGCTCCACCCGGTTGATTTTGGCAAAGTGGCTCAGCTCGGCCATGGTGACCTTGCGGGTGCGCCAGGCGTCTTTCAGTGCCTCCAGCGCCACGTCCAGGCCGATCTTGTTGCGGAACTTGAAGCAGTCGGTCACCGTCTTGGCCGCGCTGTACACGCGGATGGGCGTCCCGTGGTCGATCACGGTCTGGATGCCCTCGCTGTACGCGTCGCCCCGCAGGCGCGTGATGCGCAGCGTCGGGTAGCTCAGCACCGGTGCCTGCGTTGCCTCGGGCAGCGCGATCCACACATCGTGCGGCAGCTGCGTGCCGATCTCATGGAATTGCAGCGCAGTCAGCAGGCACAGCACGGCCTTTGGCACACGCTGGCAGACCTCGATCAGCGTTTGATGTTCGGTGATGTCGGCGTCGGGCAGCCCGTACAGGCCCCGCGCGAACCGTTGCAGCTTGCCTGCGTGGTGAAGCCGGATCAGAAGCTGTGGCGACCAACCCTGCTCGCGCACGTCCGCGGCCCGCAGCACGCGCCGGTGCCGGGCCAGTTCGAGAATGTGGTCAGACTGGTTCATGAGACACGAGTTTAGTATTCGCATTACTTTTGTTCAAGTGATGCGATTTTCAATCGAACGAGAGACCGTGCACATAATCCGCCCCATCGCCCCGCCAGCCGCAGACCCACGATGCCACCACGCCGCGCTTCCGCTTCCAGCCCCACCGATGCCGACAGCAGCGCCGCCCGCTCGGCGATCCTCGCGGCGGCGCGCGCGGAGTTCTCCGCCAAGGGGCTGACCGGGGCGCGCGTCAACGAGATCGCGGCCCGCGCCGGCGTCAACAAGCAGCTGATCTACTACTACTTCGGCAGCAAGGAAGACCTCTACCGCGCCGCGCTGGAGGTGGTCTACACCGAGATCCGCACGCAGGAGCGCAGCCTGAAGCTGGGCGACATGCAGCCCGAGGAGGCGATGGCCACGCTGATCGGTTTCTCGTTCGACTACCTCGCCGAGCACCCCGATTTCATCGGCCTGCTCAACCACGAGAACGCGCAGGGCGCGCAGCACGTGCGCGATTCCAGCGCGATCCGCGACACCAACTCGCCGCTGATCGAGCTCATCGCCAAGACCCTGGCGCGCGGCATCCGCGCCCGCGTGTTCCGCCGCGGCATCGACCCGGTGGAGCTCTACATCTCGGTCGCCGGCATGTCGTATTTCTTCTTCTCCAACCGCCTGACCCTGTCGTCCATCTTCAGCCGCGATCTGTCGTCGGCCGACGCGGTGGGCGCCTACCGCGCGCACGTCGTGGCCTTCGCCATGGCCGGTCTGCGGGCCTGATTCCACCGCACCATTCGAGGGCGCGAACCCATCCGGGCAAACCCTTTGCTCAGATTTCAACCAAACGGTTGACACGAAGTTGACACGCCCATATGCTCATCCCATCGCGTTTGAGAAAAGGGTCATGCCATGTCAGGCAACGTTGTCACACTGCTGGATCCCGCGCAGCTGCCGGCTCGTTTCGAGTCGGTCGAGGCGCTGGAGGAATTTCTGTCGCGGCCGAGCCAGGCCCTGATCGACGACTTGGCGCAGGTGGACGGCGACATCATGATCCTCGGCGTGGCCGGCAAGATGGGCCCCACGCTCGCGCGCCTGGCCAAGAACGCCGCGCCGCACAAGCGCGTGATCGGCGTGGCGCGCTTCAGCGACGCCGCCGTGCGCCAGCGCCTGGAGGCCTGGGGCATCGAGACCATCGCCGCCGACCTGCTGGACCGCGCCTCGCTCGAAGCGCTGCCGCGCGTGCCCAACATCATCTTCGCGGCCGGCCACAAGTTCGGCGCCAAGGACAACCAGGCCCTCACCTGGGCCATGAACACCCACGTGCCGGCCCTGGTGGCCGACACCTTCCGCGAGTCGCGCATCGTCGGCTTCTCCACCGGCAACATCTACCCGCTGACCACGGTGGGCCGCCAGGGCGCGAGCGAGAAGACGCCGCCCGCGCCGCTGGGCGAGTACGCGCAGTCGTGCATCGGGCGCGAGCGCATGTTCGAGTACTTCTCGGCCAAGCACGGTACGCCGGGCCGCATCTTCCGCCTCAACTACGCGATCGACATGCGCTACGGCGTGCTGTACGACATCGCTTCCAAGGTGCATCGCGGCGAAACGGTGGACGTGACCATGGGCCACGTGAACGTGATCTGGCAGGGCGACGCGAACGCGCAGGTGCTGCGCTGCCTGCGCCACTGCACGGTGCCGGCCACGCCGGTGAACTGCACCGGGCCGGAAACGCTCTCGGTGCGTTGGCTGGTGGACGAGTTCGCCGCGCGCCTGGGCGTGAAGGCGCAGGTGAGCGGGCAGGAAGCGGCCACCGCGCTGCTGTCGGACACCACGCTGGCGGGCAAGCTGTTCGGTTACCCGCTGGTGCCGCTGGGCGCCATGCTCGACTGGGTGGCCGACTGGGTCAAGCGCGAGCAGCCGGCGCACGGCAAGCCGACCAAGTTCGAGGTCCGGGATGGCGCCTTCTGAGGCTCTGACCTCGGTCATCCTCGGTCCGGACGATGTGCCGGAGGGCCTCGCTTTGTCGGACGCCGCGGGCTGGAACCAGACCGCCGACGACTGGCGCCTGTTCATCACGCAGGGCCGCGTCTTCGGCCTGCGCGATGGTGACGCGGGCCCGCTGGTGGCGACCGCCGCCGCGCTGCCGTATGAAGGCGGCATCGGCTGGGTGTCCATGGTGCTGGTGAACCCGGCGTGGCAACACCGGGGCCTGGCCACCGCCTTGATGGCGCGCTGCGTGGCGCACCTGCGCTCGCTGGGCGCCACGCCGGTGCTGGACGCCACGCCCGCCGGCCAGCAGGCCTACCTGCGCATCGGTTTTGAAGATGGCTTTGCGCTCGCGCGCTGGGAAGGCACGGTCACCGCCAGCGAGCCGCACAGCGCGGCGCCGGCCGATGCCGTCACGGTGTCCACGCTCGACGCCCGGGCCAACGGCTGCGGCCGGGGCTTTCTGCTGGCCGACTTCTTGCGACGCTCGGGCACACGCGTGGGGCTGTCGCCGGCGCGCACCGGTTTTGTGATCGCCCGCGAAGGCCGCCGTGCCACGCAGATCGGCCCGCTGGTGGCCGACGACGAAAGCGCCGCGCTCTCGCTGCTGCAGGCCGCTGTGGCCCGCCTGAACGGCCGCGTGTTCCTCGATGTGCCCGAACGCTGGGCCGCGCTGCGGGCCTGGCTGGAGCAGGCCGGTTTCGTGCGCCAGCGTTCTTTCGTGCGCATGTCGCTCGGCCCTGCCCCCATCGCCTCTGTCAACGACCGCCTCTTTGTCTTGGCCGGTCCCGAATTTGGTTGAACCATGAGCCTCACTGCCTCCCAAGTCGAACACACCCGCGCGCTGCTGCGCCGGGGCCTGGCCATTCCGGCGCACCCGCTCGCTCTGAACGCGCAGCGCCAGCTCGACGTGCGCCGCCAGCGCGCGCTCAGCCGCTACTACCTCGATGCCGGCGCCGGCGGCCTGGCGGTGGGGGTGCACACCACGCAGTTCGCCATCCGCGAGGTGGGCCTGTATGAAGAGGTGCTGCGCCTGGCCATGGAGACCGCGCGCGCCTGGGTCGAGCCCAGCCGCGAACTCGCCATGGTGGCCGGCGTGTGCGGCCGCACCGAACAGGCCGTGGCCGAAGCCAAGCTGGCGCGCGGCCTGGGTTACAACGCCGGCCTGCTGAGCCTGGCCGCGATGAAAGGCCAGAGCGAGGACGCGCTGATCGCCCACTGCGAGGCGGTGGCCCAAGAAATCCCGCTGATCGGCTTCTACCTGCAGCCCGCCGTGGGCGGCATGAACCTGAGTGCCGCGTTCTGGGCCCGCTTCGCGGCGATTGAGAACGTGGTGGCGATCAAGGTCGCGCCCTTCCACCGCTACCGCACGCTGGACGTGGTGCGCGGCCTGGTGCAGGCGCGCACCGAAGAGCGCGTGACGCTCTACACCGGCAACGACGACCACATCGTGCTCGACCTGATCACGCCCTTCACCGTGCCGCGCGACGGTGTGCCGGTGACGGTGCGCTTCCGGGGCGGCCTGCTCGGCCACTGGTCGGTGTGGACCTCGGGCGCGGTGCGCATGCTGGAGCTGTGCAAGGCCGCGGCCAAGGGTTCGGTGGTGACGGCCGAGATGCTGGCGCTGGACAGCCGCGTGACCGACTGCAACAGCGCCTTCTTCGACGTGGCCAACGACTTCCACGGCTGCATCGCCGGCTGCCATGAGATCCTGCGCCGCCAGGGTTTGCTCGAAGGCATCTGGTGCCTGGACCCGAACGAAGGCCTGAGCCCGGGCCAGAAGGAAGAGATCGACCGCGTGTGCGCCGAGCACGGCGACCTGGCCGACGACGCCTTCGTGAAGGCCGGCCTGAGCCGCTGGCTCGCGTGACGGAAAGAAGAAACCCACCATGACGCAAAACAGAATCGCCCGCTGGACCGCCCACTACCTGCCCGCCATCGGGCTGTTCGTGGGCTTCATCGTGTTGTGGCAGCTCGCGGTGTCGGTGTTCGGCATCCGCGAATACCTGCTGCCCAGCCCGTACTCGGTGTGGCAGGCCATGCTGAGCGACGAGATCCCCTGGTTCAGCCACGCCTGGATCACAGGCGTGGAAATCCTCGGCGCCTTCGTGCTGGCCGGTGTGGCCGGCGTGATGCTGGGCATGGCCATCGCCTGGTCGCAAGGCATCTCGCGCGCGCTCACGCCCTTCCTGGTGTTCGTGAACACGCTGCCCAAGGTGGCGATCGCGCCGCTGTTCCTGATGTGGCTGGGCTACGGCATCCTGCCCAACATGCTGATCGGCGCGCTGATCGGTTTCTTCCCGGTGGTCATCAACACCGCCGTGGGCCTGACCCAGATCGACCAGGACATGGTGGACCTGGGCCGCGTGTTCAGCGCGCCCAAGTGGAAGGTGTTCATGAAGATCCGCATCCCCAACGCCTACCCCTACATCCTGAGCGCGCTCAAGGTCACCGCCACCTCGGCCGTGGTGGGCGCGGTGGTGGGCGAGTTCGTGGCCTCGCAGAAGGGCCTGGGCTACGTGATCATCACCACGCAGAGCAGCATGAACACGCCGGCCGCGTTCGCCGCGCTGGTGTGGATCTCGGTGCTGGGCCTGCTGCTGTACGGCCTGGTGGCCCTGCTCTCGCGCCTGCTCGCGCCCTGGGCCGAAGAAGCCCCGCGCTGATCAAAGAAAACAACAACCCCTTCCCTCCCCGCCGTTCTCTCCCCACCCGTCCTCCGAAAGGAAAGCACCATGACTCCCAGGATCGCTGTTTCCGCCACCGCCGTCTGCGCGGCCCTGTTCGCGCTGCTGCCGGCCACGGCCGCCGCTCAGGCCAAGGAGAAGTTCACCTTCGCCCTCAACTGGTTTGCCGTGGGCGACCACGCCGCCTACTGGGTGGCGCTGGACAAGGGCTACTACGCCCAGCGCGGCCTGGACGTGACGCTGGAAAACTCCAAGGGCTCGGGCGACTCCATCGCCAAGGTGGACACCAACCGCGCCGACGCCGGCCTGGCCGACGCGGTGCCGGTGATCTCGGCCGCCTCGCGCGGCGCGCGCGTGAAGATGGTGGGCATGGTGTTCGACAAGACGCCCATGACCTTCTTCAGCCACGCCGACGCGCCGCTGCTCAAGCCCAAGGACCTCGAAGGCAAGACCGTGGCCGCACCCGCCGGCGACAGCCAGCGCCTGGCCTTCCCCGCTTTCGCGCGCCTGAACCAGATCGACCCGAACAAGGTCAGCTGGGTCAACATCGAGCCCACCGCCAAGGTGGCCTCCATCGCCGAGAAGCGCGTGGACGGCGTGGCCGACTACACCACCGGCCAGCCCTTCTACGACAAGGCCATGGGCCCGGGCAAGGCCGTGCGCCTGCAGTGGGCCGACTACGGCTTCGACCTCTACGCCATGTCCATCATCGCGGGCGAGAAGACCATGGCCGACAAGCCCAAGCAGCTCAAGGCCTTCCTCGAAGCCTCGTACATGGGCTGGCGCGACGTGATGGCCAACCCCAAGGAAGCGCTGGCCATCTTCAAGAAGCGCGTGCCCGAGATCGACGTGGCCATCATCGAGTCCAACATGATGATGGGCTTCGACCTCATGCGCACCAAGAACTACGCCGACAACGGCATCGGCTGGATCGACGAGAAGAAGATGTGCGCCTCCACCGACATCGTCAACACCTACATGGGCCTGCCCAAGAAGGTGGATTGCAAGACGGTGTTCAGCACCGAGTACTTCACCAAGGTGGCGATGCCGCTGCCGGTCAAGTAAGAAGAAACGAAGAAACGGACGAGATGAGCCCAGCAGCAGACAAAACGGATGGCGCGGCCTCGGGCCGCGTCCTCATCGAGGTGGACCATGCCGGCATGATCTACCAGGCCGAGAGCGGCCCGGTGGAGGCCTTGCGCGACATTTCGCTGCAGATCCGCGAAGGCGAGTTCGTGGCGCTGGTCGGCCCCAGCGGCTGCGGCAAGTCCACGCTGATGCGCGCCATCGCCGGCCTGCGGCCCGTGACCAGCGGGCGCATCCTGGTCGACGGTGTGCCGGTCGACAAACCCATCCCCAAGGTCGGCATGGTGTTCCAGGCCGCGCTGCTGCTCAAGTGGCGCTCGGTGCTCGACAACGTGCTGCTGCCGGTGGAACTCTCCGGCGGCAACCCCGCGCAGTACCGCGAGCGCGCGCACGCGCTGCTCAAGATGGTGGGCCTGGGCGACTTCGCGAACAAGCGGCCGGGCGAACTCTCGGGCGGCATGCAGCAGCGCGCCTCGCTCTGCCGCGCGCTGATCCTGGACCCGCCCATCCTGCTGATGGACGAGCCCTTCGGCGCGCTCGACGCCATGACGCGCGACGAGATGAACATCGAGCTGCTGCGCATCTGGGGCGAGAGCAGCAGCGGCGGGCAGCGCAAGACCATCGTGTTCGTCACGCACTCGATTCCCGAGGCCGTGTTCCTGGCCGACCGCGTGGTGGTGATGTCGCCGCGCCCGGGCCGCGTGGCCAACATCCGCCAGGTGGACATCGCGCGCCCGCGCACCGCCGAAACGCGCGCCGACCCGGCGCTGGGCCGCATGTCCTTCGAGCTGTACACCGAACTCTCGGGAGCCACCGGCCGGCGCGAGACGCGGGCCGGCCCGCAGTGGTGAACCTTCGCCACCGCCCGCGCGGCTGAAAGAGCGGCCCCGTGCGCATTGCCCTGTGCAACGAGGTGCTGGCGCCGCTGCCGTTCGCCCGCCAGTGCGAGGTGGCGGCCGCCCTGGGTTACGACGGGCTGGAGGTGGCGCCCTTCACGCTGGGTGAGGCGCCCTTGTCCCCCGCGCAATGCACCGAACTGCGCCGCGCGGCAACGGACGCGGGCATCGTCGTCTCGGGCCTGCACTGGTTGCTGCGCCAACCCGAGGGCCTGTCCATCACGTCTTCAGATGCCGCCGTGCGCGCCCGCACGCTGGAGGCGATGCACCGCCAGATCGATCTCTGCGCCGACCTCGGCGGCGCGGTGCTGGTGCACGGCTCGCCCGCGCAGCGCCGCCTGCCGGCGGGTGACGAAGCCGCCGCGCGCGAACGCGGCGTCGAGGCCTTCGCCGCCGTGGCCGCGCACGCGCAGGCCGCCGGCGTCGTCTACTGCATTGAACCCCTGGCCGCGCCCGAGGCCGACTTCATCCACACCGTGGCTGAGGCCGCCGCCATCGTGCGTGCCATCGGTCGCCCCGCGCTGCGCACCATGCTCGACTGCTGCGCCGCCGCGCGCGCCGAGGCCGAGCCCGTGCCCGCCGTGCTCGCGCGCTGGCTGCCCACCGGCCTGCTCGCCCACGTGCAGGTGAACGACCCCAACCTGCGCGGCCCCGGCCAGGGCGCGCTGGCCTTCGCCGACATCCTGCGCACGCTGCGCCAGCACGGCTATGCCGGCTGGGTGGCGGTGGAGCCCTTCGACTACCAACCCGATGGCCCCATGGCCGCCGCCCGCGCCATCGGTTACCTGCGGGGCCTGCTGGAGGCCCTGCATTGAGGAAATGACCGCCATGCCCACCGCTCCCCGCGTCCAAGTTTTGTCCGTCGAGCGCTTCGAGTCGCCCTACCGGCTGCGCCTGCCGTTCCGCTTCGGCGTCATCACCGTGACCGAAGGCCGCCAGGCCATCGTGCGCGTGCGCGTGCGCCACGAGAACGGGCGCGAAGGCACGGGCTACGCCGCCGAAGCGCTGGGCGCCAAGTGGTTCGACAAGAACCCCGCGCTCTCCGACGCGCAGAACCACGAGCAGCTGCGCAAGGCGCTGGAACTCACCGCCGAGGCCTACGGCGCCGCGCCCCCGCTCAGCGCCTTCGACCTGTATGCCAACCACTACCGCGAGCTGCTGGAGGCCGGCGCCGCGTGTGGCCTGAACCCGCTGGTGACCAGCTACGGCCCCGCGCTGATCGACCGCGCGGTGCTCGACGCGCTGTGCCGCATCGAAGGCCTGAGCTTCTGGCAGGCGATGCAGCACAACCGGCCCGGCCTGCGCGCGCACGCCATCGCGCCCGACCTGCAAGGCTTCGCGCTCGCGCCCTTCCTGCGCGGCCTCACGCCGCTGCACTCGCTGGCCGTGCGCCACACCGTGGGCCTGCTCGACCCCATCGTGGCGGGCGACCAGGCCGCCGGCACGCGCGTGAACGACGGCCTGCCCGAAACCCTGGAAGAGGTGGTGGCCGCGTATGGCAACCGTTATTTCAAGCTCAAGGTCTCGGGTCAGGCCGACGCCGATCTGGAGCGGTTGCGCCGCATTGCCTCCGTGCTCGACCGCCTGCAAGACCCCTACGTGGTCACGCTGGACGGCAACGAACAGTACGAGAACGCCGAGGCCATCGCCGCGCTGTGGCAGCGCATGGCCGCCGAGCCCGCGCTGCGCCGCCTGTGCGAGGCCACGCTGCTGATCGAACAGCCCATCAAGCGGCAGATGGCGCTGGCCCAGCCGGTGGCGGCGCTGGCGCGGCACAAGCCCGTGATCATCGACGAGTCCGACGGTGACCTCGACGCCTTCCCCTGCGCCCGTTCGCTGGGCTACACCGGCGTCTCCACCAAGGCCTGCAAGGGCTTCTACAAATCGGTGCTCAACCTCGCGCGCTGCCAGGTGTGGAACCAGGCCGAGGGCCGCGAGACCTTCTTCATGTCCGCCGAAGACCTCACCACCCAGCCCGGCATCAGCGTGCAGCAGGACCTGGCGCTGGTGAGCCTGCTCGGCATCACCCACGTGGAGCGCAACGCCCACCACTTCATCGACGGCTTCAACGGCCGCCCACCGGCCGAGGCCGACGCGTACCTCGCCGCGCACCCCGACCTCTACCACCGGCAGGACGGTCGCGCGCGCCTGCGCATCGAGCGCGGGCAGCTGGCCGTGGGCTCGCTCGCTGGTGTGGGCTTCGGCTCCGCCGTGGAGCCGGAGCTGAGCGGCACCGCCGCCATGCCGCGCGCCGACTGGCCCCCCCACGCACCGGAGACCCCATGAGCACCATCGACTACGAAAACCACGACGGCCTGGGCCTCGCGCAGCTGGTGCGGCAAGGCGAGGTGACGCCGCAGGAACTGCTGGACGCCGCGCTCGCGCGCATCGCCGCGCACAACCCGGCGCTCAACGCCGTGGTCACGCCGCTCTACGACGCGGCGCGCGCCGAGATCGCGCGCGGCCTGCCGGCCGGGCCGTTCCAGGGCGTGCCCTTTTTCGTGAAAGAGCTGGTGGCCTCGGTGGCGGGCGCGGCCACCACCGCGTCCTCGCGCCTGTACGCGCACAACACCGCGGCGGCCGACAGCGAGATCGTGGCGCGCCTGCGCCGCGCGGGGCTGGTGATCGCGGGCAAGACCAACTCGCCCGAGTTCGGGCTCTCGCCCATCACCGAATCGCTGCTGTACGGCGTGACGCGCAACCCCTGGAACACCGAGCTCTCGCCCGGCGGCTCCAGCGGCGGCGCGGCGGCGGCCGTGGCCTCGGGCATGGTGCCGCTGGCCCACGCCACCGACGGCGGCGGCTCCATCCGCATCCCGGCCTCGTGCTGCGGCCTGTTCGGCCTGAAGCCCACGCGCGCGCGCATCACCGCCGGCCCCGAAGGCGGCGAAGGCCTCAACGGCCTGGCCCACCAGCACGTGGTGAGCCGCAGCGTGCGCGACAGCGCGGCCCTGCTCGACGCCATCGCCGGCCCCATGCCGGGCGACCCCTACAGCGCCGTGCCGCCCGAGCGGCCCTACCTGGAAGAGATGGGCCGCGCGCCCGGGCGCCTGCGCATCGCCTTCGCCAGAACCGCGCCCACCGGCGTGCCGGTGGACCCGGCCTGCGTGGCCGCGGTGGAAGACGCCGCGCGCCTGTGCGAACAACTCGGCCACCACGTGGAAGAAGCCTCGCCCGACTACGACGCGCAAGTGGTCGAGCGCGGTTTCGAAATGGTGTTCGCCACCCACACCATGGCCAACATCGCGCGCGCCACCGGCGGCCCCCTGCCCGACCCGGAACTGGTCGAGCCTTTGACCTACGCGCTGGCCCAGGTGGGCCGCGTGCCCAGCGCGGCCGAATACATCCTCAACCTGCATGCGCTGCAGCGGCAGTCGCGCCGCATCGCGGGCTTCTTCGAGCGCTTCGACGTGTGGCTCACGCCCACGCTCGCGCAGACGCCCCGGCCCATCGGCCACTTCAACATCCGCTCCAGCGACGTGCGCGACTGGATGGGCAAGCTCGCGGCCTACCTGCCCTTCACCTACCCCTTCAACGTCACCGGCCAGCCCGCGGCCTCGGTGCCGCTGCACTGGACGGCCGACAACGTGCCCATTGGTTGCCAGTTCGCGGCGCGCTATGGCGACGAAGGCCTGCTGCTGCGCCTGTGCGCGCAACTCGAAACCGCGCGGCCCTGGTTCCACCGGCGCCCGCCGGTGAGCGGCCTCCTGCATGCGCACTGAGGAAACGGTCGACCTGCTCGTCATCGGCGGCGGCGTGGCGGGGCTCACGGCCGCGCTGGTGGCCGCCATCGAAGGCCTGAGCGTGCTCGTCTGCGAGAAGACCGAACAGCTCGGTGGCACCGCCGCCACCTCGGCCGGCACCGTGTGGATACCCGGCAGCAGCCAGAGCGAGCGCGCCGGCCTGGCCGACCCGGTGGTGCGCGCGCACCACTACCTGGCCGCCGAGATCGACACCGACAGCGGCGCCGACCTGCGCGACACCTTCCTGGCCACCGGCCCGCGCGTGCTCGACTACCTGGCCCAACACTCCTGCGTCAGCTTCGTGCCCGCCGCGCGCCACCCCGACTACCACGACCACCATGCCGGCGCGGCCATCGGCGGCCGGGCCTTGGTCGCGCGCGCCTTCGACGGGCGCGAACTCGGCCCCGACTTCGCGCGCGTGCGCCCGCCCATGAGCCACATGATGGTGCTGGGCGGCATGTCCGTCAGCAAGGACGACATCGCGCCGCTGCTCAAGCCCCTCGCTTCCCGGGCCGCATTGCGCCACGTGGTCACCCTGCTGAGCCGCCACGCGCGCGACCGCCTGCGCCACCCGCGCGGCACGCGGCTCGTGATGGGCAACGCGCTCATCGCGCGCCTGCTGCTGAGCCTGCGCCAGCGCGGTGTGGACCCGCTCATGGGCGTGGCCGTGCAGCAGTTGCACGAAGACGGCGGCCGGGTGAGCGGCGCCACTCTCTCGCAAGGCGGGCGCACCTGGCGCGTGCAGGCGCGGTGCGGCGTGGTGCTGGCCTGCGGCGGCTTTGGGCACGCGCCCGAGTGGCGCCAACGCCTGCTGCCCGCGCAGACGCATTCACTCATGTTCGAAGGCAACACCGGCGACGGCCTTCGCCTCGCGCAAAGCGTGGGCGCCGCCATCGACGAGACCGGCCACCGCACGCCGGCCTTCTGGGTGCCGGTGTCGGTGCTGCGCCAGGCGGACGGCACCGAGCAGCGCTTCCCGCACTTCGCGCTGGACCGCGCCAAGCCCGGCCTGATCGCGGTGGACGCCAGCGGCCGGCGCTTCGTCAACGAAGGCGACTCGTACCACGACTTCGTGCTCGCGATGCTCAACGCCTCGCCCCAACCCGCCGTGCCCGCGCACCTGATCTGCGACGCCCACTTTCTGCACCGCTACGGCCTGGGCCTGGTGCGCCCGGGCGCATGGCGGCTGCGGCCCTACCTGCGCGCCGGCTACCTCAAGCGCGCGCCCACGCTGGCCGCGCTCGCGGGCCAGCTCGGCGTCGACCCCGAAGGCCTGCGCGTCACCGTGTCGCGCCACAACGGCTTCGCGCACACCGGCGTGGACCTGGACTACGGCAAAGGCACGAGCGAACTCAACCGCTTCAACGGCGACCCGACCCACACACCCAACCCCTGCATCGGCCCCATCGCGGCGGCGCCGTTCTACGCGGTGACCGTGTGGCCCGGCGATGCGGGCACCAGCGTGGGCCTGCGCACCGATGTGGACGCGCGGGTGTTAGGCCGCGACGGCCAGGCGATCGAAGGCCTGTACGCGGCCGGGGCCGACATGGCGTCCATCATGCGCGGGCGCTACCCCGGGCCGGGGGTGACGCTGGGGCCGGCGATGGTGTTCGCCTGGCGCGCGGTGATGCACGCGGTGGGGCGGCGGTAGGGATTGGGCGCCACGGCCGGGATGATCTGCACGCCCTCGGTGCCGGGCGTGAAAACCGGCGCGCCGGGCTGCGCCGCCTCGTGGCGGACGTGGATGAGCAACCCGCCTTGGCCGCGCGCAGCCACGCGGCCTGGCCGCGTGCGGTGCGACCAGGGCATGGAGGTGGACGTGCCGCGCGGGCTGGACGCGATGGTGGGCGCCGACATCGTGGTCGTGCCGGCCTGGAACCACCCCGAGCAGGCCGCGCCGCTTGCGCTGACAGACGCACTGCGCCAGGCCCACGCGCGCGGCGCTCAGGTCATCGGCCTTTGCCTCGGTGCTTTCGTGCTGGGCGATGCCGGCCTGCCCGACGGCAAGTCGGCGACCACGCACTGGGCCTGCCGCGAACTCTTTGCCAAGCGATTCCCGAAGACGCACTTTCTGCCGGACGTGCTGTATGTCGGCGACGACCAGGTCATGACCTCGGCCGGGACCGTCGCGGCCATCGACTGTTGTCTGCACATCCTGCGGCTGCGCCACGGGGCCGACGTCGCCAACCGCGTGGCGCGCCTGCTGGTGACCCCGCCGCACCGCCAGGGCGGCCAGGCGCAATACATCGAACAGCCCGTACCCGCCTTGCCGAGCGAGACGCGCCTGCCCCATCGCAAAACAGTTGCTCACCTCACCCTCCGCCTACAGACGGACCTTCCGCCACGGCCAGGGCGGCCGGGCCCTGCGCCTGGCCACATCGGCGCGCACCGGTGTGTGAGCGGCGAAAGCCGTTCATACCGCCGATTGATCCGTTGACCATCCCCGGCCCCAGACGCCGTTTCGACGCCCCCTAGACTTCCGCGCTTCGCGGGGCGTGCGGCATTCATGCTCCTTGTAAAGCTATTGTTTTCATAGTGAGAGGACATATGAATCGCAGTCACAGAGCGGTAGGAAATGCGGCGCTGGCCCTGGCTGGCCTGGCGGCCAGCGGCGTGTCGCAGGCGGCCAATTTCACGGCATCGAACGAAGCGGAACTCATCGCAGCGATCAACCAGGCCAACGCGAGCTCCGACCCGAGTTCCACGATCAGCCTGACCGGCTCCTTCACGGTCACGGCACCGCTGCCGCCGATTCGCGGCAACGTCGCGCTCGCCCCCAGCGGCGGCACCCTCACGGTGGAGTCTGCCGCTGGCGCCGGGCTGACACTCCAGGCCGGGGCGACCTACGGAACCCTGGGCAACCTGCAGGTCGGCAACACGGCGGGCACCACTGGCGCACTGACCGTGCAAGGCGCGGGCGCCGAGGTGCGAGTCGCGTCGGTGCAGGGTCTTGCGGGACAGGCACGCATCAGCGTGCTCGACGGCGGCGTTCTCGCCTCGACGGGCCCCACCGGCACGCGGTTCGGCGGGACCTCGGCGGCCGTCTCCAACGGCGGGGTCGCCGACGTGCTCGTGCGCGGCGCCGGATCGACCCTGAGCTCCAGCGTCCTGTACATCCATCAGCGCGGCACACTGGAGGTGTCCGACGGCGGCACGGTGTCGGGGGCGGTGCTGCACCTGGGCTCCATGCCCGGCGGATTCACCGGCCTCGTCACGGGCACCGGCTCCCGCCTGGTGACGAACACCGGCGCCATCAACCTGGGCGCGTCCGGCTCGGCCACGCTGACCGTGTCCAACGCAGCGGTGGTGTCGGCCAACGGCGGTGCTTCCGCGGTGAACCTGGCCGCGAACGCCGGCGGCTCCGCCGTCCTGAACATCGGCGGCGCTGTCGGCCAGGCGGCATCGGCGCCGGGCACCGTGATCGCCTCGGCGGTGAACGGCGGCGCGGGCACGGCGGTGCTCAACTTCAACCACAACGCAGCGGCGCACAGCTTCACGCCCGCCATCACCGGCAGCATCAGCGTCAACCACGTGGGCAGCGGCACCACCACGCTCACGCGCGCCAGCACCTACAGTGGTGCGACCCAGATCACCGGCGGCACGCTGCGCGCGGGCGTGGCCAACGCCTTCAGCGCCGCCTCGGTGCACACCATCGGCACCTCGGGCGTGCTCGACGCCGGCGATTTCAACCAGGCACTGGCCACCTTGAGCAACGCCGGCACGGTCTCGCTGCCCGGTGGCACCCTCACCGTGACGGGGGCCTATGTCGGCAACGGCGGCACCTTGCGCGTGGGCACGGCCCCAGGCGCGGGCGGCCTGGCCAGTGGCCGTCTGGTGCTCAGCGGCGGGGGGGCCAGTGCCACCGGCACCACGCTCGTGGACATCGCCAACTACGGGGGTCTGGGCGCCCCCACCACCGGCGACGGCATCGAGGTCATCACCGCCACCGGGGGCGCCACCACCACCGCGCAGACCACCCGCGATGCGTTTCGCCTGGCCAACGACGTGGTCAGCAACGGCGCCTACCAGTACCGCCTGTACGCGGCCGACGCCAGCGGCGCGGGCGAGAACTGGTACTTGCGATCCGACGGCCTTCGTGCCGAGGTGGCGCTGTACGCGGTGGTGCCCGAACAGTTCCGCGCGCTCGACATCGCCATGCTCGGCAACCGCCTGCAGCGCAGGGGCGAGTCGCGCACCGGCACCGACCCCAGCGGGCGCGAGCGTGAAGCCTGGGGCCGGGTGTTCAGTGTGGACCGCGACATCGCGCAACAGGGCACGGTCAGCCCCACGAGCAACGGGCGCCTCAAAGGCTTCCAGACCGGCACCGACCTGTGGAACGAAGGGAACTGGCGCGCTGGCCTGTACCTGGGCCAGCTCGAAGGCGACATGGCCGTGCGGGGCCAGGAAAGCGGCGCTGCAAATTACTCGTCCGGCCGCAACGATCTTCGCAGCCAGTACCTGGGTAGCTACGCCACCTGGCAGCGCGACGCCTTGAGCCTGGACACCGTGCTGCAACTCGGCCGCCACCGCTACAGCGCCAGGCCAGCGCAGGGAGAATCGAGCGCGGGCAAGGCCGACAGCCTGATGGCCTCGGTGGAAGTCGGCCAGGGTTTTGTGCTTTCGCCGCAATGGCAGATCGAGCCCACGGTGCAACTGGTCTACCAGCACCTGAGCCTGGAGGAAACCGCCCTGGGTGGCGCCACCGTGCAGCAGGACACCGGGGGCAGCTGGACCGCGCGCGTGGGTGTGCGCGTGAAAGGGCTCTTCAACGCCGGCCCCGGCGCGCTGAGGCCCTATGCCGGGCTGAATCTCTACAAACGCAGCAACGGCACGGACATCACGCGCTTCATCGGCAGCGCGGGCGGCACCGACATCTCCAGCCGCACCGGCGGCAGCAGCGGCGAGCTGAGCGCGGGCCTGAGCTGGCAGCTCGGCTCACGCACCAGCCTGTACGGCGAAGTCAGTCAGCTGTGGGACCTGGGCGGTGGCGCTCGCACCGACGGCGGCATCAGCGGCGGCGTGGGGGTCAGGGTCCTCTGGTGAGCGCCGTCCCGGGAGCGGGCGCGGCCGCATCTCGTTCACGGTCGATTGCCCGAGCCGGCGGGGCCGACCCCGCCGGTCAGTTCGCCGCGAAGCAGTACATGAGGCCCGCGCTGCCGCTCATCTTGAGCTGATCGAGGCTGCAGCCGCGCGTGCCGTGCGACGAGTTCCACGAGGCGTTGGCCACCGGGTCGGGGTTGGTGCCCTTGCGGTCGTGGTGGCCCACCATGGCGGAGCCACCCTCGCTCCGGGTCCAGTTGCCGCAGGTGGTGTCCTTGCCGGGCTCGGGCACGGCCAGCGTGCCGTCGGGGCGCGAGCCGGTGAGGATGTCGTGGCGGTTGACCGGATCCCCGGCGCCCGAAACGACCTCGCCCTTCTCGGTCAGCGAGGTCTCCTTGCCGAGCTTGGCGTTGGCGCTGTGCAGGTCGGCCACGCTGGTGGCGACGACGACGCCCTTCGCATTGGTCCATGGGCCGGAGCCGATGCGGTCGCGCGCATTGACCGCCGCCTGCCCATCCATGGCCGCGGTGCTCAGGTAGGCGCGCCAGGTCTTGCCACCCGCGCCGGCGGCGGTGGCCAGCGACTGGCAGAAGCGGTCCGCGCCGGCCAGGCCGCCGAGGTCGCCGCCCTTGCCGGGGTTGGCGCTGGTGATGAAGAAACCCATGGGGTTGCCGCCCGAAGGCTTCATGGCGCCGCAACCCGCGATCAGGGCGACAGTGGCAACGGCGGCGCTGGCGAGAAGAAGGGAACGGCTGGGCATGGGAAGCTCCTGGGCACGGTGGAAGGAAGCCGCAGGCTAGCGCAGCGCCGTGTCAGCGGCAACCGAAGCCACCATCCATGAAGGGGTCTCAGTAAGCCGTCTCGCGGGCTTCCAGCACCAGCGACAGCACCCGCGAGCCCTTGCAGCTCGCCTTGGCGCGCACTCGGCATTCGGCATCGGCCTCGACCGTCAGGCGGCAGTGGTAGTCCAGGCCGTCGGTCTCGCCAGGGTTGTGGCTCGGTATGCGGCGAGCCCACAGACGCCGGCCGTCCACCTCCACCACCAGTTCGTGCGAAGGCTCGGCGGCGTCCGCCAGCACAGACACCAGCAGGGTGGCATCGAGGTCGAAGGTGCGTACGCGGCCCAGTGCCGCGGGAATCACCAGGGAGGCGACGGATTCGGTGCCCGCGTCATACTTCCAATATTCCAAGGTCATGGGGAAAGTCTAAGCCCACGCCATTCCCCTTTCGACGCGCATGAAAACCTTCCGCATTCAGATTGACGGCCAGGCCGTGGCCGCTGAGGCCGACAGCGAGACCAGCCTGTTCGCGGCGATGGCGCGCGCAGGAATCGAGTGGCCGGTGTCGTGCCGCAACGGCACCTGCCGCACCTGCATCGCCCGCTTGCTGCAGGGGCAAGTGCGCTACGACATTCCCTGGCCTGGCCTGAGCGCCGACGAAAAGCAGGACGGCTATTGCCTGCCCTGCGTGGCCCGGCCCATGGCCGATCTGGTCATTGCCCGGGCTTGAAGCCCGAACCACCCGACGCTTCGCCCGGCTTGCGATCGGCGGGATTGGTCTGAGGCGCCCGATCCGGATGCGTCGGGTTCGCACCCGGCGCGCGGTCGTCGCCAGGGGGCTGTTGGTCGATGGGCTTGCCGGGGGTCTGGCCTGGCGGGTTGGGGGTGATGGACATGCTGCGTGGCTCCTGAGCGTTGCGGGACCGGAAATCGGTCCGAAGACTCAGTGTCGGGTTGAAACGCGTGCGCCCCGGTAGGCCAACTCTCTGAGGAGCTGTAGGCCCTGTCCGGCCTCGTCAAACGCGCTGCTGATTGCGCTGGCTGCTCTCTAGCGGGCAGAAGAAGGATCGTCTGCCGTGTAGCGTCTTTCAATCCAGTGTGAGCCGTGGCCGAACTTCTCATTGCCCGCTTCGACCATGGTCCTGAGCGTCTGAAGAACAGCGGGATCCGCTGTCTGCCAATGGGTGGATGTGGAGGCTTCGCGCTTGAGCTTGCTTGCTGCGGGCGTGCAGCAAATTCGCGCGATGTGGTGCACGCTTTGAACGGTGTGCCCTTTGCCCACGGGTGCCTGCAGGATGTTCATCGCCTTCTCCTGGGGGGTGGGGTCCAAGCGCTCCACCAACAAACAGCTTGCCTTCGAGCTGGGCTCGCGTCTATCGATCCGGCAGGTTTTGAGTAAACGGATGTTTCTGGCGCGGGCCGAAAGGCCTTCGCGGGGCGGGGGTGGCCAAGGTGAGATCTGCAACACATTGCAGTCATTCAGCCATTGGCGGTGAAGGTCTAGGACTTGCAGGAAGCGGTGTCACGGCTAGACTGCCGCAATCGGCCATGAGCGGTCGTTCGAGGTGGGGTCGTAAATGGTCAAAATCCACTGAGAGAGGTGCCATGTGAGAACAAGCAAGAGCGTCGGTTACGCGGAGACCAAGCCCGATGAGATGGAGCTTCGCGTGAGGAATCGGTTGCTCGAATATCTGGACGATGTGGTTTCTTACCAATCGTCCCCCGAGCCGCCCGATATCAACGAACTGTTAAACCAGTGGGAAGACTGGGTTCCACAACCAATCTCGCAGCAACCATTTCTCACTCCCCCTTATTCGCAGCGCGAGGCAGAGAAGCGAAGGCGGTGAACGCGGCCTGGAATCGGCTCTGCGAGGCTACACCAACGAATATCGTTAGTGGAAAACTTGTCCAGAGTCAGCCCGAATGGCTTGCGTTTTCCACTGCGGCGAGTGTTGCGCTCAGCGAACTAAATTTAAGAGGGCCGCTTCCCGAAGCGCATCTGTGAGTGACTGCTTTGGAGCAAGGGCTACAGCCGCTCTGGGCCCATTCCTGCCGTTGGAGAATTACTTTCTCTGGGACAACCTGAACGCTAACTTTCCAATCAGTACGCCGACAGCGATGCCTCCGATGACGTATAGCTTTGCATCCAGCCAGGACACGACACCAACCCACTGAGCAAGCAACACACCAACTCCGCCGCCAGCGAGGGCTAAAAGCACCGTTACGAGACGACTTTCAGTCATTGTTGGGTCGCGTGAAAGTACATGAGAGCGTCTTTGAAATCGGAAGTCAACATTGCGTGAAGGTCAGCTTCTGGCCGATGTGCGTCATGGTAGCTGGGTCGGTGGCGGGCCCACAGCGGACGTGCCTTTATCAATCTAAAGCGCTCGTGGATCTGAGCATCAAGGCCAGAATCCATAGATTGCCCCGCCGAAAGAGCCAATGGCCAACACAATGAAAAACCACACCGCTTGGCTTAAATCGCCCAAGCCGTAGCGGATGTTGTCCCGGCGTATCCGCTCTTGTTCAACCAGCGGGACGCCAGTGACATCCAAACCCAAGCCCTTTGCTGTCAACGACCAAGGAACGTCTTTTGCTGTGGTTGAGAGTCGGGCGGCGTCAATTGCAAGGTACGAAAAAACCGCCCCAAAGCTGAGCATGACGAAGGAAAAGAGCATTCCGATACCTCACAGGGTAAAAGCGCCGGCCAGCATGTCCGCTCTTGGCAGATTGCGGAAGTCTAGCCGTGGCACCGCTGTGTGCAAGCCGTACACCTTCATAGTCACGACTGGATGACCGCAACGTGGCGCAGATCGCACGTTCGGTGCGCAAGCGCAGCCGTCAGCAATCGCTGCCATCGATTTACTGCGTTTAGTGCGAGTCCTTCAACCGCACGGGGCAAGTGCAGGCCACGCTATCGAGCCTGTTGCAGTTCG
>Ga0247823_10000472_pt1 | contig 34322 bp, 31 predicted proteins | sample 13C_PalmiticAcid_2_FD_192426 | JGI IMG/M metagenome (GOLD analysis project Ga0247823, IMG submission 192426) | Soil microbial communities from agricultural site in Penn Yan, New York, United States - 13C_PalmiticAcid_Day30 | ecosystem: Environmental > Terrestrial > Soil > Agricultural land...
AGCGTCCCATCGTGGTGGTGGTGAAGAAGCCAGGCGCCGAGCTCACGCGCGAGGAACTGCTGGCGTTCTACGAGGGCAAGATCGCCAAATGGCAGATCCCGGACGACGTGGTGTTCGTCGACGCGATCCCGCTGGGCGCCACCGGCAAGATGCAGAAGATGACCCTGCGCGAGCAGCTCAAGGACTACGTGCTGCCGGGCGTGTGAAAAGGGGCCGGGGCGCACCATCGCAAGGCACCTTGTCGCCTGCGTGATAGAAGCCCGGGCAATCCCCTACGCTGCACCGCACCAGAAGCCCTTACGCTGCGCCTATTCGATTCGTCAACAACAAGGAGACATAGGTATGAAACTGACCGTGAAGTTGATTGCAGGCGCTGCCATGCTGGTGGCCGCCGGTGCGTCGTTTGCCCAGGCGGGTGAAACCGTCAAGATGATCCGGATCGACCCGCTGACCGGCCTGCTCGGTCCCGTGGGCGTGAGCCAGATCAAGGGCTACCAGTTCTTCGCCGAAAAGTTCAGCGGCAAGGGCAACCCGGCCGGCGTGAAGTTCGAAGTCACCCCGATCGACAACAAACTGAGCCCGGCCGAAAGCCTGAACGCGCTCAAGGCCGCGATCGACCAGGGCGCGCGCTACATCATCCAGGGCAATGGCTCCTCCGTCGCGCTGGCGCTGGCCGACGCGGTCGAGAAGCACAACGCCCGCAACCCTGGCAAGGAAGTCCTGTACCTCAACGACTCCGCCGTTGACCCGGACCTGACCAACAGCAAGTGCAGCTACTGGCACTTCCGCTTCGATGCCGACACCTCCATGAAGATGGAAGCCATGGCCAGCTTCATCGCCAAGCAGCCCGACATCAAGAAGGTGTACTTCCTGAACCAGAACTACTCGCACGGCCACCAGGTCGTGAAGTTCGGCAAGGAAGCCCTCACGCGCAAGCGCCCGGACATCCAGTTCGTCGGGGAAGACCTGCACCCGCTGGCCCAGACGCGCGACTTCGCCCCCTACATCGCCAAGATCAAGGCCTCGGGCGCCGACACCGTGATCACCGGCAACTGGGGTTCCGACCTCTCGCTGCTGATCAAGGCCGCCAACGAGAACGGCTACACCGGCAAATTCTTCACCTACTACGCCGGCGTCACCGGCACGCCCACCGCGCTGGGCAACAACGGCGCCGGCCGGGTCTACCAGATCGCCTACAACCACTACAACATGGGTGGGCAGATGGACGCCTGGATGAAGGAGTTCAACCAGAAGTACAACGACGACTTCTACACCGGCTCCACCATCCGCATCTTCGAGTTCCTCGGCGCGGCCATGGCCAAGGCCAAGTCCACCGACCCCGTGAAGGTGGCCGCCGCCATGGAAGGCCTCACCGTCAAGAGCTTCAACGGCGAGGTGCAGATGCGCAAGAACGACCACCAGCTGCAGCAGCCGCTGTACATGTCGGTCTGGCAGAAGGCCGATGCCAAGTACCCCTACAGCCCCGAGAAGACCGGCATGACGCTGGCGCCGGTGGCGGAGTACCCCAACTACGTGTCGAGCACGCCGACGAGCTGCCAGATGAAGCGCCCCGGGTAAACCACCACACCCATCCAAAGAGCCCGAGCGGGTTGCCGTATCGGGCTCTTTTTCATTCATCGATGAGGAAGGTTTGAGGGAATGGAGTTTTTCATCATCTCGATGCTGAACGGGCTGAGCTACGGGCTCCTGCTGTTCATGCTGAGTTCGGGTCTCACGCTGATCTTCAGCATGATGGGCGTGCTCAACTTCGCGCACGCCAGCTTCTACATGCTGGGGGCCTACGTGGGTTACACGGTGGCGCAGTTCGTGGGCTTCTGGCCCGCGCTGCTGATCGCGCCGATCGTGGTAGGCCTGCTGGGGGCGGCGTTCGAACGCCAGTGCCTGCGCAAGGTGCACAAGTACGGCCACGTGCCTGAACTGCTGGTGACCTTCGGCCTGTCCTACGTCATCGTCGAGCTGGTGCAGCTCGTCTGGGGCCGCATCGCGGTCGAGTTCCGCCCGCCCGAAGAGCTGCGCGGTCCGGTCTTCACCCTGATCAACAACTCCGTCGAAGGCCTGCGCATGGTCTGGGGCGCCGCGCCGCCCGAGCTGTGCAGCGCCGCCGACGCGGCCATCCGCGTGGTCTGCTCGCCGTTCCCGGCCACGCGCGGTTTCATGATGCTGGTGGCGGTGGTGATGCTGGCCTCGGTCTGGCTGCTGCTCACGCGCACCCGCATCGGCCTGGTGATCCAGGCCGCGCTCACGCACCCCGAAGCCGTCGAATCGCTGGGCCACAACGTGCCGCGCGTCTTCATGCTGGTGTTCGGCGCGGGCTCCGCGCTGGCCGGCCTGGCCGGCGTCATCGGTGGCAGCACCTTCCTCACCGAACCGGCCATGGCCGCCACGGTGGGCTCGGTGATCTTCGTGGTGGTGGTGGTCGGTGGCATGGGCTCGCTCTCGGGCGCCTTCGTCGCCTCCATCCTCATCGGCGTCATCCAGACCTTCGCCGTGGCCTTCGAGTACTCACTGGCGACGCTGGCCCAGCAGATCGGCCTGCCGCTGTCGGACGCCGTGGCCAACAACTCGTACGTCAAGCTCACGCTGTCCCAGGTCGCGCCCATCCTGCCTTACCTGTTCCTGGTGCTGATCCTGATCTTCCGGCCGCGTGGCCTGCTCGGCAAACGGGAGGGCTGAGCGATGACCTCCAAACACTACGAATTCAAACCGCTCAACGTCGGGCGCTGGCTGACCTGGGGCCTCTTCGCGCTGCTGCTCATCGTGGCGCCGAGGATCTTCACCAGCGGCCTGGCGATGACGGTGCTCTCGCAGATGGGCATCGCCATCATCGCCTGCCTGTCCTACAACATCCTGCTGGGGCAGGGCGGCATGCTCAGCTTCGGGCACGCGGTCTACACCGGCCTGGGCTCCTTTCTGGCGATCCACGCACTCAACAGTGTGACCGCCGGCTCGCTGCCCCTGCCGGTGTCGCTGATCCCCATCGTGGGCGGCCTCGCGGGCGTGGGCTTCGCGGTGCTGTTCGGCTACGTGACCACCCGCAAGTCGGGCACCACCTTCGCCATGATCACGCTGGGCCTGGGCGAACTCGTGTTCGCGCTCTCGCTCATGATCCCCGAGTTCTTCGGTGGCGAAGGTGGCGTCTCGGGCGACCGCATGGCCGGCAAGCCCTTCATGGGCATCACCTACGGGCCGCAGGTGCAGGTGTACTACCTGATCGCCGTCTACACCTTCATCTCAGTCGGGCTCATGTTCGCCTTCACCCGCACGCCGCTGGGCCGCATGCTCAACGCCGTGCGCGACAACCCCGAGCGCGTGGAGTTCGTGGGCTACGACACCCAGCGCGTGCGCTACATGGCCTTCATCATCGCCGGCTTCTTCGCCGGCATCTCGGGCGGCCTGGGGGCCTTGAACTTCGAGATCGTCACCGCCGAGGTGGTGGGCGCGGCGCGCTCGGGCGCCTACCTGCTGTTCACCTTCCTGGGTGGCGCCACCTTCTTCTTCGGGCCCATCATCGGCGGCATCCTCATGGTGTTGGCCTTCGTGCTGCTCTCGGAGTTCACCAAGGCCTGGCTGCTCTACCTGGGCCTGATCTTCCTGTTCATGGTGATGTACGCCCCCGGCGGCATCGCCAGCCTGATCATGATGAACCTGCGCGTGGCGGCCTTCGGGCGCCTGCGCGAACTCTGGGTGAGCTACCTCGCGCTGGCCGGCACCGCCCTGGTGATGCTGGTGGGCGCGGCGGCCATGATCGAGATGGTCTACCACCTGCAGCTCAACACCACCCTGGGCTCCGAACTGCGCTTCCTCGGCGTGCCGCTGGACGCCAAGGGCATCAACAGCTGGTTCGGCGCGGGCATGGTCATGCTCACCGGCCTGGGCCTGTTCGAACTCACGCGCCGCGCCTTCCTGCGCGAATGGGGCGAGATCCAGGAGTACATCGAAAAAGAAATCAAGCGGCGGGAGGCGCTGTGAGCATGAACGCACCATCAACCTACGCGCTGGAACTCAAGGACCTGCGCAAGAGCTTCGGCAAGACCGAGATCATCCGGGGCGTGAACCTGGCCGTGACGGCGGGCGAGCGCGTGGGCATCATCGGCCCCAACGGCGCGGGCAAGTCCACGCTGTTCAACCTCATCAGCGGGCGCTTCGCGCCCACCAGCGGCCAGGTGCTGCTCAACGGCCAGCGCATCGACGGCAAGAAACCGTTCGAGATCAACCGCGCCGGGCTCTCGCGCAGCTTCCAGATCACCAACATCTTCCCCAAGCTCAGCGTGTTCGAGAACCTGCGCTGCGGCGTGCTCTGGAGCCTGGGCTACAAGTACACCTTCCTGAAGTTCCTGGCCGACCTGGACGACGCCAACGAGCGCGCCGAGCAGCTCATGGAGATGATCAAGCTCGACCGCAAGCGCGACACGCTGGCCATGAACCTGACCTACGCCGAGCAGCGCGCGCTCGAGATCGGCATCACCATCGCCGGCGGCGCCAACGTGATCCTGCTCGACGAGCCCACCGCCGGCATGAGCAAGAGCGAAACCAGCCGGTTCATCAGCCTCATCAAGGAAGTGACCGTGGGCAAGACCCTGCTCACGGTGGAGCACGACATGGGCGTGGTGTTCGGCCTGGCAGACCGCATCGCCGTGGTCGTCTATGGCGAGGTGCTCGCGTTCGACACGCCCGCCGCCGTCCGGGCCAACCAGCGCGTGCAGGAGGCCTACCTGGGCTCGCACGTGGCAGACGCACAAGGAGCGGCGCACTGATGCTCAAGATCGAAAACCTCCATGCCTACTACGGCAAGAGCCACGTCCTGCACGGCGTGAGCTTCGACGTGCAGCCCGGCGAGATCGTCGCGCTGCTGGGCCGCAACGGCTCGGGCCGCTCCACCACCGCCAAGGCCGTCATGGGCCTGGTGGAATGCCAGGGCAGCATCCACTGGAAGGGCCAGCAGATCATGGGCAAGAAGGCCTATGAGGTGGCCCACCTGGGCCTGGGCTACGTGCCGGAGAACCGCGACATCTTCCCCACGCTCACCGTGCACCAGAACCTGATGCTGGGGCAGAAGGGCCGCGGCAAGGGCTCGCGCTGGAGCTTCGAGGACATGTACGGTATGTTCCCGCGCCTGCGCGAGCGCCAGCACACCGAAGCGGGCGTGCTCTCGGGCGGCGAGCAGCAGATGCTCACGCTGTGCCGCACCCTCATGGGCGACCCCGACCTCATCATCATCGACGAGCCCACCGAGGGCCTGGCACCCAAGATCGTGGAGCTGGTCGGCCAGTACCTGCAGACGCTCAAGTCGCGCGGGATCTCGGTGCTGCTGATCGAGCAGAAGCTGACCATCGCCATGGCGATTTCGGATCGCGCGCTGGTCATGGGGCACGGCAGCATCGTGTTCCAGGGCACGCCGGAGAGCCTGCGCGCCGATCCTTACACCCGCAAGGAGTGGCTGGAGGTTTAGGTGTGGCCCCCACGCTCCGCCGCTGCGCGGGTCGCTGCCCCCCAAGAGGGCTTTCCCGGCTTGGGGCGGCCCGGCGCAGGGACTCCCCCGCGCCGCCTGCGGCGGCACCCCCCACTGGGGGCTATGCCTGTGGGCCGGCGGAGCCGGACCCACGGCATCCTGGTTGCGGGCACGCCTTCCGGAGCCAATTCCTTTTTTCGCCTCCCTGAGACAACCCGGCGACACCCGGGTCTTGCGGCGATGCACAATCTTTCTAGAATCGAACGATCGTTCTTTTTGACGAAGAGCGTCACAGTCAACGCCCTCAGGCACTGTCCGACATACAACGAAGGAGCTTTTTCATGACCGCTGAGTACCAGGTCCACGGCGATGTGGCCGTCATCACCATGAACAACCCGCCGGTCAACGGCCTGGGGCTGTCCACCCGCCAGGGCATCACCGACGGGCTGGCCAAGGCCGAGGCCGATCCGGCCGTGAAGGCCATCGTGCTGACGGGGGCGGGCAAGGCGTTTTCGGGTGGGGCGGACATCCGCGAGTTCGGCTCGCCCAAGGCGCTGGCCGAGCCGAACCTGCTGTCGGTGATCCTGGCGGTGGAAAACGCCGCCAAGCCGGTCATCGCCGCGATCCACTCCGTCGCCATGGGCGGCGGCCTGGAGCTGGCCCTGGGCTGCCACTACCGCATCGCCGCGCCCGGCACCAACGTGGCGCTGCCCGAAGTGAAGCTGGGCCTGATTCCCGGTGCCGGTGGCACGCAGCGCCTGCCGCGCGCCCTGGGCGTGGAGCCTGCGCTGAACATGATCGTCAGCGGCGAGCCGGTCAAGAGCGAGATGCTCGCGCAGGTGCCCGGCCAGATGCTGTTCAACAAGCTGTCGGCCTCGCCCGAAAGCCTGGCCGAGGAGGCCCTGGCCCTGGCCCGCGAGATGGCCGCGAAGCACGCCGACGGCAGCGCGCTGCCCCGGGTGCGCGACCTGCCGTGCAAGCACCCCAAGGGCGATGCGTACTTCCAGTTTGCGCGCAACATGGTCAAGGGCATGTCCAAGAACTTCCCGGCGCCCGCCAAGTGCGTGGACGCCGTCGAAGCCGCCACCAAGAAGAAGTTCGACGACGGCATGGCCTTCGAGCGCGAGATCTTCATCAACCTGATGTGGACGCCCGAGTGCCGCGCGCTGCGCCACCTGTTCACGGCCGAGCGCGCCGCGAGCAAGATTCCCGATGTGCCGGAAGACACGCCCAAGCGCGAGATCGCCTCGGTGGCCGTCATCGGCGCCGGCACCATGGGTGGCGGCATCTCCATGAACTTCCTCAACGCCGGCATCCCGGTGAAGATCCTGGAGATGAAGCAGGAAGCGCTGGACCGCGGCATCGCGACCATTCGCAAGAACTACGAAGCCCAGGTGAAGAAGGGCAAGCTCAAGCAGGACAAGTACGAGCAGCGCATGGCCCTGCTGAGCACCACGCTGAGCTACGACGACATCGGTTCGGCCGACCTCGTGATCGAGGCCGTGTTCGAAGAGATCGGCGTCAAGGAAAAGGTGTTCAAGGAACTCGACCGCGTGATGAAGCCTGGCGCGATCCTGGCCTCCAACACCTCCACGCTGGACGTGAACCAGATCGCCAATTTCACCCAGCGCCCGCAGGACGTGGTGGGCCTGCACTTCTTCAGCCCGGCCAACGTGATGAAGCTGCTGGAAGTGGTGCGCGGCGAGAAGACCGCCAAGGACGTGATGGCCACCGTGATGGCCGTGGCCAAGAAGATCAAGAAGACGGCGGTGGTCTCCGGCGTGTGCGACGGCTTCATCGGCAACCGCATGATCGAGCAGTACGGCCGCCAGGGCGGCTTCTTGCTCGACGAAGGCTGCACCCCCGAACAGGTGGACAAGGCGATGGAGAAGTTCGGCATGGCCATGGGTCCGTTCCGCATGGGCGACCTGGCCGGCAACGACATCGGCTGGGCGATCCGCAAGCGCCGCTACCAGGAAAAGCCTGACATGAAGTACAGCAAGACGGCCGACCTGCTGTGCGAGAAGGGCCGTTTCGGCCAGAAGACCGGCGCCGGCTGGTACGACTACGTGCCGGGCAAGCGCGACGCGATCCCGAACGCCGAGGTCGTGAAGATGATCGAGGACCACCGCAAGTCGCTCGGCATCACGCCGCGCAAGATTTCCGACGAGGAGATCGTGCAGCGTCTGGTGTATTCGCTGGTGAACGAGGCCGCGCACATCCTGGAAGAGGGCATCGCCAACAAGGCCAGCGACATCGACGTGGTCTATATCTTCGGCTACGGCTTCCCGATCCACCGCGGCGGTCCGATGATCTACGCGGACACGGTGGGCCTGTTCAACGTGGTGCAGAGCATGAAGCGCTTCGCCAAGAACCCGCTGGACGACGCGAAATTCTGGGAGCCGGCACCGTTGCTGGCCCGACTGGTCGCAGAAGGCAAGACCTTCAACTAAGCCCACCGCCAGCACAAGACCGAATCAGGAGAATTTTCATCATGACCAACGCCGTCATCGTTTCCACCGCCCGCACCCCCCTGGCCAAGAGCTGGAAGGGCGCTTTCAACATGACCCATGGCGCCACGCTCGGCGGCCACGCGGTGCAGCACGCCGTGCAGCGCGCCGGCATCGAAGCCGCTGAAGTGGACGACGTCATCATGGGCTGCGCCAACCCCGAAGGCGCCACCGGCGCCAACATCGCGCGTCAGATCGCGCTGCGCGCCGGCCTGCCCATCACCACCTCGGGCATGACGGTCAACCGTTTCTGCTCGTCCGGCCTGCAGACCATCGCCATGGCCGCGCAACGCATCATCGCGGGCGAGGGCGACGTGTACGTGGCCGGCGGCGTGGAGAGCATTTCCTGCGTGCAGCAGGAAATGAACACCCACATGCTGGCCGACCCTTGGCTGGTGAAGAACAAGCCCGAGATCTACTGGAACATGCTGCAGACCGCCGAGCAGGTGGCCAAGCGCTACAACATCTCGCGCGACGCCATGGACGAGTACGGTGCCGCCAGCCAGCAGCGGGCCACGGCCGCGCTGGAAGCGGGCCTCTTCAAGGCCGAGATCGCCCCCATCACCGTGACCGCCGGCGTGGTCGACAAGGTCATGGGCCTGAGCACCAAACAGGTGACGGTGGAGAACGACGAAGGCATCCGCGCCGGCACCACCAAGGAAGGCATCAGCGGCATCCGCCCGGCGATTCCCGGTGGCGTGATCTCGGCCGGCAACGCCAGCCAGTTCAGCGACGGCGGTGGTGCCTGCGTGCTGATGAACGAGACCCTCGCCGAGAAGCGCGGCCTCAAACCCCTGGGCCGTTTCCTCGGCTTCGCGGTGGCCGGCTGCGAGCCCGACGAAATGGGCATTGGCCCCGTCTTCGCCATCCCCAAGGTGCTCGCGCGCCTGGGCCTGAAGGTGAGCGACATCGACCTGTGGGAGCTCAACGAAGCCTTCGCGGTGCAGGTGATCTACTGCCGCGACAAGCTGGGCATCCCGGGCGACCGCCTCAACGTGAACGGCGGCGCGATCGCCGTGGGCCACCCCTACGGCGTGTCGGGCCAGCGCCTGACCGGCCACGCGCTGCTCGAAGGCAAGCGCCGTGGCGCCAAGCGCGTCTGCGTGACCATGTGCATTGGCGGTGGCATGGGCGCCGCCGGCGTGTTCGAAGTCCTCTGAGGGCCGGCACCATGGCCGAGGCCAGCGTCAGCCCCGAGGTGTTTCTGGCCATGGGGCGCGAGGTGCTGGCCGCGCAGCCGTTCTCGCGCCTCATCGGCGCCGAGCTGGCCGCGTTCTCCAAGGGGCACTGCGAGCTGCACGTGCCCATCGGCGAATCGGTGAAGCAGCAGCACGGCTTCGTCCACGGCGGCGTGCTGAGCTACGCCGCCGACAACGCGCTCACCTACGCCGGTGGCAGTGCCCTGGGCTTGCCGGTGGTCACGGCAGAGTTCAAGATCAACTACCTGCGGCCCGCGATCGGCGAGCGCCTGATCGCCCGGGCCGAAGCCGTGCACACCGGCAGGACGCAATCGGTCTGCCGCTGCGACGTCTTCGTGATCCAGGGCGGGGTGGAGAAGCTGTGCGCGGTGGCGCAGGGCACCATCGCCGCGCTGCCACCCAAGAACTGAAGAAGAGACCTCCATGAGCCTGCGCCCCACCGTCGATTTCCTGCTCTACGACTGGCTCGACACACCCGCGCTGAGCGGGCGCGAGCGCTTCGCCGACCACAGCCGCGAGACCTTCGACGCCGTGCTCGACACCTGCGAGCGCATCGCGCGCGAGAAATACGCGCCGTTCAACCGCGTGGTGGACACGCAGGAACCGCACTTCGACGGCGAGAAGGTGATCCTGCCCCAGGCCACGCACGACGCGCAGAAGGCCTACGCCGAGAGCGGCATGCTCAGCGCCGCGCAGGACTACGAGGTGGGCGGCATGCAGTTGCCCTACACGGTGGAGGCCGCGGCCAACGCCTTCTTCGCCATGGCCTCGGTGAGCATCGGCAGCGGCATGCTCACCACCGGCAACGCCAACCTGCTCATGGTGCACGGCACCGAGGCGCAGAAGAACGTGTTCGCGCTCAACGAGTTCTCGGGCCGGTTCTCCGGCACCATGTGCCTGTCTGAACCGCAGGCCGGCTCGTCGCTGAGCGACGTGACGACCCGCGCCGTGCCCGATGGCGCCGGCTTCGAGAGCGACCCGCTCGGGCCGCGCTACCGCCTCAAGGGCAACAAGATGTGGATCTCGGCCGGCGAGCACGAGCTGACCGAGAACATCATCCACCTGGTGCTGGCCAAGATCCCGGATGAAAACGGCAAGCTGGTGCCCGGCACGCGCGGCATCTCGCTTTTCATCGTGCCCAAGAAAATCGTGAACCCCGCCGGGGAATTGACGGGCGAACGCAACGACGTGGCGCTGGCGGGCCTGAACCACAAGTGCGGCTGGCGCGGCACCACCAACACGCTGCTCAACTTCGGCGAGGGCAAGTACCCGGTGCAGGGCGAAGCGGGCGCGGTGGGTTACCTGGTGGGGCAGGCGGGCAAAGGCCTGCACTGCATGTTCCACATGATGAACGAGGCCCGCATCGGCGTGGGCATGGCCGCCACCATGCTGGGCATGGCGGGCTACCTTGCCAGCCTGGACTACGCGAAGAACCGCCCGCAGGGCCGCCCCATGGGCCCGGCCGGCAAGGACCCGGCGCAGCCGCCGGTGCGCATCATCGAACACGCGGACGTCAAGCGCATGCTGCTGGCGCAGAAGGCGTACTGCGAAGGCGCGCTCGCGCTGGAGCTGTATTGCGCGCGCCTGGTGGACGAGCAGCACACGGCGGACGCCGCCACGGCGGACGACGCGCGCTTGCTGCTGGAGGTGCTCACGCCCATTGCCAAGAGCTGGCCCAGCGAATGGTGCCTGGAAGCCAACAGCCTGGCGATCCAGATCCATGGCGGTTACGGCTACACGCGCGATTTCCCGGTGGAGCAGTACTGGCGCGACAACCGCCTGAACATGATCCACGAAGGCACGCACGGCATCCAGGCCATGGACCTGCTGGGCCGCAAGGTGCTGATGGAAGGTGGCAAGGGCCTGAGCCTGCTGGCCGGGCGCATCAACGAGACCATTCAGCGCGCCATCCACGTGCCCGAACTGGCCGCCCACGCGAATGCGCTGGGCCAGGCGCTCGCGCAGGTAGGCGCCGCCACCAAGGCCGCCTGGGCCACCGGCGAACCCACCGACGCGCTGGCCAATGCCGTGCCTTACCTGCAGGCCTTCGGCCACACCGTGCTGGCCTGGGTCTGGCTGGACGTGGCGCTCGCCGCGCACGCGGCACCCGAATCGAACGCCCGCACCGGCCGCCTGGCCGCCATGCGCTTCTTCTTCCACTACGAGCTGCCCAAGATCGGCGCGTGGCTGCAGGTGGTAAGCAGCCGCGACCAGACCTGCGCGGCCCTGCCCGAGGAGGCCTTCTGATGTTGCATCACATCGTCATGTGGAAGATCAAGGCCACGGCCGACGGCAGCAGCCACGAGGCCAACATCGCCAAGGCCAAAGCCTTGCTCGATGCCTGTGCCAAGCTGGTGCCCGGTATCGTGCGCTTCGAGGTCGCCACCGCCGGCGGCGACCTCGAATGCACCTACGATCTGGTGCTCAACAGCAGCTTCACCGGCCGCGACGCGCTCGCCGCGTACCAGAACCATCCCTCGCACACCGCCCTCAAGCCCTTCATGCGCCTGGTGGTGGAGCAGCGGCAGTGCATGGACTACGAGACCTGATTCTTCACAGACACCACAGGAGACCACATGACCCGAACCATTCCCCAACTCTTCGACCTCAAGGGCAGGACCGCCCTGATCACCGGTGGCTCGCGCGGCCTGGGCCTGCAGATGGCCCACGCCCTGGGTGAGGCCGGCGCGCGCGTGCTGGTGAGTTCGCGCAAGGCCGAAGACCTGGAGAGCGCCACCGCCGAACTGCAGGCCGCCGGCATCGACGCACGCTGGATCGCGGCCGACTGCTCGAAGGAAGAAGACATCCACCGCCTGGCCGACGAGAGTCTGCAGCGCCTGGGCGACATCGACATCCTGGTGAACAACGCGGGCGCCGCCTGGGGCGCGCCGGCCGAAGACCACCCGGTGGAGGCCTGGGACAAGGTGATGAACCTCAACGTGCGCAGCTACTTCATCCTGAGCCAGGTGATCGCCCGGCGCAGCATGATCGCGCGCAAGTCGGGCCGCATCATCAACACCGCGTCCATCGCCGGCCTGGGTGGCAACCCCTCGGGCATGAACACCATCGCCTACAACACCTCCAAGGGCGCGGTGATCAACTTCACCCGCGCGCTGGCCGCCGAGTGGGGCAAGTACGGCATCACCGTCAACGCGATCTGCCCGGGCTTCTTCCCGAGCAAGATGACCGTGGGCACGCTCAAGACCATGGGCGAGGAAAAACTCGCTTCGCACGCACCGCTGCGCCGCCTGGGCGACGACGAAGACCTCAAGGGCCTGACCGTGCTCTACGCCTCCGACGCCGGCAAGCACATCACCGGCCAGTGGCTGGCGGTGGACGGTGGCGTCAGCGTGATCACCGGAGGTTGAGCGTTTCATGGAGTTTTCCGTCCGCATCCCTTTCGTCGAGCTGCTGGGTTTCGAACTGCACCGGTTCGAAGGCGGGGAGGCGGAGTTGCGCTTCGATCCGGGGCCCGACCATCTGAACTCGTTCGACGTGGTGCACGGCGGCGCCAGTATGACGCTGCTCGACGTGGTCATGGCGCACGCCGCGCGCTCCACCGAGCCCGACATGGGCGCGGTCACCATCGAGATGAAGACCAGTTTCATGCGCGCCGCCAAGGGGCCGCTGCGGGCCACGGGCCGCACGCTGCACCGCACCGCCACGATGGTCTTCACCGAAGGCCACATTCACGACGCCGCCGGCAAGCTCTGCGCCCACGCCACCGGCACCTTCAAGCTCATGCCGCGCCTGGCCACCGGCGCCAGCAGCGCGCAGCCCCTCAACCGCATCCGGACCGACTGACGGTCCTTGTCGCCCAACGGAGAAACACCATGCCCGCCAACCAACAGATCCTGCTCGACAACCGCCCCGACGGCGAAGCCACCGTCCACAACTTCAAGCTCGTCACCACCCAGACGCCCGCGCTGGCCGACGGCCAGGTGCTGGTGCGCCACCACTTCCTGAGCCTGGACCCCTACATGCGCGGCCGCATGAACGACAGCAAGAGCTACGCCGCCTCGCAGCCGCTGGGCGAGGTGATGATCGGTGGCACCGTGGGCGAGGTCGCTGAATCGAAGCACCCCAAGTTCCAGCCCGGCGACAAGGTCGTGGGCATGGGCGGCTGGCAGGAATACAGCGTGGTCGATGCCGGCCAGCCCGGCGCGCTGCGCAAGGTGGACACCACCCACGTGCCGCTGTCGCACTACCTGGGCGCGGTCGGCATGCCGGGCGTGACCGCCTGGTACGGCCTGGTGAAGATCATCAACCCCAAGGCCGGCGACACCGTGGTGGTGAGTGCCGCCACGGGCGCGGTGGGCAGCGCCTTCGGTGCTTTGGCCAAGGCGCGCGGCTGCCGCGCGGTGGGCATCGCCGGTGGCCCGGACAAGTGCAAGTACGCGGTGGAAGAGCTGGGCTTCGACGCCTGCATCGACTACAAGGTCCACAAGGACATGTACTCGCTGGCCAAGGCCTTGAAGGAAGTCTGCCCCAAGGGCATCGACGGCTACTTCGAGAACGTGGGCGGCATGGTGCTCGACGCGGTGCTGCTGCGCATGAACGCCTTCGGCCGCATCGCGGTGTGCGGCATGATCGCCGGCTACGACGGCCAGCCGCTGCCGCTGGCCAACCCCGCGCTGATCCTGGTGAACCGCCTCAAGGTCGAGGGCTTCATCGTCAGCGAGCACATGGAAGTCTGGCCCGAGGCCCTGACCGAGCTGGGCACGCTGGTGGGCACCGGCAAGCTGCGCCCGCGCGAAACGGTGGCGCAGGGCCTGGCCGCCGCGCCCGAGGCCTTCATGGGCCTGCTCAAGGGCAAGAACTTCGGCAAGCAGCTCGTCAAGCTGGTCTGAGCCACCGGGGTCGCGCGTGGACACGCCGGGCCAGCAGCAAGGTGAAGAGTTCCGCCAGGACCTGCGGGCACCCGGCGCGCGCAACGCGCAGGCGCGCCGCCTGCTCAGCACGGCCGAGTTGGCGCCGCTGACCCGGCTGTCCACGGCGCGCTCCCTGCTGGCGATCACGCAGACCCTGGGCTGGATCACCGCGGCCGTGGCGCTGGCGGTGCTCACCTGGCCCAGCCCGTGGCTGGTGCTCAGCGTGCTGGTGCTCGGCGTGGCGCAGCACGCGGTCTTCATCCTGATCCACGAGGCCGCCCACTACCGTCTGTTCGCCGCGCGCTGGGCCAACGACGGCCTGGGCCGGCTGATGGGCATGGCCGTGGGCCTGTCGATGTGCACCTACCGCGTCACGCACCGCCTGCACCACAACCACCTCTACACCGAGGAAGACCCGGACACCGCCATCCACGGCGGCTACCCGCGCGGTCGCCTGTACCTGCTGCGCAAGCTGGGTGAAGACCTGCTGGGCCTCAACGCCTGGAAGACCTACGCCTACTTCTTCGGTGCGCCCGCCATCAACGACGACACGCGGCGCGAGATCCGCCCGCTGGACGACACCTCGCCCGCCTTGCGCGCCGCCGCGCGGCAGGACCGCTGGCTGGTGCTGGCCTTCCAGCTGGCCGCGCCGCTGGCGGCCTTCGCCTGGGGTGGTGCGCAAGGCCTGCTGATGTACGCGGTGCTGTGGCTGTTGCCCCTGGTCACGGTGCTGCAGCCCATCCTGCGCCTGCGTGCGATCTGCGAGCACGGCGCGGTGACCGACCTGTCCTCGCCGCTGACCGCGGCGCGCTGCAACCGCACCAGCGGCTCGCTGGCCAATTGGCTGGGCCGCGCGCTGCTGTTCCCGCACCACGTGAACCACCACCTGGAACACCACCTGTATCCGGCCGTGCCGCACTACCACCTGCCGCGCCTGCACCGGCTGCTGCGCGACAAAGGCGCGTTGGACGCCGCCGAGGTGCGCGACCTGAGCGACACCTGGACCCGGATCTTTGCCCCGAGGAGACCCCGAGATGCCCGCCACGCATGACGTTTTCAACCAGCCCGAGCCGCTGGTGGATGTGAACCTGTTCGACGGCAACCGGCCGATGCAGGCGGCGTTGAAATTCAACGCGCCCGCGCTGGACACCGCGCCGCTGCAGGCGCTGGGCGCCACGGTGGGCAGCGGCGAGATGCAGACGCACGCGCGCCTGGCCAACGTGCACACGCCGCAGCTCAAGACGCACAGCCGCTTCGGCCACCGCATCGACCAGGTGGAGTTCCATCCGAGCTACCACGCGCTGATGACGGCCGCGGTGGGCGCGGGCCTGCACGGCACCGCGTTCTCGGCCGAGCAGCAGGCCACCGGCCACGCCCACCAGCTGCGTGCCGCCGGTTTCATGCTCTTCACCGAGCTGGAACCGTCCATCCTGTGCCCCATCTCCATGAGCTACGCGGTGGCGCCCGCGCTCAAGGACAACCCCGCCATCTACCGGGACTGGGCGCCCGGCCTCACCAGCCGCGCCTACGACCCGGCGCTCAAGGTCTGGCGCGACAAGCCCGGCCTGACCATGGGCATGGGCATGACGGAGAAGCAGGGTGGCTCCGACGTGCGCGCGAACACCACGCGCGCCGAGCCCGCCGGCAGCGACGCCTGGGGCCAGCGCTACACCGTCACCGGCCACAAGTGGTTCTTCTCGGCGCCGATGTGCGACGCCTTCCTGATCCTGGCGCAGACGGCCAGCGGGCTCTCGTGCCTGTTCCTGCCGCGCGTGCTGCCCGACGGCACGCTCAACCAGCTGTTCATCCAGCGGCTGAAGGACAAGCTGGGCAACAAGGCCAACGCGAGCTCCGAGGTGGAGTTCGTGGGCGCCAGCGCCTGGCTGGTGGGCGAGGAGGGGCGCGGCGTGCCGCAGATCCTGGCCATGGGCACCATGACGCGGCTGGACTGCGCGCTGGGCACCAGCGGCCTGATGCGCCAGGCGCTGTCCATCGCGCTGAACCACACCACGCAGCGCAAGGCCTTCGGCAAGGCGCTGATCGACCAGCCGCTGATGAAGAACGTGCTGGCCGACCTGGCGCTGGAGTCCGAGGCGTCCACCGCGCTGGCCCTGCGCCTGGCGCGCAGCTTCGACCGGGCGGCCGATCCGCACGAGCAGGTGATGACGCGCCTGCTCACCCCGGTGGCCAAGTTCTGGATCTGCAAGCGCGGCAGCCACTTCGCGCAGGAAGCCATGGAATGCCTGGGCGGCAACGGCTACGTGGAGGAGGGCGGCGAGGGCGTCATGGCGCGCATCTACCGCGAAATGCCGCTCAACTCGATCTGGGAGGGCGCGGGCAACATCATGGCGCTGGACCTGCTGCGCGCCTTGCGCAAGGCCGATGCCGCCGCCGCGCTGGCTCATGAACTGGCGCCCGCGCGCGGCATGCACCCCGCACTCGATCACCTGGCCGATCGCCTGCCGGCACGCGTGGAAGAGATGGCCACCGAGATGGAGGCCCGCCGCCTGGCACAGGACGTGGCCCTGGCCGTGCAGGCCGCGCTGCTGGCGCAGACCGCGCCTGCGGCCGTGTTCGGCGCCTTCTGCGAGTCGCGCCTGGCCGGGCAGTGGGGGCACAGCTTCGGGTCGCTGGGCGCGGGCACCGATTTCGATGCCATCATTGTCCGAGCCATGCCGCGCTGAACATCCCCACAAGGCCCCCGATATGTCCGACCTCATCCTTCACCACTACGCCACGTCGCCGTTTTCCGAAAAAGCGCGCCTGATGCTGGGCCACAAGGGCCTTGCCTGGCAGAGCGTGAACATCCCGCGCATCATGCCCAAGCCCGACGTGGTCGCGCTCACCGGCGGCTACCGCCGCACGCCCATCCTGCAGGTCGGCGCCGACATCTACTGCGACACCGCGCTGATCTGCGACGTGCTGGAGCACCGCCAGCCCCAGCCCGCGCTCTACCACGAGCACCACAAGGGCGTGGCGCGCGTGCTGGCGCAATGGGCCGACACCACGCTGTTCTGGGCCGCCATGGCCTACAGCCTCAGCCCGAAGGGCGCGGCCGCGCTGTTCGCCGGCCAGCCGCCCGAAGCGGCCCAGGCCTTCGCGGCCGACCGCGGCGCCATGCGCGGCGGCATGACCAGCCTGCGCCCGGGCGACGCCACCGCCGCCTACCGCAGCTACCTGCGCCGCCTCTCTACCATGGTCGAGGAACAGCCCTTTCTGCTGGGCGGCGCGCCCTGCGTGGCCGACTTCGCCGCCTACCACCCGCTGTGGTTCACCCGCGTGGTCAACCCCGCGATGGCCGGCATCCTGGACGCCACGCCCCACGTGATCGAGTGGCTGGACCGCATGGCCGCCATCGGCCACGGCACGTCCCACAAGATGACGTCCACCGAGGCAATCGCCATCGCGGCCGCCGCCGAGCCCGCGCCGCTGACCGACGACGTGTTCCAGGACGAACACGGCATCGCCCTGGGCAGCCGCGTGACCGTGACCGCTGAGTCCTTCGGCCCCGAGCCCACCGAAGGCATCCTGCGCGCGGCCACGCGCACCCGCTACACGCTGGAACGCACCGACGAGCGCGCCGGGCGCCTGCACGTGCACTTCCCGCGCATCGGCTATGTGTTGAGGGAAGTGCGCGCTTGAGCTCCCCGACCCCGAACCTGACCTGGCGCTGCCTGCCTTTTGATGCCCTGCATGCCCGCAACCTGTATGCCCTGCTGCAACTGCGCACCGAGGTGTTCGTGATGGAGCAGAACTGCGTGTTCCAGGACATGGACGGCGCCGACGCCCGATGTTTCCACCTGCTCGGTGAACGCACCGACGGCACGCTGGCGGCCTACGCCCGCCTGGTGCCGGCCGGCCTGAAATTCACCGAGGCCAGCATCGGCCGCGTGGTCACGCTGCCGGCCGCGCGCGGCGGTGGCCTGGGCCATGTGCTCATGCGCGAAGCGGTGCGGGCCTTGCACGGCCTGTGGGGCGTGCAGCCCATCCGCATCGGCGCGCAGGCCAGATTGGAGGCCTTCTACCGCCAGCACGGCTTCGAACCGGCCAGCGAGATCTACATCGAAGACGGCATCGACCACATCGAGATGGTTCGAGCCGCCTGAGTTCTTTCACACACAGGAGACATGCATGATTCAGGATTTCAAGGGCAAAACGGCGGTGCTCACCGGCGCCGGCTCGGGCTTCGGCCTCGAGTGCGCGCGCATCGGCGCGAAGCTGGGCATGAACCTGGTGCTGGTGGACGTGCAGCAGGACGCGCTGGACAAGGCCACGGCCGAGATCGAGGCCACCGGCGTGCAGGTGCTCTCGCGCAAGGTCGACGTCTCCAGCCAGGAACAGATGGAAGCCCTGGCCAAGGCGGTCGAACAGCGCTTCGGCGCTCCGCACTTCGTCTTCAACAACGCGGGCGTGGGCTCGGCCGGCCTGGTGTGGGAAAACTCGGTGCGCGACTGGGAATGGGTGCTGGGCGTGAACCTCTGGGGCGTGATCCACGGCGTGCGCCTGTTCACCCCCATGATGCTGGCCGCCGCCAGGAAAGACCCGAACTGGCGCGGCCACATCGTCAACACCGCCAGCATGGCCGGCCTGCTCACGCCGCCCAACATGGGCATCTACAACGTGAGCAAACACGCCGTGGTGAGCCTGACCGAGACGCTCTACCAGGACCTGAAGCTGGTGAGCGACCAGCTCAGCACCAGCGTGCTGTGCCCGTACTTCGTGCCCACCGGCATCAACCAGAGCCACCGCAACCGCCCGGCCGAGATGGCCGACGAAAAAGCCACGCAAAGCCAACTGATCGGCCAGGCCATGACCGACAAGGCCGTGGGCTCGGGCAAGGTCTCGGCCGCCGAGGTGGCCCAGCTGGTGTTCGACGCCATCAGCGCCGACCGCTTCTACATCTTCAGCCACCCGCGCGCGCTGGGCAATGTGCGCGCGCGCATGGAAGGCATCGTCAACCAGACCAACCCGGCCGACCCGTTCCTCGAACGGCCCGAGATCGGTGCGGGTTTGCGCGCGGCGCTGCGCGCGGTGTGAGACCGCGATGGACGGCGGCCACACGCTGTTCGACACCGCCATCGGTGCCATCGGCATCGCCTGGGGGCCGCACGGCGTGGTGGCGGTGCAGTTGCCCGAAGCGGATGCCACGCGCACCCGGGCGCGGCTGCTGAAGGGCCTGCCGCCGCTGCCGGAAGACGCGCACCCGCCCGCGCCGGTGCAGGCCGCCATCGACGGCGTCCAGGCCTTGCTGGCGGGTGCCTCGCGCAGCGATCTGCGCGAGATCGCGCTCGACATGAGCGGACTCACCCCGTTCCAGCGCGAGGTCTATGCCCTGGCCCGCGCGATACCGCCCGGCGAAACGCGCACCTACGGCGAACTGGCCGAGGCCCTGGGCGACGCCGGCCTGGCCCGGGCGGTGGGGCAGGCCATGGGCCACAACCCGTTCGCGCCCATCGTGCCTTGCCACCGCGTGCTCGCGGCGGGCGGGCGCTCGGGTGGTTTCTCGGGCGGCAGCGGCGTGCCGACCAAGCTGCGCATGCTGCAGATCGAGCGCGCCCGCATCGGCAACGAGCCCGGCCTGTTCGACGGAGAGCCGCCGTGATCACCGCCACCGAGCTGCAGGCCGGCCCGGTGCGCGTGGTGGACTACCGCTGCGGCACAGGCCCGGCCGAGCGGCCGTTCACCGAGGTGCACCAGGGCCATTCGGTGTCCTATGTGCGCAAGGGCACCTTCGGCTACCGGGTGGGGAACAATGCCTACGAGCTGGTGGCCGGCTCGGTGCTGGTGGGCCACCCGGGCGACGAATTCATGTGCACGCACGACCACGCGGTCTGCGGCGACGAGTGCCTGGCCTTTCACCTCTCTCCCGGTTTTGTCGAACTGGTCGGTGGCGACCGCCGCACCTGGCGCACCGGCGGCCTGCCGCCCTTGCCCGAGCTCATGGTGCTGGGCGAGCTCGCGCAGGCCGTGGCCAGCGGCCAGGGCGACGCCGGCCTGGACGAGGTGGGCCTGTGGTTCGCGTCGCGCTTCGTGGACGTGGTGAGCGGCCGCGAGCTCAGGCCCGCGCCGGTGGCCGAACGCGACCGGCGCCGCGCGGTCGAGGCCGCGACGTGGATCGCGGCCCATTCGAACGAGGCCGTCGACCTGGACCGGGCGGCGGGCGAAGCGGCCCTGAGCCCGTTCCATTTCCTGCGGGTGTTCTCGCGGGTGCTGGGCGTCACGCCGCACCAGTACCTGGTGCGTTCGCGCCTGCGGCACGCGGCCCGGCTGCTTGCCGAGGACGACCGCCCGGTGACTGAGGTGGCGCTGGAGGTGGGCTTCGCCGACCTCAGCAACTTCGTGCGCAGCTTCCACCGCGCGGCCGGCCTGTCCCCGCGCGGCTTCCGGCGCGCCGCCCGCAACGGCCCCTCGAAAGACCGCAAGATTCTCCAAGACCGACTGGCGACCCTGCTCGAAGATGAACGCCTCATCCACCCATCGAGCAGGAAACCTTCGCCATGTACGACCACCTCGGACTGAAAGTCAACGACCTCGCCAAGAGCACCCGCTTCTACGAAGCCGCGCTCGCGCCGCTCGGCCACGTGCTGGGCTCCCACGACGACAGTTATGCCGGCCTGGGGCCGAAAGACGCCCCCGCGCTGTGGCTCTACGCGGCGCCGGGCCACCAGGCCCCGGGCACGCACGTCGCGTTTCGCGCCCCCGACCACCGGGCGGTGGACGCCTTCTACAAAGCGGGCCTGAAGGCCGGCGCGCGCGACAACGGCGGCCCCGGCGCGCGGCCCGACTACAGCCCGACCTACTACGCGGCCTTCCTGATCGACCCCGACGGCAACAACGTCGAAGCCGTCTGCCCGTGAGGGTTCAGGCCGGGGCCTGCGCGTCCTGGCCCTCGGCCTGCTGTTTCTTCACCTGGTTGCCCAGCACCAGCTGGCGGCCGGCGAACAGGCCGCCGGCGGCTTCGAGGTCCATGCGCTCGGCGTCGCGCCGGCGCAGGTGCTCCATCACCTCGTCGGCTTCCTCCTCGGCGGCACCGAGCGTGAGCACCGCCTGGCGGCCCATGGCCATGGCCGACTCGAAGGTCTCGCGCACGAGGTAGCCCACGTCGGCCTTGCGCAGCTCGAGCACGTGTTCTCGGTCGAACGCGCGCACCAGCAGCTCGGCGTGCGGGAACTCGGTCTTGGCCAGCTCGGCGATGCGCGTGGCGGCTTCCTTGTTGTCCAGGCAGACCAGGATGGCCTGCGCCGCGTGGGCACCGGCCGCGTGCAGCACGTCGGCGCGGCAGCCGTCGCCGTAGTAGACCTTGAAGCCGTAGGCTTCGGCGTCGCGGATCATCTGCACGTTGTTGTCGATGATGGTGATGCTCGCGCCGCGGGCGATCACGCCTTGGCTGGCGATCTGGCCGAAACGGCCGAAGCCGATCACCAGCACGCTCGCGGCCCGGTCGGCCACGGTCTCGATGCCGTCCATGGACACGCCGGTGTCCTTGGCCGCGAAGCGCCGGTGCACCAGCACCACCAGCGGGGTGAGCGCCATGGACAGGACCACGATGGCGGTCATGTTGGCGTTGACCACCGGGTCGATCACCTTGGCGCCCAGCGCGGCGGCGAACAGCACGAAGGCGAACTCGCCGCCCTGCGCCATGAGCACGGCGCGGTCCAGCGCGTCGGCGTGCGAGCTGCGGGCGAAGCGCGCCACGCCGTAGATGCACAGGGCCTTGACCAGCATCATCGCCACCACGCCGGCCACGATGATGGGCCAGTTGCTCGCCACGGCCGCCAGGTCCAGCGACATGCCCACGCTCAGGAAAAACAGGCCCAGCAGCAGGCCGCGGAAGGGCTCGATGTCGGCCTCCAGCTGGTGGCGGAAGGTGGACTCGGACAGCAGCACGCCGGCCAGGAAGGCGCCCATGGCCATGGACAGGCCACCGACCTGCATCAGCAGGGCCGCGCCCAGCACCACCAGCAGGGCGGCGGCGGTCATCACCTCGCGCGCCTTGGCGTTGGCCAGGATGCGGAAGAGGGGGTTGAGCAGCCACACGCCCGCGGCCACGAGCGCCACCAGCGAGCCCAGGCCCAGGCCGATCGCGCCCCAGCGCGACGAGTTGGCGGCCACCGGCCCGCCGATGTCGGGCGGCGCCAGGAAGGCCACCACCGCCAGCAGCGGCACGATCAGCAGATCCTCGAACAGCAGGATGGCGACGATCTTCTGCCCGCGCGGCTGGGCCATGTCGCCGCGCTCGCCCAGCAGCTGCATCACCACGGCGGTGGAGGTCAGCACGAAGCCCATGGCGCTCACGAAGGACACGCCCAGCGGGAAACCGAAGGCCAGGCCGACGCCGGTGAGCAGAAAGCCGCACACCACCACCTGCAGGCTGCCCAGGCCGAAGATGGCCTTGCGCAGGCTCCAGAGGTGCGAGGGCTGCATCTCCAGGCCGATCACGAAGAGGTACATCACCACCCCGAGCTCGGCCGTGTGCAGGATGGTGGCCGGGTCGCTGATCAGGCCCATGCCGAACGGCCCGATGGCCAGGCCCGCGGCCAGGTAACCCAGCACCGAGCCCAGGCCGATGCGCTTGAACAGGGGCACGGCGACCACCGCTGCGCCCAGCAGGGTCACGACTTTGAGCAGGTCGCCTGCGCTGCCTTCAACGGCCATGGTGGGGTTCTCCGGGGGAAAGTAGGGGGTGGGATGCGAAATTGTGACGCACCCGGACCGCCCTTACACCAGAACGGTCCAACCGTGCCCCGGCAAAGCCTTCGCGCCCTGGCGACAATAGGGGATGTTCTTCACCCGTTATCTCAAGATGGCCCTGATTCTGGGCCTGCTCTCCGCCATCGGCCCCTTCGCCATCGACATGTACCTGCCCGCGCTGCCCGACATCGGGAGCAGCCTGGGCGCCGAGGTCGGTGCCGTGCAGTTCAGCCTGACCGCGTTTTTCCTGTCCCTGGGCGTGGGCCAGCTGCTCTACGGCCCGGTGTCCGACATGGTGGGCCGCAAGCCGCCGCTGTACTTCGGCCTGGGCCTGTTCACCCTGGCCAGCATCGGCTGTGCGCTGGCCACCGACATCCAGACCCTGGTGGCGCTGCGCTTCCTGCAGGGCCTGGGCGCTGCCGCCGGCATGGCGATCCCGCGCGCCGTGGTGCGCGACCTGCACACCGGTGCCGATGCCGCGCGCCTGATGTCGCTGCTGATGCTGGTGTTCAGCGTCTCACCCATCCTGGCCCCGCTGGCGGGCAGTGGCGTGATCGCGCTGACCGGCTGGCGCGGCGTGTTCTGGGCCGTGGCCCTGGCTTCCGTGGCCGGGCTGGCCCTGGTCTACGGCACGCTGCAGGAGACCCGCACCGAAGCCGAGCGCGTGGAAAGCAGCCTGGGCAGCGCCCTGCGCGCCTACGCCTTGCTGCTGCGCGACTGGCACTACCTGGGCCTGGTGGGCATCGGCGCCACGGCCATGGCCGGGTTCTTCGTCTACCTGGCCGGCTCGCCCTTCGTGCTGATCAACCACTACGGCCTCACGCCCACGCAGTACAGCCTGGCGTTCTCGCTGAACGCCATCGCCTTCATCGGCGCCTCGCAGTTCACCGGCGTGCTCGGCCAGCGCTTCGGCCTGGTGCGGCTGGTGAAGGTGGCGGCCACCGCCTCGGGCCTGACCATGGCGCTGATGCTGGCCTACTACCTCGCGGGCGGCGACCAGCTCGTGGTGCTGATCATTCTGTATTTCATCGCCAGCGCCTTCATGGGCCTCGTCATTCCCACCACCTCGGTGCTTGCGCTGGAGAAACACGGCGCCATCGCCGGCACCGCCTCGGCGCTGCTGGGCACCCTGCAGATGCTGGGCGGCGCGGCCGCCATGGGCATCGTGAGCCTGTTCGCCACCGGCAAGCCCCTGCCCATGGTGGTGGGCATGGCCACGGGCGCGCTGATCGGCGTGGCGTTGACCTGGATCACGCTCTCGGGCGACCCCACGAGGCACCTGGCCGCCGAGGCGCGCGGGTGACGGCGCAGGACGGTCTGCCGTCTCCCCAGCGCGGCAAGGCCGTGCTGGTGATCGTGCTCGGCATCGCCATGTCGGTGATGGACGGCAGCATCGTCAACCTCGCGCTGCCCGGCATCGCGCGCCAGCTCCAGGCCGAGGCCTCGCAGGCGATCTGGGTGGTCAATGCCTACCAGATCGCTTCGCTGGTGATGCTGCTGCCCCTGGCCGCGCTGGGCGACCGGCTGGGCTACCGCCGCGTCTACCTGGTGGGCATGCTGCTGTTCGTGCTGTCCTCGGTGGCCGCCATGCTGGCGGATTCGCTGGCCATGCTCACTGCCGCGCGGGCGCTGCAAGGGCTGGGCGCGGCCGGCATCATGAGCGTGAACACCGCGCTCGTGCGCCTGGTCTACCCGAGTTCGCGCCTGGGGCGCGGCATCGCGCTCAATTCGATGGTGGTGGCCACCTCCACCATGGCCGGCCCGGCGGTGGCGGCGGCCATCCTGTCGGTGGCGTCGTGGCCCTGGCTGTTCGCGCTGAACCTGCCGCTTGGCCTGCTCACGCTGTGGATGGGGCGGCGCGCGCTGCCCTACAACCCCACGCGCGCGGAGGCCGCGCCCCAGTTCTCGCTGATCGACGTGGCGCTCAACGTGCTCATGTTCACGCTGGTCTTCGTCGGCGCCGACTACCTGGGCGTGCGCAGCGGCGCGGCGCACAGCGCCCCGGTGCTGGGCTGGGCCTTGCTGGCCGCCGGGGTGGCGGTGGGGGTGGTCTACCTGCGCCGCCAGCGGCGGCTGACGGCGCCCCTGTTCCCGCTGGATTTGCTGCGCATTCCCGTGTTCGCGCTGTCCATGGGCTCGTCGCTCGGGGCCTTCTGCGCACAGATGCTGGCCTTTCTCAGCCTGCCGTTCCTGCTGCTGGAAGTGCAGGGCCGCTCGCACATGGACGCCGGCCTGATCATGACGGCCTGGCCGCTGGCCACCGTGGTCGTGGCGCCGATCGCGGGCCGCCTGATCGGCCGTTACCCCGCGGGCTGGCTGGGCGGCATCGGCATGGTGGTGTTCGCCACCGGCCTGCTGCTGGTGGGCCTGCGGCCCGAGCACGCCACCAGCTTCGAGATGGGCTGGCGCCTGGCCTTGTGCGGCGCGGGTTTCGCGCTGTTCCAGTCGCCCAACAACCACACCATCGTGACCACCGCGCCAGTGCATCGCAGCGGCGCGGCCAGCGGCATGCTGGGCACGGCGCGGCTCACGGGGCAGACGCTGGGCGCGGTGATCCTGGCGGCGATCTTCGCGGTCTGGAACGAGCACGACGGCCGGGCCGAGACGATCGCGCTGTGCCTGGCGGCGGGCTGCGCGCTGTTGGCCGGGCTGAGCAGCTCACTTCGGGTGAGGGCCGCCCGCTAAGCCCTCGGCCAGGGCCCGCACCGACAGCGGCGCGCAGCCCTCGGCCTTGTTGCTGATGGTGACAAAGACGTTCTGGCCGGCGCCCGCGATGCCCGCCATGGTGCGCACCAGCAGCTCGCGCGTGTCCTGGTCCACGTCGTGGATGCGGTCGTAGGGGCTGTACTCGCGCTGGGCGTCTTCGTAACCGTAGGCGCCGTGCAGCGGGTTGAGGTTCCAGCGGCAGACCATGGGGCCGGGCCAGAGCGCCCGCAGCAGGGGCAACTGGTCGCGCAGGCGCGGCATCTTGGCGTGCAGGCACAGGCACCAGGTGGCGCCGGCCTCGCGCAGCACGGCGGCCAGCTCGTGCACGAAGGGTTCGTCCAGCCACTGCGGGTCGCGCACCTCCACGGCCAGCACGCCGTCGGGCGCGGTGGGCGCCAGCGGCGGCTGGGCCAGCAGGAGCTTGCGCAGGCGTTGCAGCACCAGCGGCAGGTTGTGCAGCAGGTGCCGGGGCAGGGGGCTGAGCTGGAACACCAGCGCGCCGACCTTGTGGCCCAGGCCCGCGAGCGCGGGCGCCACGAAGTCCTGCGTCGCCAGCGCCGGGTCGAGGAACGCCGGGTTGGGCTGCACGCCCCGGCCGTCCTCGCCGCGCACCAGCGCGTCGGTCACGTGGCTGGGCGCTTTCACCACGAAGCGGAAGTCGTCCGGCACCTGGGCGGCGTAGCGCGCGTACTGGTCCTGTGTGAGCGGGCGGTAGAAGCTGCGGTCCACGCTGACCGAGCGCATCAGCGGGTGCTGGCCATAGGCGCGCAGGCCTTCTTTCGACAACAGGGTGTCGGGGTATTCGGTGTCCCACACCAGGTCGGCCCAACCGGGGTAGGTCCAGGACGAGCTGCCCAGCCGCACGCGAGCGGGCAGGGCGGCAGCCAGCGCCTGCAGCACCGGATCGGGCGGCGCGGGATTCACCCGGGCCAGGCTTTTGCGCGCGGCCGGGGCGGGTGAGGGCGCCGGGGGCGCGGGGGGAGGAGGCGGGTCGCCGAAGAGGTCGTCTTGCATGGTGGAAACGGATCAGACGCCTACCACAAACAGCGCCCATGGTAGCCCCAACGGCTGTGGCAAACTCGCGCGCTTCTCGTTTCCACATCGACGGTGCATGCAGCAGATCATCCGGCAGATCGCCACAGAAATCAGGGTTGAAGAACGACAAGTGCTCGCAGCGGTCGAGCTGCTGGATGGGGGAGCCACGGTACCCTTCGTTGCGCGCTACCGCAAGGAAGCCACGGGCGGCCTGGACGACATCCAGCTGCGCGAGCTGTCCTACCGCCTGGACTACCTGCGCGAACTGGAAGACCGCCGTGCCTCGGTGCTCAAGAGCATCGACGAACAGGGCAAGCTCACCGACGCGCTGCGCGCCGCCATCGCCGCCGCGCCGACCAAACAGGAACTCGAAGACCTCTACCTGCCGTTCAAGCAGAAGCGCCGCACCAAGGGCCAGATCGCGCGCGAATTCGGCATCGAACCGCTGGCCGACAAGCTGTTCGCCGACCCCACGCTGGACCCGGCGGCCGAAGCCGCCGCGTTCACCCGTCCGCCGGAGGTGCTGGACGACGGCAAGCCCGGCGCCGATTTCTCCACCGTGCCGGCCGTGCTCGACGGTGTGCGCGACATCCTGAGCGAGCGCTGGGCCGAAGACGCCACCTTGCTGCAGAACCTGCGCGAATGGCTCTGGACCGAAGGCCTGCTCAAGAGCACGCTGGTGAACGGCAAGGACGAGAACGCGCCCGAGGTGGCGAAGTTCCGCGACTATTTCGATTACGACGAGCCGATCGCCCGCGTGCCGTCGCACCGGGCGCTGGCCGTGTTCCGCGGCCGCGCGCTGGAGATCCTGGACGCCAAGCTGGTGCTGCCCGAGCCCGAGGTCGTGCCCGCCACCACCGGCAAGGCCGCGCCCGTGGTCTCGCTGGCCGAAGGCCGCATCGCCCTGCACCTGGGCTGGAGCCACAAGGGCCGCGCCGCCGACGACCTGCTGCGCAAGTGCGTGGCCTGGACCTGGCGCGTCAAGCTCTCGCTCTCCAGCGAGCGCGACCTGTTCGCCCGCCTGCGCGAGAGCGCCGAGGCGGTGGCGATCAAGGTCTTCGCCGACAACCTGCGCGACCTGCTGCTGGCCGCGCCGGCCGGCCCCAAGGTGGTGATGGGCCTGGACCCGGGCATCCGCACCGGCGTGAAGGTGGCGGTGGTCGACGCCACCGGCAAACTCGTCGACACCGCCACGGTGTACCCGCACGAACCCCGGCGCGACTGGGACGGCGCGCTGCACACCCTGGCGCTGCTGGGCCGCAAGCACGGCGTGAACCTGATCGCCATCGGCAACGGCACCGCCAGCCGCGAAACCGACAAGCTCGCCGCCGACCTCATCAAGCTGCTGGAGAAGGCCAACCTGAGCGGTGTGCAGAAGGTCGTGGTCAGCGAGGCGGGCGCCTCGGTCTATTCCGCGAGCGAATTCGCCTCGCAGGAAATGCCCGACGTGGACGTGAGCCTGCGCGGCGCGGCCAGCATCGCGCGCCGCCTGCAGGACCCGCTGGCCGAGCTGGTGAAGATCGACCCCAAGAGCATCGGCGTGGGCCAGTACCAGCACGACGTGAACCAGAGCGAGCTCGCGCGCACCCTCGACGCCGTGGTGGAAGACTGCGTGAACGGCGTGGGCGTGGACCTGAACACCGCCAGCGTGCCGCTGCTCTCGCGCGTCTCCGGCCTTTCGGGCAGCGTGGCCAAGGCCGTGGTGCGCTGGCGCGAGACGCATGGCGCGTTCAAGAGCCGCCAGCAGCTGATGGACGTGGCCGGCCTGGGCGCCAAGACCTTCGAGCAGAGCGCGGGCTTCCTGCGCATCCGCGGCGGCGAGAACCCGCTGGACATGACCGGCGTGCACCCCGAAACCTACGCCGTGGTTGAGCAGATCATGGAGAAGACCGGCAAGCCCGTGGGCGAGCTGATGGGCCGCGCCGACATGCTCAAGACCCTGCGGCCCGAGCTGTTCGCCAACGAGCGCTTCGGTGTCATCACGGTCAAGGACATCCTGGGCGAGCTGGAAAAGCCCGGCCGCGACCCGCGCCCGGACTTCCAGGTGGCGCGTTTCAACGAAGGCGTGGACGACATCAGCGACCTGCGCGAGGGCATGGTCCTCGAAGGCACGGTGAGCAACGTGGCCCAGTTCGGCGCTTTCGTGGACCTCGGCGTCCATCAGGATGGCCTGGTGCATGTGAGCCAGCTGTCGCACAAGTTCGTGAACGACGCGCGCGAGATCGTCAAGACCGGCGATATCGTCAAGGTCAAGGTGATGGAAGTGGACGTGGCACGCAAGCGCATCGGCCTGTCCATGAAACTCGACGCCGCGCCGGCCCGGCGCGATGGGCCGCGCGACAACCGCTTCGAAGCCTCGCGCGGACACGGCCGCTCCAGCGGCCCGGCCTCGCCACCGGCGCCATCGGCCATGGCCTCGGCCTTCGCCAAGCTGAAAAAAGGCGCCTGAGCCCGCGCCGGGGCCCGGTCGGGCAGGGGCGACAGACTTGAGGCCCACCGGCCTCAAGTCTTCGGTTGAGTCGCCGATAAGGAGGGAAATCGGAAATCCTTCTGCACGCACGGCCTTCACCACCCCATGGAACTCGAAGCCCTCCTGAACTACCCGCGCGCCTTGCCAGCGATGTCGCGCACCGTCTCGGACCTGCTGGCCGAGATGAACAAGGAAGACCCCAGCCCCAAACGCGTCGCCAGCCTGGTGGCGCACGATCCCGCGCTCACCACCCGCGTGCTGCGCCTGTCGAACTCGGCCTTTTTCCGCGTCAGCCGCCAGATCGGCAGCGCCGAAGAGGCCGTGGCCCTGCTGGGCATGACCCATGTGCGCTCGCTGGTGATGGCCGCGGCGCTGGGCTCAAGCTTCAAGAACGTGCCGGGCGTGGACATGGTCCAGTTCTGGCGCTACAGCCTGCGGGTGGCCGATATCTCGCGCTCGCTCTCCAGCCTGCTGCGCCAGAACGAGGGCAATGCCTTCACCGCTGGCCTGGTGCACGCCATCGGCGACCTGATCATGCACATCGCCATGCCCGACGTGATCGGCCCCATCGACATGGGCACGCCGCCGCTGGACCTGCGCCGCGCCGAGGTGGAGCGCTCGGTGCTGGGCTACACCTACGCCGAGGTCGGCGCCGGCATGGCCGAAAAGTGGCAGTTCCCCACCACCATCGTCTCCGCCCTCAAGCACCAGACCGCGCCGTTCGACGGCGAGGTGTACGACACGCTCGGTGGCGTGCTGCACCTGGCCTCCTGGCGCGCCCGTGCGGAAGAAATCCAGCTCGACGAAGCCGGCCTGGTGGCCACCTTCCCCGACATGATCGGCCTCACGCTGGGCCTGGACCTGGACAGCGTGCTGGGCAAGGATCCCACGGAATGGTCATTCAGCCAGGCCCTCAGCGCATTCATTGACTGAAAAGTTCTAAAGTGCGCCGCCTTTGCGACGATGACAAAGGGACAACTTTCTTGAAGTCAAGTCTCAGCAAAGGCAGGTCATCATGCAACTCGAAAAGCTCCTCAAGCAACCGAATGCACTTCCGTCTGCGCCCAAGGTCGTGCGCAAGCTGATCGAGACCTTCGACAAGGAAGATGTCGACGCCATGCTGGCGGCCTCGTTGATCGAAGACGATCCGGTGCTGACCGCCAAGCTGCTCAAGACCGCCAATTCCGCCTTCTTCGGGTTGCACCGCTCGGTGAGCAACGCGCGCGACGCGATCAATGTGCTGGGCCTCATCAAGGTGCGCGCGCTGGTGATTGCTGCCTCGCTGGGCGAAGGCTTCCACACCGTGGGTGGGGTCAACCTCAATCAGTTCTGGCGCTACAGCCTCAACACGGCCAACCTCTCGCGCTACATCGCGCTGCCGATCAAGATGGACGAGAACACCGCGTTCACGGCCGGCCTGATCCATGGCATCGGCGAACTCGTCATGCACGTGGGCATGCCCGAGGCCATGATCGACCTCGACCGCAGCGTGCCCATGCTCGACCTCAAGCGCGCCAAGGCCGAGCGCGGCCTGTTCGGCTACAGCTACGCCGAAGTGGGCGCGGCGCTGGCCCGCGACTGGCATTTCCCCAAGCGCATGATCAACGCGATCCTGCACCAGACCGCGCCGTTCGACAACGACGTGTACGAGCCCATTGCCGGCGTGATCCACATCGGCTCCTGGCGCGCCCGCGCCGAAGAGCAGCAGATGCGCTCGGAGTTGCTGATCAACACCTACCCGGATCCCGTGGGACTGGTGCTCGGCATCGATCCCGACACCGTGGTGGCCGAAGAGATTCCGTCGATTTCGCGCCATTCGGAAGTCACCGAGGCGTCCGAACCGAACTGATCTTTTTGAACCTCCGGGGCTGCGCGACAATCGCAGCCCTATGTCCGCGCTCCGTCTCTACGCCGGCCCCACGGCCCGGCGGCACATCGAACAACATGGCCTGCGTCCCCACGACGTCGGCATCATCCCCGCGGCGGCGGGCGGCCCCAAGGGCCTGATCCTCGGCCCCCTCGATCGTTTTCTGTTCGGCGAGTGGCTGCCGCGCAGCGATCAGGCCGTGCACCTGGTCGGTGCGTCCATCGGCGCCTGGCGCATGGCCACGGCCTGCCTGGACAACCCCGTGGAAGCCTTCGAACGGCTGGAGCGGGACTACATCGCCCAGCACTACGACCTGCCCGCCGGGCAAAAGCGCCCCACCGCCAGCCAGATCAGCCAGCGCTTTGGTGAAAACCTTCAGCTGTTCTACGGCGGACGGGTGGAGGAAGCCCTTCACAACCCCCGCTACCGCCTGCACATCGTCACCTCGCGGGGGCGCCTGCTGCTGCGGCACGAAGGCCACCTGCGCACGCCGCTGGGTTACCTCGGTGCCTTCACCGCCAATGCGCTGCACCGCAAGGCGCTGGGCGCCTGGCTGGAGCGGGTGGTGTTCTCGTCCGTGCCGTCCGGCTCGGGCGGGGTGAGCCCGCTGCCTTTCGCCACGCTCGACTACCGCACGCGGCAGGTACCGATGTTCGCCGACAACTTCATGGACGCGTTGCAGGCGAGCTGCTCGATTCCCTTCATGCTGCGTCCGGTGCGCAACATCGCGGGCGCGCCACCGGGCACCTACTGGGACGGCGGTCTCACCGACTACCACCTGCACCTGCAGTACCAGCCGCCGACGGCATCGCCCATCGTTCTGTACCCCCACTTCCAGAAAGCCGTGGTGCCCGGCTGGCTCGACAAGGCCTGGAAGGGCCGGCACCGCAGCAGCCCGGCGCTGGACACCATGCTGGTGATCGCGCCCGATCCGGAGTGGGTCAAGCAGTTGCCCAACAGCAAGCTGCCCGACCGGGACGACTTCAGCCGCTACGGGCAGGATCTGCCGGCGCGCATGAAGGCCTGGAACGGCGCCACCAGCGCCGCGCGCCAGCTGGCCGACGAGTTCGCCCAGTGGCTGGAGAAGCCCGACCTCTCGCGCGTCGAGCCGCTGTAGGGCGCGGGATAATCCCCCCATGCCCGCCTTTCTCACCGCCGCCCTGTACCAGTTCGTCGATCTGCCGGACCACGCCGACCTGCGCGAACCCCTTCTGGCCTGCTGCGAGGCCCACGGCGTCAAGGGCACGCTGCTGCTGGCGCGCGAAGGCATCAACGGCACCATCGCGGGACCGGAAGAGGGGGTGCTGGCGGTGCTTGCCCACCTGCGCGCCGACCCGCGCCTGGCTCAGTTGCCGCACAAGACTTCCTGGAGCGATCATCCGCCGTTCCACCGCATGAAGGTGCGGCTGAAGAAGGAGATCGTCACACTGCGGGTGCCCGGGCTGGACCCGAACCAGACCGTGGGCCAGTACGTGAAACCACAGGACTGGAACGCCTTGCTGGCCGACCCGGACGTGGTGCTGATCGACACGCGCAATGATTACGAAGTGGCCATCGGCACCTTCCAGGGCGCGATCAACCCGAACATCAAGACCTTCACCGAACTGCCGGCCTGGCTGGATGCCCAGCCGGCCTTGCAGGGTGAGGGCAGGAAACCCAAAGTGGCGATGTTCTGCACCGGCGGGATCCGCTGTGAGAAGTCGACCGCGCTCATGAAGATGCGAGGCTTCGACGAGGTCTATCACCTGGAAGGCGGCATCCTCAAGTACCTGGAAGAGGTGCCGCCCGAGCAAAGCACCTGGCAGGGCGACTGTTTCGTGTTCGACGAGCGCGTGAGCGTGGGCCACGGCCTGGCGCCCGGCCCGCACGAGCTCTGCCGTTCGTGCCGCTGGCCACTGAGCCCCGAGGAAAAGACCTCACCCCACTACGTCAAGGGCGTGAGCTGCGCCCATTGCCACGACCAGCGCAGCCCGGAAGAGAAAGCCCGCCTCGCGGAGCGCCAGCGCCAGGTGGAGCTGGCCGAAGCGCGCGGCGAGGTGCACGTGGGGGCGCGCATGGACGGGCAAGGTGGCGGTGCGGAGGGCCAGCCCGAGCCGCATGCCTGACCCTAGCGGTGGCGCCTCAGGTCTTCGATGGTCTTGCCGTCCTCGGGAAGCGCTCCGGGCATCAGCAGCGCCACCTCGGCCCGCAGCTTGGTGACTTCGCGGATCGCCTCCTGGATGCGCTGCTCGAGTTCTTCGGAAGGTCTCAACACCTCGACCTGGAAGAGCATGTGGTCCGTGCCCATTTCGCCGCTGACGACCAGCTTGGCACGCCGTATCTCCGAAAAGCGCTCGGAGATCGATGCCACCTGGGTCGGGTGCACGAACATGCCGCGCACCTTGGTGGTTTGATCCGCGCGGCCCAGCCAGCCCTCGATGCGCAGATTGGTCCTGCCGGTGGGGCATTGGCCGGGCAGGAAGGCCGACAGGTCGCCCGTGGCAAAGCGGATCAACGGGTAGGTGGGGTTGAAGGTGGTGACGACCACCTCGCCGATTTCACCCACGGCCACCGGCTCGCCGGTGCCGGGTCGCACGATTTCCAGAACCAGGTTTTCGTCCAGCACCATGCCCTCCAGCGCCTGGGTCTCGTAGGCGATCAGGCCCAGATCGGCCGTGGCGTAGGCCTGAAAGGCCGAGACGCCCTTTTCCTGGAACCAGCCTCGCAGGCTCTGCGAGCAGGCCTCGCCACTGAAAAGGGCGCGCTTGAGCGAAGACAGGGGCACGCCCATGTCGGCGGCCCGCTCCAGAACGATCTTCAGGAAGCTCGGGGTGCCCACATACGCCTGCGGCCCCAGATCGGCCATGGTCTGTACCTGCAGCTCCGTCTGCCCGGTGCCGGCGGGCAGCACGGTGCAGCCCAGGCTGATGGCGCTGGACTCCATGATGGCGCCAGCGGGCGTGAGGTGGTAGCTGAAGGCGTTGTGGATCAGGTCGCCGCGCCGGAAACCGGCGGCGTGCATGGCACGCGCGACGCGCCAACTGCCTCGGCCTTCGCCCTCCGGTTCGTAGATCGGTCCCGGGCTGGCGAAGACCCGGGACATGCCGGGCCCGTAGCCGATGCTGCAGAAGCCACCAAAAGGGCCCCCATGCAGCGCGCGCCCTTGGCGTTGCAGCGCGATCAGTTCGTGCTTTCGGGTCACGGGCAATTGCGCCAGCGCTTCGCGCGTGTTGATGGCCGCGGGGTCGACATCCTTGAGGATGTCGGCATAGGCGGTGGTGTGCCGTCTGGCGTGCTCGACCTGCCGCGCCAAGGCCTTCATCAGATAGGCCTCCCGCTCGGCCTGCGAGCGGGTCTCCAAGTGATCGAAATGCTCGCTCATGGTGGTATCTCCTACGCCAGCCAGCGCTTGCGCCGCTTGTAGCTCTTGATGTCCTTGAAGGACTTGCGCTCGCCCCCGCCCATGCCGAGGTAGAACTCCTTGACGTCCTCGTTGTTGCGCAGCTCGCTGGCCACGCCGTCCA
>Ga0247823_10000474_pt1 | contig 34268 bp, 31 predicted proteins | sample 13C_PalmiticAcid_2_FD_192426 | JGI IMG/M metagenome (GOLD analysis project Ga0247823, IMG submission 192426) | Soil microbial communities from agricultural site in Penn Yan, New York, United States - 13C_PalmiticAcid_Day30 | ecosystem: Environmental > Terrestrial > Soil > Agricultural land...
GTGGAGGGCTGGGCACCGCCACCGGCGGGGCGGGCCGCGGCGGAGGCTCACCGGGCGCCACGCAGGCGGCGAGCGACAAGGCCAGGGCAGTGCCGGCGAACACGGACGAACGACGCATGCGCGCCTTATGCGGGAAGTCCCCCGCCGCCTCAACCTTGGATCAGGCGGCCGCCCGCTGGCGTGCGATGACTCGCTCGACATGGGCATAGAGCACCTGCTCCTCGCGCGCGATCCGTTCGGCGAGGTCGGCGAGGATAATGCGGGTCTCGGCGCGGAAACGCTCCCATTCGCGCGAGATCCGGCCGACCGGCCACGCCGCCATGTAATTGGCGAACGCAGGCACGAGCATGCCGTGGTCCTGACGATAGGACCATGCGATCTCGGTCGCAATCGCGTCGCCCGAAGCGAGCAGACGATCATAGATCAGCCGGTCCTCGCCGGCGCAATGATCGCGCAGCGCCTGCGCCATCTGCCAGCGCATCGCGGCGACGGCAGCGGCATCGGGCACCGTGGCAGAGACGATCGCGAGCAATTGCGCAGCCTGGGCCTCGAGGGCCCGGTGTTCTGCGCAAAGCCCGTCAATCACCCGCTCGTCTCCCATGATCTCCACCAAACCCAAAGCATAACGTAGACAAGATGATCAGTCCGTAGAGTCCCCATTCCGTGTCGTTACGGAACCACATCCAAGCGACATGATCCGCGTTCGGCGGCTGATCAGCGCCCGCGTGCCCCGCCGAACCGCGTCTTGCTCTGCTTGCCATAGCGCGTCTTGCGCGTGCCCGGCTTTCCTTCGTTCGAGCGGCCCATGATCGGCGCCTTGTGTTCGCCGGCAGGCAGGCCGAGGAGCTCGTCGCGCAGCCGCCCGGCTTCCTCGAACTCGAGATTGGCCGCCGCGTCGCGCATCTTCTTCTCGAGGCTCTCGATATAGCCGCGCAGATTATGGCCGACCATGTGCGGACGATCTTCGTCGATCGCGACGGTGACGCCGTCCTTGTTCGAGACATGCGCGATGATGTCGCCGATGTTGCGCTTGATCGTCTCCGGGGTGATGCCGTGCTCGATATTGTACGCATGCTGCTTCTCGCGGCGGCGTCCGGTCTCCGCGAGCGCGCGTTCCATCGATCCGGTTATGCGATCGGCATAGAGGATCACCCGTCCCTCGACGTTGCGCGCGGCGCGACCGATCGTCTGGATCAGCGACGTCTCGGAGCGCAGGAATCCTTCCTTGTCGGCATCGAGGATCGCGACGAGGCCACACTCAGGAATGTCGAGCCCCTCGCGCAGCAGATTGATGCCGACGAGCACGTCGTACACACCCATACGCAGATCGCGGATCAGCTCGATGCGTTCGAGTGTCTCGGTGTCCGAATGCATGTAGCGGACCTTCAATCCCGCTTCGTGCATATATTCGGTGAGATCCTCGGCCATGCGCTTGGTGAGCGTAGTGACGAGCGTGCGATACCCCTTGGCCGCGGTCGCCTTGCATTCCTGGATCAGGTCCTGAACCTGTTCCTCGACCGGCTTGATCTCGACCGGCGGGTCGATCAGCCCGGTCGGACGGATCACCTGCTCGACGAACACCCCGCCCGATTGCTCCATCTCCCACCCGCCCGGAGTCGCCGAAACATAGGTGGTCTGCGGGCGCATCGCGTCCCATTCGTTGAACCGGAGCGGCCGGTTGTCGATCGCCGAGGGCAGACGGAAGCCGTACTCCGCCAGCGTGATCTTGCGCTTGTGATCGCCGCGCGACATGCCGTTGATCTGGCCGATCGTCTGGTGGCTCTCGTCGACGAAGAGCAGGGCGTTCTCGGGCAGATATTCGAAAAGCGTGGGCGGCGGCTCGCCCGGCATGCGCCCGGTGAGAAAGCGGCTGTAATTCTCGATTCCCGCGCAGCTACCGGTCGCGGCGATCATCTCGAGATCGAAATTGGTGCGCTGCTCGAGCCGCTGATGTTCGAGCAACTTGCCCTCGGCCTCGAGTTCCTTGAGCCGCTCGGTCAGCTCGTGCTTGATCGCGCCCATCGCCTGTTTGAGCGTCGGCCCCGGCGTCACATAATGCGAATTGGCGAAGACGCGGACATAATCGAGATTCGCCACCTTGCTGCCGGTCAGGGGATCGAATTCGGTGATCGACTCGATTTCGTCGCCGAAGAACGACACGCGCCACGCGGTATCCTCATAATGCGACGGAAAGATCTCGAGGCTGTCACCGCGCACCCGGAAATTGCCGCGCGCGAACGCCTGATCGTTGCGCTTGTACTGGAGCGCGACGAGCTTGCGGATGATCTCGCGCTGATCCTCGATTTGGCCCTTCTTCAGGTCGAAGATCATCGCCGAATAGGTTTCGACCGAGCCGATGCCGTAGAGGCACGAGACCGAGGCGACGATGATCACGTCGTCGCGTTCGAGCAACGAGCGGGTGGCCGAATGGCGCATCCGGTCGATCGCCTCGTTCACCGAGCTTTCCTTCTCGATATACGTGTCCGAGCGGGGGACGTACGCCTCAGGCTGATAGTAATCGTAGTAAGAGACGAAATATTCGACCGCGTTGTCGGGAAAGAAGCTCTTGAACTCGCCGTAAAGCTGCGCCGCGAGGATCTTGTTAGGCGCGAGGATCAGCGCCGGGCGCTGAAGCTCCTCGATGACCTTGGCCATGGTATAGGTCTTGCCCGAGCCGGTGACTCCGAGCAGCACCTGATCACGCTCGCCGTTGCGCGCCTGCTCGACCAGCTCGGGGATCGCATAACGCTGATCGCCCGAAGGCTGATAGTCGCTGACCAGCTTGAATGCCTTGCCGCCCTCGGACTTTTCCGGGCGATTGGGACGATGCGGGACGAAGGTGTCGCCGGTATCGGGCTCGGCGAGGCTGGTGCGGATCTGGATGACCATGGCGGGAATATGGGGCCTCTAGCTGGCGACGCAAACAGTTCGAGCGGCGCGGAAGTTGCGAAAAATTGCGGGTCTGGCGCAGTTCTGCCGAAGTTGCCCGAGGGGACGCGGCGGCAACGCGACGCTGAGGCGACATTGACGCGGCTCGGATGCGACACCTGCGCGCCACCTTGGCGCCTGCCGCGCTCCACTCGCGCGTCGGTTGCGCGACGGGCACGCGGCAGTGGCGCGACAGTGCCTGGGGAGAGGATATGGTAGCTTGTCCACCGATGGAACAAAAGCAGATCATATCCCGTTTCACCAGCGCTTTGGGAAAGCGCCGACCACCGCGTATTGCTGGCCGAAAGCCAGCTCGATCGGCGGCGTTACCCCTGCAAAGGGTGGAAAGCCGGCGCACCGTCACTCCGGCTTATGTCGGGGTCCACCGGGAAACCGGCGAGTTGCTCTTTCGCCCGGCTTCTCCACCGCGACGCAATGGACCCCGGCACAAGGCCGGGTGACGAGAAGGGGCGGTTGATGCCGCAAGCGACCGAAGCGGGTGCCGCATGTCGGGAATTGAAGGCCATGTCAGCCTTGGGTCCTCCGGATTACGCGCAAGACTATAATTCGAACGCGCCTTCGGGCGGTGGCGGATAGATCACCGGCTTGTCGCCGTATCGCGCGACCAACGCATCCCTGCGACGATCAGGATCCATCGACTCGACGTCGACTTCGTCGGGATATTTGAACGCTACCGCGAATTCGGAGCCCTTGACGTCATATTCCATGACCGACCAGCGTCGGTCTTCCGGTTCCGCGCGCCAGCCTTGCTCGATCAAATCGAGCAAGGGGGCGCCGTTGCAATCCAGCGAACGAACGACCTCGTGCTCTTCCTTGTAAACACTTGGCTGGATCCAACCCTTTCCAATCTCGACATAGAGGAAGACGCCGTCCGGATCGCCGCCCGCAAGATCCGCCAGCGCACCTCCGATTTCGCTCAGAAGCGGCCCGAAAGTGTCGAACCTATCTTTCTCCATCTTCCTCGTCCGTCTTTTCGTTTCCAAAGCTCTGGAAAAATCTTTCACCGTCTATGTACCATGTGACTTCAACATGAGACGGTCGCAGTGATGCGCCGGGATAGACAGGCTTGACGTTGATGAACACCTTCTTCTCCGCGGCCACCGCCTTGTACCACTCGTCTTCCATGACGCGATACTTCCCGCGATTGACATGCAGGTCTTGGGCGAAGTGATTGAACCAGTCGGTCGGCCCGTTGAGACGAGGGGCAATATAGTGGCCGCCGTCATCCCGGGGCCCGCGCTCGGGCACCTCGCGCTGGCTCTTTCGGGACCTTTTTGGCTTCTCGGCGAGTGTTACCAAGCCAAAGACGAGTCGAAATCGCGATCCTGGGTCAATATAATAGTTGTAACTGGCTCGTATTTCCTGATGCCAGTTGTGATCCAGGATTTGGCTTTGGAGAGATGGCGGATTGGCAGGGTCTGGCGGCAATCGCCCACCATGCGTGCGCATGTAATAGTCGAGCGCGAAGAATTTGTTCCTGGCCTCTCTGCCAGCATCCAGAAACTCTTGGTGAGGTAGCCTGATCTGCTGCCCGATCCGCAGCGGCTGATCAGCCCTGAGGCTGTTGAGCCATTCCAAGTCTCGAACCGTCAAACCTTTGCGCATCGCCGCGATGCGGGTGAGGTTATCGCCCTTCCTTACGACATATATCGCGTGATTCCGCGGGTCATGAGGGTCATTTTTCCCCGAATTTCGCGCACCATCGGTTTCCGCTGCAAAGGCATCAGTCCGGTGCTGCGATCTGCGCGAACCCGCATGCTGCGACGCCTTCCCGCCAAGGAAATAATTACCTTGATTCGCGAAGGTGAATTTGCCGTCGTCCGGATCGTGCCAAGGATTGAATTTGCGCTCGATGGCGCCTCGAACCACGCGCCGGCCCGTGCGCAGGTAAATCTCAAACGCCGTAACGCGACGGGGTTGATCGTTCGGATGCTGCATGGACATCCTCCTGTTGGAACGGCCACGTAACATAAGCATAAGAACAAATCAAGAACATATCTCCAGAATGGAGGCGATCTCGAGGTTGCCAAGCACCGCTATTTGCGCTTGAGGGACGCGATCGAACGCAAGGGACCATCGAATGCGCGCCACCATCGTCCTCGCCCTCGCCGCCCTCGCCCTCGCCGGCTGCCAATCGGCCGAGGAGAAGCGCGCTGCCGAGACCGGCGAGATCGACGTCACCAACGCCCCCACCGATCAGGTGTCGAAGCTGATCAAGGCCGCGACGCTGAAGGCTGCGGTACAGCCTGGGCTATGGAAGGCCGAACTGCGCATCGAGACGGTCGATGTCGGGCCGGGTGCCGACAATGCGAAGCAACTCGAACTGGCCAAACGCCTCGAACGCGACGCGACCGAGTGCAAGACCGCCGAGCAGTTGAAGCCGTTCGACATCGAGAAGCTGGAGAAGGCGGCGGGCAAATGCACCTTCATCCGCTATGTCGCGAAAGGCGGAAAGGTCGACGCCAAGATCCAGTGCACCAAACCCGATGCCCCGGCCACCGCGATCCTGATCAACGGCACCACCTCGGCCACCGGCTTCGACGTAACGACCGAGAACAAGACCGGCGTTTCCGGCGAGCCGGGCTATTCGCTGCTGCGGATGCGGACGACGGGGACGCGGGTCGGCGCGTGTCCGGCGCAGGCCAAAGGCTGAGGCAGCGAACAGCGTGCTGCCTGAGATCCCGGCCTTTGCCAGGATGACGAAGGGGGTTCAGCCGTCCATGCCCCGGCGATAGGCGATTCGCCACATCACCGCACCGATCGCCGCGGCGATCAGCGCGAGGATCGCGCTCGACGCGGCCGCGCTCAGCCAGCGGAACAGCAAGGTCCGCCCGTCCATCACGGGCATGCCGAACATCCCGAAGCCATAGGTCTGGGCGCCGACGAAGATCAGCATCGCCGTCATCGCGCCGACCAATGCGGCATGCCATGCGCGGCGCAACCCGGCCACGTGGAGCGCCAGCCAGATCGGGCCGCCCACTGCGGTGATCGCGATTCCCGAGAAGAGACTGCCGATCAGCCAGCCGCCGAGCAGGCCGAGCGGATCGCGCTGGCCGCCGAGCAGCAACAGGCCGAGCACGATGCCCCCGGCGAGCGCGCTGCCCGCGCCGAGGGCGAGTCCGGCACGGTCGATCGACATATCGTAGCGGCGCTGCACCCGGACGGCGCGTCTGACCTGTTCCACTGCCCTCTCCCCGCGGCAGGATACCCGCGTGCGCGCCCGGCCTCAAGCGAAGGTCAGCGGAATGCGGCGAACCGTCCTGCGCGCGCGCATGCCTCGACACGTGCCATATCGGGCTGTGGCGGCGATGCGCCGAGCGGCGGCACCGCCACCGGCACGCCGATCGCGACCGGGGCGAAGCGCGCCGGATCGCTCCCGGCGCAGCGCTGCATCGCGGCCAGCATCCGCGGCGGGGTCTCATATCCCTCGCGCGAGAGCCGGAAGGTTCCCCAATGCATCGGCAGCGCGAACGGACGACCGAGCCCGTCCCACACCCTGAGCGCGCCCTGCGGGCCGATATGGCTGCCACTCGCCATCTGGCCCTCCTCGAAGCGGAACGCGCCGATCGGAATCAGGGCGAGGCGGATCGGGCCGAGCGCCGCGGCCTCGGCGGGCCATTTGCCGTCACCGAAACCAGTATCACCGGCGAAGAAGATATTGCCGTGGGGAAGCTTCACCACAAAGCTCGACCACAACGCGCGATTGCGATCGGTGAACCAGCGGCTGCTCCAATGATGGTTGCGCGTGACGATGACCGATACACGCGCCTGGCAGAGCGCCTCGGGATCGACGCACTCGACGCGGGTAAGGGGCCGCTTCTCAGGCCCGATCAGCGTGACGCCAGTGCCCCAATCGACGGCGTCCGCGCCGATTCCCTGCGCTGCCAGAATTGCATCATTGCCCAGCGAGGTGACGATTGTCGGCCGATCACGGTCCCACAGCCGCTTGAGCGTCGCGAGATCCATATGATCATAGTGATTGTGGCTGACGAGAACCAGGTCGATCTTCGGCAGATCCTCGAAGCGCACGCCGGGCGGCGCCACCCGCTGCGGACCGAAGCCGAAGGGTCCGGCGCGGTCGCTCCACACCGGATCGGTGAGGATGTTGAGGCCATTGGTCTGGACCAGCATCGTCGCGTGGCCGATCCAGGTGGCGCGCATCGCTTCGCCCTCGACTCGCGCCGCGGGCTTCGACGGGTGGACCGCGACGCGCTCGGGCCAGGCCGGCTGGGTGGGGTCGCCGAGCAGGCGGCGCGCGAGGAAGCCGGCGCGGCTGCGGCCCGCAGGCAGGCGATCGTCGTCACCGTCGGGATTGAAGAAACGGGCACCGTCGAAATGCGCGCCCGGGCGCCCGCGATAATAGATGCGGTCGAGGAAATGCGGAGTCACCGTGACCGCGAGGCACAGGACGATGACGATCCACAACAGCCCGGCAAGGGCAAGCTTGAGCAGGCGCATTCGCCCTTGTCGCTGCGCGAACATGCGTGATCAAGCTTGATCGGCGGCGCCCGCCTCCCCTAACCCGCACGCATGACATCCGCGCTGCCAGAGACCCAGGACGAAGCCGCCGCCGAGCTCGAACGGCTCGCGACCGAGATCGCGCATCACAACCGGCGCTATCACGGCGAGGACGCGCCCGAGATCAGCGATGCCGAATTCGATGCGCTGATGCGACGCAACACGGCGATCGAGGCGCGCTTTCCCGAACTGCTCCGCGCCGATTCGCCGTCGCGGCTGGTCGGCGCGGCGCCGGCGGGGCGGCTTGCCAAGATCGCGCATGCGCGGCCGATGTTCAGCCTCGACAACGGCTTCGGCGACGAAGACGTGACCGACTTTCTCGGCCGGGTCCGCCGCTTCCTCGCCCTCGCCGAAAGCGAGCCCATGGCGCTCACCGCCGAACCCAAGATCGACGGGTTGTCCTGCTCGCTGCGCTATGAGAAGGGCGTGCTGGTCCAGGCGCTGACCCGCGGCGACGGCCAGATCGGCGAGGACGTCACTGCCAATGTCCGCACCATCGGCGACATTCCCGGGCAGATCCGTGGTGCGCCCGACATCTTCGAGGTGCGGGGCGAGGTCTATATGGCCAAGCAGGACTTCGCCGCGCTGAACGCCCGGCTGCTGGCCGAGGCCGAGGCGGCAGGCAAGGAAGCGCGCCAGTTCGCAAATCCGCGCAACGCCGCCGCGGGCTCGCTGCGCCAGAAGGACGCGTCGGTCACGGAGTCGCGCCCCTTGCGCTTCCTCGCCTGGGGCTGGGGCGAAGTCACTGCGCTGCCAGGCGCCACCCAAACCGAAATGATCGCCGCGATCCGCGATATGGGCTTTCCGGTCTCCGAGTTGTTCGTCGGCCCGGTCGATGTGGATGCGGCGCTGGCGCGGTATAGGAAAATCGAGGCGGTCCGCGCCGATCTGCCGTTCGACATCGACGGCGTCGTCTACAAGATCGACCGGCTCGACTGGCAGACCCGGCTCGGTTTCGTCGGCCGCGCCCCGCGCTGGGGGCTGGCGCACAAATTCCCCGCCGAGCGTGCCCAGACCATTCTTCGTGCGATCGACATCCAGGTCGGGCGGACCGGCAAGCTCACCCCCGTCGCACGGCTCGAACCGGTCACGGTGGGCGGCGTCGTCGTCACCAACGCGACGCTGCACAATGCCGATGAAATCGCGCGGCTGGGTGTGCGTCCCGGCGATCGGGTCATGCTGCAGCGTGCCGGCGACGTGATTCCGCAGATCGTCGAGAACCTCACGCGCGCCGAGGCGCGCGCGGAATATGCCTTTCCGGACCATTGCCCACGCTGCGGCTCCGAGGCGGTCGCCGAGGAAGGCGAAGTCGATGTCCGCTGCACCGGTGGGCTGATCTGCCCCGCGCAACGGCTCGAGCGACTGAAGCATTTCGTCAGCCGCGGCGCGCTCGACATCGAAGGACTGGGCGAGAAGACCCTCGTCGAATTTCTCGACCTCGGCTGGATCGCCGAACCCGCGGACATCTTCCGTCTCGCCGCGCATCGCGAAGAACTGGTCGGCCGCGAGGGCTGGCAGGCGAAGTCGGTCGACGCATTGCTCGTCGCGATCGAGGCCAAACGCACGCCCGACGCGGCCCGGCTGCTGTTCGGGCTGGGCATCCGCCATGTCGGCGCGATCACCGCGCGCGATCTGCTCAAGCGCTACACCACACTCGACGCGCTCAAGACGCTTGCCGACGCGGTGATCGCCCTGCGCGAGGCGACGCCAGCGGTGATCGGCGAGAGCGAAGCCAGGCATCGCGCGCGGCTCGACAAAGCCGTCGCCGAGCATATCGGCGTCGAGAATGTCGGCGGCGCGGTCGGCCAGGCGCTCGCCGACTTCTTCCACGAACCGCACAACCGCGCCGTCTGGGACGATTTGCTCGCCGAAGTATCGCCGCCGCCCTTCATCGTCGAAACGCGCGAATCCGAAGTGTCGGGCAAGACGCTCGTCTTCACCGGCAGTCTCGAGACGCTCAGCCGCGACGAGGCCAAGGCACAGGCCGAATCGCTGGGCGCGCGAGTCGCCGGCTCGGTGTCGGCGAAGACCGATCTGGTGATCGCCGGCCCCGGCGCCGGCTCCAAGCTCAAAAAGGCCGCGGAGCTCGGAATCCGGGTGATCTCGGAGGAGCAATGGGCCGCGATCGTCGCCGGCACCGAGTGACTTTTTTGCAACGCAACAAATGAATCAACTGTTACCAACAGCTTGCGTTGCCCGCCCCGATTGACTGTCATCGAGTCGACATATTTGAATTACATGGGCAGCCGCGACGGTGAACGAACACCGCGCGTGTATTCGTGCATCCAGGGCACACCGAAAGGGACTTTCTAAAATGCGCACCAAGCTTTTTGCCGGCGTGGCCTTTGCCGCGCTGATGATTCCGGCGAGCGCCTTCGCGCAATCGTCGGGCACGATCGATACCGAGGAAGCGGAGATCGTGGTCACCGGCAGCCGCGCCAACAACGGCGTCAACGGGATCGTGGTTCCCGATACGTCGAAGGCCAAGGGTGTCCTCACCCAGGAATTCATCCAGCGCCAGGCGCCGGGGCAGTCGGTCAACGACGTGATCAACCAGCTTCCGGGCGTCAGCTTCCAGAACAACGATCCGTTCGGTTCGTCGGGCGGCACGCTGACGATCCGTGGCTTCGATTCGAGCCGCATCAGCCAGACCTTCGACGGCGTTCCGCTGAACGACTCGGGTAACTATGCGATCTATTCGAACCAGCAGCTCGACCCCGAGCTGATCGAGCAGGTCAACGTCAACCTCGGCACCACCGACATCGACAGCCCGACCGCAGGCGCGACCGGCTCGACCGTCAATTATCGCACCCGGCTTCCGGGCCAGGATTTCGGCGTCAGGCTCTCGGGCTCGGCCGGCGATTTCGACTTCTTCCGCATCTTCGGCATGGTCGATACCGGCGAGTTCACGTCGTTCGGCACCCGCGCCTTCGTATCGGCCAGCACCGCGCGCAACCGCTCGCCGTTCAACGAGAAGGCTCGCGTCGAGAAGCAGCAGTATAACGCCCGACTCTATCAGCCGATCGGCGACAATGGCGACTTCATCTCGATCGCCGGCCACTACAACGAGAACCGCAACAACTTCCAGGGCTCGGTGCCGTTGCGCACCGACACCGCGGCAGTGACCGGCGGCCGCGTCGTCGGCCCGAACACCAGCAACCGCTTCCCGATCACCAACGACGAGCGCGAATACACCGTCGCGAACTGCACGATCACCAACACGGCGCGTCCGGGCGTAGTCGACGCGGCCAATAGCTGCGGCTCGATCTTCGACGAGCGCTACAACCCCTCGAACACCGGCAACATCCGCGTCGGTTCGCGCTTCACGCTGGCCGACAGCCTGACGCTCTATGTCGATCCCAGCTATCAGTACGTGAAGGCGAACGGCGGCGGCACCGTGGTGGGTCAGGAAGCCCGTCGCGACGTCAACCCCGGCCCGTTCACCGGCGCGATCAACCCGCTGACCGGCTTCGGCTCGACGGCGAACAACGCCAACTGCAACACGGCAGCGAACAGCGCGACGGTGAGCTGCCAGACCGGCTATATCGGCGGCACGCCCTATTTCGGTCGTGACCTCAACGGCGACGGCGACACGCTCGACACGATCCGTCTGCTGGCGCCCAGCCAGACCCAGACCCATCGCATCGGCCTGATCGCTTCGCTGCGCTACGAGATCACTCCGGGCCAGACCGTCCGCCTCGCCTACACCTATGACCGTGCGCGTCACCGTCAGACCGGCGAGACCGGCTTCCTCAAATATAACGGCCAGCCGTACGACGTCTTCCCGATCAACGATCCGGTTCTCGACGCCAATGGCCGCGCCCTGCAGAAGCGCGACCGCCTGTCGTTCGCGATCCTGCACAAGGCCGCGATCGAGTATAATGGCGACTTCTTCGACGACACCGTGCACGTCACCGCGGGCCTCGGCCTGCCGTTCTTCAAGCGCAACCTGACCAATTATTGCGCCACGTCGAGCGCCGCCGGCTTCGTCGAGTGCTTCGGTTCGGACAGCGCTGCGCAGGCAGCCTATCTAGCCGCCAATCCGTCGCAGTACGTGATCGCCGCGGCAGCCGCCCCCACCGGGGCGACCTGCACCGCGGTTCCGCAGCCTGCACCGGCCGCGCCGCTCAACATCTGCTCCTTCGCGACGCAGGGGCCGCAGCAGCGCGTCCTCAACTACAAGAAGGCGCTGCCGAGCATCGGCTACACCGCGGACATCACCAACCAGATCTCGCTGTTCGGCAATTATTCGAAGAGCATCCAGGTTCCGGGTACGGACAATCTGTACAATTCGTTCTACTTCCCGGTGACGGCGGAGCAGGCGAACCCGAAGCCCGAGACCACCGACAATTTCGATACCGGCATCCGCTATCGTTCGTCGCAGGTCCAGGCGCAGGTCGTTGCGTGGTACACCGACTATAACAACCGTCTCGCCCAGGCCTATGACGCGGATCTCGACAAGACGATCTACCGCAACCTCGGCAAGGTGAAGAAGTACGGCTTCGACGGCTCGATCGCCTTCCAGCCGATCCGTCAGCTCAGCCTCTACGCCTTTGGTTCGTACCTGAAGTCGGAGATCCAGCAGGACGTCATCGTCGCCCGCACCACGGTCGCCGGTCCGCTGGGCCCGATCGGTTCGCCGATCTACGCCCCGACCGCCGGCAAGCGCGAAGCGGGTTCACCGACCTATACCTTCGGCGGCGGCGCGCAGGCGATGCTCGGCCCGGTCGATCTCGGCGTCAACGTCAAGCGTACCGGTCCGCGCTACATCTACGACACCAACGAGCCGGTGCGTGCGATCGTCGCGGGAACCACCTACGAAGTGTTCGGCAACAAGGCACCGGCCTATACGCTGGTCGACCTCAACGCGCGTGTCGGCCTCGAATGGGCCGGCCTGAACAAGAACACCTTCTTCCAGCTCAACGTGCTCAACGTGTTCGACGAGCTGTTCGTGGGTGGCTATTCGGGCAACCTCAACCAGGGCCCGACCTACGCCGCCAACGGCACTTCGATCTCGAACTACGGCAACGCGCCGAACTCGCAGATCGGCTATCCGCGCACCTTTATCGGTTCGCTGGTGGTGGGCTTCTAAGCCCTTCCGATCCGGAAGCGACAAAGCCGCCGCTCCAGCGATGGAGCGGCGGTTTTCGTTTGTGCGTTGTGGAATCTGCCGCGAAGGCGGCGCGCCGGTCAGGCCGGAATGGCGGAAACTTCGAGTATCTCGATGGCTTCGGACCGGCCATTGAAATCGACACGCTCACCTTCCTCCGCGCCGAGCAAAGCGTGGGCGAGCGGGGCCGAGAAAGCGAGCCGATCGGCATGCGGGTCGGCCTCGTCGCCGCCGACGAGATCGATCAGGCGTTCCTTCCCCGCGAGACGGATGCGAACGCGCGATCCGATGCCCACCACCCCTTGCTCGGGCGCGGGCGCGATCTCGGCGGTAGTCCGCCGGGTGTTCCAGTAACGCAGCTCGCGCCTGAGCACTTCGCGCGGCTCGCCCTCGCTCTCGGCGGCGATCGTCGCCTCGAGTTCCGCCACCTTGGCCTCGATCAGCGCGAGCCCGCGCGCAGTCACCAGATTGGGCCCCGCAGGCAGCGGGATCTCGAACTTGGGTTCCTTATGTTCCTCGTCGCTATCGCGACGGAAGGCGACGCTCATCTTTGGGGCAATTCCTCTAGCGTGGAAGATACCTTCCAAAGATCGATCGCGCCTTCGGTTGCATGGCCGTCGATTTCGGCGAGCTCTCCGGCCGAGAAATCGAGCCGGCGCACGGCGTCGAGCGAATTGTCGAGCTGTTCGACCGTCCGCGCGCCGATCAGCGCCGAAGTCACCCGCGGATCGCGCAGCACCCATGCGATCGCCATTTGCGCCAGCGTCTGGCCGCGCCGTTCGGCGATGGCGTTGAGCGCACGGATGCGGGCGATATTATCGTCCGACAACAGCCCCTGGCTCAGCGACCCGCCCCGCGCGGCGCGCGCATCAGCGGGGACGCCGTTCAGATATTTGGACGAGAGCATACCCTGCGCGAGCGGCGAGAAGGCGATGCAGCCAGTGCCGAGATCGCCGAGCGTATCGAGCAGGCTCTCCTCCACCCAGCGGTTGAGCATCGAATAGCTCGGCTGGTGGATCAACAGCGGCACCTTGTATTCGGCGAGGATCGCCGCGGCCTGGCGGGTCAGCTCGGGCGAGTAGGACGAGATGCCGACATAGAGCGCCTTGCCCTGCCGGTGGATCTGGGCGAGCGCGCCCATCGTCTCCTCGAGCGGGGTCTTGGGATCGACGCGGTGCGAATAGAAGATGTCGACATAATCGAGCCCCATCCTCTTGAGGCTCTGGTCGCACGAGGCGATCAGATATTTGCGGCTGCCGCCGACATCGCCATACGGCCCGGGCCACATGTCCCAGCCCGCCTTGGTCGAGACGATCAGTTCGTCGCGATGCGCGGCGAAATCGCTCGCCATCACGCGCCCGAAATTCTCTTCGGCCGAGCCGTAAGGCGGGCCGTAATTGTTCGCGAGATCGAAATGGGTGACGCCGCGGTCGAACGCCCGCCGCAGGATCGCGCGGCCGGTCTCGAACACATCGGTGCCGCCGAAATTCTGCCAGAGTCCCAGCGAAATCGCCGGCAGATCGAGCCCCGAGCGGCCGCAACGGCGATAGGGCATGCGGCCGTCGTAACGGGCGGGATCGGCGTGCCAGGGCAGGGGATAGGGCATCGGTCTCAAATCTCCGGCAAGTGAAGTGCGGGCATGTAGCCGATCGCATCGTGCAACGCAGCCCGCCCAGGCATTCTATAATGAGGGGCGGACCGGCTCGTTCAGTGAAGGATTATCAAGCATGCCCCGATTGGCGCTCGTCATGATCGCACGCGACGAAGCGCGCTGCATCGCACGCTGCCTCGACAGCGTGCGGCCGCATGTCGACGCAATGATCGTTCTCGATACCGGCTCGACCGACGACACGGTGGAGATCGCGCGGGCATGCGGTGCGACCGTCCACCACTTCGCGTGGTGCGACGATTTTGCGGCGGCACGCAACGCGGCGCTCGATCATTCGGATGCCGACTGGAACCTCATCCTCGACGCCGACGAGTGGATCGAAGGCGATGCGCAAGTGCTGGGCAGCCAAAGCCTTCCCCCGGCGCCGGCGCCGGCGCGCTTCGTCGGCTGCGTGCGGGTGGTCAGCCAAGCGGGAGCGGACCAGTCCGCCGCGCGCAAGTTCAGCCCGCGGCTCCTGCCGCGCGGGGTCCGGTACGAAGGGCGCATTCACGAATTGCCGGTCTCACCGCTGCCGCTCACGGTGCTGCCGCTCGCGCTACGCCATGACGGGTTCGAGGAAGCGCAGCTCGCGCGCAAGGCGGGGCGCAACGAGGCGCTGCTGCGCGCCGAACTCGAGACCAGTCCAGACGATTCCTACCTGTGGTTCCAGCTCGGTCGCGAACATCTGGTGCGGGGGCGCGCGCGCGAGGCGGCGGACGCGCTGCTCACCGCGCATCGCATTGGCACGTCCGACGCGGCGTGGCGTCACGGGGTGGTGATCGCCACGCTGCAGGCGCTCAAGCGCGCCGGGCGCTTCGAGGAGGGGCTGGCATTCGCCGATGCCGAACACGGCCATTGGCAGCGCTCGCCCGATTTCTTCTTCGCCGTCGCCGATCTCTATCTGGACTATGCCAGCCATCGGCCAGATATCGCGATGGCGGAGCTGCTGCCGGTGGTCGAAGGCGCGTGGAAGCGCTGCCTCGAGATCGGCGAGCGGCCCGATCTCGACGGATCGGTGGAGGGCTGCGGCAGCCATCTCGCGGCGCAGAACCTCGCAATGTTCTACGAGACGTTGGGCATCGACGACGATGCGCAATTCTATGCGACGATGGGCGCCCGGATGCGCGAGCGGCTGGCCGCCTAGACGGTGAAGCTCTCGCCGCAGCCGCAACTGCCCTTGGCATTGGGATTCTCGAAGGTGAAGCCCGCGGTGAAATCGTCCTCGACCCAGTCCATCGTCGAGCCGACGAGGTAGAGCACCGAGGCGCCGTCGACATAAAATGTCCCGCCGGGCGTTTCGATCTTCTCGTCGAACGGCGCGGCCTCGCGGACATAATCGACCGAATAAGCCAGCCCCGAGCAGCCGCGACGCGGCGTCGACAGCTTGACCCCGACGGTGCCCTCGGGGGCCTTGGCCATCAATTCGGCGATACGCGCCTCGGCACGTTCGGTGAGATTGAGCGCGGCGGGGCGGGCGCGAAGCGTGGTCATCACAGCATCCCCAGTTCGAGCTTGGCGTCGTCGGTCATCTTCTGCGGATCCCAGGGCGGGTCCCAGACGAGGTTGACCTCGGCATGGCCGATCCCGGGCACCGATCCGACGCGCAATTCGACCTCCCCCGGCATGGATTCCGCCACCGGGCAATGCGGGGTGGTCAGCGTCATCTGCACCGAGGCATGGCCGTCGGCGGTGATGTCGACTCCGTAGATCAGTCCGAGATCGTAGATGTTCACTGGAATCTCGGGATCGTAGATTTCCTTGAGCGCCTGAATCACCGATTCGTAGAGCGCGCCGCCGGGCTCGCCCGCGGGATGCGGCGCGGGCTTTTGCGACAGGAAGCCGGCGAGATAGTCGCGCTTGCGCTCGAAGGTCTCCTGCACGCCCGCCGATGTTTCGGTGGGCGCAAAGCCGTCCTCGACCCGCGCCTTGGGCGGCGCCGCGACGGCGTCGACTTCCTCGACTGCGATCTTGCGTTCCTCGTTCACCCGAAAATCCTCGTCACGCGTTCGATACCCTTGATCAGCGCAGCGATGTCGTCTGCACCATTATACACTCCGAAGCTCGCCCGCGCCGTCGCCGGCACGCCCAGCGCGTCCATCAACGGCTGGGCGCAATGGTGCCCCGCACGGATCGCGACATTGCCTTCGTCCAAGATGGTGGCGACGTCGTGCGGATGCACCCCCTCCACTGCGAAACTGACAATTCCGGCGCTGTCGTCGGGCCCGAACAGGCGGACGCTGTTGATCTGCGACAGCGCCTCGCGAGCCTGGGCAACGAGCGCGGTCTCATGGGCATGGATGCGCGCCAGCCCGATGTCGTCGACATAATCAACGGCCGCATGCAGCCCGAGAACCCCGACGATGTGGGGCGTGCCGGCCTCGAAGCGGCCGGGTGGCGGGGCGTAGGTGGTCCTGGCGAAGGTGACCCGATCGATCATCGACCCGCCGCCCTGATACGGCGGCATCGCGTCGAGCAGTTCGGTGCGCCCCCAGAGCACGCCGATCCCGGTGGGGCCGTAGAGCTTGTGGCCCGAGAAGACATAGAAGTCGCAACCGATCTCGACGACGTTCACAGGCAGGCGGGGGACCGCCTGGCAGCCGTCGAGCAGGATCTTCGCACCGACCGAATGGGCGATCTGGCAAGCGCGCTTCGCGTCGAGCACCGAGCCGAGCACGTTCGAGACGTGCGCGAGCGCGACGAGTTTGTGCGCCGGGGTGATCATCGCGGCCATCGCGTCGAGATCGATGCGCTGGTCGGGATCAAGCGGGATCACGTCGATAAAGGCACCGACGCGTTCCGCGACCATTTGCCACGGCACGATGTTCGAGTGATGCTCGAGCGTCGAGAGCAGGATACGGTCGCCGGCCTCGAGCTGGGTACCGGCCCAGCACTCGGCGACGAGGTTGATCCCCTCGGTCGCGCCGCGGACGAAGATCGTCTCCTGCGGCTTGCCGCCAATGAACTTCGCCACCCGCTCGCGCGCGGCCTCGAACGCCAGCGTCATGTCGGCCGAGCGCTGATAAACGCCGCGATGGACGGTGGCATAGGTTTCGCCATAGCCGCGGGTGATCGCGTCGAGCACCGGCCTGGGCTTTTGCGACGTCGCGGCCGTGTCGAGATAGGCCCAGCCCGTCGGGATCGCGGGGAAGTCGGCGAGCAGATCGAGCGGGCGGGTGTCGATGGCGACGCTCACAGCGCGCCCTCCAGCCATTTGTCGGCATCGGCCTCGAACACCGCGCGCACCGCTTCCTCGCCGATCCGCGACATCGCGTCGGCGACGAAGGCGCGGGTGAGCAGCGCCTTGGCGCGCGGCTCGGGGATGCCGCGGCTCTGCAGATAGAAGAGCGCGCGCTGGTCGAGCTCGCCCACCGTGGCGCCGTGCGCGCATTTGACGTCGTCGGCGAAGATCTCGAGCTCTGGCTTGAGATTCACCGTCGCACCGCGTTCGAGCAGCAGCCCGCGAAGCGATTGCTCGCCATCGGTCTGCTGCGCGCCGCGCGCGACCTCGACGCGGGCCGCGAGACTCACGGTCGAGCGGTCTGCCGCCACTGCCCGCCAGAGCTGTCGGGACGTGCCCTCGATCGCCTCATGCCGCACCGAAACCGCGGCCTCCTGGCGCTGCCTGCCCGAAGTGAGCAGCGCCCCGCCCATCTCGGCAAACGCGCCCTTGCCGGTGAGCGTCAGCGCGCCGTCGATCCGGCTGCCCATTCCGCCGGCGCCGAGGAAGATCGACGCGAGGCTGGCCGCTTCGCCGATCTCCGCCTCGTCGCGGATCGAGACGAAGCCGTCGGCCTGGAGCAGCCGCACCGAGCGCATCAGCCGCGCGCCGCGGGCGAGCGTGATCCGGGTGAACCGATTGGCCCAGCCCGAACCCGCATAGGTCTCGACCAGCGAGGCGACCGCGTCTTCGGCCAGCGTGATCCGTGCGGGCACATGGCTCTCGCCGCCCGAACCGAGATGGACGATCTGGATCCCCGTCACCGCGGCTTGCGGGTCGAGCGTCAGTACCCAGCCCTCGCCTTCGGCCATGCTGCCCAGCGGATGTGCGGTCTCGGGGGCGAAGCGCGCGATCTTGACCGGGCCCGGGCGGCTATGCGCCGGCTCGAACACGCCATCGACGAACAGCAGCCGCGGGCCTTCGATATCGAGGAAGAGGTCGGCGGGCTTGATACCCGCGTCGCGCGGCTCGGCGTCTGCAGCGGCGCGCAACGCGCCCATGTCGGCCCAGCGCCATTCCTCTAGGCGTGGCGAGGGGAGTTCGAGGGTCGAGGCCATCAGATCCTCCCTCGCACAGCGGGGGAGGTGGCGCGCGCAGCGCGACGGAGGGGGCCTGGCCGCGAAGACGATGCTCGCGGAGAGGCCCCCTCCACCACTTCGTGGTCCCCCTCCCCCGCTCCGTGAGGGAGGAATTTGAAGGAAGCCATCACGCCGCCACTCCATAGCCTTCGCGCTCGAGCTGCTGCGCGAGCTCGGGGCCGCCGGTGCGCGTGATGCGGCCGGCTTCGAGGACATGAACGAAGTCGGGCTGCACATAATCGAGCAGCCGCTGATAATGGGTGATCAGCAGCACCGCCTTGTCGGGCGCGCGCATGATCCGGTTGATCCCCTCGCCCACTGCCTTGAGCGCATCGATGTCGAGCCCGGAATCGGTTTCGTCGAGGATCGCCAGCTTCGGGCCGATGATCCCCATCTGGACCATCTCGTTGCGCTTCTTCTCGCCGCCCGAGAAACCGACATTGACCGGGCGCTTGAGCATTTCCTGATCCATTCCCAGCGCATCGGCCTGTGCGCGGGCGAGCTTCAGGAACTCGCCCCCCGAAAGCGGCGCCTCGCCGCGCGCACGGCGCTGCGAGTTGAGCGCCTCGCGGAGGAACTGGACGTTGGAGATTCCCGGAATCTCGACCGGATATTGGAAGCCGAGGAACAGCCCCGCCGCGGCACGCTCGTGCGCGTCCATCTCGAGCAGGTCTTCGCCGCCGAAGGCCACCGATCCGCCCGTCGGCGCATAGCCTGGCCGGCCGCCGAGCACATAGCCGAGCGTCGACTTGCCGGCGCCGTTCGGCCCCATGATCGCGTGGACTTCGCCGGCATTGACGGTGAGGCTGAGCCCCTTGAGGATTTCCTTGCCGTCGATTTCGGCGCGAAGGTCGGTGATGTTGAGCATTATTCCTGTTCTTCCCGGGCAAGCTGGTCGCGCGCATGAGCGAGCAGTTTTGGCCGCACGCAGGCGCGCATCGCCGCCGCTTCAATGATTCCCGTGCGCGCGCAGGCGACCGTCGCCTCGCACGCGGTGCGATCGAACCCCGCATCGCCGCTGGTCCGCGCGATCCCGCAAGCGCGGATCCGCTTCTTGCGATCGAGCTGGAGATTGACGTCGAGCGCCTGCAGCCGCGCAGTGACGACGATCTCCTCCTGCGGCGCGTCCTGCGCCGCCGGCGCCAGCAGCAAAGCGGCGAGCCACAGGCTCATAGCGGCACCGTCAGCAGCTTGATGTTCTTGAGCGGCTCGGGCGCATTGTATGCGTCGACCCGGCCGCCATTGGGCAGTTCCCAGATGATCTTGTACTGTTTGGGCTGGACGATCGCCGCGCTGACATCGGCTTCGACCGAATCGAGGATGCCCTGCATCCGTCCCCACCAGCGCTTGTTGACCGGGCGATCGCCGAGCAGAATCCGGCCCTGGGTGAAATCGCCCTCGACGAAGGCACGGCAACCTTTCACTGCATCGGCCACCTTGGCGGCGCGGGCGGCATCGTCGGCTGGCGCGACGCCGACCTGCCGGACGATGCAGCGGGCGTGGCGCGTGGCGATGCCGATCTGCGGCACGGCATCGACGGCGACTCCGCCGGCAGCCTGTGCCGCGAGCGCGAGCATTATTCCGAACGTCATTGCGATACTCCCGGGGGCGCGAACATCCGCCCCGTCACTGACACTGCCCGAACCATGCTTGCCCGGTGCTGATTGCGTGCGACGCTCATTCGCCGAGCTCCTTCGCCGGCCCGACGCGAATCAGCGGACCATCCGATGGCGGCTTGGGCAGAGGCGGCAATTTGACGCGCTGGCGTTCGGTCTCGCGGCTCGGTTCCGTGAGACCCAGCGGGCCAGCCTGCCCATCGGCGAGCGACGGCTTCGAGTCCCGCAAATTGGGCAGGACGAAGGTCTGCGGAACGGCAGGCCCGGCGGGGCGCAGCTCGCCCGGCGTCGGCGCCATCGCCATTTCGAGCGGTCCCAGCTCGCGGCAATCGGTCACTTCGTCGGCGGTCTTGGCATAGCAGATCGGCGTCGCCTGGCAGGCATTGGTATCGCGCTTCTGGCTGCCACTGGAGACCATGATCCGGCAATTGCGCAATTTGCCGTCGGCGCCCTTGTCGAACAGCATCGTGGTGTGCCCGAAAGTCGCGCGCACGACGATCTCGTCCTCGGCCGAAGCTTCGGGAGCTTGAGCAGCGACGTCCTGGCCGCCGAGCAGGAGGAGGGCAGCGGCGAGGATCATGCGAGTCTCGGGCGGATGAAGAACACCGCGATGCCCGTCGCCAGAAGCGCGCCGCCGAGTGCCATCATCAGCAGCTTGCCACTGGCCAGCGCGATGCCGCCGGCCGCAGCGCCGATGACGATGCAGATGATTCCGGCGGTCTTCTCCTGCGTCCAGCCGCGCCGCACGGCGACCGGGCGGCCCGGATGCGCCGATTGGATCGTGGCGGCCGCAGCTTCCGCCTGCAGCCGGAAATGCTCGGCACCTTCGATCAGCGCCTCGGCCCAGGCGTCGCCGCCGTGCGACTCGGCCTGCATTTCATAACCATAGCCGCCGAAATCCTGAACCAGCGCCGCCATGACCAGGAATACGGCGCGCCATTCGCGCGGATCGGATCCGAGCCCGATGCCGAAATGCCAGTCCCCGTCGCGTGCGCGAAACGTGGTGCCCATTTCGGCGAGCAGGTCGTTGGTCTCGTCGCGGGCGAATGCGGCACCGGACAGCTTCGCGGCGCTCGCCCCCATCAATGTCAGGGGACGGCCATCGAGCCGCAGTTCGAGCCCGCGCGCACCGACGGCGAAGGGCGCATCCGGCGCACCGCCGGTCAGGGCGACCGGATAGCCGCGCGCGTCGAGGCTCGCCTGCATCGCGGCGTTGCTCGGCCAGCGCTCGTGCGGGACGACGACCGTATAGCCGGTGCTCACCCGACGCTTCCCTCCAGCGAGATCCCCAGCAGCTTCTGCGCCTCGACGGCGAATTCCATCGGCAGCTGTTTGAGCACTTCGCGGGCGAAGCCGTTGACGATAAGCGCCACCGCGGCCTCGGAATCGAGCCCGCGCTGCATCGCGTAGAACATCTGGTCTTCGCTGATCTTCGAAGTGGTCGCCTCATGCTCGATCTGCGCGGTCGGGTTCTTCACCTCGATATAGGGCACGGTGTGTGCGCCGCATTGGTCGCCGAGCAACAGGCTGTCGCACTGGGTGAAATTGCGGACATTCTCGGCACCGGCATTGACCAGCACCTTGCCGCGATAGGTGTTGTCGCTGCGGCCGGCGCTGATGCCCTTCGACACGATCGTGGACCGCGTGTTCTTGCCGATGTGGAGCATCTTGGTGCCGGTATCGGCTTGCTGGCGCCCATTGGTCACCGCGACCGAATAGAATTCGCCGACCGAGCCGTCGCCCTGCAGGATGCACGACGGATATTTCCACGTGATCGCGCTGCCGGTCTCGACCTGGGTCCAGCTGACCTTCGAATTCGTCCCTGCGCAGAGTGCGCGCTTGGTGACGAAGTTGAAGATGCCGCCCAGGCCATTCTCGTCGCCCGGATACCAGTTCTGGACGGTCGAATATTTGATCTCGGCATCGTCCAATGCGACGAGTTCCACGACGGCCGCGTGGAGCTGGTTCTCGTCGCGCATCGGCGCGGTGCAGCCTTCGAGATAGCTGACATAGGCGCCCTTGTCGGCGACGATCAGCGTGCGCTCGAACTGGCCGGTATTCTCGGCGTTGATGCGGAAATAGGTGCTCAGCTCCATCGGGCAGCGCACGCCCTCGGGCACATAGACGAAGGTGCCGTCGGAGAAGACCGCGCTGTTCAGCGCCGAGAAGAAATTGTCGCGGACGGGCACGACCTTGCCGAGCCATTTCTTCACCAGCTCGGGATATTCGCGGATCGCTTCCGAGATCGACAGGAAGATGACGCCGGCCGCCTTCAGCTCCTCGCGGAAGGTGGTCGCGACCGAGACGCTGTCGAACACCGCGTCGACTGCGATCTTGCGCGCGCCCTCGACTCCGGCGAGCACCTTCTGCTCCTCGATCGGGATGCCGAGCTTCTCATAGACGCGCAGGATCTCGGGATCGAGTTCGTCGAGGCTGCCGATCGTCTTCTTCGCCTTGGGCTCGGCGTAATAATAAGCGTCCTGATAATCGATGTGCGGGATCTGCAGCTTGGCCCATTCGGGAAGCGTCATTTCCTGCCACATCCGGAACGCCTTGAGGCGCCATTCGAGCATCCATTCGGGCTCGTTCTTCTTGGCCGAGATGTAGCGAACGGTATCCTCGCTCAGCCCCTTGGGCGCGAACTCCTGTTCGACGTCCGAGGCGAAACCCCATTCATATTTCTTGTTCGCGGCGGCGAGCGCCTCGGCATTCTTCGTGGCCATTACGCGAGCACTCCCGTTCCCCGGCCAAGGCCAGGGCCCGGCTGCGACGAATTTGAATTGATAGCGAGGTCCTCGCCCACCGAACGCTCCGAGGCTGGGCCCCGGGCTTCGCCGGGGTGCAAAGAAGAAAGAGTGGCGAGGGAAACGCCTGCAAGCGCGCCCTTAACCGCACCATTGACGGCATTCCAGTGCGGCTTGACCCGGCACGTTCCCTCCACCGCGCAATCGTGGCGGCCGCTGTCGACGCACGCCGTGAGGGCGATCGGTCCCTCGATCGCCTCGACGATGTCGGCGACCGAGATCGCCGCGGGCGGGCGCGACAGGCGAAAGCCGCCGCCGGTGCCGCGCGCGCTCTCGATCAGCCCCGCGGCGGAAAGCTTGCTCACCAATTTCTGTACGGTAGGGAGTGGCAGCCCGGTCTCGCCGGCGAGCAAGGTCGCGTTCAATCGGCACGTCGCGCCGCAATGGCGCGCGGCGGCCGCCATCATCACTACGGCATAGTCGGCAAGGCTCGAAAGACGCATCTAATCCCACTCGCCCTCTGCGCAACAGCGCGACGGGCATCAATCAGAACGATTCTGTCCGATTGCAGATGGTACTAAGCGGCGCGAAGGTCAACCGGTTCAGGGATGACTTCGGGCAGGAAGTGCAGCCCTTCGTTCTGCAGCGTCAGCGTCAAGGTCGGATCGCCATTGCCGCGCAGGCTGGTCGGGGTGTGCCCGGTGAAGTGCTTGACCTCGTTGATCATGTGCGACTGATCGGCGAACGGGCCGACCACGTCGGAGATCGGCGCGCCCTGGAAGATCTGCATCGCGGCGCGGATCGCGCGGAACTTGCGCTTGAGCTTGGTCGGTGGCCCGCCGAAATATTCGAGGCACAGCCGCTGGACCTGGCGCTCACCGAGCCCCGAATTGGTCTCGATCGTCCCGTAGAGCGCGTCGATCGTCGGATCCTCGCTCGCCGCCCATTCGCGCACGGCGTTGAGGAACGGGAAATGCGCCTCGGGAACTGGCTTCACTTCCTCCTGCCGCATGATCAGCTGCGGCGCGATCGCCGAGATCATCTCGTCGAGCTCGGTCATGTCGCGCAATTGCTCGAGCAGTCGCGGCGCGCGCTCGCAGAACAGTTTCTCGCCGTCGATGATGTGATCGGTGACCTTGTGCGCGGGGATGCCGATCAGCGCCTTCCAGCCGATCGCGCGCAGCACCACGCCGAAGCACAGCACGGGACCGCGCATCCGATAGCTGGCGGCGGCGGTGCCGGGGCCGGCGACCATGATCGGCTTGAGCGGTTCGACATGGCCGTCGGGGAAGGTCATCTCGCCCTCGCCGCGAATCAGGAAGCGGATATGCCCCAGATCAATCCGCTCGGAACGCTCGAGCTCGCCTTCGCCCTCCCAGCGGAACAGATAATAGGATTCGACATGCGGAAGCAGGCGGCCCTTGGCGCGCTTCAGCTCGATCGTCGGCCCCGAAGCGCCCACGATATCGCGGGCGGGATGCGCATGCGCATCCGCGACGATGGATTTGATTGTGGTTACGCCCCGCATTGCGACCCGAGCCCCCCGGTTCCCCGAATCTGTGTCTCGTCCGTGTCTATAACCGGCGGGGCGTGCAGATAAAAGTGGCCCGGCCGGTATTACCCGGCCGGGCCAGTGGAAAGGGTTCCCCCCGTTGAAGCGGAAACCCCTCGGGTCGCAAAGCCTGATTAGCCAATACGTACACCTACGTATTGGACGGATTCGACATCCTGCGATTTTTGACGTGCGCACGCGGTGATGCGAAGGCGAATCCATGGCATATCCGCTCCGTTCCGCACTGTTTTCGCTCGACCCCGAGACCGCGCATCGCGCGACGATCGCCGCACTAGGCCTCTGGGGCGACTTCGGCACGCCGTTCGCGGGGCGCTCCGGATCGGACGCCTCCGCCGTGCGAGTCGCCGGGATCGACTTTCCCAATCGGGTGGGGCTCGCCGCCGGGCTCGACAAGAATGCCGAGGCGATCGCGGGGCTGTTCGGGCTCGGCTTCGGCGCGGTCGAGGTCGGGACGCTGACTCCGCGGCCGCAGCCGGGCAATCCGAAGCCGCGATTGTTCCGGCTCGTCGAGGATGAAGCGGTGATCAACCGAATGGGGTTCAACAATCACGGGATCGACGCCGCGCTGGCGCGAATCGCGAAGCTGAAGCGGCGCGCCGGGGTGCTCGGGATCAATGTCGGCGCGAACAAGGACTCGACCGACCGCGTCGCCGATTATGCCGAGGGCGTGCGCAAGGCCGCGCCGCACGCCGATTACATCACGATCAACGTCAGCTCGCCCAACACGCCCGGCCTGCGCGACCTCCAGTCGCGTCCCGCGCTCGACGAGTTGCTGGCGGCCTGCGATGCCGCGCGCGGCGGCACGCCCTTGTTCCTCAAGATCGCGCCCGATCTCGATCGCGCCGGGATCGAGGGCGCGGTGCGCGCGGCGATCGACAATCGCATCGACGCGCTGATCGTCTCGAACACGACGATCTCGCGCCCATCTACGCTGCGCTCCTCGCTTGCCGGCGAAAGCGGGGGCCTGTCCGGCGCGCCTTTACGCGAACTCGCCGCCGCCAGGCTGGCGGACGCGCGCGAGGCGAGCGGCGGCGCGCTGCCGCTCATTTCGGCGGGCGGGATAGACGGCACCGACGAGGCAAAGCGGCGGCTCGATGCCGGCGCGGTGCTCGTCCAGGTCTATAGCGCGCTGGTCTATCGCGGCCCCGGGCTCGCGCGCGAAATCGTCCGAGGATTGGCCGCAAGCCGCTGACATGACGTCTTTGCCGGCACGCCAAAGCGGGCTACGGCTGGGGCCATGAAAAGAATGGTCGCGCTGCTGATTGCCCTGTTCCTGCCCTTCGCTGCATCGGCGCAGGGAATCGTCAGCGCCGCGGACCCGCGCGCCGCCGCCGCGGGAGTAGAAATCCTCCGCAAGGGCGGCACCGCGACCGATGCGGCGATCGCGACGATGCTGGCATTGAACGTGGTCGAACCGGCGAGCGCCGGGATCGGCGGCGGCGCCTTTTTCGTCCAATATGATGCGAAGCGGAAGGCCACCACCACCGTCGACGGCCGCGAGGCGGCGCCGATGGCGGCCGATTCGCGCTGGTTCTATGCCGACGGCGAGCCGCTCGGCATCCGCGACGCGATCCCCGGCGGGCGTAGCGTCGGCGTACCGGGCACCTTGCGCGCGATGGCGATGGCGCACCAGCGCGGCGGCAAACTGCCTTGGGCGGCCTTGTTCGAGCCGGCGATCCGGCTGGCTCGCGATGGCTTCGCCGTGACGCCGCGCTTCAACAGCGCGCTCGGCCGCTTCGCCAGCCGCGCGGATGCCGACATCCGCGCGATCTTCTACGATGCCGGGGGCAAGCCGCTCGCGCCCGGCACCATCGCACGCAATCCCCAACAGGCGGCGTTGTTCGAGCGCATCGCCAGGTTCGGCCCCGACACATTCTATGTCGGCCCGCAGGCGGCGAAGCTGGTCGCCACCGTCAACAATGCCGCGCGCAACCCATCGAAAATGACCGTCGGCGATCTCGCCGCCTATGCGGCCAAGGAGCGCCCGGTGCTGTGCGGCATGTATCGCCGGCACAGGATCTGCTCGATGGGACCGGTCTCGTCGGGCGGCACCGCGGTGCTGATGATCCTCAAGCAGCTCGAACGCTTCGACATGGCGAAGCTCGGCAAGGATTCACCGGTCGCGTGGCATCTCTTCGCCGAGAGCTCGCGCCTCGCTTATGCCGATCGCGATATGTATCTCGGCGACCCCGATTATGTCCGGATCCCGCTCAAGGGCCTGCTCGACTCCGGATACATCGCCCGCCGCTCGGCGCTGATCAGCGCGACCGGCAGCATGGCGACCATCGCTCCCGGCACCCCGCCGGGCGCCCCGCGCCGCGTCCGCGCCACCACCAGCGAAGTCGCGGGCACCACTTCGCTCTCGGTCGCCGACGGCGCCGGCAATGTCGCGCAGGTGACCACCACCATCGAGAGCCCGTTCGGCTCGGGCCTGTCGGTCGACGGCACGATGCTCAACAACGAGCTCACCGATTTCGACATCGTCCCCGAGAAGGACGGTTACCTCGTCGCCAATCGGGTCGAAGGCGGCAAGCGCCCGCGCAGCTCGATGGCCCCGACGATCGTCTACGCCCCCGACGGCAGCGTCCGCCTCGCGGTCGGCGCCGCCGGCGGATCGACGATCATCGCGCAGGTCGCCAAGGCGATCATCGGCGTGGTAGACTGGAAGCTGAGCGCGCAGGATGCGATCGCGCTCGGATTGGTCTACGCTCCCGGCCCGGTCGCGATGATCGAGAAGGGCACCGAGCGCGAGGCGATGATCCCGGCGCTGGAGGCGCTGGGCGAAAAGGTCCAGGCCGCACCGCTCGGGCTCAAGGCCAATGCGATCGAGCAGATCCATGGCCGCTGGGCCGGCGCCGCCGATCCGCGCAGCGAAGGCGTGGCGATGCATCAGGATGGGCGCGTGCCCGAGATCAAGCGTTTCGGTGCCGTGCCGAACCGTCCGTCGGAATAAAAGGGACGCCGCACAAGCGGTGCCCGAGGGGGAGAGCGATGCGAAAACTCGAACACTTCGACAATCTGGTCCAGATGTTCTTCACGCGGGCGCGCGAGAAGGGCGACAAGCCGTTCCTCTGGCACAAGGCCGGGGGGGCTTGGCAGCCGACCAGCTGGGCCGAGGCCGCCCGCCAGGTCGCCAGCCTCGCCACTGCGTTCCAGACGCTGGGGCTCAAGCATGGCGACCGCATCATGCTGGTCTCCGAAAATCGCCCCGAATTCTGCATCACCGATCTGGCAATCATGGCGGCGGGCTGCGTAACCGTCCCGACCTACACCACCAATACCGAGCGCGATCACCAGCACATCATCGAGAATTCGGGCGCCTGCGCGATAATCGTCTCGAACACCAGGCTGGCCAAGACCTTGCTTCCCGCCGCGATCCGATCTTCCTCGGCACGGATGGTGATCGGCATCGACGAGGTCCGTGCCGGCCAATCGGGAACGATGGACTTTCACGACTATAAGGATCTGATCGCGAAGCACCCGGCCGATCCCGAGACCGTCGCCGCCCGCGCCTCGTTCCGGCGCGAGGAGCCGGCGTGCATCATCTATACCAGCGGCACCGGCGGCAGCCCGCGCGGGGTGATGCAGCATCACGGCGCGATCCTTCACAACGTCAATGGCTGCTGCACGATCATCTCGGAGGATTTCGGCTGGGAGGACGAAGTCTTCCTCTCGTTCCTGCCGCTCAGCCACGCTTATGAGCATACCGGCGGGCAGCATTTCCCGATCGGCCTCGGCGCCGAAATCTATTATTCCGAAGGGCTGGAGAAGCTCGCCTCGAACATCGAGGAAGTCCGGCCGACGATCATGGTGGTGGTGCCGCGACTGTTCGAAGTGCTGCGCACGCGGATCACCAAGCAGATCGAGAAGCAGGGCCGGTTCGCCAATTTCCTGCTCGACCGCGCCGTCGATCTCGGCGGCAAGCGCGCCGCCGGCAATACGACCTTGCTCGATGCGCCGATGAACCTGCTGCTCAAGGCCACCCTGATGCCCAAGATCTCGAAGCGCTTCGGCGGGCGGATCAAGGCGATGGTCTCGGGCGGCGCGCCGCTCAATCCCGAGGTCGGGATCTTCTTCGAATCGATCGGGCTCACCTTTCTGCAGGGCTATGGCCAGACCGAGGCGGCGCCGGTGATCTCGTGCAACCGCCCCAGCGCCGGGCTCAAGCACGATACCGTCGGTCCGCCACTTCCAAACGTCGAGGTCAGGATCGCAGCCGATGGCGAGATCCTCGTCCGCGGCGAACTGGTCATGCACGGCTATTGGCGCAACGAGGAAGAGACCGCGCGCGTGCTGAAGGATGGCTGGCTCCATACCGGCGACATCGGCGTGATCGACGACAAGGGTCGGATCAAGATCACCGATCGCAAGAAGGACATCATCGTCAACGACAAAGGCGACAATGTCGCGCCGCAAAAGGTGGAGGGTATGCTCACGCTCCAGCCCGAGATCGTCCAGGCGATGATCGCCGGCGACAAGAAGCCCTATATGACCGCGGTGATCGTTCCCGATCCCGAATGGACCGCCGAATATTGCGCACACACCGCGACGCCCTGTCACTTCCGGGAGCTCTCGCACGATCCCGATTACAAGGCCGCGGTCGCCGCCGCGGTCGAGCGGGTCAACAAGGACCTGTCGGTGGTCGAGCGCGTGCGCAAGTTCATCATCGCCGACTCGCCCTTCACCATCGAGAACGAGCAATTGACTCCCAGCCTCAAGATCCGCCGCCACGTGCTGAAGCAGGTGTACGGGGACCGGCTGAACGCGCTGTATTGAGCGTGGCGAATTCCCCTCCCTTCCAGGGAGGGGAGCAGAAGGATCAGCCCCCCGCTTGCGCGTCGGGGCCGGGGACCACCACCATCGTCCAGTCCTTGTCGGGCCGCAGATATTTCTGGGCGAGCGCCTGCACTTCGGCAGGCGAGGTCAGCGCGACGTCGCGCGCCAGCGTCGCCACTGCGGTGACACGCGCCGGATCGTAAGCGCCACCCTCGACCAGCCGCATCCAGAACATGTTGCCGCTCGATTGGCGGATCAGCATCTGTTTGATCGGGGCCAGTGCGCGGTTGAGCTCGTCGGCGTCGATCGGCTTGGCAATCAGATCGGCCGCAATCCCGCGGGCGAGCTGGAAGAAGAAGTCGGTCTTGTCGGGCGGCACCATGCCCAAGGCGATCAATTTACCGCCCGATTCCATGCCGAGCGGCCATTGGCTCGCAACGTTGGGCGAATAGCTGACCCCCGCCTGACTGCGCAGCTGATCGATCATCCGATCGCGGAAGATTGCGGCGAGCACTTCGAGCTTGCGGCTCTCGGTGATCCCCGCGCTGCCCGCACCCGTCGGCCAGGCGATCACCGCCGCCGCCTGATCGGCCTTGCCGCTATGGGTGCGGACCACCGGCTTGTCGACATGCGCGGGGAAGGCGGCCACCGGCACCGGCGCCGTGCTCGCCGGACGTGGCTTGAGCGCGCCGAAGGTTTCCGCGACGGCCTTGATCGTCGCGTCCGAATCCATGTCGCCGAACACCTCGACTTCGATTGGCCCGGTGCCGAGCAAAGGCTCCCAGAGCTTGCGGAAGCTTGCCGGCGTCGTCGCCGAAATCGTCTCGCGCTCGGGCATGCCCCAACGCGGATCACCCGAATGGAGCAATTTCTCGAGATCACGGCCGAGCACCGCGTCGGGCGACGAGGACAGTCCGGCATAGCCCGAAAGCACTGCGGTCTTGGCACGAATCACCGGATTGGGATCCCATGCCGGCGCGGCCAGCTTCGCGGCGAACAACCGCAGCTGATCGGGCAGATCGTCCTTGTTGGTCTGGCCGTTGAAGCGGAACGCGTCGCCGGCGACGTCGAAGTCGAAGCCCATCTGGCGGTTGCCGATCAGCGCATCCAGCTCCTCCTGGCCGAGCTTGCCGACGCCGCCCGCGACCAGTGCCATTTCGCCGGCCCATGCCGCGCTCGGCCTAGTCGGCAGCGCATTGAGTCCACGTCCGAAGCGGACATTGACATAGACCTTGCCGACTTCGGACGAATCCTTGCGCATCAGCAGATTGACGCCGTTGGCGAACACCACCTTTTCGATCTCGAGTTCGGGCAGCAACGGCGTGCGACTGACCATCTTGCCCGGCGCGCCGAGCTTCGGCAGCTGGGCGAAGCTGATATTGCCGAGCGCCTTGCGCTTGCCGCCATTGGCGACGACGTCGGCCTGCAGCGCCGCAGTGACCTTGGTCATCAGCTGCGGATCGGGTGTGTGCGTGTTGACCAGGGCGCGAACCGCGGTCCCTTCGAAAACGCGCCTGGCTGCGGTCTGCACGGTCTGGGGCGTGAACATCTTCGCGGCGATCGCGGCCTTGAAGATGTCGTACGACGCCTCGGGCGTGGTCACCGTCTCGTTGATGTCGACCGCCTCGACCAGATCGTCGGCGAGCTTCATCCCCGATTCGACCGGCGCAGTGGCGATCCGCTGCTTCATCGACGATTCGATCTCGGCGAGCTCGCGGTCGATTTCGGCTTGGGTCGGTGCAGTGGTCTGGGCATCGGCGATCACACCGCGCACGTCGCGCAGCGCCGTCTCCCAATCCGCGCCCACCGGCATGACATTGACCGTGGTGACGTTGGCCGAGCGCGCGACGTCGCTCAGATCCGCGCCCGCTCCGACAAAGCTGCCGCCCGAGCGCGCGCGCGATTCGAGCCGCCGGTTGATGATGCGGATCGCGACGAGATCGATCATCCGTTTCTGGTTGAAGATCACCGTGTCGCTGAACACCGTCCACGGCCGGACGATAGCCATCATCGCCAGCGGCGGCACCGCCGGCTCGACGATGCTCGCGGCGACCGGATTGCCCTCGGCGGACGGCTTGCCGAAATCGGGGCTCGGCGGGTTGGGCCCATCCGCCTTCCAGGTGGAGAAATGCTTCTGCACCAGGCCCTCGAGCACCGCGGGGTCCATATCGCCGATCACGATCACCACCGCACGATCGGGACGATACCAGCGATCGTGGAATGCCTTGACCGCGGCGGGCGTCGCCGCGGTCAGCGCGGCGGTGGTGCCGATCGGCTTGCGATTGGCGACCGGCTGGCCGGCGAACATCAGCCCGAGCATGGTATCCTGCAGCCGCTCCTGCGCGCCGGGCTGCTCGCGCGCTTCGGCGAGCACCACCGGCCGCTCGGCATCGAGCGAGGCCTGGGTGATCGCCGGGGCGGACATCATGCCGGTGAGGATCTTGAAGCTCTCGTCGAGCCCCGCCGCGGTCGCGGTCGGCAGATCGAGCTTGTAGACGGTCTGGGTGAAGGTCGTGCTGGCGTTCGAATCGGAGCCGAAGGTCACCCCGAGCCGCTGCCAGATCCGCTTCGATTCGCCATCGGGCACGAAGGTCGACCCGCGGAACGAAAGATGCTCGAGAAGGTGTGCGAAGCCGCGTTCGCTGTCCTGCTCGTTGAGCGAACCGGCATCGATCCGCACCCGCACCGAGACCTGGCCGGGGGGAACGCCGTTCTTGCGCACGGCATAGCGCACGCCGTTCGAAAGCCGGCCGAACTTCCACTCCTCGTCATGGACGAGATCGCTGCCCTTGTAGAGCCAGGGATCCTCGGCGGTCTGGACGGGCCGCGGAGCGACCTGCGCGAGCACCGGCTGGGCCGGAGCGAGCGTGACGAGGGCAAAGGAGGCGAGGAGCGGCGACCGCAGAAAACGAAGCATGGATCCCCATCTAGTGGCGAAACCCCGCGCTTGCCACCGCGTACCTTTCGCGCAGGTGTACGGCTATTTCCGAGAGACGGGCTCTTCGCCTCTTTTTCGTCGTCACCCTCGGGGTTGTTCCGGGGTGACGGTGAAGGGACCAGGACGATTCGTCCAATCGACCGTTGAACCAAAAGCGCTACGGCACCATCTTGGTGCCCAGAGGAAAACCCTATGACTACCGATCGTGCCAAGGCCTGGAGCGAGTTCCGCCGGATGCTGGTGTGGATCGCGCTGGCCGGCGTGCTGATGGTCGCCGGGGCACTCTGGTATCTCTCGCTCTACGACGCGCTCTATCCGTCGGCGATCCTCGCCGCGATCGGCGGCGTGTTCCTGTCGACTCTGCTCGGCTGCGGATTGTTCGCAGCGGCATTCTTCAGCGACAAGAGCGGCCATGACGCGAACGTGACCAGCGCCACGCGGCACGACGACGAAGCGGACACCTAATTGTCGCCAGGAAACCTTTCGTTTCCCCCCGCCTGCTTGATCCAGGCGCGCCCAGGCGCCACATGCCAGACATGCTGATCGAGACCGAAGCCACGCCCAATCCGGCGACACTCAAATTCCTTCCCGGCCGGACGGTGATGGACGCGGGCACCCGCGACTTCGCCACCCCCGAAGATGCCGAAGCCTCTCCGCTTGCCAGCGCGCTGTTCGCGTTCGGCGACGTCACCGGGGTGTTCTTCGGCCGCGACTTCATTTCGGTCACCGCCGGCCCCGGCGTCGAATGGCGCGATCTCAAGCCCGACGTGCTGGCGATTCTGCTCGACCATTTCTCGGCGAACATGCCGCTGTTTCACGCCGGATCGGCCGCAGGCTTCTCGGTGCCGCCCGAATCGGCCGATTTCGGCGATCATCCCGAAGATGCCGAGATCGTCGCGCAGATCCGCGAATTGATCGACACCCGCATCCGCCCCGCGGTCGCCAATGACGGCGGCGACATCGTCTATCGCGGATTCGACGCCGGCAAGGTCTATCTCCAGATGCAGGGCGCCTGCGCCGGCTGCCCGTCTTCGAGCGCGACGCTGAAGAACGGCATCGAACAATTGCTCAAATACTACGTTCCCGAAGTCACCGAAGTCCGCGCGGTCTAGCTTCGCGCCTCCCCGAAAGGATATATTATGGGCCGTCCCCTCGATGATGCGGGGCTGGATACGATCTTTCGCACCGCACGCTCGTATAATGGCTTCACCGATCAGCCGGTCACCGAGGCCGACATCAAGCGGATCTACGATCTGCTCAAGATGGGCCCGACCTCGGCAAACCAGCAATCGGCACGCTTCGTCTGGCTGCTGAGTCAGGAGAGCAAGGACAAGCTCGCCGACCTCGCCACCGCCAGCAATCCCGACAAGATCCGCAAGGCGCCCGCGACGGTGATCATCGCGATGGATCTCGCATTCAACGAACAGCTCTCGTGGCTCTTCCCGCACGCCCCGGATGCGAAGAACTGGTTCGCCGACGACGCCATGCGCCACGCCAACGCCTTCCGCAATTCGACCCTGCAGGGCGGCTATCTGCTGATCGCCGCGCGCGCTTTGGGCTTCGATACCGGTCCCATGTCGGGATTCGACAACGCCAAGGTTGACGCAGCCTTTTTCAGCGACCAGCCCAATTTGAAGTCGAACTTCATTGCAACGCTGGGCCATGGCGACCCTTCCACCATCTTCGGGCGGCTTCCCCGCCCCGAATTCGATCAATTCAATCGCATCGTCTGAGGCGTTGCTCACGCTCGTCATCGAGACCGCGACGGCCGCCTGTTCGGTGGCGTTGCTGCATGGACCCGAAATCGTCGCCAGCGCCCATGAAGTCGTCGGACGCGGCCATGCCGAGCGGCTGGTGCCGATGATCGCGGCGCTACCCGATCAGGGCCGCGCACCGCGCATCCTCGTCGATGTCGGGCCGGGCAGCTTCACCGGGATACGCGTCGGGCTCGCCGCGGCGCTGGGCCTCGCGATCGGCTGGGAGGCCGAGGTCCATGGCTATTCGTCGCTCGCCTTGCTCGCCGCAGCCGGCTTTGCGGCGTCTCCGCAATGTCCCGCACTTGCCGCGATACTCGAGGGTGGGCACGGTGAAGTCTTCATG
>Ga0247823_10000475_pt1 | contig 34262 bp, 59 predicted proteins | sample 13C_PalmiticAcid_2_FD_192426 | JGI IMG/M metagenome (GOLD analysis project Ga0247823, IMG submission 192426) | Soil microbial communities from agricultural site in Penn Yan, New York, United States - 13C_PalmiticAcid_Day30 | ecosystem: Environmental > Terrestrial > Soil > Agricultural land...
AATTAACCCCCCTATATCCCCCCAACCCTCTCGGCGCGGTTCGCGCATTCCTGCCGATTTCGTCCCGGATTTGAATTTGGCCGTGAGCATGGGTCTGGCCCCTTCCCAAGCCAAATCTGAATCCGACAAGTTCCGAGACTATTGGGCGGCGAAGGCCGGGAAGGACGCCGCCAAGACCGATTGGCCCGCGACGTGGCGAAACTGGGTTCGGGGAGCCGTTGAGCGCCTTCCCCAGCCAAACCAGCCCCAACAAATCGATTGGCAACGGCGGTTGGACTATTTCGCAGATACCGGCACATGGTCCCCGGCATGGGGTCCGAAACCAGGAGAGCTAGGATGCAAGGTTCCGCAAAATCTCAATGGACGATCCGCAACGGTTATCTCGTTGCCGAACGGTTCGGCTACGACATTAGCCTTGAGCGGCTGAGTGATCCGCACCTCATGGCCCACATGGCCGAAAAGACTTGGTGCGATATGGACGAACTGAAGGCGATGGCCGAACTGGCAAAGTCCGTATCAAGCTTCAATTCCGCAGATGACGACGATTACGACATGGGAGGGGCGAATGATTAGCGAGAGCATGAAATCCCGCATCAAATTCAAATGGCGAACCGGGTTTTACGACACCATGGATTTAGCCAACCACTTCAAGATTTCGGAAGCCCAGATTTACAACCTAATCGGCAGAGCAAAGCTGCCAACCATCGGAGAGAAGAAGAATGCTTAACCGCTGCGAATTTATCGGAAACCTCGGAAATGACCCTGAAGTTCGGAATACCAATTCCGGTTCGAAGATTGTCGGCCTGTCCATCGGCGTTACTGAGAAATGGAAGGATCGGAACTCTGGCGAGCAGAAAGAAAAGACCGAGTGGGTTCGGTGCCAGATTTTCAATGAAGGGCTTGCTGGTGTCGCTGAAAAATACCTGAAGAAGGGCAGCAAGGTTTACATTTCGGGCTCCATGCAAACCCGCAAGTGGCAGGACCAGAGCGGACAGGATCGCTACTCGACTGAAATTATCCTAAGCGGGTTTGATGCAAAGCTCGTGCTGCTGGATGGGCCTGCGGTCAATCGGAATGAACTAAATCGACCTGCTCCCAAGCCTGCCGCCGCCGATCCATTCGATGGGCTTAGCGACGACATTCCATTTTAACGGTATTGACACCCACAATTCCGTTCTGGTACGGTTGAGGCATGGAACACACATGCCGGCTCTGCGGAGCAACAAAGCCAGATAGTGAGTTTTACGTCTCTGACAAAGCGCGATGCAAGGAATGCGTCAAAGCGGCTGTCAGAGACAATAGGAATAGGAGAGCAGAGCAATATAGGGAGTATGACCGGAAGCGCTTCCAGGAGGACCCTAGGGTAAGAGAGAGGCATAAGCGCTACCAGTCAACGGAGGCTGGCAAGGCTAGCTTAAGAGCAGCTAGAGCCAAGTATCCTTCATGGAAGAAGGCGGCGACAACCATTCTGAACAACGCCGTTCGGGATGGGAAAATAGAGAAGCCACAATTTTGTTCAGCTTGCGGGAAAGAACACCACAGGATTCATGGGCATCACGAGGATTACACGAAGCCATTAGACGTTATCTGGCTTTGTCCAAAGTGCCATCGTGACCGCCATTATCCTTCCATTCCCAAGCCTAACCAACAACGAGAGGAGTGAGACAATGAACAACACGCAGAAGCTGATTATCAAAGCCGGTGTCCGCAACCTTAAGGAGTTCGGGTATCCATCCGTCGATGATACCAACATTCTTACCGATGCCGTTTACGCAGAGTTCTTCCGGTCAATGCTGAAGGACAACATGGGACAGGGTGTGGATGCGGACCTTAAGGCCATCGAGGCCATGCTCCCGCCTAAGTAACCCACCCACAACAATACATTGGAGGAAGAGATGACAGAGAAGACAGAACACACGCTAAATTGGTACGAGGCGAGATGTTCAGATCAGTGGGAACGTTTCAGCGCGGATAGCGTGTTTGGGTCGTATGAGGCTTTGGAGTGGTCGAACGGAGGGTTCGGCGGGACATTCGCTCCCGTAGCGGAAGGGGTGAGAGGAATTGAGTTTAGTGCTGCCTCGCTAGAGCATGCAAAGGAAATCTGCGAGCGGGACTATTCTATGCGAATTTCCGAATTGCTGCGGATAGAGGCCCGTTCATGAACCGCCTTCTCATCCTCCTCACCATTCCTGCACTAGCCGGATGCGACCTGTCGGACATTCTGAACCCCGGAGCATCATCGAGAGCAGCTTACGAGTATAGGGCCTCGATAACTTCGCCACCATCGACCATTCAAAACCCCCTACAATCAACAGAGAGCCCCGTACAGCCAGTTTCACCGCCAGAACCTACCACAGTAGCAGAGATAGAGCCTATAGCCGTTCCTGAGCCTGTGCATGTGCCGCCTGAGCCGCCGAAGTGCCAGCCGGTGTATGCCATCTATAAATGCACCGAGACAGGAGAGGTTGTGTGGCTTTGAAAATTCATGATGTGGATGAGTACCGTCGCGTAATGGATGCAGCGATTGCGGCCTATGAAGCAAACACTCCAGCGTCTTATCGGTATTCTGCAACGGCTTTGATGAAGGCAGTTGAGGCGGCATTGGGCGAGTTTGACGCCGAGAAGTCAAGCTTCGACGCGGGATGGGCGTGGGCAAAGAAGATGCTTAAGCCCTCGGACCTAGACTACAACGATAGTGACGGTGTGAAATGAGCAGCTACAACTACACCAGCCATCGCTCCAGCACTGTCTACACTCAAAAGCAGCGCCGGATTATAGACGTAACCCATCGTAAGTTCCACATAAGCCAACTGGTGCGGAAATGAGTGAATGGCAACCGATTGAAACGGCACCGCATGATGAGCCGTTCATAGGCGTGCGGATAGAAGAAGGAAGAGCGCCGTCATGGTGGCTAATTCGCGGCCTTCAGCTTCGATATGATGGCGAAGATGACCTACTTGGGAAGGGCTTTAGGTGGAATGCTATGGGCGGAATGTACAACGTCACTCTGACGCATTGGCAACCACTTCCGGCCCCTCCAAAGCAAACCTAATACAAGGATAAGGGGAATAGGATGAGTGACCTGATTGAGATCAGCGAACGGCTTCGTAAAATAAGCCAGCAAAAAGGCATCGGGTACAGGGAAGCGGTGTTCAGTGTGTATGCGCACCTAGAAAAAAACCAGATGTATGTAGACTTTGCTCAAGCATCCGATGCTTTAGAAGCCCGCGACAAGACCATTGCGGAGTTGGTGGGTATATTGCGAATGGTTAGCGACCTCTCAGCATTCAACCATGAATATGAAAGCTACCTGGTGCCGTTGAATGCGATAGTTGCCGTTGACACCGCCCTATCCCAAGCAATCAAAGGATAAGGCAGAATGAGCAGTCAGCGAGAATACCGCAAATGGAGGGCGAAGGTAGAATCCGAGCATGGATATCAGGGCGTAACGTTCAGATTGATGGTAAAATCTGGGAAAGTGGTAAACGCAGAGGCTTGGAGTTCCATTAATTATCTTGGCTCGTGGCCTCCCCCGCCCCTATCCCACACAATCACAGAAGGGTAACGAGATGAGCAAGCCTGATGATATGCCGGATGATATTTGGGCGGCGGCCGAGGACCCTTCGCTGGCAGCATTCGACGCCAGCGTTGATCTGTATGAAACGGGCATGGAAAACGCCAATATCCAGCTTATCATTGCCCAAGCTATCCTTGATGAGCGCGTGAGATGCGCTAGGATCGCTGAGGAATTTGCACCCAATGATCAGTGCTTTCCATACTATCACGTTAATGACGTCGCAAATACGTCAGCGGTAATTGGCCAGAACCGCGCGTCTAAGTCCATCTCCCAAGCCATTCGTAACGGCAGGATAACATAGATGAGCGAACTGAGGGAAAGGCTTGAGGAAATGTTTGCCGGTCGGCTCTGTGCCGCTGACGCCGAGCAGATGGTGATGGATGGGTTTGAGAAGTACGTCAAACTATTCCATGAAGGCGACAGAAGCGATTCGACAATGCGCCGACTTCGTGTGTATAATGAGGCAAGGGCTAATAAAAACGACATGAGAAAAGAAGCGGACGCAATAGCTTACGCGCTTTCCTTCATTCCAAAGCCAAACAAGGAATAGAACATAGAGTTTGAGGGCAGTACGGATAGGACGTACATAGACACGGCACTGACCATGCCAGCCGAGCGTTGACCAGCACTGATGACAGAAAGCTGGCGAGCATGGAGCAGGTATCAAGCCCTGCCCCTCAAAACCAATCGCACCGAGCCTCCCTCCCTCGGTAAATCCACTTCTGATCGGTACGGTGGGCGAGTAGACCGATCAATTAATTCAAAATGGGTGTTTACAATCGATCCGATCTGGTGTTTACTCATACTCAGGAAACGGAGAGAGCAAATGTACAAGATCGAAGGCACCAAGGTTCTGGAACTGGTCACTAGCGTTCACCTCGACAACAAGACCAAGTTCCAGAAGTGGGTTTTGGTTGGCAGCTTCAGCAGCGTCGATGAGGCCCAAAAAATGAAGACCATGTTTGAAGCGATGGGGGCATAAGCCCCCATGATTGATGAAAAGAGGGTTGAGGCGATTGCCAAGACTTACTGCGATAGTTCTGATGGTGATGCATGGGAGGTTCAAACGGCATCGTATCGAAAGCAGATCAGGAGGATTGTTAGATACATTCTCGCTTTGAATGAGAAGATGGACGAAATAGCGCGTAAAAAGGGTTCAGATAATGAAAACAGCAAATGATTTCTTTGTGGCTTTCCAGTTCCTTCTTGATGAGTTTAAGGAAGACGGCGTATCGCTTCCTGAGTTTGAGGAGTGGGTCGAGGAGGCATTCCAAGAATGGAGGATCGAGTCTTATCCTAGCCACATAATCATGGCAGACGAAGAGACAGATAATGCCATTCTTGCCCATATGAGAAGTGTGGCGAACTTGGGGGATAAAGGTTGAATAAGTGCGATAAGTGCGGTTTCCTGCACTACCGTACCGACCCATGCAGAGTGAAGAAAGTTGAGGCTCAAGCGCAGCAGCCTTCACTTCCTCTATCCACTCCCAAGCCGGACAGAAACAAAAGCAGGCACAGACCGGGTTACTTCACCGAATATATGCGCAAGTATCGCGCCCGTTCCAAAGCCTCTAAATCCAATCAAATAATCTAACGGAGAGGAAACATGAGCTTGCTGCGCTTGCCGAGCGACTACGGGAAAAGAACCGTAAAGGATGAAAATAGAGAATTGATTGAGACTTTAAGAGCGTTTGCAGCCGATAGGGAGTGGGCATGCCCAACTCAAACCCTTCGTGATGCAGCAGCCGCATTGGAAGCTAAAGATAGGATGATTGAACAGCTCTGTGAGGCTCTAACTCCCTTTGCGGCATCAGCGGATTGGCCATTGAGTGGTATCGAAGATGATAGGCCGGTTCACTGTAGGGTTTATCCTAAAATTCGAACAAATGATGACCATTGGGTCGCGGGTTTTGGATACAGCGTCGGAGAATTCATAAAAGCGAAGGAAGCATTATCTAACTCCAAACCCCAACCCACTAACCTAACAGGGAATGACGAATGAGTGAGCCTGTAGTGATAGCATGGGAGTGCAAGGACTTTGCCGATGGATGGATTAGGTTTACTAATCTAACTGCCGCCTTATCGTATCAGTACGAGACGGGATGCATCATGAGGCCAGTTTGGAAATGATAGAACAGATGCCAATTGACTGCGAAACCTGTGGCGGCGGAGGAACTGCGCAGAGCAAATGGAATGGAGAGGACATTGTTTGCCCTGAATGCAATGGTAAGGGCTGGCTTGTCATGGAAATTCAAGAGATTAGTCCTGACGACCTCAGGGCTATATGGGGCGCCTATGCTGATCTCAGCGAGGGTAATATGGATACCGCACGGACCACGCTCCAACTCCCTCCAAAGCCAATCTAAGAGGAGAGGACTAATGATCTGGTTCGACGTTATGGTGTTTGCATCCTGTGCCTGTATGATCTTCATCACCGCAGCCGCCATTGCTGAAGTGACTGGTGCTAACATTCCAGTAGTGACGCCGACTTGCTAACAAAGGCCATAACCCGTATCATCTCCCCATCTCTAAGCGTCGGAGAGATGAATGGCCAGCCCCGTAGAACTATCCTTGGGCAAGCGGGGCACTTCGGTTCCCGTTTCCGAAGATGATCCAGTCCCAATCATACAGCCTCTAGACCTCATGACAGACGGCGGGGATGGCCCTAACAGGCGTCTCCGCGTCGATGTTGGCCAGACCGGCTTCTTTGCAGGCAGAGAGTTCCGCACCTTCTACGAGTTCACCACAGACACGGTGTTCAAGGTTGTTGTGCCGATAAACACCATCCTATGGTTTCTTGGCATTAACCTCTTGTCTGGGGAGGCCAGGCTAGAGACTGTAGCTGGGGGAACAGAAGGCGGTACATTCTCAACCATCCTCCCAATATTCGGACGCAACAACATGTCCGAGCGACCTGAGCCATTCTATACGCCTCAAGTCGTCATATCGGCAGGCGGCACACATACAGGCGGTACGATCCTGGACGTCCTTCGCAACAAGACAAGCGACAATGCAAACTTCGCTGGCGCAGTAGGCGTGAACTCAAGCGATGAGCGCGGTGTTGCAGCAGCCACATACTATTTCAGGCTTACAGTGACTGGAACAACAAGCGGTACGCTGAAAGTGAATTGGGAAGAGCGTCCATAGGGCTTGAAACAGTTAAGCCAAATGCGTAGTATCGACCATCATCAGCGACCAAGCTAATGGCAGTCGGGAAGGTACAGCGTGTCACATAAAATAGAGGCAGAGAATCTTACACGTCGCGGCGCAGGTCGCCCCAAGGGTTCTCCTAACAAGGTTACGAAAGCAGCCAAGGAAGCGATTGCGGAAGCCGCAGAAAAGCTAGGCGGCGTCGATAGGCTCGTTACATGGGCTCAGGAGGCCCCAGAGAACGAAAAAGCCTTTTGGGCTACCATCTATCCAAAGCTCATTCCTGTGACCCTTGCGGGCGATCAGGAGAACCCTATCCGAGTTGCAACTATCCAACTGGTCGGCCCTGACGAGTGAAGGTCCAAGTCAAAATGCCTCCGAAGCTAATCCCGGTGTTTCTGGGAGAGGCGCGTTATCGTGGGGCATATGGCGGACGTGGCTCAGCCAAGACCAGATCATTCGCCAAGATGACAGCCGTTCGTGGCTATCAGTGGGGAATGGCAGGGCTGGAAGGACAAATCCTCTGCGCTCGTGAGTATATGAACTCGCTGGACGAATCCTCGCTGGAAGAGGTTAAGGCTGCAATCGCAAGCGAGCCATTCCTAGCGGAATATTACGAGGTCGGTGAAAAGTACGTTCGGTCCAACGATGGACGCATTCGATATGTGTTCTCCGGCCTGCGTCAGAACCTCGACAGCATCAAGTCCAAAGCCCGCATTCTTCTGTGTTGGGTTGATGAAGCCGAGCCAGTCTCAGAAGCGGCATGGCAAAAGCTGGTCCCGACTGTTCGTGAAGACAACTCCGAGATTTGGGTAACGTGGAACCCTGAGCGAAAGAACAGCGACACACACAAGCGCTTTCGTCTCGATCCGCCAAAAGATTCCAAAATCATCGAACTGAACTGGCAGGACAATCCATGGTTTCCAGAGGTGCTTAACCAGGAGCGCTTGGAAGACCTCAGGGCGCGTCCGGACCAATACAACCATGTTTGGGAGGGCGAGTTCGTGACAGTCGTTGAAGGCGCCTATTACGCAAAGGCTTTGGTCGAAGCCAAATCAGCCGGTCGCATCTCCAACGTAGCCAAAGACCCGCTGATGACCGTAAGGGCCTTCTGGGATATCGGCGGCACTGGTGCAAAGGCCGATGCGTGTTCGATCTGGATTGCGCAGTTCATCGGCAGGGAAATCCGTGTCCTCGACTATTATGAGGCTTCTGGACAACCTTTGGCTGTGCACGTTCAATGGATGCGTGATAATGGTTGGAGTAAAGCGCTTTGTGTGTTACCTCACGATGGCGCTACAAACGACAAGGTGTATGACGTATCTTACGACAGCGCCTTGAGAGATGCGGGGTTTGAAACAGAAGTGGTTCCGAACCAGGGCAAAGGTGCAGCCAAGATGCGGATTGAGTCCGCCCGCCGCCTATTTCCCAGCGTCTGGTTCAATGCCTCAACCACCGAAGCAGGCCGCGAAGCCCTCGGCTGGTATCATGAGAAGCGCTCCACAGATGACCGCAACATTGGTCTTGGCCCGGAGCACGATTGGTCAAGCCATGGCGCCGATGCGTTTGGCCTGATGTGCGTTGCGTATGAAGAGCCGCGTCAGAAGCGTGAAGGTAAGCGACCTGTCGCCGTTGCTGGGGGCTGGATGGGGTGATGCTTGATCCGGACGACATAGAGCGTCTATTCACCACCCAATGGACGCGCCAGCTTGGCACAACGGTCGGGAATGGATATGAGCGCCTGAAGTTCATCCGCACCAAGGCTCGACAGCTAACGGATCACTTCAACACAACCGGCTGGCCAGAAACCGAAGAAGAGGTTCTGCCATACATTCAAAGGACGATTGAACGCTATGGATAAAGAGCCAAAGAAGAAGCCCCGCCGCGATGATGATCTGCTCTCACGCGCCCGGAAGTGCTTTGATAGGGCTGAAGAGCATGAGCAGGATAATCGCCTGTCCTATCGCGCTGATACGCTCTTTGTCCGTGCAAGGGATCAGTGGCCAGAAGCCATTCGCCGCCAGCGTGAGCAGGAAGGGCGCCCCTGCCTAACGATTGATAAGCTTGGCCCTGTCGTTCGTCAGGTCGTCAACGATGCGCGTCAGAACAAGCCATCGATCAAGGTTCACCCGGTTGATAGTCACGGCGATCCTGAAACTGCTGAAATCATCAATGGCCTGATCAGGAACATCGAATATACCAGCAATGCTGACGTAGCTTATGACACGGCTGTTGAGTGTGCGACTGGTGGCGGCTTCGGTTATATCCGTGTCGGGATCGGCTATGCCTATGATGACACGTTTGACCTAGATATCACGATTGATCGCGTTGCCAATCCTCTGAGCGTCTATGGTGATCCCAATTCCACCGCTGCTGATAGTTCGGACTGGAATGACGCCTTTGTCGTGGACCGTCTGAGCAAGGAAGAATTCAAGCGCCAGTATCCCAAGGCCGTTGTAACTGATTGGGACAGCGATGCGTGGACTGAGGTAACAGGCGACTGGTTGAATGAGGATGGCGTTCTCGTGGCCGAATGGTGGACACGTGAACCCTCCGAAAAGACACTGGTCAAAACCACGGATGGACGCACCTTCGATGAGAAGCAGCTCACCGAGGATGAGGATATCGCCCTTGCCTTGGAAACGGGCCTGATCACGCTTGCGGTTGATGAGCTAGGCCAGCCCATTCGTCGTGTGGTGAAGTGCTTCAAGGTCATGCAGCGCATCATGACGGGTGCTGAAGTCCTCTCCGAGCGTGAATGGCCCGGTAAGTACATTCCCATCAGCCCGGTATATGGCGATGAATTCTGGATCGATGGCAAGCGCTACCTTCGCAGCCTGATCAACGGGGCCAAGGACGCCCAGCAGATGTTGAACTTCTGGCGCACGAGCGGAACCGAACTGGTTGCCCTTGCGCCGCGTGTCCCATTCATTGGTGAAGAGGGTGCATTCGACGTTGATATCGAGCGCTGGAATACGGCTAACACGAAGTCTCATCCGTTCCTTGAATTCACTAAGGGCAAGCAACCTCCACTGCGTCAGCCGTTGGATGGTGGCGCGGCGGCAGGAGCGTTGCAGGAGGCGCTAAACGCGTCGGACGATATCAAGTCCATTACCGGCATTTACGATGCGTCCTTGGGCGCCAGAAGCAATGAAACGAGTGGTCGGGCAATCATGGCTCGCCAGCGTGAGGGTGATGTTTCCACCTTCCATTTCATCGACAACCTGTCTCGCGCCATTCGGCACACAGGGCGGATCATTATCGACCTCATTCCCCATGTTTACGACGCTCCCCGCATTATCCGCGTGATCGGTGAGGATGGATCGCAGACGGCACAGAAGATCAACCAGCCGACGCCGGTCATGGATGAGGATGGAAAGCCGAAAGTTGATGAATTTGGCCAAGCCGTCATGGCTCTGCACGATCTTACCGCAGGCAAGTATGATCTGACGGTTTCGACCGGTCCGAGCTATACGACGCAAAGGCAGGAAACCGCTGACCAGATGATGCAGCTTATTCAAGCCTATCCGGCAGCGGCTCCACTTGTTGGCGATATCCTGGTGAAGTCCCTCGACTGGCAGGGCGCTGATGAGATTGCAGAGCGCATCAAACGCATGATCCCCCCGCAGGCTCTTGGCGAGCAGGGCATTCCGCCTCAGGTCCAGCAACTTATCGAGGCAGGGAAGGCAGAGATTACGCGCCTTACCGCAGAGAACCAGCAGCTTCAGCAGGGTGTGGCCGTCGATATCGCCAAGGCAGAGGCGGACAAGGCTTCAAAGATGGCCAAGATTGCCGCTGATGAAGAGATGGTCATGATGGAAATCGCCAGCCGTGAGCGCATCGCGCAGGCTGAGATTGAGAGTAGGGAGCGCATTGCCCTGCTCAACGCAGCCTCGCGCCAGCCTACCGTAGGAGAGTTCAATGCCTAGTCCAGTCGAAATTAAAGGTGCAACTGGCGCGAACCTGAATCTTACGGAAGACGGCGAAGTCTGGACGACAGAGACAGAGCGAGAGCATAATGTGCGAGCCTCTTATGTCCTTACTGGCATTCAGGCCAGCACATGGGCCGTTCTGATAGACCTGTCAGATACGACTAACTTCCCCCACGACAATACCGGGCGTATCGATATTTCTCAGATTTCCATGCAGGTGGATCGCGGGTCCAACTCCGTTGGTCTTATGCAAATCGGAGTAGTGACCCGCGTAGATGGGGTGAATGGTGATGTATCGACCTTTGGCGCCCTTCGATTTGAAAACAATAGCGACACACACGTTGTTCGCGATGTGAACCTTTCTCCGAGCCAGATCAAATGCGGAGTGGCGGACGGAATCACGTCTTCCATGATCACAAACGCAGCGATTCTTAACGACACGGGTCTTCAAACAGACGTTGCTCTAGGTAGTCCGCGAGGTGCTGCAACGGTCAACCCATCTGTAGGAGATATTGTTATCAAGTTTACGCACACATCGGGAGGCGCATGGACTGGCGCAGCCGGTGTTCTGTATCATTCGCACGAGTAACCGCACCAACCTAAGAGGAGTGCACAAGCATGGCCGACGAAGTAGCCCCGCTTCCCGAACTGGAAACCCCAACAATCGCAGAAGCAGCGCTTGAGCCGGAAGTCGTAACCCCAACCGACGATGAAGCCAAAGATGACGGCCCAAAGGACGTTGGCGTCGAAGATGACGAGAATCTTGAACCCGTTGCTGAAATCGAATATGTAACGTTAGAACGGAACGGTAAGTCTTATCAGGTTCCCAAGGAGCTTGAAGGTGAATTCCTCATGCAGGGGGATTACACCAAGAAAACCCAGACCGTAGCCGAGCGGGCCAAGGCACTTGACGAGCGCGAACAGCAGCTAGCCAAACAAGCCGAAGTCAGTGAGGCCGAACTAGATGCAAGGGCGACCTTGCGAAGCGTTGCCGCAGAGCTTGCGGAGTATCAGAAGCTCACCCAAGCCGATTGGGACTACCATGAAAACCAAGACCCGCTAGGAGTGCGAAAGCATGAGCGGAGAATGGCGTTTCTACAGCAACAGAAAGCGGAACTGGAAGGCACTATCCGCACCGCAGAGACTCAGCGGACTGAGAAATCGCAGCAAGACTTTGCCAAGCGAGTTCAGGAAACCCTTGAGGCTGCTTCGACTATCATCCCTGGCATTACCGCCGAAACACGCGGGCCTGCTATTGATAAGCTGGTTAACTTCGCAAACTCCGAGGGCATCCCGGAACAAGTGCTGAAGGATAACTGGAGCCCAATGCTCCTTAAGCTTCTCCATAAGGCCAGTATCGGCGCGCAAGCCATCGCAAAGCAGTCTGCGCCTAAACCTGTTCTAAAGCAGCCTATAGCACCTCTCGCGACTGTCAAATCCGGGTCTAGCCCGGAGGTATCAAAGTCACTCGCTGACTTGGCCGACAGTAACGACATGAGCGCCTATATCGCGGCCCGAAAAGCAGGCAAGACGCGTTAACAAGGAAAGTCCTAAATGGCAAATACTACACTTACCGCGAGCATTATCGCCGCTGAAGCTATCTCGATCCTCGACAACAACCTCGTGATGGGCAATCAGGTCTTCCGTGGTTACGAAGACGAGTTCGACAAGAACATCAACGGCTACAAGGTTGGCGATACCATCACCATCCGCAAGCCGACTGATTTTCAGGTCACTGACGGCGCCGTTATGGCTGTTCAGGATGCTGTCGAAGGCTCCACGACCATTCAGGTCAACAAGCGCAAGCACGTTGCCTTCAAGTTCACCTCGCAGGACCTCACCCTCAAGATCGGTGATCTGTCCGAGCGCATCATCAAGCCTGCCATGGTGCAGCTTGCCAATCAGGTCGATCTTGATCTGATGAACCTCTATAAGGACGTACCGAATTGGGTTGGCACTCCGGGCCAGACGGTGAATTCGTTTGCCGACTATGCCCTTGCTCCCCAGCGCCTTGACGAAGGTGCGGTTCCGTTCGATGGCCGCTCTTCGGTTCTCTCCCCTGCCGACTATTGGGGCATGGTTGGTTCTCAGACCTCGCTCTACATCAACGGTGTGAACCGTGAGGCATACCGTGACGGCTCGCTGGGCATGATCGGCGGTGTTGACACCTACATGAGCCAGAACGTCCCTGCCCATACGACTGGTTCGGATATCACCGGCACGGTCAACCAGTCTGTTGTGACTTCCACGATCACCTATGCGGCGGTCAAGGACACGAACCAGCAGACCATTACGGTGGCTTCGCTTAACGTCAATCCTGGCGACGTGTTTACCATTGGCGCTCTCGGTGCTGGCGTCTATGACGTTAACCCTGTGACCAAGGCTCAGACCTCGTATCTGAAGCAGTTCACGGTGGTTTCCTATAGCTCCAACACTCTGGTCTTCTCCCCGGCCCTGATCTGGACCGGCGCGAACCAGACTGGCGCTGTGGTTGGCGTCACCGACCTCAACACCCTGGCTATTACCGGTGTTGGTTCGAATTCGACCTCCTACCGTCAGAACATGGCCTTCCGCAAGAATGCCTTTGCTCTGGTCATGAAGCCGCTGGTTGCTCCTCCGGGTGCTGTCGAAGTCGCTCGCAAGTCGTACAAGGGCCTCAACGTTCGTGTGATCCCTGTCTATGATGGCGTGAACGACGAAAGCGCTTATAGACTTGATATCCTTTATGGCGTGAAAACGATTGACCCACGACAGGCAGTCCGCTTCAGTGGTTCGGCATAAAGCCATGAAGAGGAAGTTTACACTGTCCATTCCTAAGCCGGTTGTTCCAACTCTGACGAATAATCAGGTTCTGGCCATCCGCAATAGTGGGCAATCCGCATCCTTCCTCGCTACCAAATACGGTGTCCCGGCTGAAGTTATCCGGGGCATCCAATCCCTCAAAACGCACACTACTCTTTGAAAGGTAGCCATCATGGCAAAAAAGCAGCTTTCTGACGGTGGTCCTGACGGCACGGTTCTCGGGCAGGCCTCCACTGACAAGATCGGTTTCTACGGAACCTCTACGCCCATCGCCAAGCGCACGAACACCCTTGCAGCGGCGCTTACCGCTGGTACGACCACCCCGGCCAATATCGCGGCTGCTGTGGTTGAAATTCAGGCCACGCTTGTTGCTCTTGGGCTGAACTCGTAAATGCTGGTTTGCGTGGGCATTCCAACTATAGACGGTAAGGTTCACGCGAACACTCTCGACTCCCTGCTTGCAGATACTCTCAGAGGTCACATGCAGGGAGTTCATTTCCTCGTTAAAAGCGAGATGGGTTGTTCTCTCATCGGGGCAGCAAGGAATAAGCTGGTGAAGTGGTTTCTTGAGACTGAGAATGCTCAGAGCCTGATCTTCATCGACAGCGATATTAGCTGGTCGGGTGGAACGCTCACTGCCCTTGCTCAGCGCCCCCAAGACGTCATCGGCGCGACATATCGACAGAAGTCCGATGATGTGAAGTTTCACGTTCGCGGCCTCCCTGAGCAGGTTGATGACCTGATGCGGGTAGAAGGCCTTCCGGGCGGATTTATCAAGATAAATCGCAGTGTGTTTGATCGCATGGATAATGCAGAGCCATACACGACCGATCAGGGCGAGGAGATGCGCAATTGGTTCCCTACCCATGTGGTTGATGGGAGCCTATGGGGAGAGGATTACGGCTTCTGTCGTCTATGGCGAGAAGCAGGAGGCGATGTGTTTCTAGACCCGGCTATTCAGCTTCGGCACCATGACGGGTTCAGGGCCTATACTGGCGACCCGCTGGAGTGGATCAAGGAGCAGGTCAATGGTTGAAATCCTGCTGGGTTGCGGCTCGAACAAGACCAAGAAGCTTTATCTGGATGGTGACAATCAGTGGCACGATCTGGTGACGCTGGATTTTGCCAACACGCACAAGCCTGACACAGTACATGATCTAGCCGTTCTGCCCCTTCCATACCCTGACGATTATGCCTCCGAAATTCATGCATATGACGTGATGGAGCATATCGGGCAGCAAGGGGATTGGCGTTTCTTCTTTGACCAATGGTCGGATATCTGGCGCATCCTGAAGGATGGCGGCTTGTTCTTCGGCATCTCGCCTCACCACACCTCGCCATGGGCTTGGGGCGATCCGGGGCATACGCGCATCGTTGGCGCTGAACAGCTAACCTACCTTTCCCAGCCCAATTACGATCAGGTCGGCAAAACACCGATGACGGATTACCGCTTCTGCTATGAGGCGGATTTCGATCTTGTCCATTCGTATGTCACGGACAATGGGCAGTACATCTACATCCTGAAGGCCATCAAGCCTTCTCGTATCAAGCGAGGCTAGCCATGGCACTGGACAATTACAGCGATCTTCAGGCCTCCGCTGTTGACTGGATGGAACGCGCTGGGCAGTCAGGCAGGGCTCCTGATTGGATCAAGCTTGCAGAGGCCAAGCTAAACCGTAAGCTCGGCGCCGTTGAGGTTGAGGCTACCTTGAGTAGCGTAGCATCGTCCCGCCTCATCGATATTTCCTCGCTCTCCATGGTTGAGCCGATTGCGCTGTTCATCTCTCCTCCAAGCGAAGATGAGCGGGAAATCCAGCCACAGGCGAATGGCACTTATCCGCTTGCGGAAGTCACTGAGGCTCAACCGCGCATCTACTCTATTGTCGGGAGCGATATTCAGTTCGACCGCATCGTTGATCAGGTCTATCCCTTCCGTTTCGTCTATCGAGAGCGCTTTGCCCTGTCGGATAGTGTGCCGACCAATTGGCTGCTCACCAACCATCCTGACGTGTATCTGGCCGCAACCCTGATGTGGGGTGCAGGGTATAATCAGGACTGGCAGAATGGGCCTGTCTGGAAGGCGATGCTGGATGAAGCTATTCCGGAAATTCAGCACACCATTTCGAAGAACAAGCGCGGCATGCTTCGGGTTGATCGAGCCATTACGATGGTCAATCGGCGTTGGTTCTATGGCAATACGGACTGGATTCTCTGATGGGCAAAGCACTCAACCTAGTAGGGCAGCGCTTTGGAAGCCTTGTGGTCATCAAGCTTGCGGAGACTGGGAAGCGAAGGAAGTGGCTTTGCAAGTGTGATTGTGGGGGCGAGAGTGCGCCAACCACTGAAAATCTACGGTCTGGCAATAGCAAAGCTTGCGGCGGCTGTAGGCCCCCATCAAATTCGGGATTTAAACACGGCGCAAACCCTGCCGGTGCGCCAAGCCCTACATATAGATCGTGGTGCTCAATGAAGTATCGCGTGCGGCACAAACCTGAATATGCGGGCATTGATATAGACGCTACATGGCTTGTCGATTTTGCTGCATTCCTAGCGGATATGGGAGAGCGCCCGGCTGGCAAGACGATTGATCGGATTGACAATTCAAAGGGCTATTTCAAAGAAAATTGTCGATGGGCGACGCCTGTCGAACAAACTCGAAATCGCCGCGTCACTAAATATTTCACTATAGGCGGTGAGACGCTTGCTGCCGGAGCGTGGGCAGAGAGATCAGGGCTCACATATGGTGCCGCAATTCATCGCCTTGAAAAATATGGCTCGCTGAGTTTGCCACATGCAATTTAGTTTTGGACCTTTCGCCCCAGATAGAGGGGTAATGACCCCCGGCATCCTCCGGACGGCTAACAACGTCCTGCCGATCCCTGATGGCTATGGACCAGCCCCGACTATGGTCCTGCCGGGTGGTGGCGATGCCCTGCCTGATGCTCCGAGAGGGATGGTCACTGCCGTCAAGCGCGATGGCACAACGCAGGTCTTTGCCTTCACCTCGTCAGCCCTCTATTCCCTCGCAGCGGATTATACGTTCCTTGAACTGGAAACGGGCTACACCTGCACTCCGGGCGACGATTGGTCGGCTGTCCAGTTCGGTGATTACCTGCTCTATACCAACACCACGGATGGGCTATGGGCCTACAATATCGAGTTGGGTGGTGCTGCTACCTATATCGCAGACGCGGGCGACCCTCGGCAGCTATTCGTCAATGCCAACATGGTCTTCGCTCTCGACTGTAAGGACAATTCGGGCAATCGGAATAACCGCCTGATCCGTAATTCAGACTTCAACGATCACACCGACTGGAAGAATGGCTCTTCCGATCAGCAGCCCCTTGAGAGCGGCGCGGAGTTGATTGCCGGGGTTCGCCTCAAGAACGGCGCGGCTATCGTCTTCCAGCGCGAAAGCATGCGCATGATCCAGTTCGGGAATGCCGGTGGTGGTGCTCTATACTCGCTTCAGGAGATCGCTGACGGGCGTGGCTCAGTTGGAGCCCGTTCGGTCATTGGCTTTGACGGCGTGGTCTACTCGCTTTCGACAAACGGGTTCTGGCAGTTCTCGTCTGGTGGTCTCGTTCCCATCGGTGACGGCTTCATTGACAAGACGTGGCTGAACCAAATCCCGGCGCTGGAACTAAAGGACGTTCAGGCCTCTATCGATCCATTCCGCAAGATCGTGCTTTGGCTCCATCCTGCGTCTGACGTGGTGCTTGGTTACAATTGGGCGCCGAGTGTGACTAATCGCTGGTTCACATGGACAAGTACGGCAACATACCTGACTCGTTTGGCTACTGCTGGTTATACGTGGGACGCGGCTGGCGCTATCTGGGCCACATGGGATGATATGCCCGAAATCGCCTTCGATGATCGTTTTTGGCAGGGCGGCGAGCAGTTCCTTGGCGCTCTCGACAATAACTACATGCTCAACACCTATTCCGGTCCGAACGCAGCAGCGACGATCCGTACTTCAATTCAGCCAAGCCCCGTTTCAGGGATGATTACGTGGGCAACGAGTATGGATGATTGCCCGACCTCGACACTGACGCTTGGTGTATCGGATAGCCTGTCAGATGCCATTACGCAGAAGAGCCCTGAGAGCAAGGTAGCGTCTGGACGTACTCCTTTGAGAGGGCGCGGCAAGAACATCGACTTCGAATGGAATGCGCCAGCCGGTGCTACTTGGTCCTATGCGTTCGGCGTTGACATGATCGTCGCAGCTACCGGAGGTCCGCGATGACGTATACCGTCCAAGGCGGTAATCTCCAGACCCGCTACACCTAGCTCAGTCACAACCATTCTGGACGCATCGCAGTCAGGCGCTATCGTCGTGGCTATCTATGCTTGCGAGATTGCAGGCGCCACGCCAACGCTATCGATTGATCGCTATGATGGGACCACGGCGACATACGTGCGGCCAACCAAGGCGCTGACTGCCTTGCAGGAGATTGAGAAGAACGTCCTGCTCGTCATGAAGACAGGCGAACTGCTCCGCGCAACGGCGAGTGCTGGTAATCAGGTCGATATCATCGTGACGTATATTCCTGGCGATAAGACGGCCAAGGGCGGCGCGTTCTCATGATCCTCAAGCCCATCCCCATTGACCGGATCACAAGCGAATGGGACAGCCTAACTGCCTCACTTTATCCGGCATTGCGGCAAGACCCAACCTTCAACGTCCAAAGCCTCTATGACCGCCTGATGATCGGATATGCATGGATTATCGAGGCTACGGAAGGCGCTGAGGGCTATTGGGTCATTTCCCTAGATATGGATGGGGACGACCTCGTTGCGTGGACTACAGCCCTCGTAGGGCGGATTGAAGGCGGTCCAAAGCAGAGACTTAAGGCAATGCGCGAGGGCGTCGAGTACATCGAAGGCATTTTGCGGAAAGCCGGGGTAGCTGCACATAGGATTTGTGGCAGACAGGGGTGGAGTATGATATTACCACACTACCTGCCCTATGACGGTGCGAAAAACGGAATTGAACGGAGGCTCTGATGGGCGGCACAACGACTAACACCACCTCTAGCGCCCCGTCCAATCCGGGCATGCAGGCAGCGGCCTCTACTATCGGAAACCTGCTCAATACGCAGACGAATGCCGGGGTGAACCCATATACTGGAAGCCTCGCTCCTGACCTTTCCAGCGCGACCATGGCGGGCGTCAATAGCCTCACGGGCAATCCGAACAATGCAGCATACGGCGCTGGAATTACGAACGCTATCAATCAGCAAGCGGACATTGCAGCGGGTAACTTCGGGGCTGACCCAACGCGAACGCGGCTGATTGATGATGTTTCCACCAATACGAATGCCATCCTTCAGGGCTCGGGGCGCTTCGGCTCTGGTTCGCATGAAGATGCTTTGATCAATGATGTTGGCGGGGCACTCGCTCAGTACGATTACGGACGTCAACAGCAGGCCATTCAGAATCTTCCCGGACTTTATCAGGCAAGCATGCTCCCCGCCTCTGCACAGCTTCAGGGCGGTCAAATCCTCGATGCTCAGGCATTGGCAAAGGCTCAGGAAGCAGAGCGCCTGTTCGACGCGACGGCAAACCGGGGCTGGAATACGCTCCAAAGGGCTGGGTCAATTTTCAGCGGCACTGCTCCGGCTAGTGGCACAACCACGACGCAGACGACAAGTCAACCATGGTGGAGTGCGCCCCTCGGTATCGCGTCTGGTATCGCAAGTTTCCTGTGAGGCATAAATGGCAACTCCGTTTCCCCAAAGCCGTGGTTTCCTCCCCTTCGATAACCCCGTCAGTCAGTGGGTAGAGCCGCGCCGCAATGCGTTGATGGGGCTTAGCGCGGGCTTCCTGTCGGGCGATCCCTCGCGAGCCTTCAGCGGCGCCATGCAAGGGGCTCAGCTTGATCAGCAGTACATGCAGGATCAGCAGGCATTTGCCCAACAGGCCGAAGAAACGAACGCCACCAAGGAATGGCTTCGTCAGCGAGGCCGCGAAGACCTTATCCCGCTCGTGGATGCAGGGCAGGGCACATTCGCGCTTCAGGAAGCAACTAAGGTTGCCGATCCCGGTGCTGGCCTAATGAGTGTTGGCGGAAGCCTCTACAACCCCGCTGATGGCTCTTGGATTACGCCCCCTGCCGGTTCTGGTAATGATCCCCGAGTTAGCCTTAGCGGACAGTGGGGATTTGACGAAACCACGCAGCAGCCGGTTTACCTTCAGCCTTCAGATAGTGGTGCGATGGTTCAGGCAACTACCCCTCCAGGTGTTCGCCTCCTCGGCCCATATGACTTGAACGCAGAGCGGGCGGCAGGCTCTACTTTCGGCAAGGGAACGGGTAGTGCTCAGTTTGACCTTCCCGCAGCCGCTCTGACCACCCAGCAGACGCTGCAAGCCATCCAGTCGGTGCGCGATCAGTCGAAGGGCATGGAAGAGCAGTTCGGAAACATCCTGGGTGTTCCCCAGCAGATGCTTCCGACAATGCCGCAGTCTGAGCGCGCCAATTTCCAGATTGAGACTAATCGCCTGATTAATCGCACCTTCCTTGAGGCGCGTGAAGTGCTTCGTGGCGGGGGACAGATTACCGACTTTGAAAGCCGCAAGGCAGAAGGCGCTATTTCGAACCTTGAAGAGGCAATGGCCAGAGGTGACAAGGCGCTGTTTGAAAAGTCGCTTACGGAGCTTGAGCAGGCGGTGTCCGATGGCTACGCCAAGCTTCAGGCGCAGGCTGGTGCCATCGGTGGATACGGCCAAGCACCTCGTCCCCAGCAGAATAGCGGCACTACCTCTAGCGGCGTTCCTTGGAGCATTGGGCAGTAAATGGCAAAACTCACAATCGGCAATCAGACTGTAACGGTTGGCGATGAGTTTCTTCGCATGTCCCCCGAACAGCAGCAGGCAACGGTGGACGAGATTGCTGCCAGCATTGGCGTGTCCGCTCCTCAAGAAGACCCGCTAGCCGCTGCCTCTCGCATGAGCCAGTTCGGTCCTGGTACTGACACTGCCGCCCCTGCGCTTCCCGTTCAGCAGCCGGGGCGCCCTGATATTCTCGGCTCCACAGCAGCAACGCTTGGTGGCATCGTCAATTCGATCCCGATTCTTGGCCCTATGTCCCAAGCCGTGTCGGATAATCTGGTTGGTGTTGGTGCACAGCTAACGGGCGGAGACTATGAAGAGGCCCGCAACGCAGCAATCAAGCGTCGTCAGGAACTCGCCGCAGCCAACCCCATCGCAAACATCGCTGGCAATGTCGGCGGTGCAATCGGTTCATTCGGGGCACTAGGAGCCACACAGCAGGGCGCACAGGCCCTTGGCATGACTGGCCCCACAGTTCAGCGCATCGTCAATTCGGGTCTCTCTACGCTAGGCCTGACGACTGCGGACAATATGGTGCGCGGGCAGGCTCCAACGGAGGCGCTTGGTAACGCTGTGCTGCCCACGGGCATTGCAGCCGCTATCCCTGCCGTTGGTGCTGGAACTCGTGCTGTAGCGCAGGCGGTTGGCGAGCGCGTTGCACCAATCATGCAATCTGTCACGGACCCCGTGTCCGAGGCTGCTAGACGTGTAGGGGTGGCAGTGACCCGAGATGTGGCAGCGAATCCCCAAGCTGTCATGAGTGCCGCTGATGAGGCTGTAGCGCGTCAATCTGGCCTGCCTCTTGTGAACATCGATAGGGGCGGCGAAACGACCCGCGCCCTTGCTCGTTCCGTAGCCAATCAGTCGCCGGAAGCCCGCGCCGCTATTCAGCGAACGGTTGAGGATCGGTTTACCACTCAGGCCCCCCGAGCCATCGACTTTATAAAGCGCCTTGTTGGCGGGAATGTCGATGACATTGCATTCCAGTCAGGACTACAGCAGGCGGCGCGGCGGGCGAATGATCCGGCCTATAAAGCCGCTTATAATGCACCGCAGGCTCGTGCTGTGTGGACGCCTGAGATTCGGAACCTCATGCAGGCCGATCCATTCCGTACCGCTATCCAGCAGGCAGAGAGCACGGCTAAGAACGCAGCGGCGGTAACAGGTGGTAAATCTGTTATCAATCCATTTGTGTTCCTGGATGATGGCTCTGTAACCCTGCGCACCATGCCCGATGGTTCTCGCGCTCTTCCCAACCTGCAATTTTGGGACGTTGTGCAGCGTAACCTTCGCCGCCAATCCGAAGTGGCAGCGCGTCAGGGCGACAATCTCCTTGCAAGCCAGATTGGCGATATGCGCCGTCAACTCAACATGGCCCTCGATACCGCTGTGCCGCAGTTCCAGCAGGCCCGTCAGGGTGCGGCCATGTTCTTCGGAGCAGAGGATGCGCTAGATGCTGGTAAGGTATTTGCTAATCAGCCTCGCGCTATCCCGGAAGCACGGCAAGCCTACAATGCCTTCAACGAGGCAGAGAAGCAGGCTTTCGCCACCGGCTACGCATCGGAAATCATCGACAAGGTGAAGGCGGCTAGTGATCGGCGCAACATCATCCAACAGATGTTCGGATCCCCAGCCGCTCGCGAGATGAATGAACTGGTCTTTGGTCGCGCCAAAGCTCAGCAGCTAGAAGCCTTTGTGAAGGTCGAAGCGCTGGCAGATCAGCTTCGCGGCGCTATGGGGAATTCGACAACCGCCCGGCAGCTTATGGAGCTTGGTATTGGTGGCGGTGCTGGCTTTGCCCTATCCGGTGATTGGATGGGCGCTCTGACTGGTGCGGCGCTCGCCAAGGGTGGCCGCTATCTAGGCGAGAAGGTTGACGCCAAGGTTATGCAGGAAGTTGCAAAGCTGTTGACAACTGACAACCCTCAAGCGCTTCAGAAGGCAGTTTACAACGCCTCTCTAAGCCCTAAGTGGATGGCGGCTCTTGACCAGCTTAGCGATATGCTTGCGCCTGTGTCGCGTGGCCTTGCTCAGCAGACCAGCGGCAATGAAGTGACTAACAATAACGCTCAGCCACTTCGCATCACCGTCAACGGCGCTGGATCATACGGGAATTAAGGAAGGGCTTTGAAGTACGCCATGAAGCCAAACGCAATGCCAAGAGCAATCACACCGATCCACCATTCCATGCCTCTACCGGCAATCTGCCAGTCTTTCGGCGGATGGTCCTTGATGGGCGTAGCACTATCGTATGGGTTCGGCCCGTGGTCACTCGGCAAGCGGATATGCAGTTTGGTCATTTCTTCCCTCATCCTTCGTAACCGGAATATCGCCCTAGCTTGGGAAAACGTCAATGGCTACTGAACTAACTCCGTACCAGCGAGACATTCTCATCCGCACCGCCCTTGGTGAAGCTAGGGGCGAAGGCGTTGAAGGTATGGCCGATGTTATCCAAGTCATCCTGAACCGGGCTAACTCTGGCGACTTCCCCGCCGATCCCGCCGCCGCCGCTCTTCAGCCGAATGAATTTAGCGCCTGGAACCCCGTAGGTAGAGGCGGCAACAACCCTAGCCAGTTCTCTACGGACTCCGACACCTACAAGCGCGGCGAGCGAGCCCTTGACCTTGTTCTGAGCGGCACTCGCCCTGACTATACGGGCGGCGCTCTATTCTACAAGACGCCATCGGTCAAGTCGCCCTTCCACGATAGCCAGAACAAATTCGGCACCATCGAGCGCAATGGCCATCTGTACTATCCGACTCGGCCTGTCCCTCCCGGCGAAATCCCGAATGTCGTTGCCAGCCTTCAGGACACAACTCCTCCTCCGCGTGTAGCTCCGAACCCTGCGACCATCTCGCCCGACCTATCCCTCATGCGCAATCCGCTTCAGAGTGTGGAGGCGCAGAGGGCGCAGGTTACGCCACTTCCGCCGCCTTTGCCCCAGCGTCGGCCTTCAGCGCCCGATATCGTCACGCCTTCCATGGCCGCAGTAAACGCACAGCGTGGAAATGTGAATGCAACTCGCGCTGTCGATATGATAGCAGCAACGCAGAACCCCGTCACACCTCGTCTTACAGCAGACGGCAGCAATATCTATTCGTACCATATCCCGGACATGACGCCGACAACGGTAACGGGTGGGCTAGGTTCTCTCACGCCTTCCCCGGCTCGTGTTCGTCTGCCGGAGCTTCCGCCGTCTAATATCGGACAGCCGCCAACTACTCGCGTTGTGCAGTCGGTTCCCTTCAATTCCAGTTCAATGCCATCGCCTACGCCTGCTCAAATCAATGATGCAGCGCGTAGGGCCTCGCTTACGGCCACACAGAGCAACGTAGAGCGCGCAATTCCGCGTGTTCCTACTGCCCTAGAGGCAGCAGCGAGAACGGCCCCTATCGGCTCTTCAGCGCAAAATATTGCCTCCCAACGCGCAGAGCAGCTATCACAGCGCCCTACTGCTCCGTACCGCCTCCCAGCAGGTCCAATCGGACTAACGCCAAATACGAACGGCGTAAGGCTCAATCAGCCGCCAATTCAGGTTGTGCCGTCGCCTATGTCTGCGGTGCCGTTGCCGCGCGCTAGGCCGAATTACACGCCCGTACGTGCTCCGCAGCCAATGCCGAGAATGGTCGCTCAGGCGTCTCCGTTGCGGGTTGTGGTGAATGGCGCCAATTCCTATTCCGCGCCTCGTCCCCAGCAGGTAACGCCGGTTCAAGCGTTGATAGCTCAGGGCATGTCTCCATCCCAAGCCTATAACGCCCTCACCCAACGCGCTCCAACGCTAGAGGATAGAATTACCGGACGCACAGGGCTTTCAAGCTCTGGGGCCTCTGCATATAGCATTTCCGGCTGATAGATGTTAACGATGAACACATGCCAAACGGTGGTTGAAAATGACTGAAATTACCGGCCTCTCAACGACCGACTCCAGCAATACCGAAGTCACGGGCGAAAGCATCGACGGCGCCATTGCGAATATGGGCCGGATGGATAACACGCTCCAAGCTATTCTTGGTTTGCTGGCGCGTTCGATCCGTACCAATGTTCTGCGCTTCCTCGATAATACGGACGATACCAAGCGCGTTGCTCTGGACCTTTCCGGCCTCCCGACTGCAACCACCCGCACATGGACCGCCCCCTACTACAGCGGCACACTAGGCCTCGTCAGTGATATCAGGGGGTATGTCTATGGTCTAACCATGACAACCAACGTGTCAGACCCGGCAAATGATGTCGATATTGCGTCTGGTTTGGCTGTAGACACAACCGGAGCCCGCACTCTTGTACAGATCAGTGCCTTGACCAAAAGGGCCGATGCTTCTTGGGCAGTTGGGACCGGGAATGGATGGCTCGATACGGGAGCAATAGGCAACAACCGATACGCAATATATGAGATCGGGCGCACAGATGGAACGATTGTTGATTCCATCATTTCGTTGTCATTCTCTTCCCCAACTTTGCCTGCGAATTACACCTATTTTCAGCTAATTGGGGAAATTACCCGCATTGGCGGGGTTAACAGCACCCCTCTTTGGTATGGGTCGGCTACGGGTGCAGATCGCAGGCTCACTCAATCACGCGGAGGCTATGCGGAAGAATATATTAGCCGCATAGATTTCGGCAACGGGGCCGGAGCATCAGCTCCTTTTGCAAATCTCGATGTCTACAGAGACATAACATTGAAGTTCTACGTACTTCCAGCAACCGATGGAGCGGTGCTTGGGATTAGAACTTCAACAAACAACGGCTCAAGCTATGACAGCGGTGGCTCTGATTATAATTATCAGAGCATTGTGAGTTCGGGCGGAACGGTTTCAGCCGCTTCAGGACCCGCAGCACAATGGAACCTTGGCGGATCGGTTGGGAGCGCATCCGGGCGTGGAATCTGGGGAACCATCACGATACATAATTTCAATAAGGCCACCGTCGCCTATGGGGAAGGGTCAATCGGTTTTGTTTCGAACGCTGGTGTGTTCACCTCGGTTCCGGTCAACGGCGGGCGCGCGGGAACTACAGCTAGAAACGCAATCCAATTGCTTTTCAGTTCTGGTAACATTGCCAGCGGCTATGTTGTGCTTTCAGGTGTGCGAGGCTAAATGAGAAAAATCTGGTTCTATAACGGTAATGACGTTGTTCCCGGTCAAATCGGCGGCGACTTAGGTTATGCTCTTGGAGAAAACCCGTCATTTCTAAGTCGCAAGGACAAGATCGCGCCGCGCAGCCTCTACTCAATCCCTGGATCAGATAATCAGGGCAAGCGGTTATGCTCTCCGGTAGTGGTCGGTGATGAAATCTATCTCTACTATGAGGGATTCGACGGAACCCGCTGGCAGACATTTCTCGAAATCTACGGCAAGGATATGGGGCTGCGCTATCGGAGCATGGCGCCAATTATCCCTCATACGGCACTTCCTGGTTCCCATTCGCTTCAACGGCCTAGTGTTCTTTATGAACCCGACGATACCGCCGCACCGTTCAAAATGGTTCTCTCTCGCGGCATCAGCTCTATGGACCCGACGCAGTTCGTGGTTACAACATCGACCGATGGCTTTGTCTGGGCTACGCCAGTCGCGGCGTTTGGCATAACTGAACCATGGGAAGGCACAATGATCGTGTCATCTGGTTCGCTCGTGAATGATAATGGTACATACCGCCTGTTCTATTCAGGAAAGTCAGGGAACCCCCTGCGGTGGCGCTCTGCGGTAGCCTCCAATGCATCATTCAGCCCCACCGGCTGGGCTAAATCTGCCCCTGTCCTCGCGGGTAAATCATCGGCTGTCAGCCCAATTGCGGTGAACACCAGCCCATCCAACAAGCAAGTCAGTGTTGTGAACGCAAGCGCATTTGACATTGGGGCTCCTGTCCTAGTCGGGAACGGCATCACCTCGTGTGAATGGAACGTAATTCAGAGTAAGAGTGGGAATGTCTTAACAATGGAGCGGCCATTCCTTGGTGGGTACCCAGCCGGCACAGGGGTGTGTGCGCAAATTCACTCGGGGTCTGTCGATATCACTCAGGCATGGAAAGAAGGTGAGAAGTGGTGCGCAGTGTTTACCTGCTTCGAGTTCTTCCTCAATCTCGGCTTTGAAACTTCGGGGTATGCTGAGACCGATGATCTCAATTCGGGATTTATCATCAAACCATCCGCATGGCCTCTCCCGATGATCAACAAATATGCGTCATGGGATCGGACATCCGCCGAAAACCTGAAGTTTGTCGAAGTTCCATGACCCTAGGAGAGATAGATGGCAGGCGTATTCGACGTAGCTAGATCGTTACAGGCCGGGAAGCTTGATCAGGATCAGGTGGACTCTCTGAATGCGATCTTGTCGGCTTGGGAGAAGTATGGAGACGGCGATAACCGTAAACTCGCGTATTGCCTCGCCACGACCCAGCACGAATGCAACTTCCGGCCTATTGTCGAGAACCTGACCTATACCAGCGCGGCCCGCATTCATCAGGTGTGGCCATCCCGCTTCCCTACTGTGGACAGCGCCAAGCCATTCGTCAAGAACGCTCAGAAGCTCGCCAATGAAGTATATGGCGGTCGCATGGGTAACGATGAAAAGAACGATGGGTATACGTATAGGGGGCGTGGATTTGTCCAGCTTACGGGCTACGCCAATTACGAGAAATTCAACAAGCTGATTGGCGAATCCCTCTCCGCCCATCCCGATCTGGCCAAGCGCCCCGAATACGCTGCCCGCATTCTCATTGTCGGGCTCATGAAGGGCATGTTCACCGGCAAAAAGCTTTCGGACTACATCAACGCGACCAAGACTGATTATATCAACGCCAGAGCGACCGTAAACGGCGATGTGAAGGCCAATGGTGCAAAGATAGCCGGATATGCCGAGAAGTTCGAAACGGCCCTAGAATCGGCTCCTAAGCCATCTATCGTTATCACAAAGCCAGTTCCGCCCCTTGCGGAGCCCGTCAAGCCAGTTATCGTGCCTATGCCTACTCCTGCCCCATCTTTGTGGGATCGCCTCTCCTCGTGGCTCCGTGCCCGTTTTGCATAAAGGACTGACACTATGAATCTCGGTACTATTCAGCAGCTTGTTCGTATCGTTCTCTACTCCGCTGGTGGCGTCTTCTTCGGCTCCGGTGTGGCCGATGGCGATCTCTTCCAGCAGGTGCTTGGCGCGTCTGGCGCTATCGTGGCATTTTTCTGGTGGCTCGTGTTTGAGCGCAATCGCCTCGAAAGCAAATGAAGCTCTCAATCATCCTAGCCCTGCTCAAGGTTGTGACAGCCGTTATGTCCTATCTTGAGCGGGAGCGCTGGAAAGCCGAAGGAAGGGCAGAGGTCAATGCAGAAGCACAGAAGGCCCACGATGAACGGGTTGCTCAAGCTAACGCTGCTCGTGCCGATGCTGATGAGCTTAGCAGCCTGCACGTCGCTACGGACCCCAGGAACCGCGACAATCTACGTTAGCGACTTCTGCGACATAGCAAAGCCGATAACCTATAGTGCCTCCCTCGATACGCCGGAAACGGTGAAAGAGATCATTGCTCACAATGCCGCTTTGGATGCGGTTTGCTAAAAATGGCGGTTCGAGTGAACAGTACGGCCTTTGAATTCGTTGCAGCCCTAGGGATCAAAGCGACGTACCTTATCTTCTCAACCGTAGCTGCGATTATTGCCGTGCTCCTAGATCGAAAGCGCTATACGTGGTTCACAGCCATCCTTGCCATCATTGCAGGGGCGCTAGTCGCTATCCTTGCCACTGACCCAATCGTGTCGGTTCTAAACCTGCCAGAGAACGCCGCACACGGTATTGCAGGGGTTCTTGGGATCACCGGACGGAACCTGGTAGTCTGGATGAACAAGGCCTCAGAGAACCCCCTGAAGGCTTGGAACGAATGGCGGAAGAAGTAGACGCTTCCAACTTTGGGGCTCTTGAGCAGCGCGTTGCCGGTCTGGAGCGCGCTGTTACTACATTGGCCGATGAGATACGCGGTCGCTCTCAAATCCCATGGGGCGCCGTCTCTGCCTGTCTCGTAGCCTTAGGCCTGGTAATGGCCTTCGCTGTGTGGGGCTTTAATGCCTATATCGGAGGAACCCAGCAATCCATCCTCCTGGTACAACAGGCTACATCAGAGCGTATGGATAGGTTCGAGGCGGCGCTGATGAAAGTACAGGATGGGGTTGTGCCTCGTGGCGAGCATGAGGAGCGTTGGAGAAGCCTTGAGAGTGGAGACATAAATCTACAGCGCCAGATTGAGCAGATCAGGGCCGAACTTGGCTCCAGCTTTAGTCTCAACGATGCGCTACAGTCCATTTCAGAGCGCATCGCTCGGTTGGAAGAACTTAGGCTTCAGCAGACCGTTCCAAAGCCTTAGCCCGCTTCTCCAGCGCCACAATAGCCTCCAATGCTTCCCTAGCGATCTTCTCGCGTTGGAACTGTCCAAGGCTTCTGCATCTATCGGCCTCGTCAGATACGAATAGCTTGGCTCGTTCCGTTTCATCGAACCAGTCAGGACGATACTCTGACATGACCCGATAACGCACAACGGTCAGGTCGCCTTCAGGAAGCCTCATGGTCTCGCGTTCAATAATCTTACCGCCGCCACTCACCTTCGTCTCTCCTTCATTCAGCGCACAGAGCGCCATGAGCATGTGTAGAACTGTGTTTGTTTGCATCTATATCTCCTCTGGTTAGGGAAGAGATTAGGCTTGGGAAGTTAAGAATCCGTGTCTGGCAGGGGCATCCAGTGAGTTGGGTCCCAATCATCGTGCCCATACCAACCATAACCATCAGAAGCCACTTCGGACTCGTCTTTCCACACCGTAACTTCCTTCCAACCAGAGCCACCAAGAGAGTAACGCTTAACTCTCTGTCCGCGTGAGCTAGTTATGGACACCTTGCCAATAACCCGGTCGAGCCCCAGGATACGGGTATCATCTGTCGGGGCCGTTTCAATCGGTTGCCACTCGTTCATCTCTACCTCTGTAATTCGTTTATCCCTATAACCACCAATGCAATGATGAAGAGGAGGATTAGGGAGGGTGGGCGGAAGGTTAGGCGGCTCATTCCTTCGCCTCATACATCTCTGGAACACGAGCGAAGTCAGAAGCCTCGTGTACGAACAAGCAGAATACCTTCAGGCTGGAGCCGTAGCCGTCTGCTGATCCTTTTGCGTATAGTTTTGCCAAGGTCTCGGTTTCAAAGGCCTCCAGCGGCTCGCTATAGCCCTCAGAGTGCCCATCCCGACAAACCACAAACACCATCTTGTCACTCATTTCATCACCTCCATCCTAACCGCTCTCTTATCGTCAGGTCGGAATACATCGATACTAACAACAGTGCGTGGTTGCTGCTTTCTGTCGGCCTGATCGATGCGGATCAGAAGTCTGTCGCGAAGGCTGAATGCATTTCGGATTAGCGTGTTCGCAGCTTTCATCATTGCAGCATCCAGCGGGGTTTTGATTTACGTAGGGCTTGGGATAGAAGGGTTAGGAGCCAGCTAACGGTCATGTGTGCGTCCTCTTAACTTCTGGCGCGGCCACAACGGTTGTCGTTTGCCCAAGGATAGACCGGAGGCTGAATAGCTGAGATGCTTGGGTGGTCATTTCCTCAACCGGCCAGCCTAGGAGGCTAAACAGTTTTAAGCGCTGATCCTCACTGATATCCCTAAAGAACCAAAGCTTGATCCGCTCTGCATCTGCTTCTCGAACGAGCCTGATCGGTGCACTCATTTCTCCATCCATCCCTTTTGCACGAGAACCATATTCGGCAGTAGTTCAACGATCTCATAATTACCGTTCGGAACGCACCACCACGGATGCCCCTTCCATCTCTTGGCGAACTCTTCAGCGGCATCACTTGTCTCCCATGTTTTAACGTCTGCCGGGATCAGTCCCTCCTTAAAGCTGGCGCTCGTTGCCTCTACCCATCCTTCCCTCTCGATGGTAGCCCAGAAGCGTTCTCCCTCTTTGGTCATAACTCTGTTGGGAACATCGGCCCCGGTTAGCGCTTCCTTGCTGTCCACGATGACGGCGTATCGGGTATCACTCATTCCCATTCTCCTACTGTGATGTTGTGGTAGAGGGCTGGGGAATGGTTAGGGGGTTTCATCGCGTTCTATCCTAACCAATGCGCCGTCCGTAAATTTGGCATTATACTCGAACCACTCCCCGTCAAAGTTAGGACCGCTGTTGCCATAAAAGTTGAACATGCCGTGCAGATTAAGATCATCCCAGCGGCGATTAACTTTACGAATGCTACCCATCATGCCCAGAATTCCCTCATCGTTTGGATATGGACGTTCTTCCTTCGGCACGGTTTCGTAATCGCCGCGTTCGATTTCAAGGCGCCCGTTTTCGGTTATACGGATCGTCGTCATATCGCAGTCAAAGTCTTTGCTCTGGTATTCGATGTCAGGCAAGCCATGAACTTTGTCGATCTTAACGTAATCGAACATGCCCATCTCTGTCTCTCTTCCTCTATCCCTAAGTGTGGGGATTGGTTTGTTTTGGCTGGGGAATGGAAGGTTTGCGACGATCAAGATATTCCCGAATTGCCAGAACCGTCACGGCTGATACAGTCCGATTATCTCGCGCCGCCTCCAAAGCCAAATCATGCTTAAGATCGACTGGTAGGCGAAGGTCTAGGCGGGCTGTCATTGAGATTCCAGAGCGTCAAGAGCCTTGAAAACGTGCTCTTTAACATCGTTCTCTTCGCCATACGTGCCCTTAGTCAGGCGGGCGCGCAGAACATCGGCCTCGACCTCTTCAGGCTTCCACTGGCCCTCAAGGCCATAGCACGAGCAATGCGATCCATGCACCTCGTACAGCCTGCCTCCGCGCTCGAACAAAACAAAGGCATCGCCTTCGTAACAAGCTTGGGTATAGGAGGCTACTAGAATGTTGGCCCCATCCAGGTACGAAGCGTTGATCGCAAACTCACCAACTACGGCGTCCTTTCCGATCTGGTTTTTGTAGTTCGCCTTAGCAAAATCGTTCAGGTAAATCGGGTCCATGATTATCTCCATTGATACCGTACAATGTCACACACAGGCCCTTAATACAAGCGGTTATGTTGCATGGGATTATGACAAAAGGAAAAGGCCCCGCCTTGTGAGCGAAGCCTTGACTTTAGAGCGGTATTTCCCTCATTATGAGGCTGTCGGCACACGATTTACGGTCGTTACCGACTACCACCGGTTCCTTGGCGGGATTTCCACCGGTAGCGCTTACTGAAACTAGCATTCGATCTCGAAGGTTTCAAGTGCGTTAGAAAAGTCCCCCAACGGGTTCGCTAGCTCCCTCCAAAGCAAGCAAAAACAAATCTGCGGGCAATGGTTCTCTTTCTATCCCGTGACCTTGGCGCGAGAAATCGTGTAGGCGCAAAAGCTGGGTATGGGGATAAGCTCCTGTACTTGGGGTTCAGGGCCTAAATGCTGGACCGGGGACTTGTGAATGTACGCTGCCGTAAGGCACCTGTTAGCTACAGGCTTGGTTGATTGGGGATAGCCCGGTCCATACCAAGGGGGAAAAGGAGAAGCTATGCCTTCATTCCCCAGCCCCTACTCTCCCAACACCCAACCCAGCAGTAGCAATAGACACTGTTAGGATGCTACCAGCCTCAATCCATTCCCAAGATCGAGATTGTCCACATCCAGAGCCGCACGAGCCATGTTGATGACATTCTGGTGCTGACCTATCTGGGTATTGATTGAGGCCATTTCCTGAGCCTCTGCGGCCTCTAGACGGGCCTTCTCTCGGGCATAGAACTCCTCCCTCGTTTTCTTCTGTCCCTCTAGCCTCTGACGCTCTGAAACGGCCTGATCGTGACGGCTGGTGAGGAAGTTGCCAAACTCAGTATCGGGCGGCACGGCTGGTTCTGTAACTGGTTTGCGAGTTGTCATCTCAATTCCTCTCATATGTATCGAATTATAAGCCCGTATAGCGTCGTATAAGGTCACGTGCGCGGGTGGGATAGGTGGTTGTGAGTCTGGCAATACCTGCCATCGGCATCGACAGGCAGGGCACAGAAGTGGTAAGGTGAATCAATCCCAACTGGCCAAGAGCATTGACCCTTTTGCAGGTCCACAAGGCTAACAGGCTGACTTCCCTCTAAAGCCTCCCAAGCCTTAGAGCGCTGGAACCGATAGTCGGGCTTCATGCTAGGCCCATCAATCGAAGCCCTGCGTTCAACTACCTTCTCAATCACAACATAAGGCTTTGGAGGTTTACGCTTGCGAACTGGTCCAGATGATTTAGAGCGGCTGAGTGACCCATCCATTTCCCTATGCCTCTTGGCTTTGCTTTCAGTGCGTTCCTTTAGTCTGCGAGCCCTTTCGGTAGCTCTGTAGTAAGCATGTCCATTCGGATGAGCACCTAGATTGAGACGATTGGCCTTTCCGATGACCGCGTTCTTCTTCCCTGGTATTCCGAGTGCATCCGCTATTTGCAGTGCCGAGTATCCAATGGCCCACATTTCCCTCAGCTTGTCGATGCGTCCCGGAGATTCCCAGTCTACGATCTTAGGGTTCATTCCTCTCTCTTCCTCCATCCTCTGGACTGTTTGGGGAAGGGCCTTGAGGCCCACTTGTGATCCTTTGGCTTAGGAATGGGGTTCTTAGTCCGCCTCCTCGTCTCTGGATCAAGATTGCGACGAATTCTTTTGGCCTTAGCCGCCTTGGGTGTATCGACCTTACGTGTTTTCCAAGAATGGCACAGAGGGCAGACAGCGCGGCAATTCTCTAGGCTGTTATCTCCGCCCTCACTGGCTAAGATGAAATGATCGTACTCCACCTTCACCAGTTTGGCCCCACACCGATCATCCCAAGGTCGGTTGTAAAAAGGCCCAGATGCCTCACAAAGCCCTTCGGAGCGCTCTAGGGCCAGCCTCTTGGTTTTCTGGGTGAACTCCTTACGGGGCAATCTCCACCACCTCTACGCCCGCCCTACGGGCTTTGCGGACCATATCAGCAGTTCCGCGACCTCCGGGAAAGGCAATGACCAGATCGGGCTTGCCTTCCTCCAGCATCCGCTTGTTGCGAGCAGGGCCAGCGAACGCGCCTTGGTTTTCCCAATCGGCCTGAAACTCCAAATCCGGAACACCATTCAGACACGCCCAGCCATGGGCCAAATCGTCAGCCCCATTAGCCCCGCCCTGAATAATTAGACTGATGCCCATGCTATCGTGCAGCTTATTCATCACCACGCCAAAGCGGTCGGCATCTCGGTAATTTCTACCGCCGCAAACAAGAACCCTCATTTCATCCTCTCCAGAAATTCGCCAAACCCCGCTGCTTCAGTCTCTCGCAACTCCACGCCATTTGCCACACAGAACGCAATCGTGTATTCAATGAGGGACGTGGCGCGGGACTTGTTCATGCGGGATGTGCTTTCCCGGATGGAGACAAATTCACCCTCCAATCCTGGGATAACTTCACCGCCATTGCTGGTTGCTACGGAGTGAGCGCTGACCACAAGCGCCTTCCACTCCCCAGCATTACGAACCTTCCCCGCCCACTTCATTCCCGATTTGGCTAGATCGCCACACAGAGAATGAAACAACCGGTTCTGTGGCATTGAGCGCTTAGGCTCCGAGATATCCACGATCCAATCTGCTGGCGCGTTCGATACCGCAGCAATCGCATTGGAACGAATAAGCGTAGACCTCAAAACGAACGTCTGGGTCATCGGATTGTCCGAAGCTCTTCGATCAGTGCTAAGGCAGCTTCCTTGGTCGGCAGCAAGCCTCGCTCCTCAGACCAGAACGGCCACCACCAACGCTTGACCTCAACGGCCCACATGAAGGTGTAGCACCAGTCCCGGTTCACTCGATATTGGGTCTTGAACATCATTGCTCCAATCCTGAGAAGTCAGGCGTAGCTATCCGCACCTTCTGTGCCTCATAAGCAGCCTGCAACGTAATCTTGTCATCCTGAGACAGATCGGATTTCCAGATGATAGCAAACGCCGCCTGAGCCTCACCAAGCGTCTTTGCGCTCGTTAGGCT
>Ga0247823_10000476_pt1 | contig 34247 bp, 26 predicted proteins | sample 13C_PalmiticAcid_2_FD_192426 | JGI IMG/M metagenome (GOLD analysis project Ga0247823, IMG submission 192426) | Soil microbial communities from agricultural site in Penn Yan, New York, United States - 13C_PalmiticAcid_Day30 | ecosystem: Environmental > Terrestrial > Soil > Agricultural land...
AGCTGGCCGAGAAGCTCGGCCAGCTCGTGCAGGCGCGCGGCGAGCGCAACGACACCGGGCCCTATGTCCCGGCGGGCAGCGAAGCCGATGTGCGCGCGTCGCGCGTCGGGTCCTTTCTGAGCGTTTATGGTGCCGAAACCACCCGGCGGCTTCAGCGCATCGCGGTGGAGGAGACGCGCCTTGGCATACCCTTGCTCTTTGCGGACGACGTGATCCACGGTTTTCGCACGATCTTTCCGGTGCCGCTCGGTGAAGCGGCGAGCTTTGATCCTGCTGCGGCGGAAAAGGCTGCGCGGATCGCCGCGATCGAGGCAACCGCCAACGGGCTCCACTGGACCTATGCCCCGATGGTCGACATGGCACGCGATCCGCGCTGGGGCCGCGTTGTCGAAGGTGCGGGCGAAGACGTCGAGCTTGCGTGCCGTTTTGCCGAAGCGCGGGTGCGGGGGTTTCAGGGCAGGCGTCTGTCGGATCCGGACGCGATGCTTGCGACCGCCAAGCATTTCGTCGCCTATGGCGCGGCCGAGGGCGGGCGCGACTATGACGTCGCGGATGTGTCTGCGCGGCACCTCGCCGAATATCATTATCCGCCTTTCCGCGCCGCGCTTGGGGCGGGCGCGGGGAGCGTGATGGTCGCGTTCAACGAGGTCAACGGCGTGCCGATGCACGCCAATCGTGCGCTGCTGCGAGATGTACTGCGCGGCGAATGGCATTTCGACGGCCTGATCGTCAGCGATTATACGGGTATCCGCGAGCTCGTCGCGCACGGCGTTGCGGCGAACGATCTCGATGCCGGCGTCCTTGCGATGGAGGCGGGCGTCGATGTCGACATGGTCAGTGCCATCTATACAGGCGCCTTGCCCGCGGCGGTCGAAGACGGCCGCCTTGATATCGCGCTTGTCGACGCGGCGGTGCGGCATGTGCTTCAGGCCAAGGCTGCGCTGGGATTGTTCGAAAATCCTTATCGCAACTGCGACCCCGCGCGTGCGAAGCGCGTGACGCTTCGACGCGAGCATCGCGCCGCTGCGCGCGATCTCGCCCGCAAGAGTTTCGTTCTGCTCCGTAACGAAAGGCAGCTTCTTCCGCTGTCCCGGGCCCTGCGCTCGGTCGCGGTCATTGGGCCGTTGGCCGACGATCGCCGCTCGATGCTGGGAAGCTGGGCGCCAACCGGCGTCGCCGCCGACGCAATCACGCCGCGTGAGGGCATCGCTGCCGCGCTCGGGTCAGCTGCGCGGGTGCTGCATGCCGCGGGCGGCCGGGCGGCACTGTCGGCGGCTCGCGCAGCAGATGCCGTCATCCTGTGTATCGGGGAGGATTGGGACATGAGCGGCGAGGCGCGAAGCCGCGTCCTGCTCGACCTCGCGCCCGATCAGCAGGTACTCGCCGATGCAGTGCTGGAACTTGGCAAGCCGGTAGCAATCGTAATTTTCGCGGGACGCCCGCTGACGATCGGGGCGCTGGCCGACCGGGCTCCCGCGATCCTGTGGGCCTGGCACCCCGGCGTCGAGGCGGGACCGGCGCTCGCCGATGTCCTGTTCGGTGACGTCAGTCCCTCGGGCCGCCTGCCGATCAGCTTCCCGCGCCACGTCGGGCAAATTCCGATCCACTACGATTATCGCAGCACTGGCCGCCCCGCGAGCGAAACCGAGCGGAACAGTGCCAAATATGTCGACGCGCCGCGGACGCCGCTCTATCCTTTCGGGCATGGTCTCAGTTATTCGGCTGTCCGCTACGAAGCGCTGCAACTGTCTTCTGAGCGGATCTCCGCAGACGAACCGCTGGAGGTCGGTTTCTGGATCGCGAACGAGGGATCGTACCTCGTGGAAGAGGTCGTCCAGCTCTATCTGCGCGACGATGTTGCGAGTACGACGCGCCCGGTGAAGGCGCTCAAGCGTTTCGCTCGCATCCCGCTCGCGCCCGGCGAGCGGAAACCCGTTCGATTCACTCTCGGTCGCAGCGACTTCGAACTTCTCGACGCCAATCTGCTTCCGGCCGTTGAAGCGGGAAGCTTCACCATTTTAGTCGGCGGCAGCTCGCAGACCGTGCTGGAGCGACGCGTCGTCGTCAGTGATGCCCGCAAAAGACCGGAGCGATTGTAGTCGAACGCCGTCCTCGGCGCGGTGGGGAACCACTGAACGGAAAGCGAAGCTCCGGCGACAGAAATGTCGGATTTGACCTTCCAACCTTCCCGTTCGGCGCTGCGAACGCCTTGTCCGGGCTGTTTGCAGTCATGATGAATGACGAAGGCGCTGGAAATCCTTGGTCGCGCTGCGACCAGAACAATTTTCCGTACGAAGATGCAGGGGCGGCAACTATCGGACCCCGCTCCCGAGACCTGCCAGCCCGGAAGCGGCCGGTTCCGAACTACGCGAATCCCCGTTCGCCCGACCAGCGCAGCACATGGTCGATGCAGGTCTCGAGCTTGTCGTCCTGCCCGAGGTAATAATGGGTCGCGCCGTGGATCTCGACATATTCATGATCGCGTCGTGCGGTCGAGGTGAGGGCGGACGCGATGATGCGATTATGCGTTGCCGGCACGGCGTCGTCGGCCTGGTTGACGATCTGGAAGATCGGTACGCGCGAGATGCGCCGGGCGTTTTCGGGGCCACGGCTGAAGGTGCGGTCGATCGACCATTGCGACAGCCACGATCGTAGCGACGTGTATCGCGCGATCCCCGCAGGACCGACATTGGCGGTCCGCGGATCGCCGAGATAACAGCGCCCGGGCGGGCGTCCGTTCGGGTCAATCGCCGGATCGATCCAGCGCGGGTCGCACATGGTGCGGTGAACGATGAAGCTTCGTTCGACCTCGCCATTGTCACGCTCGCGCAGCCGGGCGAGCCACTCTTCCGCACACTGTGTGATGCGCGCCGACCGCGACCGCTGCGCGTCGCGGAACCGGTCGATGAACGCGGACGAGAAGGGGGGCTTGTTGGGGCAGTCCGGATCATAGATATCGAGGTCGGGATCGCGCTTATCGGGATCGGTTTCGTCGGTCACCGACGGGTCAAGCCATTCGGTGAGCGTTTCGGCGCGCGACAGATGCGCGGCGATGAAGATGATGCCGTCCGCCGGGATCAGCCCGGCCTTGGTGAGGTCATAGGGGTCGCCGGCCGGCGTGTGTGTGACCGAAGGCTGTTCGGCCTGCGACTGGTAATAGAGCGAAAGCGATCCGCCGCCCGACCAGCCGACCAGCACGACCTTGCGGTAGCCGAGCACCTCCTTGGCGTGCCGGACATAGGCGCCGAGATCATAGACGACTTTCTCCATGATGAGCGCACTGTCATTCTTCGCGTAGCGGCTGCCCGCACACAGGACGTGCAGTCCCGCCTCGGCCAGCGCGCGCGGCATGGGAAGCAGTTGCAGCGTCGAAGCCGGGTGCATGAACAGAAAAAGCGTTTGCGCTTTCACTCCGTGCGGGATCAGCAACTGCCCCTCGAGAAAGGTCATTCCCTGGCTGCCAACGAAGCCATAGGTTTCGACCGCTGCCAGCTTCTCGGGGAAAGAGAGGATCAGCGGTACGCGATCGAATGCGTGCGTTCGGGGCCGTCCGGCGCCGTAGGGACGTTCCATCATCTGTTCGGTCCCCTTCAATATTTGAACGAAAGCTGCACACCGTAGGTTCGCGGCGGTGCGTAGGATGTGCGGTCGGCAAAGGTGCCGGCGACGACATAGTTGGGATAGCGCACATCGTTGATATTGCGTCCGAACAGCTCGATAGCGACGCGGTCGCCGGGGAAGGCGTAGCCTATGGTGGCGTTGATCAGGCCATGCCCCCTGGTCGTTAGCCGCGCACCCGGCTCCCAGTAGATTTTGTCAGTCAGATAGACGCTCGCATTGGCGTAAACGCGGCTGTCGTCGGTGAAGCGGTGATCGTAGTTGGCGGCGATATTCCCGCTGAAACGCGGGGTGCGCGGAAGTGGGTTGCCGCTCGCGTCGCCGATGGTGAGGGCATTGCCGCCGCCTGCCTTGGGAACATAGATCTCGGCCCCCGGAAAGCTTGTATAGTTGGCGTTGACCCAAGAAAACCCCGCCTGGATCTGGAAATCATCCGACAGAACCGCCGCAATATCGCCATCGATCCCGTAGATGCGCGCCGAAGCGGCATTCTGCAGGCTGACACCGATATTGCCCGGAAGCTGGGCGCGGACCTGGATGTTCCGGAAGTCGGTATAAAAGCCGGCGACGTTGAAGCGGACGCGGCGATCGAAAAGCTCGCTCTTCACGCCAAGCTCGAAACTATCGACCTTTTCGGGGTTTACCGCCGTGGGCGGACCGAACAGCGTGTTGAAGACTCCGCTCTTGTAGCCACGGTTATAGCTGAGATAGCCCATAACGGCGGGGGTGAACTGGTGGCTGTAGGACAGACGCCAGGTCGGACGTTTCCAGCTCTCCTCGGCCGGAGCGCCGGTTGCGAAAGAGCGGCGGTAATCCTTCTTGTCATAGGTATAGCGAATGCCCGCCGTGAGCTTGCCGTTGTCGCTGATGTCGAATGTCGCCTGTGCGAATCCGGCGAGCGACTGGCCGGCCGAGAAGAGCCGGGACTCGCTGACCTGGGCGCCGTTCGCGAACACCGTCACCGGGTCCCATCCGGCATCGGTTTTCAGATAATAGAGGCCGAGGATCCATTCGAACGGTGCATCGTCGGGCGACAGAAGCTGCAGTTCCTGCGAGAATTGCCAATAGCGAAGATGGGCGAAGGTTTCGCTGATCGGTGCCGAGCTGTCGTCGCCGTCGAGATATTGCGCGCCCCTGGTCTTGCGATAGGCGGTAATCGACACCAGCCGCGCGGCACCGAGATCGGCGTTCAATGTTGCGCTGCCACCCCAGTCGCGGACCTGTGCGGTATCGTCGCGCGTGTTGGAATAGTGGCCGGGAATTGTGCTGTAGGTTCCCGGCGGCAGGGCAGGGAGCGAACCGCGCGCAGGCTGGCGCGTGCTGGCGAGCGTGTTGTCATAGTCCGAATAGTCGCCCGCGAGCGTCAACGTGACGTCGGGGCCAATATCCGCGACCAGTTTCGAGCGCAGATAGGTGCCTTCCTCATAGGAGACGCGGTTGCCGCTGCCGAGATTGCGGTAATAGCCCTTGCCTTGCGATCGGATATTGACCGCCATGTCGGCCGCAATACCCTCGCCAAGGCCGCCCGCGACATAGCCCTTGGCGATGAAGGTATCGAAATTGCCGTAGCTGAGGCTGCCCTCCATGCGAAGTTCGTCGGTGGGCTGGCGCGTGATGACGTTCAGCAGGCCGCCGGTCGAGTTGCGCCCATAGAGGGTGCCCTGCGGTCCCTTCAGCACCTCGATCCGCTCGATATTGTTGAAGGCGAACGAGCCCGCGTTCATGTTCGCGATATAGACGCCGTCGATATAGGTCGCGACGCTCGCTTCGTTTCCCGGCGAGAAACTGTCGGTGCCGATACCGCGGATAAAGGGCTGCGCGAACACGGCGGTCTGCGAGAAATTGAGCGACGGGGTCGCGAAAGTCAGGTCCTGCGTCGTTTCGATCTGCGCCCGGTCGAGCGACTGCGCGGTCACCGCGGTGATGGCGATGGGGACGCGTTGCAAATTTTCCGATCGTTTCTGCGCAGTGACGACGATGTCTTCGACGCCTGCGCGTGCGGCGGTCCCGTCGCTTTCGGATAGGCTTTGGTCCTGCGCCCGGCTGTCTGGTGCCCAGGCAAGGGGCGGTGTGAGCGCGCAGGTCAGAAGCAGGGTCTTCACCGAAATATTCATGTCACTCTCCCCAACGTTTTTGTTTTGGTTATCGATATTTGACTGTCATCGCCTCCGGGACATCAGAAAGGCCGTGGCAAAGGCGAGAGGCATTGCGATGAGTGCCGGTTCGCGGAGCGCAAAGGGGGCGTCGCCGAACCCGAGGACGTCGGTCCATACACTCGGCCCCAGCAGGATCAGGACGACCGCCGCCGACAGACCCGCAGCGCCGCCCCAGAAGGCGCCCGCCTCGGTCAGGCCCGGCCATCTCAGGGACAGGAAAAGCAGCGGGAAATTGGCGCAGGCGGCGATCGCGAATGCGAGGCTGACGGTGAAGCCAATCTGCTGTTCGCGAAAGGCCCAGGCAACCAGCGCCGCGAAAGCGACGACGGCGACGGTGCAGAGCCGCTCGGTGAGCAACCCGGGCTCACGGGCTTCCGGACCCGCCTTGCCGCGCAGATCATGCGCCAGTGCCGAGACGCCGGCGAGTACCAGGCCGGCGACAACCGCGAGTATCGTCGCAACAAGCGCGCCGCCGACGATTGCGAGCAATGTGTCGCCCCCGATGGCGGTCACAAGATGCAGAAAGACGAGATTGTCGCCGCCGAGCACCGTGCCCGCACGGTCCATGAAGGCCGACCCCGGCGCGACATAGACGATCGCGGCGAGGGAAAGGACAAGATAGGTCGCGATCACGAAGGAGATGACAAGCGTCGCGACGCGCAGCGACTGCCGCGCCGCGCGCGGGGTCGCGACCGTGCCGAGCCGCATGAAAATATGCGGCAGGCCGGCGATGCCGAAGGTCAGCGACAGCGCGAGCGACAGCCCCGCGCCGGCATCGGGCAGCATATGTTTTGGCGAAAGAAATCCGGCCTGTATCGGATGCGCGGCGGTGGCGGCCCGAACGAGCCCGGTCAGGTCGAAATTATAGGGGATGAGTACGGCTGCGGACAGCAGGGAGAGGCCGATGACGAAGAGCACCGCCTTCGCGACCTGCACCCATGTTGCCGCTGCCATCCCGCCCAGCGACACGAACGCAATGACGAGCAGGCCGAAGAGCAGGAGCGCCGCCGCGAAATCAAGACCGGCCACCAGGCCCGTCAGCTTGGCGGCTCCCACGAATTGTGACACGAGATAGAAAGTGATGATCGCGAGGTTGCTGACCGCGCAGAGGCGCCGCAAACGGACCGACTGGAAACGGCTGGCGAGAACGTCCGCCATCGAAAAGCTGCCGACTGCACGAAAACGCTCGGCGAGGAAGAAGAAGACGAAAGCGAAGCCGATGCACGTGCTGAGCGAATAGATGAGCGCATCGACGCCGAAACGGTGGAAGAGGGCAATCACGCCGAGAAGCGAAGCCGCCGAGGTGAACTCTGCCGAGATGGCGATGCCGTTCGTGACGCCGCCGACATGGCCGCCCGCGGTATAGAATTCACTGGCATTTCGCGTCCGGCGCTGTCCGAGGATTGCGAGCCCGATTGCGGCAGCGATCGTGCCCCAGAAGATCAGGGCGCCCCAGTGAAGATCATTGTGCTCCCCGCTCATGGTCTAGTCGCCCCCTTCGCCTGGCGCCGGCAAAAGCACGAGCAGCACCTGGGCAAGAAAGAGAATGATTGAGAGCGCCAGATAGGCCGAAAGCCCGCCCAGCCACGCGAGCGGCGTCCCAAGCGGTGAAGGAGCCAGCGCCGCGACAGAAATCAGGAGCAGGAAAAGCGCGAGTGGCATGAGGCGCAAAGCTGCCCAACCGGTTCGGGCGTGCCGCGAAGTTGCCGGCAAGTCCATCAGGCGTGCTCGCGCTTGCGCCCGGTCCATTCGGTGATGGATGCCGGCGCCTCGCGCCCGAGTTCGGCCCACATGTCCGCGCTGTCGGTACGGACCGACATTTCGAGCCGGTGCCCGCTGGGGTCATAGAAATACCAGGACTGGCATATGTGATGGTCGACCGGACCGACGACATCGATGCCGGCACCGGTTAGTCGATCCGCGACCGACTGTGCGCGCTCCATGCCCGAGACTTCGAGCGCGAGATGTTGCGCCCAGTCGCGTTCGACCGGAACCACGGGGTCATGGTCGCCAATGAGATCAAAGAAGGCGATGAAGCTGCCATCTTCCATCTCGAAGAAGATGTGGTTGTGTGCGATCCGCTTGCCGATCGACGGCACCTCTTCCTGAACAAGGCTCGCGGCCAGCCGGAGCCCCAGCAATTCTGTGTAGAAGCGCGTTGTCTCCGCCGCGTCGGTGCAGCGGTAAGCCACATGGTGAAGCTTGCTGAGCATGAAAATTTCCTTCCGCAATGCATCGTCCTTGGCTTGATAAGTTCGTATACTAATGATGTCTAATAATTGAATTTCATATCTTGATGCGTTATTCGCATGACCATGTTGGCCCAGTTCAAGCATTTCGTCGGCATTATCGAATGGGGAAGTTTCTCGGCTGCGGCCGAAGCCCTGAACATCTCGCAACCCGGGCTGTCGCGCAGTCTTCAGGCGCTGGAGAGCCGGCTCGGCGTGACGCTGATCGAGCGGACGGGCTCGCCCGTTCCGACCGAGGCGGGGCGCCTGCTGCTGCCGAGGGTGCGGGCATTGCTTGCCGAGCAGGCTTCGATCAACCGTGATCTCGATGCGCTGCGAAACGGCGTGGCCAGACCAACCTTCGTCAATGTCGCGCCCATGGTCGCCGTAAGCCTGCTTCCACGCATTCTGACGGTTATGGCGCGGGACCATCCCGAATATCCGATCTCCGTGAAAGGCGAAAATGGCGCCAATTATGACTGGAAGATCGAGGCGCTGAAGGCCGGCGACCTTGATGCTCTCCTCACGATCTACGATCCATCGATATGTGATGAGAGCCTGGTACAGACCCTGCTTTTCCAACCTTCACTGCGCGTTGTTGTCAGACGTGGCCATCCGGCCGTTGGGTTGGGTGCCGCAGGCCTTGCAGACATAATGGACTATCGGTGGATACTTCCGCCCGAGGGTAGCAGCCCGCGCCGCGTCGTCGAAAACGAGTTTGCGCTGCAGGGTCTCCGGCCTCCGGCGGATGCCATTGAAATCTCGGACTGGCGGATCGCGTTCGATCTGGTCAGCGCAAGCGAGATGATTACCGCCATTCCCTACCATCCTGCCTGCTTCCAGGACGAACTCCGGCGATTTTCCGTCCTGCCGATCTCGTTCAGCGCGCCGCCGCTGGCCATTGCGATAATCGTCAGAAGCATCTCGGCGCGGCGAAGCGGCACGCTTGCCTTCATGCGGGTTGCCCAAGATATTGTTCAAGGTTTCGCGCAACAGGGATTTGACGTGCGCTAGAGGAGGCGCGAGCCCTCGTACGGATGCTATGGGCAGAATGGAGCATCCGGCGGTGGCAAAGGAGAGGCTCGCGCTGTGCACGAAGATCCCGATAAATGGCTGCCTTGCTTGCCTGCGGCACGCCCAAACGTCTGCTTTCGCGGATGTACGCCCGGAAGCGGACCGAACCGAAACCGGCCAACCGCAGTCAAAGGGACAGGGGTGCTCGGGCTTCTCTATTTTTGACCGAGTCGACGAGAGGCGCGGCAAACCGATTTTTCCATTGTGCGGACGGCGCGCGGCAATTTGTCGATCGTCGCGCATATCGAGCATGTTTCGTCGCAATCGCTATTGACTGCCGACGACAATAATACAAGATGTATACAACTACTCGATATCGCATTCGCAGCAGGGGTATTCATGCAAGAATCTTTCAGAGAGCGCGCGCAGGCAGGATGCGCGCGGCGGTCTCTCGCGCGTCCCAAGGCTCCAATCGCGGATGAGCGTGCCCGATGACTGGAGCACCGCGAAACGACGACAATCTTGCGCCCGAGCTCGCCGCGTCGGCGATCGACATCCTAAAGCATCTGGTGTCGTTCGACACGACGTCGAGCGCGTCGAATCTGGCACTGATCGACTATGTCGAGACATATCTGGCAAAACATGGCGTCGCGTCGCGGCGGATCGCCAATGCTGACGGCAGCAAGGCCAATCTGCTCGCGACGATTGGTCCCGGTGATGCGCGCGGATTGGTGCTGTCGGGGCACACTGACGTCGTGCCGGTCGAAGGCCAGCCCTGGAGTCGCGATCCCTTCACGCTCTCCGAGGACGGCGGCCGCCTCTACGGACGCGGTACGGCCGACATGAAAAGCTTCATCGCGCTCGCGCTTGCTGCAGTAACATACCTTACACCGCGATCGATGACGCGCCCCGTCCATCTCGCCTTTTCCTATGACGAGGAAGTCGGATGCCTCGGCGCGCCCGACCTGATCGAGGCGCTGGTCGCCGAAGGGCATCGTCCGGTCGCGACGATCGTGGGCGAACCGACCGAAATGGCGATCATCAACAGCCACAAGGGCATCCATCTCTATGAGGTCGTCGTCACCGGGCGCGAGGCGCATTCGAGTCTGGTGCACGAGGGCGTGTCGGCCAACATGATCGCGATCGGCATATTGGGCGTGCTCGGCCGGATTGCCGAAAGCGAGCGCGCCGACCACCGCGACGCGCGCTTCGACCCGCCCTGGTCCACCCTGACCGTGGGGACGATCCATGGCGGTACGGCCGCAAATATACTCGCGCGCGAATGTCGCTTCACCTTCGATCTGCGCACGGTACCCGACCGCGACATCGATGCGGTGCTCGCACCCTTCTGGGCTGCGGTCGATGATGCGCGAGCGCGGCTGAAAGGCGAGGGCGAGGAGACCGGGGTTACGGTGCGGGCGATCGCCGAGGTGCCGCCGCTACGCCGCGAGGAGGAGGGTGCCGCCGAACGGCTGGCCGCGATGCTGAGCGAGCCGGCGACCCCGGCGGGCGCGGTATCCTATGGCGCCGAGGCGGGGCAGTTCCAGGCGGCTGGCATTTCGACGGTGATCTGCGGCCCGGGGTCGATCGTGCAGGCGCACCGCCCCGACGAATATATCGAGGTAACGCAGATCGAGGCGGGCGCGCGTTTCATGTCGAGGTTGATTGCGATGACCCATGCAGAGTAGAGATCGGCGATGCGCGCAGCCCGAACCAGATCCGACAAATCCGCCGAGTCGGCGGAGGTCCTCGACATAAGCGACGAGGTCGCCCGCCAGTCCTCGGGGCAGAAGGTTTATGCCTTGCTGCGCGAGCAGATACTGAACCTCGACCTGCCACCGAATACCGAGCTGGACGAGGTCCAGTTCAGCCGTGAGCTGGGCTTTTCGCGCACTCCTATCCGCGAGGCGCTGATCCGGCTCGCGTCCGACAGCCTTGTCGTCCTGGCTCCCAACCGGGGCGCACGCGTCGCCCCGCTCGACCTTGATCAGGTGCCGCAAGTCCTCGAAGCGCTCGAGCTCTACGAACGCGCGACGACGCGCTGGGCGGCGCTGCGCCGGCAGCCGCATCATCTCGACCTGCTCGAACAGCGCAACCGCGAGTTCGCGGTCGCAAGCGAGACGCGCGACCCGCGCCTGATCGTCGAAGCGAACTGGGCCTTTCACGATGCGATCAATCAGGCGTGCGGGAACAAGTTTCTTGCCGCCGACTGCTCGAAAATGCTGCGCGGCGTGATGCGCCTGTCGCTGCTCGCCTTTCGCCAGAACGGCGCGGCGCTGCTGAGCTATTCGGACGTCATCGACCAGCACAACCAGATGATCGATGCGATCCGCCGCGGCGATGCGGCGGAGGCGGAGCGGCTCGTCTACGAACATTCGGACGAGTTCCGCGAGCGGATGAAGACCTTTGTCGCCGGAGCGAGCACCGCCGACTTCTCGCTGAACGGTCGCGGCTGAACCGCGACCGCCAGCTTCAGTCCTCCAGATCCTCTGCAACTCTGCCGCTTGCGCGGTAGAAGAAGGCCGCGGTCGGCACGGTCAGTGCCATGACGATGATCAGCGCATAGCGCAGCCCTTCGGGGCCGTGGATCGCGCTGAAATGGTCGCTGAGCGCGCCGGTGATCACCGGCCCGAGCCCGAAGCCGAGCAAATTGCCGAAGAAGAGAACGACCGCGATCGCCGTTGCGCGGCGCGCGCTGCCGCACACCGCATGGATTGCGGCGAAGGCGGCGGGCAGCGCGGCGTAGAGCAGGATGCCGCCGATCGTGCTGACGACCAGAAAGGTTGGCAGGTCGTCGATCAGGAACATCGCGCAATTGGGCACTGCCGCGAGGCCGAAGGCGATGGCGGGAAAACGCACGATCCAGCGCGGATCGCGCCGCGACAGCGCATCCTGGATCGCGCCGCCGGCGAGGCTGCCGATCAGCACCCCGAGCGCCGACGTCGCGCCGTAATAGAGGCCGGCCTGCTCGATCGGGCTTTCGATCACGCGCACGAGATAGGATGGCACGAAGACGAGCGAGCCATAGGCCGCGAAATGATAGAGGGTGAAGCCTGCGAGCATCAGCACGAACGACCGCTTCGCGGCGAGGCGGCTGACCGAGGTGCGAAAATCTTCAGTGCTGCCGCGGGGTACTGCGGCATCGAGGCGCTGGCGCGGCTCGTCGAGCACCCAATAGACAAGCGCGGCGATCAGGAGGCCGGGCAGGCCGAAGGCGATGAGGGTCGCGCGCCAGCCATAGGCGGCAACGAGCTGCGACCCCGCGGACAGGCCGATCAGATAGCCGACGGTTCCCGATGTCGCGAAGATGCCGATGGCGCGGGCGCGCTGCGCGGTCGGGAAATAATCGACGATCAGTGACTGGGCGGGCGGCGTCGCGCCGGCCTCTCCCACCCCCACGCCGATGCGCGCAAGCAGGAGCTGCCAGAAGCTGGCCGCCGCGGCGCAGAGCACGGTCATCAGGCTCCACACCGAAATGGCGACCGCGATGAGCTTCTTGCGATTGCCGCGATCGGCAAAGCGCGCGATCGGCAGGCCGAACGCCGAGTAGAGCAACGCGAAAGAGAGGCCGCTCAGCAGGCCGAGCTGCGTGTCGGAAACCTGAAACTCATGCTTGATCGGTTCGAGCAGCACCGAGATGACGACGCGATCGATCGAGCTCGATGCGCCGACGAGGAACAGGATCGCGAGGAAGGTCCAGCGGCGTGCGGGGGTATAGAGATGCGCCGCGCCGCCACCCTGTGTGGCGGGGCCCGGATTAGCGACTGCCATTGCGGCCTTCCCACTGCGCGAACCAGCGCAGCACGCGCGTTCCCTGATCGATCTGCGCTTCGAAGCGCGCGGCGGCGTGACCCTCTTCGGGATAGAGCACCAGTTCGGTCGGAACATCGCCGAGGACGAGCGCGTGGTGGAACTGCACCGCCTGCGCCGGGGGCGTCGTCTTGTCCATTTCGCCCGCGATCAGCAGCGTCGGGGTGGTCACCTTGTTCGCATGCGCCAGCGGGCTTCGCTGGTCGAAGGTGCCCCCGACGTCGTACGGATCGCCGCCCGAATAGAGCGACAGGAATTCGGGATGGTGCGCGGTGAAATATTGGCTGCGCATGTCGGTCAGCGGTGCGATCGCGCACGCAGCCTGAAAGCGTGGCGTCTGGCCGACGAGCCAGGTCGTCATGAAGCCGCCGTAGCTGCCGCCGGTGACGAACAGCCGGCTGCCGTCGACCGGATGGTTGGCGATCACATGGTCGATGCCCGCCAAAATATCATGCGCATCCTCGCCCGCCATATCGTCGATCACGCGCGACGCGAAATCGCGCCCGCGCCCCGAACTGCCGCGCGGATTGGGGAAGAGCACCGCATAGCCCGAACTGACGAGCAGCGCCGCGAGAGGATTGTCGAAGGTCCAGCTGTCGCGGAAGAGGTGCGAGGGGCCGCCGTGGATGAAGGCCACGAGCGGCGGGCGCTCGACCCCCTCGGGCATCGCGAGATATCCGAGGATTTCGAGCTCGTCGCGGCCTTGCCAGCGCACGACTTCGGCCGGTTTCATACGTGCCTGAACGGGTGCGAGATCGGGCGGGGTGAGATCGAGCAGCATCTGCTCGCCCGCAGCGTTCGAGCGCGCGAGATAGGGATAGCGATCGAAGGCGTGGCCGGGGACGAGGACGGCGTTGTCGCCTTCTGGGATCGCATAGGGCACTTTGCGGCCCGCCGTGCCCGATGCGCGCCATTCGATCGAGGTGGTGCCGCTGGCGATGTCGAGCGTCCCCGCGACCGACCCGGGCGCGGTGAAGCCGGCGAAGAAGAGGCGGTTCGCGTCACGCCACGCGAGTGCCGAAACCTGCACGCCGATATCGGGTTCGCGCGCCGCGCCCGTCGCGCGGTCATAGAGGATAAGCGAGCCGAGCTGGACGGTGCGGTGGAAGCGTCCTTCGATCACCGCGATCGTCTGACCGTCGGGCGACGCGGTCACTCCGGCGAGTTCGACCCCGACTTCGGCGAAATGTTCGAAGGCGCCGCCGGCAGCGGGCGCGATCGCGATTTCGGTCTGGTACCAGCCGCCTTCGGTCGGGCTGGCCGAGATAATGGCGACGACCGCGTCGGGACCGCACCAGTCGGCCTCCCACACATTCTGGCCTTCGGCGCCGACGCGCGCGAGGGCGCCGCTTTCGACGTCGAGGATGTGGGCGTGGCGCCACAGCCCGTCGTGGCTGCCGGTTTCGACGGTCGGCATCCACGACGGGCGCTCGCTGCTGCCGCCCCCGATGCGTGCCGTCGCCGCCGACCCGGCGGCATCGGCGCCCGCGTCGGCGCTCTGTAGCAGGATTCCGCCGCTGTCGGCTGCCCAGACGAAGCTTTCCACTGCCTCGCCGGCGATGGGCGCAGGCGCAGTGGCGGTATGGAGTGCGTCGGCAGACGCGATCATCAACTGGAAATTGCCCGCGCCATGATCCCGGTCCGACAGAAACGCGAGCCATGCGCCGTCGGGCGACCATTTCGGCTGGCTGTCGTTTGCGTCGTCGCTGCCGAGAAGCGTCACTGCGCCATCGGGCGCGAGGAGGCCTATACGGGTGACCGGAAAGCCGCCGCCGGCGCGCATCATCGGACCTGAAAAGGCAATCACGCCGCTGACCGGGTTCACCGCGACATGGACGATGCCGTGGAATTGCGCGGCGCCGGGGCGATAAAGGCGCGCGAAATAATCGCGGACGCGCGCTTCGACGGCGTCGGTGGGGGGCAGGAGATCGCTATCGGGGGAGGGCACGGACAAACCTTTTGAAAATAGGGGGCCGGATTGCTCCGGCCCCCACGACAGACTCAATAGCGGAATTCGAACTGCAGGCCGAAGGTGCGCGGACGCACGCGATACTGCTGGCTGATATCCGTCGGGGGCTGGGTGATGCCGTCCCAGCCGCCGATATTTTCGACATAGAGCGAGGCGGTCCAGTTGTCGGGCGATTCGAGACCGATGCTGCCCCGCGCGAGCAAGGGGGCATCGCTGATGAAGCCCCGGGCGGCGCCCGCGACGAGCAGGCGTGCAGGAATCTTCGAGCGATAGGTCAGCGATCCCGACAGCACGCCTTTCAGGCCCGCGCTCCCGACCGGGAAGCGATAGTCGAGGAAACCGCTCGCCGTATATTCGGGCGAGAAGGCGAGCCGGTCGCCCTTGTTGTAGAGGGTGACGGGGCCGCTGGCGGTCTGTGTGACGATCGGGCCCGACAGGTCGAGACCGTTCCAGCTGAAGGTGCCGCCGACGTCGAGCCCTTCGACCGGATGCGCGGTGAGCGCGAGATCGGCGCCGAAGCCGCTCGCTTTCGGCCCGTTGACCGACGCCGCGAACACGACGCCGTTGATATCGACGTTCAAATTCTGCTGAATATCCTTCCAGTCGATATAATAGAGCGCGGCATCGAAGGTGAGCGCGCCGTCCAGCAAACTGCCCTTGGCGCCGACTTCGTAGTTCGACAGGCGGTCGGCCTTGACCGGCGGGATGCCGGGGGCGGTGCGGATGATCGTCGGGCTCTGGTTGAAGCCGCTGCGGAACCCCTGCGAATAGGAGGCATAGGCGGTGAACCGCCGGCTCGGCAGCCAGGTGATCACCGCGCGCGGGGTCACCGCGTCGAAAGTGTCGGTCCGGCGTGCAAGCGGCTGTGCGGGATTGCCCGTGGTCGGGGTGAGCTCGATCTGCGTCACGCGGTCCTTGAAATAGCGCAGCCCGCCGGTGACTTCGAGCGTGCCGTCCATGAAGCTGCGCGTGACTTCGCCGAAGGCCGCAAACGAGCGCGACTTGTCCCTGAAGTTGATCGGCGCGGGAAGGACGAACAAAGTCTGGTTCAAAAGGTCCGACGCGTCGCGGTAGAAGCCACCGACCGACCAGCGCCAGTCGCCCCCGCCCGTCGAATTGATCAGCAGTTCCTCGGTGAAGATCTTCGAGCTGATTTCGGTGTGGAGCGTCTGGTTGGCGGCGAGATTGGTATAGTCGCGCTCGCTGATGTTGGTGAATTTGAGGTAGCTCGTCGCGCTCGACACCTCGAAGGCGCCGAAGTCATAGCCGAGCCTGGCGCTGAACGCGTCATAGTTCAGCTTCTGCGGCAACGGCACCGTGGTGAGCTGGTTGCCCGCATCGTTGGCATAGGCGGGCGCGTCCTGGTCGATGCGCGAGATCCACGCCGACAGGCCGAAACTGAAATCATCGGTCGGCTGGCCGTTGAGCTTGATCCGGACGTTGCGCGAGCGCGTGTCGTTGGCGTTTTTGACGCCGCGCGCGGGCTGGTCGATCCATCCGCCGGCGCTTTCGAAACCGCCGACGACGCGCAGGCCAAGCTTGTCCTCGACGAGCGGGATATTGACCGCCATGTCGCCGCGATAGCTCTGGTCGCCGCCCTCGGTCGCGGCGATGCCGGCGCGCGCCTTGAATTCGAAGCGGTCGAGATTGGCGTCGTTGGTGAGGACGCGCACGACCCCGTTCAGCGCGTTGGCGCCATAGAGCGTACCCTGCGGCCCGCGCAGCACCTCGATCCGCGACATGTCATAGGCGTTGGTGTCGGGCAGGATCGCCGATTTCACGAGGCCGAAGGGTACCGAATCGATATAGAAGGCCGAGGTGCTCGACCCCGCGAGCGTCGCGCCGTTCGCGGCGACGCCGCGGATCGTGAGCTGCGTTCCGCCGCCCTGCGGCGAATTGGTGATCGAGATGCCGGCGACCGAGCGCAAGGCTTCGCTGACGCCGCCGCTGGCCTGGGCGTCGAGGTCCTTGCCGCCGAGCGAGGTGATCGAGATCGGCACGTCCTGGAGTCGTTCCTCGCGTTTTTGCGCGGTCACCACGATTTCATTCGCACCCGCGGCCTCATCGGCTTCGTCAGCCGTCTGCGCGGTGGCGGGGGCCGCCCACAGCAGTGCGGCGAGAACCCCGAGGCCCGATCCAGTCTTCAGCTTGCTACGCATATTGTCCCCTTTTGCACGTTTTATGGATTGTGACGAGAGTGCGAATACCCAATGAACACACTGTGTATAATCTATGTAGACAAGTCAAGCGCGGGTGATTAGTCCGGTGCCATCAGCAACGGAGAGGTGCGCCATGGAACCGGAAATCGCAGTAGAATCAGTGGGAAGCGCGCCCGTCGAAACCTTTCGCGGAGTCGTCTTTCCGTGGCATTGCGACGCGATGGGTCACATGTCGGTGCAGCATCAGGTGCCGCTGCTCGACAATGCGGTCTACCATCTGCTCGGCTTTTTCGGCCCCGCTGCGGGCGAGATTGACGGCCGCCGCGCGGGCTGGGCCGATGTCTCGCACGAGATACGCTATCTTCAGGAACTGGTCGCGGGCGACCTGCTCGTTCTTTCGAGCGGCATCCTGTCGGTCGGGAGCTCGTCGATCCGGCACCGGACGATCCTGTCGCGACGCTCCGACGCCGAAGCTTGCACGATATTGGAGGGCGTCACCGTCCGCTTCGACCTCGACGCGCGCAAGGCAACGCCCTTGTCCGAACGCGAACGCGCCATCGCCGGGCGGCTGATGCTGCCGGCGGAAACGAACTGAACTCAAGGGAGGCTTCATGGAACGAGTGCTGGTTACAGGGGCGGGCGACAGCGTCGGCCGGTCGATTGCCGAGCGTTTTCTGCAAAAGGGCGCCAAGGTGCACATCTGCGACGTGCGCGACGATGCGGTCGCCGCGACGCTGGCGGCCAATCCGGGAATGAGCGGCAGCGTCACCGATGTCGGCGTGCGCGCCGAGGTTGATGCGCTGTTCGCCGATGTGCGCGCGCATATCGGCGACCTCTCGATCCTCGTCAATGTTGTCGGCATGGCGGGCCCGCGCGCCGCGATCGAGGATATCGACGAGGACGAGTGGGACAAGACGATCGGGGTCAACCTGTCGGGCATGTTCTATACGATGAAGCGCGCGGTCCCGATGCTGAAGGCGAACGGCGGCGGTTCGATCGTCAATTTCTCGACCTGCTCGACGCGCACCGGCATCCCGTTCCGCGCGCCCTATATCGCGTCGAAGGCGGGGGTCGAGGGGCTGACGAAGAACAGCGCGCGCGAGCTTGGCCCGTCGGGCATTCGCGTCAACGCGATCCTCCCCGGCATCATCAACAACGACCGTTTCCGCTTCATCGTTCAGCGCAACGTCGACGCGACGGGCCGCAGCTTCGAGGACATCGAGAACGATTATCTCAAATATGTGTCGCTGCGTTGCAAGGTCGAGCTCGGCGAGTTCGCCGACATGGTCGAATTTATCACCTCGGACGCCGGGAAGAAGATCACCGGCGAGATCATCGCCGTCAGCGGCAATATGGAATGGGAAGAATGACGATGAGCAAGAAGACGATCCTGACCTGCGCGGTGACCGGTGGCGCGCCCTATAACAAGAAGCATCCGTCGATGCCGGTCACGCCGAAGCAGATCGCCGACGCTTGCATCGAAGCGGCTTCGGCCGGGGCGAGCATCGTCCACATCCACGTCCGCGACCCCGAAACGGGCGAGGGGAACCGCGACCGCGCGCATTTCCGCGAAGTCGTCGACCGCGTCCGCCAGACCGGCACCGACATCGTCCTGAACCTGACGTGCGGCATGGGCGCCTATTTCCTGCCCGATCCCGAAAATGAGGGGTTCATGCTGCATGGCAGCGACGTCGTCGGCGTCGATGAACGCGTCGCGCATGTCGAGGAATTGTTGCCCGAGATCGCGACGCTCGACATCGTCACCAACAATCAGGTCGAAGGGCCGACCGAATATATCTATTTCAGCCCGACGCACACGCTGCGCGCGATGGCCAAAAGGTTCCAGGCGGCGGGGGTCAAGCCCGAGCTCGAAGTGTTCGGCCCCGGCGACATTTTGTTCGGTAACAAGCTGGTCGAGGAAGGGCTGGTCGATGGCCCGCCGATGATGCAGATGGTGCTCGGTGTGCAATGGGCGGCACCGCACGGCGTGGAGACGATCCTGTATCAGAAGAGCCTGATGGCGCCCGGCACGATATGGGGCGCGTTCGGGATCGGCCGCGAACAGATGCCGATGCTCGCGCACACGCTGCTGCTCGGCGGCAATATTCGCGTCGGGCTGGAGGATAATCTCTATATGTCGCGCGGCGTCTGGGCGACCAACGGCCAACTCGTCGAGCGCGCCTATACGCTCGTCAACGCGGTCGGCGGCTACGAGGTCGCGACGCCCGCCGAGACGCGCGAAATGCTGAAGCTCAGAACTCCGGGCGCATGACCCGGGCGATGGCGACCATCCCATATTATGACGCCGAAGCGGTCGCGCGGGCAACGCCGATGCCCGCGCTGATCGCGGCGTTGCTGCGCGCCTTCGCCTCCGGCGACTATCATGCGCCTTCGCGGCTTGCGACGGATATGGGCGGCGCGTCGCTGCTCGTCATGCCGGCGTGGAAGGGGCATGCGCGGGTCGGGACGAAGATCGTCACTGTCGACCCGCGCGCGCGTCCCTCGATCCAGTCGACCTATATATTGAGCGATCGGGCCTCCGGCCGGCCGATCGCGGCGATCGACGGCGCCATGCTCACCCGTCGCCGCACCGCCGCCGCGTCGGTCCTTGCCGCATCGCGGCTCGCGCGGCCGGCGTCCGCCACCTTGTTCGTCATCGGTACCGGTGCTCTCAACGCACCGATCGTCGAAGCCTATACCTCCGCCTTTGAATTGAAGCAGATTCTGGTCTGGGGCCGCGACGCGGACAAGGCCGAGGCGGCGGCGCGCGCGGCGCGCGCGCAGGGATATCCCGCAGCGGCAATCGCGACGGTCGAGGCGGGACTCGCGGCGGCCGATATCGTGTCGGCCGCAACGCTCGCGGTCGCGCCGCTGATCGCGGGTTCGGCCTTGCGGCCCGGCATGCACATCGACCTGATCGGCGCCTTCCGCCCCGAGATGTGCGAAGCCGATGCCGAGACCTTCGCTCGTGCCCGCGTTTTCGTCGATACGCATCAAGGCGCGATGGACGAGGCGGGGGATCTGCTGCAGGCGATCGCTGCGGGTGCGATCGCCGCCGCTGCAATCGAAGCCGATCTTGCGGCGCTCTGTTCCGGCGCACATCCGGGCCGGGGCGAGGACGACGCGGCGATCACCCTGTTCAAATCGGTGGGCACCGCGATCGAGGATCTGGCAGCGGCCGAACTCGTCGTGGGGAACGTCGCGCCGTGAAGCTCGAATCGATCGACCGTGCGCTGCTGGCGGGCGAACATGGCGCCGCCGCCGCGCGCGCCATGGAGCTTCTTGTGCGCTATGGCACCGCATGCGGGGCTGATCGCTTCATCGACATCGAGTCCGCGCATATCGACGGTTGCCTCTATCATGGACCGTCGAGCATCGATTTTGCGCAGCATTTTGTCGATCTGGGTGGAAAGGTCCGCGTTCCGACGACGCTCAACGTCGCGGCGGTCGACGTCACCCACCCCGGCTGGAATTGCGGCCCCCCCGAAATCATCGCGCAGCAGGAGACGCTGACCCGCCTGCACGAGCAGCTCGGATGCCTGCCGACGCTGACCTGCGCACCCTATCAGCGGATGGTGCGTCCGCGGCGCGGCGAGCATGTCGCCTGGGCGGAGTCCAATGCGATCGTCTTCATCAATTCGGTGCTTGGCGCGCGGACCGACCGTTATGGCGATTTCACCGACCTTTGCGCGGCCTTGACCGGGCGCGTGCCGCTTGCGGGCCTTCACCGCGACGAAGCGCGGCGCCCGGCGATCCTGTTCGAACTGCCCTCGGTCGAGGCGGCCGCTTTGCCGCGCGACCTGTATTTCGCCGCGATCGGCTATCTCGTCGGACGCCGCGCCCCGGGCATCGTCCCTTATTTGCGCGGGTTGCCACTCGACGCGAGCGAGGACGAACTGAAAGCACTCGGAGCGACGGGCGCGTCGTCGGGCGCGCTGGCACTGTTCCATGCCGAAGGTGTGACGCCTGAGGCCGCCGACATGTCGACAGAGGGCGTGAAGGTCGAGGTCGTATCGACGACGGAGCCGGCGGCGGCGATCTCATCGCTGTGTCGCGCGGTGGAGGGCGAGACGGTCGCGGCGGTCTGTCTCGGCACACCGCATTATTCGATCCACGAATTCGCCCAGCTCAACCGCGCGGTCGAGGGCCGCCGCCGTTCGTCGCAGACCGAGGTCTATGTATCGACCTCGCGTGAGATTTCATCTGCGGTCGCGGGGGATCCGGCGTTCGATGCCTTGCGCGCATTCGGCGTCAACATGATTGTCGATACCTGTACCTATCTCGCGCCCGTTGTTCGCCAGACGTCGGGCCTGATCCTCACGACATCGGGAAAATATGCCCATTATGGTCCCGGCAATCTGGGGCGACGCGTGGCGCTGATGACGCTCGATCGCTGCATCCGGTCGGCCGAAGCGGGCGTGGTGGCGACGCCATGCTGATCCACGGACACGCTTTGATCGAGGGAATGGTAAGCGGGGCCTTGCTGAAGCTCACTGAACCGCTGAGCCTGTGGGGCGGAGTCGACCTGCAAACCGGGCGCATCGTTGATGCGTCGCACCCGCAGCGGGGCGCGGTGCTAGCCAATCGATTGCTCGCGATGCCGGGAAGCCGCGGTTCTTCTTCCTCTTCGAGCGCCCTCGTCGAACTCGCGCGGACCGGGCGGGCGCCCGCCGGGGTGATTACGACGCGGGGCGACCCGATCCTTGCTATCGGCGCGTTGGTTGCCGATCATCTTTATGGTGCGGCGATCCCGATCCTGATCGTGACCGCCGAGGACTTCGGAAAACTCCAGTGCGGCGCAACGGGTCATCTATGGGGTGAAACGGATCGGGCGGTGCTGACCCTCCCGGGGCATGAGCCGGTCGAGTTCTCGAACGCTTCGGTTTAGATGATGTAGGGTCGAAGTCGGACGCGTAGTCTGCTTTGCCGTGCTTCCGGACCAAAAGCTGCCAGACCGCTACCGGCCATTCGCGTTGCGCGCGTGCAGGGACTTGCAACGGTGGCGGTTGCTGATCATCATCCCGAAGACTGGCATCGTCGGATTGGAGGGGAATCGCCATGAAGCGTTCTGCAATAGCTGCCGTTGGCCTTGTCACCATATTTGTCGCAACCGGATGCGTGGAAAAGATGCCGGGACCGGATCGCCCGCGCCCCGAAAGGCCAAAGGTCTGCACGCAGGAATATGCGCCGGTCTGTGCGGTGAAGGGGCGCCAGAAAAAGACCTTCAGCAACGCCTGTATGGCCCGCGCCGAACGTTATGTGGTGGTCAGCGCGGAGGCCTGTAAAATCAGCACGCAGTAGCTTGCGCCGGGACCCGCTTCGGCTGACCGGAAGGACCGGTCACCGGAGTGAGAGGGCGAATCAGATCAAACCCGTGTTCGCGCCAATCTACGCGAGGGTGATTCCATCACGATGCGGATACAGGTCAACGCAGCGCCCGCGCCAGGAAGTCGCTCATCTCATTCACAAAGATTTCAGCGTCGCCGGGCCGGCTGCCGATCGTCACACCCTTTCGCACGAAGCCGCCCGACACTGCATAGTCGGTGAAATCCTTCGGCGTCACCGCCGGGTTCGGCTCGCCGGTGCGCAGGTCGTAATAGATGCCCTTGTCGTCCATATAGACGGTCGGGAAGATGGTCGAGGTCACCGCCTCGGGGATCCGTGTCGGCGGCACGTCGGAGCGGTCGAAGGCGTGGGCCGCCCCCGCGACGATCTGCATCGAGGCGTTTTCGCCGGCGACGATCATCGCGTGCGCCGCGTCCTGACATTGCTGGACCGAAACCCAGTCGTCGCGGTCGCCCTGAAGGATCAGCAGCGAGGTTCCGGCCGACAGGCGTGCGCTTCGGAACTGCGTGCCGCACCACGGATAGCCGGCGACGACCGCGCGCAGCCCCTTGCCCTTGCCGAGGACGGCGTCCGAAAGCGGGCGAGCTGCCGCCATCATCACAGCGGTTCCGCCCCGGCTGCCGCCTAGGGCGCCGATCCGCGCCGGGGCGATGTCACGGCGGGTGCGCAGATAGCGCGTCGCGGCGAGCACGTCATAGGCGCTTGCCGCCCATGTCAAACGCCCCTGATCGGCGACGGTGTCGGAAATGCCGCGGCCCTTGAAGGGATCGATCAACAGGACGACGAGGCCTCTCGAAACCAGCTCGGATGCCTCGGCCAGATGGTGCGTTCCCAGATTGGCGCTGCCCGGCACCATGATCACCGCCGCGATTTTTCCGGTCTTGCCGGCGGGGCGAAACAATTGGGCGTTGATGGTCACGGGTGCGCCGACGTCGCCGCGCAGGATGGGCGCCCAATCGGTGGGCGAGCGGCTTTCAAAGGTCAGAATTTCACCTTGAACGCCGTTCGCAAGGGTGACGGCCTGTGCCGCGAAGTCGCCGCTGCTGACCGTCGGCAGGGGCGCTGTGGGGACAGCCGCGACTATGGGTGCTGCGGCAAGCGCCAGCAGGCTTATTCCGACAATGGCAGTTCTGATCATGGTTTGGGCTCCCTCTCCATATGCTTATGACAGGGCGCTAGCAGCCAAGCCGCCGCGGCTATGTCATCCGGGGAACAATTGCCGATCAGCCATCGCGGGCGAAGCGGTCGATCTCGGCCGGATCGATCACGGTGATCCGGCCATAGCCGAGCTCGATCAGGCCCCTTGCGGCGAAGTCGCGCAGGATCTCGTTGATCCGCGGCCGCGTCGCCGCGACCGACATTGCGAGCTCCTCCTGGCTGATGTTGCGGAGCGATGCCATCGGGCCGACCGGATAATCATAGGGCGACCGCCCGAGATCGGCGAGGCGGGCCGCGACGCGCTGTGCCAGCGACAGGCTGGTATCGTCGACGATATAACGGCCAAGCTTGCGCCGGATCGCGAGGTCGGGGGCGAGCAGCAGGCGAAAGGTCGCGACGTCGCGCTCGAAAATTTGCGTGACCTGCGTCGGGCGGAGCGAAAACACCTGCGTATCTTCGCGCGCGATTCCCGAATAGGCGTGCGGTAGCCTGTCGATGCAGCTGAGGAAGCCCGTCCAGTCGCCCGGCCGGATGATGCCCACCGTCACCGCATTTCCGTCGGGCGAATGCCCGATGACGTGGAGGCTGCCGGTGATGACGGCGTGCAGGCCGCTGGGCTCATGCTCTTCCTCGTACAGATATTTGCCGGAAGGAATGCTCCGTATGGTCCCGGCGGCGAGCACTTCGGCCTGCGTCGCGGGCGGGAGCGTCGTGAACCACGCGCCGGTGTTCAGCACGGTTTCAAGCTCCTCACGCGCATTCGTCACCAAATGTCTCCCCAAGAACAGTCATCCGGCGGGCACCGTGCAACATCGGCGGCGTTCAAGCCAGCGACTCCTTAGCGGAGCCGGGCTGCGAAGATCAACGCGACCGACGCCAGAGCTGTCGGCACATTGGGGGAGTAATTATGCGTCATTCAGGCCGGTTCGCGTTCATCATGGCAGCAAGCGTTTCGACGCTCGCACTGTGCCAGCCCGTTTGGGCGCAGCAATCGCCCGCCGCCGAACCCGGCGCGCTCGCCGAAGCGAACGAGGCCGACGCCGGTGAAATCGTGGTGACCGCCCAGCGCAAGTCCGAAAGCATCCAGAATGTCCCGATCGCGATCACCGCCTTCGATTCAAAAGCGTTGGAGCGCCAGCAGATCCGCTCGACCTCCGACCTTCAGATGTCGATCCCCAGCGTCACCTTCACCAAAAGCAATTTCGCCAGTTCGAACTTCACGATCCGCGGCATCGGCGATGCGGCGATCGCGACCAGCGGCGACACGTCGATCGGGATCGCGGTCAACGAAATGCCGTTGGTGACGACGCGCCTGTTCGAGACCGATTATTTCGACCTCGAGCGCGTCGAAGTGCTGCGCGGACCACAGGGCACGCTGTTCGGCCGCAACGCCACCGGCGGCGTGATCAACTTCGTCACTGCGAAGCCCGACCTGTCGGGGATCGCGGCGTCGGCGGTGCTCCAATATGGCAATTACGACACCCGCCGCGCCGAGGCGATGTTCAACCTGCCGCTGACCGACACGCTGGGCGTCCGCGTGGCGGGCACCTATTTGAAGCGCGACGGCTATACCAAAAATCTTCACACCGGGAACCGGATCGACGGCCGCGATCAATATGCGCTGCGCGGTTCGCTGCGCTGGCAGCCGACGTCCGACACGACGCTTGATCTGATGGGCTATTATTTCAAGGAAGATTCGAACCGTTCGCGCATCCAGAAGCAGCTGTGCCACCGCGATCCGACCGGGGTGCTCGGTTGCCTGCCCGACCGCCTTGCCAATGAAACCGTCAACAATAATGCGACGCTCGGCACGACGTTGTCGTCGAGCGAATTTTTCCGGATCGCGAGCGGCGGCAATGCGGCCATCGGGTCGGTTGGCCTCGGCAGCGTCTATGCTGCCGACAGCTTCGCCGGGGTCGTGAACCCGGCGGACATGCGCACGGTCAATATCGATTTCGAGCCGACCTATCGTGCCAGCGAACTGCAATTGATGGGCAAGCTCGCGCATAATTTCGGCCCGGTCTCGCTCAACCTGACGGGCGGCTATACCCGCAACTCGGTCAACTCGCGGGCCGACTATAATCTCGCGGTTCAGAACCCGCTCGCCATGGGCCCAGGATCGGGCATCTTCGCGATGCGCAACTTCCCGACCCCGCTGTTCGCCAAGGCCGTGTCGCACCTGTTCCAGGGCAATAATCTCTGCGTGTCGGAGGTCGACCGCAGCTACACCGGTTACATCAACGGCAACATCAACCGCTGTTCGCCGAATGGGGCCGAATATGACAATTCGCGCGCGAAAAACCGGCAATATTCGATCGAGGCGCACCTCGATTCTGACTTCGACGGCCCGTTCAACTTCCTCGTCGGCGGTATCTATGTCGATAACAAGGCCGACGTCGACTATTTCGTCGCCTCGTCGGGCCTCGACTATGGCACCGCCGTCATCGGTGCGATCCAGACCGGCGGACAGGGCGCGACGGCCTCGCCCTTCGCGAATATCGAAACCAACCTCTACCGCCTGAAATCATACGGGGTGTTCGGTGAGGCCTATTTCGACATTAACGACACGCTGAAGCTGACCGGCGGTCTTCGCTATTCGCACGACCAGAAGTTCGTCCGCGACCGCGCGATGATATTCAACTTCACCATTCCCTACGACACCGCCGACGCCTTCACGGCGCCGAACGCTGCGAACTACGACGCCAATTCGGCGATCGCCGGCAAGCAGCAGTACCGCGAAACCGAAGCGACCTTCGGCAAGGCGACTGGCCGCGTCGTGCTCGACTGGACGCCCGACACCAGCTTCAGCGACAAGACGCTGGTCTATGCGTCCTTCTCACGCGGCTATAAATCGGGCGGCATCAATCCGGCCTTCGACCCTAGCGTCGTGTCCGCCCCCGCGCTCTATCGGCCGGAGATGCTGAACGCGTTCGAGATCGGCACCAAAAACACCTTCCTTGGCGGCCAGTTGCGCGCCAATCTCTCGGCCTTCTATTACGACTATAAGGGGCTGCAGATCAGCCGGATCATTGCGCGTACCGTCTTCAACGACAATGTCGACGCGAAGGTCTATGGGCTCGAGGGCGAGTTTGTGCTTGCGCCGACGCCTGCGCTGCAATTCAACATCACCGCCAGCTATCTTCACACCAAGGTCGGCAAGCTGCAACTGATCGACCCGCGCGACCCCAGCGGCGGGCGGCCCGATGCGGTGCTCATCAAGGATCTGGCGGGCGGCGCGAACTGCGTCGTCGCGCCCACCGTCGCGGGCAATGGCGCGCTTGCCAACGCCTTTGTCACCGCCGTGAACGCCGGAATGGGGCTCCGCGCACCGGTGGCGGTCCCCGGAACCTCGACGACCGGTGCCTTTTCGATGTGTGCCGCATTGGGGGCCGCAGCGAAAAATCCCTCGGCGGCGCTCAGCGCGCTGCTGGGCGTGGGGCCGGGGCCGCTGCCGATCCAGCTCGATCCCAATGTCGCGGGCGCAAAGCTCATCGACGGCGTGCCGGTCGATCTTACCGGCAACCAGCTTCCCAATTCGCCCAAATATAAGGTCGCGATCGGCGCCCAATATACGGCTGATTTCGGCAGCAGCGGCATGAACGCCGTTTTCCGCATCGATTATGCGCTGACCGGAGACGCCTATTCGCGTGTCTTCAATCGCCCGATCGACCGGGTGCCGAACTATGATGTCGTGAACGCCCAGGTTCAGCTCAACGGGCCCGACGACCGCTGGTTCGCGCGGGCGTTCGTCCAGAATCTGCTCGGTAACGACGCGATCACCGGCCAATATGTCACCGATGCCTCGTCGGGGCTGTTCACCAACATCTTCACGCTCGAACCGCGCCGCTTCGGCCTTGCGCTGGGCGTGCGTTACTGAGCATCGCGATGCCCAAGCCTCCCGAAACCGTGTCGGCGCCGTGGCGGGCCTATTATGCCGCAGCGCCCGACCCGGCGCGGACGCCCGCCACGCCCGCGCCCGATGATATAGCGGGCTGGGCGCGGACGCGGGCGGCGGTGGACGCGCCGATGCTGCTCGCGACGGCCGAAGCGCTGAAGGGCTTCGCCGGGCACGTCATCGACCGGATGATCGGCGACGTCCCGGTGATCGAGTTGCATCCGGCGACGAAGATACGCGCGCGCGGCGCGATCGTCTATGTGCATGGCGGCGCTTACACGCTTTACAGCGCGCGTGCGCGGCTGACCTCGGCGCTGCCGATCGTCGAGCGGACAGGCACGCAGGTGATCGCGGTCGACTATACGCTCGCGCCCGCCGCGCGCTGGCCGGTCGCGATCGATCATGTCGTGGCGGTGGTCGAGGGCCTCTATCGCGAAACGCGCGGCCCGGTCGCGATCTATGGCGATTCCGCGGGCGGGGCGCTCGCGGTTGCGGCGGCGCTGCGGATGCGCGATCGCGGGCTGAAGCTGCCCGAGGCGCTCGTCCTCTGGTCACCCTGGTCGGATATCGCCGACGTGGGGGACAGCTATGTCACGCTGGCCGACGCCGACACCAGCTATCGTTACGACCGGCATCTGGCAAACGCCGCGCTCGCCTATGCCGACCGCGAGTGGCATCGCGATCCGCTGGTCTCGCCGGTTTACGCCGATTTTGCGCCCGGGTTCCCGCCGACGCTGATTCAGGGCGGTACGCGCGAGATTTTCCTCAGCAATTTCGTGCGCCTGTATCGCGCGTTAGTCGATGCGGGGCAGCCCGCGGTGCTCGATCTCTACGAGGGCATGCCGCACGCCTTTCAGGCGCATCCAGCGCAGCTCGACAGCCCGGAAAGCCGCACGGCGCTCGACACGACCGCAAAGTTTCTGGCCGATCATCTTCGGCCTTGAAAGCTGGGCACTCGCAGGGACGCGGGCTAATCTCCACGTTCCTGTCTTTTTGGCCGACAAGACCGAAAGCAAGGAAGTACAGATGACGATTGACCAAGCCGCAGGTCCGTCCGTGGCCTTTCCCGACACGATTGTGAGCGAAGACGGCGAAGGCCTCGCCGGCCCCTGGCGCGCCCCGCGCCAGATGCTTTCGGACCAATCCTACGAAGACCATAGTTCGATCCACGACGATGAAACCGCGCAGAAGCTCGGCTTCAAGGGTGGCACCATCGAAGGACCGACCCATTTCAGCCAGTTCGCTCCGCTCGCGGTCGCCGCATGGGGCGACCGATGGCTCGAGGCGGGGTGCATCTCGGCGCATTACCGTGCGCCCGTCTATGAAGGCGAAGAGGTGCGGGCGCATATGGCGCGCGTCGAACCCGGGCATACCGTCGCCGAAATATGGATGGAGAAAGCAGACGGCGTCGAGGTGCTGCGCGGGACCTGCTCGATCGGTCCCGATCATTCCGAAAGCGCGCTCGATCGACGCCTCGCTTCGCTACCCGCGCTGGAGCAACCCGTCATCCTCGAAGGCGTCGAAATCGGGACGCGGACGCCGCGCCGCAAGGTCGCGATGGGGCTCGACCAGCATATGGGGCATCTCTACCCTTTCACACTCCGACAGAAGCTCGATGTGATTACCGAGCCGTCGCCTTGTTATGACGTGGAATCGTCCCCTGCCGGCCGCGCCATCATCCCGGTCGAAATGGTCAGCGTCCTGCTCAACCACGCATGGGAAAGCGGCGACACCTTCTATCGGCGCGGGCCGGTTGTCGGCCTCTTTGCCGATCAGGAAATCCGGTTGCTGGACGGCCCGCTGTTCGTTGGTGAAACTTATGAAATCGAACGTGAGGTCGTCGCAATTACCGGCAGCCGCCGTACCGAAAGCCTCTGGATCCGGACGCATGTCTATCGACCCGGCGAGGACAAGCCGCTCGCGAGGATGCTTCTCAATCAGGCGCTCATGAAAGACAGCTATGCTGGCTATGGCGAGGAGCAAACTCGTCTTTACGGAGCCGGCGTACCATCCGAATGAAGACCGCTCTTCGCATGGCTGACCTCATCCCGGACCCGAATCCCGGCAACGAGCATTTTGTGCTGCTTCCAATCGGTCTGGTGACGATCTTTCGAGCCAAAGGAGAACGATCAGGGAAGGGGCAGGATTTGATTGCGCAACGGCCGCGCGCCATCTGGAACGTCCGCTCTCTCTGTTTGGCTCCTAAAAGCAGACGGTCTTCAACCGGCCATTAGCAAGTTGCATGCGAGTTCGAAAAGGGTGACAGGAAACCTGCAACCTGAAGTTTGGCTTCACCAAATCGGACCGGCGCGGCAGGGCTAATCTGTCAAAATCGCCCGCGCTGCCGACAAATATGTTCTGCTGATCGGAACGGCCGTGTCGTCAAGCATCCTGGCAATCGCTCGCCCCGGCGATCTTTCCAGCGTGCGAACGCCGTCCCTGGCTATCCACCAGCTACGGTGCACGCGAAGACCCAGCCGGGAATCAATGAGCGCCGCCGCGTCCGCCAGCCGCATCAGGATCAGCGCCGAGCCGTGAAGCGTGTGCACGCGCACATAATGATCGTCCGCTTCAAGGGGCAATATGTCCCTCCGCAAAGTCGCGGGGAGCTTCGACAAGAGTTCGGGCGGGTATTCGGGGGCCGCGGCCGGCTGTTCCATCGTTGTGACTACCGTCGTCGTCGGGTCATCCGAAGATATGATCCAGGCAATCGCCAACTGGACCAGCGCCACGAACGGGAACAAGGCGAGCATCTGAACCGGGCTGTAAGTTCTGCCTGGTTGGACCACAGAGAAAGCCCACGCCACAAAGAACGTCATGGGTACTGCGGATATGGCTGCGACGGCGATGAACCGGGTTGTCGTCCTTCTGCCCGGCGAAGCGGATGGAAGGATACGCTCCGCAGCGGCGGCGGCTGCAAAGCCGACGAGCGTAAGGACCATCCAGAGAGGATATCGCACCGAGGGACCGAAAGCGTTCTGCGACCCGAATGGACCCGTCACCCCAAGCAATCCGCCGAAAGCGACGGCCTTGAGCAGCGTCCGCCACTTCCCCATTGTCCGCCCTTTAGGTATCGCCAATTGCATCGGTCTATCGGTCACGCGCGCACGCTACTCACGACTTTCCTTGTTGTCGACCGGCATCGCTATCGGCGACCTCCAGCCATATGGGGCGGGCAGAAAACGCGCCATGCGCCGGTGTGTGTCTCTGAACGGAAATGCGCCCCGTGCGGCGTGACTACCGCTAGCGCGGTTTCAAACTTGCCGATGCCGCCCCGGGCGAAAATCGCTTCCCACGCTCACAGCGCGTCAAAACTTGTATAACTCTTGTGGAAGTCATTGGGGCCTTCGAAATTCGTCAGCGTCAGGCTTGCGGACAGGTCGAGCGCTTCGACATGATGCCACCAGCCGATCGGCAGAAAGATCAGTTCGCCGGACCCGAGTTCGCATTGAAGCAGATGCGGCTTGTCCTCGACCTCGGCGCCCGAACAGGCGGCGTCCTGACCGAATTCGCTATAGCAATGGCAATGGTTGCGCATGCGCGGGGTCTGGGCGGGCGAGGCGAGGGTGATCCGCTTGCGCCCCATGAGCTGAACGAGAAGATTGTTCGTCAGATCGTGATGCCAGGGCGTAATCGTTCCTCGCGGCCCGAGCCAGAGAAAGCCCTGTTCGCGCCAATCTCCGGAAAGAAGACCGTCGATCGGACCGAAATCCTGCCAGAGCGCCGCCAGAGCTTGCCGGTTGGCCGCGCCGTTGTTCGCCGTGAGATAAAAGTCGTTGCTGCTTCCGCCGCGGCGAAGCGCGGTCAGAAAGGCTCGCCACGTCGTGGTCCGCTTATAATTGTCGGAATATTGCTCATATTGAGGGTCGACGTTGCGCCCGGCCTGAATTTCCACAGTTTCGGCGCCTGCGGCCTGTTCGAGATAGTCCAGCGACCAAAGCGAAAGGGCGGGCCAGTCCTCCAGCGCGCGCGTCAGGATCAGCGGTCGGTTACGCGCGTAGAATTCCTCGAAAAAGGTGTGCCGATTGATGGTCTCCCGACGTTCCACGCCGCGGGGATCGAGTTCTTCCAGCCGTCCGAGCGTGGAAGCCATCCAATGCTGTTTGGCCGATCTGGCCTGGAGCCGGCGCGCGGCGAGCAGATAGGGATGCTGCTCCGCCGACCTCAACTCCTGTTCGATCAAGAGCCGGTCGAGCCCCGCGTCAAGCATGGCCTTGACCAACCCGCCCCTGTCGGCGCCGCGAAGCAGATTTTCTGCGATCCAGCGGCGCCAGCCGTCATCCAGCGTTTCAGCGCCGGTCCGTATATTCGTCTGCACGTTCATAAGCGTCATCCATTAAATCTGAAAATGAGGCTCCCGACCGGCTGGGGGGCTATGGTCGGGAGCCTCCGGCTTACCAGCGGAGGGTCAGTCCGCCGGAGAGCGTATGCGCCTCCATCCGCTCGCGGACTTCGAGGCCGTAGCCGATCCGGAACTGCGCCGAGCCAAGGGTGCCGATCACGCCGAGGTTGGCGATGCCGGCGGTCCGGCCGGGACGAGTACCCGTGACCCGGAACGCGCTTCCCCCGCCGATCAGACGATTGGTCACTTCCCAGCCGTCGCGGTCGAGGTCATGCGCGAGCGCGACATCGGCATAGGGATGGATCCGGCCGTCGGCGCCGAGATTGCCCTGGAGTTCGAAGCCGAGGCTTCCGGTCGTGGCCTCGAACCGGGACTTGCCGACCACAAGACCGGCGTCGCCGGCGCCGCGCTCGGTGAGCCCTCCCTGACGCACGCGGGCGTATCCGAGGCGCGCGAACGGTCGGAAGTCGACCTTCCCGGTCCCGAAATTCGCACCCAGCTTGATCGAGCCGCGGATTTCGTTGGCCGAGACGTCCCCCGTCGCCGTGCGGCTCGACATTCCCGTGAAGAGCGTCCGGCTCACGTCCAGATCGTGATGCGCATAGCTGAGCTGCGCATCGAGGAAGCCCTGACCGAAACCGGCCGTGGCATAGGCGCCGACATGATAGCTGTCGATATCGACCCGCGAGGCGGTTTGCGCCTGTTTCGCGTCGCCGGTCGACCAGCCCGCCGCGATGCCCATCCGGGTTTCGGCGCCGGGTTCGGCATCGATCCCGATCGCCATTCCCCCGACCTGTCGGTCATAGCCCGCGGCGGCGGCCGTTCCATCGACATCGCCGATGTTGCCGATCGCCTGCGCCCAGACGTTCATGCCGTGCCAGCGTTCGCCAGGTCCGGAACGACCCGAACGGGCGTCGGTCATGCGCTGGCCGACGAGACGCGCGAACTCGCTTCCCGCCTCTGCCGCGATGGCGGGCGTGTCGGCGTAGATTTCGCCCGAGAAGGTGCCGAGCGCGGCGCCCGCCTTTGCAGGGTCGATCCAGTTGAGCTCGGCCCGCACCTCGGCGAGGTCGCGCGTGAACACGCCGCTTGAACCGAAGGCGTCGAACACGGCCTGCTGGTTGGCGTTGAGGTTCAACTCCAGCGGCGGCGTGGGTGTCGGCGTTGGCGTTGGAGTTGGAGTTGGAGTTGGAGTTGGAGTTGGAGTTGGAGTTGGAGTTGGAGTGGGGGTAGGTGTCGGTGTCGGTGTCGGTGTCGGGGTTGGTGTTGGTGTTGGTGTTGGAGTAGGTGGGGGTCGGAGTTGGGGTCGGCGTCGGCGTAGGCGTGGGCGTCGTCTGCGTCCGCGTGACGTTCACCGAGACCTGATTGGCGACGCTATAGTCGACGGCATAGGTGAAGAAGATGCCCTGCTGCGCCAATTGCTCGTCAGGATTGACCCGCGCGAACTGCCCGTTCACCCCGCCCGCGGCCTTGAGGAAGGTGTAGGGACCGAGGGCGCCGGCATCGAGCGGTATGAACTGCACCGCGCCGTCGAGCGAAGCCGTTCCGCGAACGTCCAGAAGGTCGCTGACGCCCGGCACCCCGAGTTCGATGTGAAGCTCGCCGGTGGCGCGCTGCACATAGTCGCCGAACACGGTCAGCGTTCCGAACTCGCTTCCGACGCGCAGACCACCCGGGGCCACGATGCCCGCGCTCACGAGATTGGCCTTGCGCCCGCCCGCGAAGTTGATCGCGGTCCCGATCGCACCGCTGCCGCCGACGATGCCGCCGGCTTCGGTGATCGTGACGCCGTCGCGGACAAGGCCGTTCACAAGGAACGTCCCGCGCGCCGCGACATCGACGGCGGTCGACAGCTCGGCATTGGCGGCAAGCTCGAGGATGCCCGAGTCGACGACACTGGTCACGGCGTCCGGTCCCAGCGCCCAGTTGCCGGTGATGACCGAGGTGCCGCCACCCTGTTTGCCGAGTGTTTCGATGCCGGAGAAGCGCGAGGCGTCCCAGGTCCCGGTATTGCCGGCGAAGACGATGGTATCGACACCTACCCCGCCGTCGATTGTCGCATCCGTCGCCAGATCGGCCGCGCCATAGATGCCGAGCGCGTCGTCGCCGGCGCCGAGCGTGATGGTCCCGCCGATCGAACCGCCGAACTCGACGAGGTCGTCGCCGTCGCCCATGTCGAGCGCACCGCCCAGACGTCCCGCTTCCTGCGAATAGACGTCATCGCCGGCGCCAAGGCGGACATTGCCGCCGATGACGGCGTCGGGAAAGTTCAGGATGATATCGCCGCCGGTGCCGGCGTCGATCGAACCGGTGATCGTTCCGTTGTTGCGCAGTTCGTCGTTTCCGGCCCCGGTCTTGATGTTTCCGTCGATCAGCCGCCGTCCCGCGGTCTGCGTCGAGCTGCCAATGACGAAGCCGTTGTCGACCATCGCCCGGGCGGCCCTCGAGAGGTCGACGTCGCCATAGATGGCGCCGTCATTCTCGATCGCAACGTCGCCCGCTGTTGCTCCGATGGCCATGTCGGCGAAGATCGCCGACATGGCCATCGGAGC